>Ga0172377_10001144_pt1 | contig 26289 bp, 16 predicted proteins | sample Pumphouse3metaG_FD_119749 | JGI IMG/M metagenome (GOLD analysis project Ga0172377, IMG submission 119749) | Leachate microbial communities from a municipal landfill in Southern Ontario, Canada - Pumphouse #3 metaG | ecosystem: Engineered > Solid waste > Landfill > Unclassified | place: Canada... | reverse complement strand
AAACCGGCTTTTAACGGGCGAAACCTCTGTTTCAAGGGACGCTTTGGCTGGCAGGCCATGTTTGGGAAGGACCGCCTGAAATCCCCGCTGCTCAAGGAAAACGGAGACTGGAAAGAGATCACCTGGAACGATGCCCTGTCCCTCATCAAAGCAAAGAGCGAAGGCGCTTCCCAAAAGCGTTTCGAACTCTCACCGCATATCAGCCTGGAAGAGCTGCTCATCGCCCAAAAAGCAGCTCATAACAGAGGGGCGGAGCTTTATGCCAACCCCCGCTACCTGATCTTCAGCAGCCAGTATCTGGCCTGGCAGCCGAATCATGAACCTTACGATGTTCTGGACAACTTCGAGGAATATGTGGTGATCGGCGAGGTCAGCCACACTCTGCGCACCATGCTGCGCCTCAAACAGCGAGCCGGAAAAAAACTGCTCAGCGTGGTCAGTTGCGGCTCCAAACCCCTGGTTTTCGCGGACAGCGTGCACTCCTCCATTTCCTCGCTAACCCTCAGCCCTCGCCAGCTTTTCATCTACAACCTGAACAAGATACGCGAGCAGAGCATCGCCAAGGTCCTAAACGCCGTCTGCGCGGTTGATCCCAAGCTGGGTAACGTGCTGGAAACCTCGGATTACCAGAACTACCGTGGTTTGCAGCTTATACAGCCCGATTTTGCCCGGCCCACCGACGCGGGCTTTGTGCTGGCCTGGGGCTGCCAGGCGATGAAGACCGAGAGTCCCGGTTTCAGGGTTCAGATCCAGCAATTTGCGGATCCTCGCTGTGAGGCGGATCTGCTGCTGCCGGCCCCTTCCTATCTGGAGATCGACGGCACCGCCCTGAGCAACAACGGCGGTATCACCCGGTTCAAGAATCCCGCGCGGTCCGCGCTGGTCAATGAATTGCTGCGCCTCTTCTATGAACTGGGGTGGATCTCACCGGCTACCGCGGATATCAACCACTGGAACGAAGCGGCGGACCAGCTGCTGAAAACCGCGCCCGGCGAAGCCAGCAAAGCTTACGATCCTGCCCGGATCGATGTTTCAGCCCTGCGCGACATTGTGATTCCGCTGGACAATCTCCTGCAGCAGCGGGTGATAGAACTATACGAACAGCGGAAAACACCCACCCAGTTCTGAAGGCACTAAATCTGCACCGATAGATAAAGCCCGGCCTTATCAACCGGGCTTTTCCAAAGTGGGGGAAAGGCTTGCCTTCACTTCGTCCGCGCCACCCGGAAACCGATGTGATCGGACTTGGCGTAGGGTTTGGCATGGGCGCGGCTGGTTACGCGGATGTTTTCGGCGGGATCCTGGAAAGAACCTCCGCGGATCACTTTGTCCGTGCCAAATTCCGGCCCGGCGAAGGGTGATTCCAGAATGCTTGAATAGGGCGAATACCAGTTCCAGACCCATTCCGCGGCGTTGCCGCTCAAATCCCGGATACCGAGCTGATTGGGCTGTTTCTGCCCTGAGGGATGGAGCTTGCCTCCGCTGTTGGCAAAATACCAGGCCACCACCTCCGCGACGGTGGAACCACTGTAAATATTGTAATTCTCGTTGCGTCTGGCTTTGGCGGCATATTCCCATTCAGCTTCCGAGGGCAGGCGGTAACCGTTGGCCTTGAAATCGCAGATCACGCCGTTGCCCAAAAATTCGTAGCAGGGCTGCAGCCCGTCCAGTCGGCTTTTTTCATTGCAGTATTCCACCGCTTCATCAAAGGAGACGCCGGTAACGGGCAGGTTTCTTTCCTCTTCAGTAAACTCATGATCGGAATGCACCATCGCCCACTGCTCCCGGGTGATCTCCAAAGGTGTGATCAGGAAGGAGGGAAGCGTAACTTTGAGCAAAGGATACTCGTCTTTTTTGGCTTGGGGGCCGGTGTTGCCGATGATCGCGGTCCCGCCCGGAACAGAGATCATGGTCAACGCTTGGTTCTGAACTTTTACTGCCGGCTCCGAAATCTGCGCAGGCGCGTCCGGAACATCCACCCTGCTGAAAACAGGCCGGTCCCTGATCACAACGTATTTCAAAACTATGTAAACCACAATGAGCGCTGATACAAGGCCCAGGATCCGGAAGGTTTTCTGCATTTTCCGCAGTTCTGGTGAAAGCTCTTTGCTCTTGACGCGGATCCTTGTTTCCGGCGTAACAATCGTGGTTTCGGCAGCTCTGCTTCCGGGCTGGGTGTCTGCCAGCAAGGGTTTCTCGCCTGTCTGGCCCTGCCAGCCTTGCACCCGAGAGGGTTGGGAGGGACCGTACTGCTGGCGGGGCGGGGCAAACAGATGGTCATTGGGATCGGTGCCGGCCGTTTTTTCAGATCCAGGGGCGGGCACCGCCGTTTCGGTGGGGATGGGGCTTTCCCGCTGCTGGGTGATCGCATCCCTCATCTCGGCGGCACTGGTGAAACGCTTGGCGGGATCGGCCTGCAGGGCTTTGTTCAGGATGCTGAACAGCCAGGGGGGTATGTGCCTGCCCGGCAGCTGGGGGTTAAGATCGCCCTGGGCCAAGGTTTGCTGCTTCTGCCCGGAGGGGCTTTCCCGCCGGTCGATCTCCCAGGGCAGCCTGCCGCGCAGCAGCAGCCAGGAAACAACACCCACAGACCAGAAGTCCGAGCGTTCGTCGGGATTTTGCTCATAAAAGATTTCCGGCGGCGTAAAGAGGACAGGATGGAACGCATGCAGCTCCGGATCGGCGTTTTTCCAGGAGTGGGGGGATTTGCCGAAGCCCAGCACCTTGAGATCGTAATCAGCAGTGATGATGAGGTTGGAAGGATTCAGGTTCAGGTGCAGGATCAGGTGTTTGTGCGCGTGTTCAAGGGCATCCAGCAGCTGCAGGGTCCATTTGATGGCCTGGCTGTAGCTGATATCCACCTGCGGGATGCGGAGAATGTCGTTGAGGGGATCGCCTTCGAGGAATTCGCAAACCATGTAAACGGTGCCGCCATCCTCGAAGAGTCCGATGGTTTCCCGGATGTTGGGATGTTTCAGCCGCAGGCCGGTTTCAGCCTCGTCGCGCAGCTGGCGCACCTGGTCCGCGTCAGAGCGGAAAACCTGGCCGTTGCTTTTGATGGTTACGATCTTGCCGGTGAAGTAGTTGCGGGCTTTATAGACGCAAAACTGCCTCGATTTGTGCAGGGTTTCGATTATCGTGTAGGCGTTTTCGCCTGGATTGCCGTTCATGCTTCAGTTGGGAAAACCAGTTTTCCGCCGGCGTAAACCGCCGTGATATGTGAGGAGCCCAGATGGTAGGGGATGAAATTCAGGGAAGGGATGTCCCAGATCGTGAAGTCGGCCCTTTTGCCAGGCTCCAGCGAACCGGTTTCGGATCCCAGCCCCAAAGCGTGGGCGGCGTTTATGGTGCAGGCGCAGAGCGCTTCCGCGGGTGTGAACCCCATCTGCAGGCAGGCCAGGCTCATGGTGAAGGGCAGTGAATCGCAATTGCAGCTGCCGGGGTTGTAATCCGTGGCAATGGCGACTGGCAGTCCGCTATCGATCATGTACCTGCCGCGGGCGTAATTCTTGCTAGCCAGGGAATAGAGGGTGGCCGGCAGCAGCACCGGGATCACCCCGGTTTGTTTGAGGGCCTGGATGCCCTGATCGGAAGCGGCTCCCAGATGATCCGCTGAAATGCAGCTCAGTTCCGCGGCGAGCTCGGCACCTCCGACCGGTTCGATCTCGTCGGCATGCATCTTCAGCTGTAGCCCGTGGGCTTTGGCGCAAGTGAGCACGGTTCGGGATTCCGCGATGCCGTAAACATGCGCTTCGGTGAAGATGTCGCAGAATCTGGCGATCCCCTGGGCGGCAACGGCGGGGATCATTTCGGCGCAGAGGATCTTGATGTAGCCGGCGTGGTCGTGGGCATATTCAGCCGGGAATTCGTGCGCGCCCATGAAGGTGGGAACCACCTGTACCGGCAGTTCCGAGTCCAGGCGGCTGATCACCCGCAGCTGCTTCAGTTCGCTGGCGGTGTCCAGACCGTAGCCGCTTTTGGCTTCCAGGGTGGTGGTGCCCAGCGAGATCATTCTGCGGATGCGTTTGGCGGCCAGCTCAAAGAGCAGGTCTTCCGGGGCATCCCGGGTGGTCTTGATCGTGCCGCGGATACCGCCTCCGGCCTGCGAGATCTCCACATAGGACATTCCTGCCAAACGCTGGGCGAATTCATCCTCGCGGGTGTGGACAAAAACTGGATGGGTGTGGCAATCCACAAATCCCGGCAAGACCAGTTGACCGGCGGCGGACACGGTTTCAGCCGCGGAATAGCCCGCCAGGATCTCAGCGGTGGTCCCGACAGCCAGAATGCGGCCGCCTTTCACGGCTAGAGCGCCGTCCGTGATGATGCCCGGATCGTTCATGGCCGGTCCGGTTCGCGGTTCCGGGCCACCCCGCTGGGTTATCAACTGCCGGCAATCCCGCACGATCAGGTCAGCCTGCATGCGTCAACCTCCAAACTTACGTGATAGGTGATCTTTGAGGGTTTTGTGCTCCCAAAGCACAGGCTGAATCAGTCTTCAGATTCCTCATCGTAGCTGTCGAACAGCTCTTGGAATTTAGTCCCCACGGCTTCGTATTCTGCGTCATCCTCGATCACGCTCAGTTCCACGTTATCGCCGTCAAGTTCCCAGCTCATGATGTCGTATTCCATGGAATCGACCTCCGCCAGGGCTATATACTGCTTGCCTTCGTGCTTCAGCATGTCCAGCACGATGAAGTCCTTTTTAGTGCCGTCATCCATCTCGATGGTTATGACGTTGTTTTCTGTTTCCTCGTCCTGCAGTTGTTCTTCACTTTCGTGGCCTTTCTTTTCTTTATCTGTCATGGGTAACTCCTTGTTTTTTCACAAAATTTTGCCGCCTGAGGATTTTGGCAAGCGAAATATTGGCAGCGGGTCACATCAAGCTGAGGGGATCAACGTCCGTGTGGGCGTGGATGGCTTTCGGAGGCGTATAGAGGGAGGCTGTCTGATCAAGTGCCTGTTTCAGCAGGGACGGGGTTCGGGCTTTGAAGATCAGGTGCCAGCGATGAAGGTTGTTCATCCGTGCGAAGGGCGCCGGGGCGGGACCCAGCAGGAAAAGATCGTTCCCGGCAAAGGCTGAAGCCACAACCAGGGATTTCTGCTCCAGAACCGTCATCTCTTGTTCCAGCAGGGATCCGTCGGCGCACTGAAAGAGGATCCGGGCCAGTCTGTAATAAGGAGGATAGTGCAGGCGCCGGCGGTGGTCAAGCTCTTCAGCCGCGAAAGCTCTGTAGTCCTGGTTTCCAGCGTGCACGATGGCGTAATGCTGGGGATTGTAGGTCTGGATGATCACTTCGCCGCTTTTATCGGCCCGTCCGGCGCGCCCCGCCACCTGGGTGCAAAGCTGGAAGGTGCGTTCGGCTGAGCGGAAATCCGGAACGTTGAGGCTGATGTCGGCGCTGATGATCCCCACCAGGGTTACGTTGGGGAAATCCAGGCCCTTGGAGATCATCTGGGTTCCCAATAGGATATCCACATCGCGGTCTTTCATCCGGCGATACATGGTCTTGTAGCTGTCCTGTTTGCGTGCGGAATCGGAATCCAGGCGCAAAACCCGGGCTTGGGGAAAGAGGATTTGCAACAGTTGTTCCACCTTCTGGGTGCCGGGGGAACCGTAAGAGAAGCTGAAGCTGCCGCATTTGGGGCACTTGCGGGGGCTGGGATAGGTGTTGCCGCAATAATGGCACTGCATCTCCTCGCGGTCGCGGTGGTAATACATGCTGATGTCGCAGTTGGCGCATTTGATCAGTTCGCCGCATTTCAGGCATTGCATATAGGAGGAAAAGCCGCGCCGGTTCTGGAAGAGGATCACCTGTTCCTTGCGTTCCAGCCGCTCGCTGACGGCGGCGATGAGCTCATCCGAAAGCAGCTGCTGGTTGTAATCCTCTTGAAGCGATATGATCCTGACCTCCGGCAACTTGATGTCCAGGGGCCGGCTGTTCAGGGTGTGCAGGGTGTATTTACCGGTGCTTTGATTGTGCCAGGATTCCAGCGAAGGGGTGGCGCTGCCCAGCACGATCCTGGCGTTTTCCAGCCCAGCCCGCACCACTGCCAGGTCGCGACCGTTGTAGCGGGGGTTGTTATCCTGTTTGTAAGATTGCTCGTGCTCTTCGTCCACGATGATGAGCCCCAGGCTGGGCAGGGGGGCAAAAACCGCGCTGCGGGCGCCGATCACGATCCGGCACTCGCCGGCGGCGATCTTTTGCCATTGGCGCAGGCGCTGGCGGTCGCTGAGCTGGCTGTGGGAGATCGCCAGAGTGGAGCCGAATTCACCCTGGAAGCGTTCCACCATCTGCGGGGTGAGCGCTATCTCCGGGATCAGGAAGATCACCCCCTTGCCTTCTTTCAGGCAGGAGCGGATCAGCGGGATATAGACCTCTGTCTTGCCGCTGCCGGTGATGCCAAAGAGCAGATCGACCCCAAAACCGGCCGCGGAAGCCGATATCCTGCTAACAGCGTTGCGCTGTTCTTCGTTCAGGTCCACAGCCTTGGGCCCGGCGCTGCTGTCGTAGCTGAAGAATTCGCGTTCCACCTGTTTGGGGGTGATGCTCAGCAGGCCTTTTTTGCGGAGGGCGTGAACCACGGAGTAGGATACCGTATCGCTGATCCCGGCAAGGGGAAACTCATCCTTGCCGATGGCCAGCATCAGCTGCAGGGCTTCTTTCTGTTTGGGCGGGAATTTGGCCAGATCGGGTTCCCGCTCCAGCAGACGCACGAAGTTGACGGTCTTGGGCTTGTCACGGGAGCTTAGTTTACGGCTGATCTTCAGCAGGCCCTGCCCGGAGGCTGTTTCGACCAAATGCAGCACCGGCTTGCCTTTCAGCTGCTTGCGGAGCTCCGAGACGCGTTTGGACTGTCCCCCGGCCAAGGCAGGTTCCAGCACTTGGTAAGGCACCGGGAAATCCTCCGCCAGCCAATTCACCTCTGCCTCGATATCCGGTATCAGCCAGGCCGGCAGCATAGCAAAACAGGCGCTGCCCAGGGAACAGCGGTAATATCGAGCCATGAAACCTGCCAGCTCCATCAGCTTCGGACCCAGCACCGGAATCTCGTCCAGAACTTCCAACACCGGTTTGTAGCGGATCTTGTCTGAAAGCGGGCCCTGCATCCGGTCTCCGCAAATGCCGATCATGTCCTTGCGGTTGAAAGATACCAGAACCCTTGCCCCGGCGGCAATCTCCACCTTGGATCTGTAATAGAACTCCTTGGACAAGGCCAGGGGCAGGTGAATGGCATAATAGTACATAAACATAGGCTGCGTAGAGGGGCTTTTGTGTCAATGGAATTCTGCGCGATGCTGACCGCGGAAGAGTGTTTTCAAGCCAGCCGGCCCCTGCGATCAATACGGGATAAATACGGGATCAATACGGATGAAATCCGTATTGATCCCGTATTTATCCCGTAATGATAATGGGAGCGGGGCAGGAAATCCAAAGTTTTTAGCAAGGATGCGAAGGGTCATTTATCCTGGGGACGGAGTTGGAACGAGGCCGAAAAAAAGCCCCGCCGGTGAGGGCGGGGTTTTGGATATGTTCTCGTATTTGCTTAGGCTTGAGTGAGGTTCATTCTGAACTGGTATTTGGTGGGTTTGGATACGTTGAAGCTCCATGATTCCACTATCCTTTTGATATCGTTCAGGAAGCTTTGGGTGAAGGTGGAGCTGTTTGAGGTTACCCGGGCGGAGACGCTGCCGTTTTCCGCGATGTCCATAAGCACAGTGATGGAGCCGGTTTGTTTCTTGATGGCGGCGTTGCGCTTGTAGGATTGCTCTATCTGGCCTCGGCGGGCGGAGATCTGGTTGAAGATGATATCCGCGTCCGGCACGGAGGAGGCAGGTTTGGGTATCCTTACTTCCGGTTCGGGGATCTTGGTGATCTCCGGGGCTTTGACCACAGACTGGGTAACTCTTTCGGCTCCTTCCTTGGGGGCGGGCACGGTTGGCCACTGGCCGGGCTGATAGGGCTGAAGCCTGGAGGCGTCGCCGGTGAACGATTGGGTGGGAATGTTCGGCCTGGTGGTGGATCCGGCCTGTCCCGGCTGCACCGGTGCGACCCGGGCCATGTTCGAAACAGAGGAATCGAAACCGGAGGTGGCGTTGGGATCAAAGGATCCGGAGAAACCAGTCGCGGCCTGGGGATTGAAGGTACCGGAACCGCTGGAGGACGGGCTGGCACCGGAGCCGGCTCTGGCGCCGGGGCGGGCAGTAACGAAACTGCCAAGGCCGGTGACGGCGAAAGCGGTTTGAGTTGTTCTGCCGCCAGGCGTGGTGCCGGTCTGGGTGCCGAAGATCTGGCGCGGGTCCGGAGCTCGTTGGCCTGGCGGGGTCGTGGGAGTGCGCACAGCCGGCTTCCGGGTTGTTTCCCTTCCCGCCGGGGTTTGCTGTTCCTGGGCGGGGGTTTGCTCTTCGGGCGGGGTTTCAAATTCCGTGGTAGGCGGCTGGGCCAAACCAAGCTGAGGTTCGATCCTGCGCACCCGTTCCAGTTCGGCCAGCATTTCCGTGAGGGTCTTCTCCTCTTCCATCTTGGGCTTGATCACCAGGTCGTAGATCATTACGAAGGCAATGCCCAGGATGAGGAAGAGCAGGATAAGGCCAACTTCGGTGCGTTCCGACGAGGAAAGGGGCGCGGCGTGCATGCTGCTGTTCACCACAGCCTGTTCGGCGGGGCGCAGAAAGGCTTTCACGGGTTCCGTGTATTCGAACTGGATCTCGTAATCCGGATGGACGCGCACATTTCCGCTCAGATCGGGACGCAGTTTCAGCAGCGAACCGGAGAGGATGCCGTTTTGCTGCAGGTAATTCGCGTCCAGAGGATTGCCATCTTTATTACAGCTGAGGTTCGAGCCGTCCGGCAACTGCAGATAGAAGTCGCTGCCACGCTTGACCAGAAGCTTATGCTTGGCGGGGAATCTTTGGGAATCGTCCAGGATCTGCCAGAAGATATGTTTATCTGTGCCGATCAACCAATGGTTCTTGAAATCGGCATCCTGGCGGATGGTGTCCAGATGTTTACCCCGGTAATTCAATTTCAGGTTTAATATCGTCTTCGCCATCATACCTCCTTACCCACTGGTGATCGATTTACTTTTATCAAGCCAATCCGTTTCCAGGAGGGTGGCAAAATAGATGTATTCATAAAAGGAGCTGGTTCCCAGGCTGACAAATTCGGTGATGTACCAGCAGGGGATGCTTTTATCCGCCTGGATCAACAGGGCCGTGGGCGTCTTGGGATTTCCGGCAGTATCCACATCCTTCAGGATCTCGTTGGCAGTGGCCTGGAGATAGGTGAGGATCTCGGTGCGCTTTTGGGGATCGGAGGCAAATTCATCCAGGCTGCCGAAATGGATCCCCTGTTCGCCCAGGAGGATCCTGTCCGGATAGATCTGAACCACGGTGGTGCCTTTGTTTTCCAGCAGGTCGCGTTTCTGCATGGTTACCGGGAAGGTCATGTTGTTCGGCATGGAATATTTCTGAACTTCCATGGTAACATTCTTCAGCAGAAACACAAGCAGGATGGTAAGGATATCCACCAGGGAAATGATGGACAGCTTGGTCCCGTCCGGAAACTTGCGCCTTACCCGGCGGTTGAGGTTTTGGGCTTTAGTTCTGTTGTTCATTGGCCCCCCATAACGTAATACCGCACTTGCGGGGCTTTGTAGTGAACGTTCGTGAAGTTGTTGCTCCGGCAGAGATCGATGGTCTTGATCAGGATGTCGTATTGAACGTCATCATAGGGGGCCACGCTGATATCCTTCAGGTCCGGGAACCTGTCCCGGAGCACTTTCAGGCTGGCGTCCAGGGCCGCATAATCATACTGGCCCTGAAACAGCCCCACCATCGCTGGCGGTTGGCCGGGCTCCCTGATCTCGAAACCGGGGAAAGTGGTCTTCAGGGAATCCTGGGACGCCATGATGATCACATTCACTTCCGGAACATCCTTTTTCAATCCTTCAGTGCCATCAACCGTGCCGGGCTGTCCCGGCGGCGTGGCAGAGAAGTTGAAGGCCACCAGCGCCACCTGGGTTATCACCAGCATCAAGAGGAGAAAGGGAATGATGGTGAGAAACAGGTTCATGATCGGCACCAGATCCGGGACTTTGGGATCTGAAACCGGGTGCTGGTTCCTTCCGGCTGAAGGACGGTATGCCATGATCTTATCCTTTAGCTGAGATATTGATGTGATTGATGAGTTTTACGCTGTATTCGTCGATCTCGTTGATGAGTTTCTGAGCTCTGCCCATCAGCCAGCCCTTGATCAGAGTTAGCGGGATGGCGGCCATCAAACCGAGGGCAGTGGTGCCGATGGCGGTTTTGATGCCGGCTGAGAGCATGATGTTTTTCTGGCTGTCCAGAACGTCCGGGCTGCTGAGGGCGTTGAAAGCGGCCAGCAGGCCCCAGATCGTACCCAGCAGACCGAGATAGGTGCAAACCTGGGCCAGGGTGTCAAACCAGAACAACCCCGCATCCAGCTTGTAAACCTTTTGCAGGACGGCTTCATCCAGGGCGTTTTGCACCTGGTCGCCAAGGTCTTCCTTGGTGGCTGTTCTGCGCACGTCTTTGTAAACGGAAAGACCGCTGAAAAAGATGAAGCCGAGGGTGGTGTTTTTCAGTTTCTCGGTGATCTTGATGGCTTCTTCGATCTGGTCGTTTTTGATGTAGCCCTTGAGGCTCTTGTACAGGTTTTGGGCATTGATCCGCTCTTTATGGAAGAGCTGGACATAGCGGATGATCGCGTACACAATACCTACTATGAAAACCAGCAAGATCAGATATCCGAAGTAACCTTGCGAGTTGCTGTCTCTGAAGATGGTGCCAAGGTTTACGGGATCCGTTGTAACTGGTGCCGCCTGGGCGGCCTGCGCGGAGAGCGCGCCGATGCTGATAACCAGGGTTAGTATTACGAGAACGATGGTCTTAGCTTTCATTTTGACTCCTCTAGCCATTGTAATATTTCTTGTTTCCAATTTGTAAGTTGTTTATTGCTTGCCGACTGGATCGCAGCCAGGCTGATGGTAAAATCGTATCTGGCTGCCGGAGCGTAGGTATCCGTTTTGATCTGGACCACGCTGATATCCGGCATCATTGTCTTTATCTGGATCTGCAGGTCGCGTCCTTCGATCACTTCTTCTTCAGCGGGAACCGGCTCAATGGTCTCGGCGCCTTCCACTTGGGCCAGGCAGACAGCTGTTCCCAGCAAGATCAGGAGGCTGATCAGGAATGTCTTTTTCATCTCTTCACTCCTTTGCAGATAGGGTTAAATTCAGTTCGGCCATCATGCCGCGGCTGAGCGAATGGTTCTGAACCTCAAGGCGCAGCGTATTAGCGCCGGGCTTCAGCTGCCCGGCCGGCAGATAGACCCGGGAAGGGTAAACCAGGAAGGGATCGGTGTCAAAATCCAGCTCGTAAACCGGGCCCAGCGCTTCGCCATTCAGGAACAGCCTGGCGCTGTCGGGGGCCACAAAGTCCAGGTATCCGTCCACAAATTCGGCTTCGACCTGGAATTCCCTTTCAAACACTACCGTTGTCTGCAGCTTATCCTGCGTCTCATTTGTCCAGATGGGCAGGGCGGCGCCGTTGGTAAGGAAAGACGATCTCTCAACGGGAAGATCGAAATTCTGGGCCTCAATGGCGTAGGATCTGATCTCAGCATTGGTTTCGGGTTCAAGGCTGACCACAACCCAGGTTGTGTCCGTTACTATCGAACTCGTCCGGGTGGTAACATCCGGCGCCAGCAGGGCCGAGTCGAAGAAGAAACTGGTGCTGAAGTGCATCGGCGCAGCCGTCATCACGGAGTTGGGGAAAATCCCCCTAAAGCCGTTGGCGCCTTCTTTCAGCGCTTCACCGGCGATCCGGAGGGCATAAACCTTGCCGAAATCCTTCTCGTAAACGGGGATGTAGATCAGATCGAGTTCGTTGCCGTTGATGAAGATCTGAGGGTCCTGATCGTAAGCCAGGTAAACATAGGCAAATTCAGGTTTGACCTCAAACTCGTACTCGCGCTCGAGGATCAGCTGGTTGCGGGCGGGGACGGCGAAGGTGCTGAGCATTCTGCCGTCTTCCAGGATAATTGAATCGATGCCGGAATCTACAATCCGCGCTGAACCCTCAGGCGGGGCCAGCATCGCGGACCAATTTTGATCCAGTGGATAGCGCTGTTCGGTGTATTCCGGCAGCAGATTGCGTTCGATGAGCTTGTCCTCGGCTCTGGTTGTGTATTGGTCGTAGTACCCGGCCGTGAAATATTTGTTGTAGATATCGAGGTAGATCTGGGTTGAATTGGCGCGGTAGAAATCGATGTAGGGCTGTGAATTGAATCTGATCTCGGTGTTCACCAGGTTGTCAAACTCGGCCTGGCTTACCCGGCTGCGATCCCGAAACGGCGCCATCTCGTTGGAAGATTCGATGTATTTTTCGATCTGGGTTTCCACCACCCGGGCGGCGTGGTCGTTGATCCGGCAGATCATATCCAGAGCCCTGAGGCGGCGTTCGTTATCCAGAATGTCGGCTTCGGAATGATCGAGAAGTCTGACGACCTTGTTAACCTCGAGCTCTGTCCGCGCCTGGAAAGAGGGCACCAGATCGGGGGTGCCGCCGAAGAGGTGTTTTTGCCAGGTGGTCCTGGCTCCAACGGTCATCAACTGATTGGGCGAACTGGTGAGGAAATTTCCGCGCTCGATGTTGTTCAGTTGGCGATCAAAATCATCTAGATAGGCTTGGCGGGCCTGCAGGGTTTCAAATTCGCTTTCAGCGAAGGCAAAGGCTTCGTGTGCCTTGGCGGTTTCCACCTGCAGCCCTTCACCGCGGTAATAGCTTTCCAGACGCGAGAAATCATCCCTCTTCTGGAAGGCCAGATCCCAGTTTTTGGCGGCGTAGGCGGCGTCGAATTCCTGCGCCAGGGATCCCAGTTTGCGGTTGGCCACGTTCAGATAGCGCTCGAATTTGCTGTTGTCCTTTAAATACAGCTCGCGCGCGTAAAACTCAAACTGCTGCATATCCTGGAGGGCAAGGTATTCATCGGCCAGAAGGGTGAGAAATCCTGCAGTCTGAGGGTGGTCGGGATAGGTTTTGGTGAAGTAGGTGAGGGTTTCCACCACTTTTTCCTGATCACCGTCCTCGCGATAGATGTCGATCGCCCAGAGATAGATGTCGGCGGGATCGATCTCACCGCTGTCGGTAAGGCCGCTTCTCACGTCGTTGTGCAAATCTATGTACCTGCTTGCCGCGGAGCCGCGCTGGGCTGGGTCCTTGCGCATTTCCTCGATCAGGTCAACCCGCAGGAGGAAGGCCAGATTGGTGGTTGGGAATTGTTGGATGAACCCGTTTTTCAGTTCCCGCGCCTTGGCGGGGTCTTTCATCTGGTCTTTGGCGATGGTCCAGCTTTGCTCATAGAGGGCGTATTTTTCGTTCAAAGAGCTCTTGGTTTTGGCCAGGCCGGTCTTAAGTTCGATCGCTTCAGAATAGAGGCCGGCTTTGCTGTAGGCTTCTGAAGCCAGGAACAGGTAGCCCTCGCTGCGGGAAGGTTCGGAGGCAAATTTATCGGCCAAACGGATCAGTTCGGTGGCCACAGTTTCCTGGTCGCCCAGCCGCTCAGCTTTTTCATAGTTGTTTTGGATCTGCAGCCGCACGAGGTTTTCGATCTCATTCTCGTCGGCTTTGTCGTTGGCAAAGGCTTTGGCCGCGATGTACATGCTTTCCGCCGCGGTATAGCTCTCGGCGGACTCCTCGATCTGGGCCAGGTTCAGATAGATGCTTCTGCTGGTGGCCCTGTTGATCGCGATTCCGCTGCTGAGGATGGTGTTGTAATGCACTTTGGCCTGTTCGGGATGGCCGTGTTTAAGCTCAACTGCCGCCAGATCCATCAGGATCGCCGGCGCTCCGTTTCTGGCTTCTTCGGAATCGGAAGCTTTGAGCACTTCGTAGAATCTGAGCGCGGAATCCCGATAGTCGTTGTAAAGAGCCACGTTCTCCGGGCCGGGATCCTCGAGCGTATAGATGCGCTGGGTGTATTTGTAGATCAAGCCTTCGTTGTTGAAGAAATCCGGATCATTGGCAAAATCCTGGTTGAAGGCTTTCAGCGTGTTGATCGCGATGCGATAGTCCCTGGGAGTATTGCGCTTTTCCGCGATGATGCTGGCGAGAAGGGCGTCTGTTTTCCTGTTCTCGTTCACAAAGGCTTGGAGCTCGGCAGTATCTTCAAACAACTCGGTGTATTGCTGGTAAGCGTCAACGTGGCCGTAGAAGAGCTGCTTATCCTGCTCGGAAGCTGAATCGAGCAAATTGTTGTAGTGGCGGATGCGGATCTGCTCGTAGGCATCGCGGATGATCTGAAGCTGGTCTCTCAGCACGGGAGCGCTCAGATCAGCGTTCATCACGTTTTTGCGGTACCACTGGGTGTCCTTGCCGTAATTTGTCTTGATAAAATCGTACTTGGAATTGCGGATGGCGGCGAGATCGGAACCCGGGCGCAGCTGCAGCCCAGGGGTGTAATAGAGCTGGATGATCGAATCGACTACGGCCGGATTCTGCAGTTCCAGCGGCGAGGTTTGCAGCCGCAGTTCCATGAAGTCTATGGCCTGCAGGGGGGCTTCCATATCCACTTTCATTTCGGCGGCTTTGTCCAGGATCAGGGTTTTCACCTTGATATCGGAATACTCGGCCATGGCCATGCGGACTTCTGCGACTCCCTTGGACTGCTGGTTGAAATCTATGCCGTCGAGGGCGATCAGGGAATAGGCAATGTTGTCGATCGAGTTGTTTTTGTAATCCTGGGCCAGGTATTTGTCGGTGATCTCTTCGCCGTCAACTGCCCCGATCAGGGTCACGAAATCCGCCAGGGCAAGTTTGAGGGACTCTTCGTCGCCCTGATTCAGGTTAACCCAGGCCCTTTGATACAGGGCGCTGTGGTGGTAATCGCTGTCCGGATCGTCCACCAGAGAGTCGAAACGGCGGTTCGCCATGGCGTAATATTCCACCGGTTCATCGGCATCCGAACCGATCAGGAAATAGAGGATGCCCAGGCGGTAAACAGCTTCGTCGTAATAGGGGGATTTGTCGTATTTGCCGGAATCCACCAACTCTGTGTAGGCATCCAGTGCTTCCCGGAAATCTGCTGCGGTGAATTTGAGTTCGTTCGGCCTGTCCCGGTTCGGATTGGCCAGCCGGAACTCTTCTATCCGGGCGTTTTTGGCCACTTTTTTGGCTTCGCTGCTCAGATAGCCGATATTGTAGAGGGCGTGGTCGCGCAGGTAAAAATCAGGCTCGATCTCCAGCGCCTGTTTGTAATTGGCGAGGGCTTTTTCGGGATTGTCAAGATCAACCGCGTACTGCAATTCAGCCATGTTGTAATGGATGATGGCATTGTTCAGCAAATATCCGCCGCTGGGCTGCTCCATGGCCTGGAAGCCAGGATTGGCAGCCACAAAATCCTCGTATCTCTTCAGCAGCTCCGCCTTGTCCTGAATGATCTGCTGATACTGGAGCTGCTGCTCAGCTTCGCCGAGTGAATCTGCTTTGGCCAGCCTGCGCTGCTCCTGGTACCTGATCTTGCGGTAATCTACCATGAGCCCCAGGAAATCCAGGTTGGCAATGAAGGTGTCGTCGATGGGAAACTCTTCCAGGCCAACTTTGTGCGCCTGGGCGTATTGCCTTTCGATCACACCCTGCTGGTCCTTGGGATAATTGTCTTTGATCATTGTGAGCATCACGTCCTCGACTTCCGGCATAAGCTCGTCCAGAGAGCGTTTATCCCGGTAAGTAGCATAATACTCATCCAAAAGTTCCGTGAAGATCGCCTCTTCCACGCTGTCCTGGTGTTTGCGGAAAGCCAGGTAACGTTCCTTGCGGTTCTGCAGGTCGGCTATCTTTTCCACATATTCCTGCCGCTCCGGACCCAGGTCGATGTTCAGGCTGGCGTAATTCGGTTCGGACATGATCTCGTCGATTCTGGCCACTACGTCCATGTAGGCGTTGATGTTGCGCTCGATGTCCATCAGGCGCTTCAGTTCCATATCGCTGAAGCCTTTTCCAACCACGGTTTCGTCTTCATTCACAAACAGCTCGTAGCGTCGTTCGAAGAAGCGGTCCATCACGTCCAGCACCCTGCCGTAAAACACTGAAGTATCTTTGAGCTGTTTCAGCAGGATGGCCCCTTCCCGATAGCGGTTGAAAACCTCGGTGTCGGGCCCGATGTATTCAGGCGAGGCCAGCAGGGCCAGATCGATCTCGGGCAGATATTCGAAAGGCCGTATCTGGCCTTTGAAATTATCCAGCAGCCTCATCTCTTCCGCAGAGATCCGGTTCAGGGCTTCTGAGAACTGCAATCCGCGGATGGACTTGAACTCGTTGTAGAGATCCTGCAGGTCATTCTGGATCTGGGTGATCTCAGCTTTGAGGATGTTGGCATTGGTGGTGTCCGGATTGGCGTAAAAGGAATCGAGGTCAAGTTCATCCAGGCCGCCGATGATCTCTTGCCTGCGCTTCACAAAGGTGTTCTTGATCCAGTCCCTATTTCTTTCGTAAGCGTTTACGTATTCCTGGATCCTGGCCTCTTCGGCGTCCTCCGCCAGAAGGTCGGCCCACAGGAACATGTAGGTGGGGTAGTATTTGCCGGTGGAAAAACGGTTCATAACGTCTTCCAGAAAAGGTGCCGCCGCTTCTTTTTCCTGGTTCTGGATATAATCCACCGCCCGGTAATACAGAAGCAGGTTCAGCATCATTCTGGCGTCGTCGCCCAACCGAGGGTCATTGATCAAAATGTCAAAATAGGGGATTGCTGCCTTGGGATCATCGACCACAGAATAGAAATGGCCTACCAGATAGAGCACATCCGCTTCATCCAGCTGGCTTAAATTCTCATAATGGAGCATGTACTCTTCAACGGCCTGGGCCTTGTTTTCCACCACCAGTTGGGGTAGCCTGTCTTTCAGAAAATCTATTGCCGCCAGAACCTTGGGATCCGAATAAACCGCCGCCCGGGCGCTTCGACCGGGATCGGCGCTTTGGGCGTGCGCCAAAACTAAGGGAACCACTATCAGCGTTAGCAACAGATACAGTTTGATGAGTTTTTTCATAACCCCGCTCGCTTATCGTCCTGTGTTTAAATTCCTGCCGTTATTAAGCAGGATTCAGGATGCAGCCGGGGGTCGCATCCTGAATCTCAACCTTGACCAAGGGAAATATGTACGTTTTAACCTGCACTTTCACTGCGAAGTGAACAGTGCCACAAAATTACTGATTCTCTTCCTTTAACTCCTGCAGCCATTTGCGCAGATCTTCCAGCGCTTTTTGCGCCTTTTGCCGTTCTTCGCGAAGGAGTCTCAGTTCTGCCAGCAAGTCCTTAACTTCCGGAGAAAGCTCTTTATAGGCGCTGGATTCAACAATGCCGGGAGTTGGAAGCTGGGTGCCGGGAGTGACGATCGCCACTTCGCCGGTCTCGGTTTGTCCGGTGGTGGTTGTGGCCACCTCAACCTCTGTGCCTGTTCCGACCTGCGGCTCCAGATCTTCGGTGGTGGCATACAGGCTGAGATCCGGACGGATGCTGGCGCCTTTTTCGGAAAATCGGTCAAACAGGTAGGAAAGCCCCAAGGCTATGCGGAGATTGTTTTCGTAACCGTTGCCTTCGGAACCTTTGGCCAGGTCTTCCACCGCTTCCGCGCCCAGGCGGATGCCAAAGTTCTGGATGGAATACTTCAGACCGGCATTGAAGTCCTTGCCGTCATATTCTCCCTGAATGGCAAAATTGTCCCATGGCGAAATCTCGATGGAGGCAAAAGCTCCGCTGAACCAGCGGGATCTGTCAACCTGGCCGGTGTAGCGGTTCGATCCGATTCCGAGGTTAAACATCCAGTCCACTCCGCCAAAGACCACCTGCTTGGAGGCGACGATGTAAGGTGAGAAGTACTCATAGTCAACTTTGTCGGGATGATCGATCCAGCCCAAGTCATGGGGATCGTATATGGTGGAAGGCGCGCCATCGTCACCGATCTCAGGATCCCAGTACGGTCTGTAATCCTGGGCCCGGCGCCGGTTTACCGGCGAGAGAATATTATCCATGCCGACTGCGATCTGCGGGATCTTGGGGGTTTCTTCGAGTAACTTGACCTTGGCGTTGAGGAAATACACGTAATCCCCACCGAAGAAATCCAACTGTACCCGGTCAAACAAACCTACACCCAGCATGCCGTAAAAATTGAGGCCGTTCTTGTTCGGATCCACATAAGATGGCCTTTCCACATTCCGGTAATAACCTGCCAGAACCATTTGCGCCGATTTGTGAGGAATAACATACGCGTCTGGCGTGCGCAGCAATCCCATCGTCTGGAAAGGCGCAGCTTCGATGATGCCGATCAAGGCTGCCAGAACAATTACGCTCATTATAACTTTTTTCATACTTCCCTCCACCTTTCGGTGTTTTTCTTAGTCTCGGGTCATTAATATCATTGACAGATTTTACGTCAAGCTTTTTTTTGCCTTATGCTAAATCAAAAAGCAAACGAAATCTTCCATGTCGGAGAAGACCTGGCCGCCAAATTCCTCGCGAAAAAGGGTTACACCATCCTGCGGCGGAATTTCCGGGCGGCAACCGGCGAGATCGATATCATCGCCACGCACGAAGACGTTCTGGTCTTCGTGGAGGTCAAAACACGCTCCAAACACTCTATCAGGCAAGCCCTGATGAGTATATCCCGCACAAAGCGGAAACGCATATCCATCACAGCTCAGAGATATATTATTCAGCATCCTGAATGTGTCAAGTCAAGAATTCGTTTCGACGTCATCATTGTGTTGTATTTTCGCAACACCAACAGCTATCAGATTGAGCACCTTGAAGATGCGTTCCTGCCGGAGCTGTGAAATTTTTCTCTTTTGCTATAAATAACGCAGATAAAAGGCGTTTAAGCCGCCCTTGCCAACTGTGGTTTTCCGGCCCAAGATTTTGGGATTGGCAATCGTAAGGCCCCAGTGCCAGTCTTTTCGCTTTCAGAGTGTAAGATAGGGCAAAGCCTGCTCTTGCGGTCAGTTGTCCAGTTTGCCGGTTTCGAAATCGTCACCCAGATAATACAGGTAATCGGGGTTGGAGCTTTCCCGTTGATCCCCGTCAACATAGATCAGGCGGTAATTGCCGTTCATCTGCATGTCCAGAAAAAGGTACACTGCCCTGTAGCGGCCCTGATATTTCCAGATCTGGTAATCTTTGCGGACGAAGCGGGCTTCGTCCGAGGAAGTTCCTTTTTCTATCTCGTCAGGCTTACCCTGGCGGATGTGGATGCGGCCCATGTCTGAGGTCCAGCCTTGCTCGAAGTGGCTGAAATAGTTGTTGGCATAATCCACTCTTTCGCGGATCTGGTCGAGCATTGTCTGGATGTTCATATTTCCTGCCAGGGCCAGTGATTTCCAACTCTGGGTGAGGTATCTGCGTTTCGTGGCATCGTCGTAGCCTTTCCAATCGGCTGTGGATGTGGCTCCGGTAAAGTATTTCAGTAGTTTGAAATCGTCTTCCGGGTTCGGAAAGACAAAAAACAGGTCCTGTTTGGGTTCGGTGACGAAAAAGATGAACTCCCGCTCCTGATCAAGGTTTCCCAGTTGAAACTCCACCGAGCCTGTGTATTTGCCAGGGCTCAGATCTTCCAGCGGGATCCTCAGCGTCAGCCCTTCGCTGCCGGAGTTGGGAACATAGTCCAGGAATTGGTCGAAAACAATCACGCTGTCCTTTTCCACCGTCATCACAAGCATTCCCGATTCGCCGATGTATTCGTCTGGCGGGTAGGTCTCGAAATAGATGGAGAGGTCTTCGCTTACCGTTTTGTCAAAGATCAGGGAGGGTTGGGTTTGATAGAGATAATCGCCGCGGTGGAACTTGTCCAGATAACTGCTGCTGTCCGGGCGCACAAAACTGCTCAGTTCCAGGTCGCTCAGCAGGTCCAGGCTGTCCAGGGGTTCTGTTTCAAAAAACCAGCTGGCGGTTTTGCGCGAGTTCAGGTCCTTGGCGTTTATCCGGAAGAAATAGGGTTTGCTGTTCAGGGAGAAACTCAGCCGGTTGAGGTATGATTTTGTGGAGCGGGAGTCGTTTTTATTGGAAATGCCGATGTTGTCCCGCACGGATTGGCTGAAGATAACGCTATCGCCTTCCACCACTTCCACCTGCAGATCCACCTCGGCGAAGTAGCCTCCGTTGTGGGCCAGAAACCAAAGATTACTGTAGGGGATCTGGTAATCCAGGTTCAGGATGGTGCTCTTGTCTTTGCCCAGAAAGCGATGCGGGGCCACATGCAGGGTGAAGGTCTCAGCCGCGGAGAGGGTCCACAGGCCGGCCAGGCTCAGAATGAGCGGCAAAACTTTAATATTCCTCATCTTTGTTCCTTAGTCTGTATTGTCCGAAACCGCCAGTATCCGCGAAGATGAATTCCAGTTTCTCGCTGTAATAGGTCCAGATTATAAATGGATATAGGTCCAGGGGGTGAACCTCGCTGTAGGTTTCATCCGGTTCGCCGTATTTGATGTATATCCTACCCCGGTCGGACTTCCATCCCTGCAGTTTTTTATGGATCGTGAAGCGTTCGTCGGCAATGATCACCCGCTGGTAAAATGCCTCGCGGGCCTCGTTGCGCAAGGTTCCCGGGCTGGGATCGTGCACCTGCCAGTATTTTTCGATCACCTCCGGCATTTTTTCTTCCGGGATGGCGCGCAGGCTTTTCCATTCGTTCTGGGTGGCGATATAGCGCAGTTGCTGGATCTGGTCTTTATAACTGTAACGCGCGTTGTAATAGAACCAGCGGCTGTAGAGAAAGGGGTCCATGTCGTAGCGGATGTTGCCTTCGTAGAGGCTGATGCGCAGGCCGGCCAGGGAATCTGCATTAGCTTCGGCTGTGAGGTCGGCCAGGTAGGAATCCCGCGGGGCTAAAAAGCTCTGCTGGGGCTGGATCCCGGCAATGTGGATGCTGTCCGCCGCCAGGCTGAATTTTTGCCTGATCACGCATTGTTCCACCGGCACCGGCAGCTGCTGCAGGCTGGCCGGCTGAAAAGTGACGCCTTCTTTGCTCAGCAGGAAATAGGGCTGGCCTATCTCGGTGAATTCATCGCCAACCATAAAGTCGCGCTTGAGGTCGATCTTGGCGCCCTGGGTCAGATTGCGCAGCCGCAGATTTGCCTGGTAGTTTCCGGGTCCGATCGCCGCACTGAAAAAAACCGGTATGGCCGTGTCCTGCAGCCAGTCGCGCCGGGGCACCAGGAAGGTTTCGTCGAAGCTGAGGGTTTTTCTGGTTTTGGTGTTCTTCAGTTCCATGGCCAGCTGATACCTGGCTTCAGTAACGTCTGCCTTGAAAACCAGCGAGTTGTATGGTATCAGCACCCAGAGGTCAACCCCCGCGGCGTAATGCTCAAAGACCACTTCCTGAGCGGGTAAAACCGCGCTCAGCAGCAGCAGCGCCAGCGCTAGTTCAGCCGCTTTTCTCATCGTAGGTGAACCTCAGGCTGAAATCGAATTGCTGTTCTTCCAGCCATTGTAAAAAAGAGTTGGAGGGGAAAATTTTCTTCTGCGCTTCCAGCTGGTAGCTGTCGCCATCCGGGGTGGTAACGCTGGTCCGGACCACAAAGCCGCCTCTGGATTTTTCGGTGAGGGCGGAAAACTCATTCACGAATTCCCGGGAAAGCCTGGGCAGGGTCAGATTCAGGCGGATTTCCCCGCGTAACTGGTGCGCCAGCTCATCCAGCGGGATAAGATCGGTAACGCTGACCCGCGGCATGCTGTCTTCGTTGCCGTTGTAGCCGGATCTTTTGCCCAGCACGAAAAAGATGCTGCCGGTGGCCAGCTTGCTGAAATGGGTCTCGTAATCCTGCTGGAACAGCCCCACCTCAAAGCGCCCGCTGAGGTCCTCGAACTCGATGAAGGCGTAGGGATTGCCCTTGTTGTCGCGTTTACGGGAGATCCCGGAAACGATGCCGGCCAGCACCAGATCCTTGCCGTTCTGGTTTTTGATGGTTTGGGCGTTGGCGTTGGTGAGGTGCTTCACCAGGCTGCGGTATTCATAAAGCGGATGCCCGCCCATATAGAAACCCAGCACCTCTTTTTCCTTTTCCAGTTGATAGGCATAGCTCCAGGGCTCTTCCACCGGCAGGGGCGGATAGTATTCCTCGCCGCTGCTGTCGGTGGAGATGATGTCGAAAAGCGAGGTCTGGCCGATGCGTTTATCCCGCTGGGCGCCGGTGTTGAAAGAAAGGGCCTGTTCGATCACGGCCCATTTCTGCGCCCGGCTGCCTTCCAGTTCGTCCATCGAGCCGCTGGCGATCAGGCTTTCCAGCACGGTCTTGTTCACCGAACTGCTGTCCAGCCGGCTGCAGAAATTGAAGATACTGGTGTAGGCTCCGTTTTGCCCCCGGTCTTCAACGATGGCCGCGATGGCGGATTCACCCAGGTTTTTGATCGCTTTCAAGCCGAACATCACTTCCTTGCCCCGCACGCTGAATTCCTTGTCGCTGCGGTTGAGGTTGGGCGGCTGGATCTTGATGCCCATGGATTTGCAGACCTCGATCTTGACCGGGATCTTGGCCGGATCGTCTTCCAAAGAGAGCAGCGCCGCCATGAATTCCACCGGATAATGCGCTTTCAGCCAGGCCGTGCGGAAGGCCACCAAGGCGTAGCAGGTGGCGTGGCTTTTGTTGAAGGCGTATTGAGCGAAGTCCAGCCAGTCGTTCCAGATCTTGTCCGCGATCCGGTCCTGCACTCCGTTCTGCTTGGCGCCATCCGAGAACAGCTGTTTGAACTGCATCAGCATATCCAGGCTCTTCTTGCCCATGGCTTTGCGCAGCGTGTCGGCCTGGCCCCGGGTGAAATTTGCCATCTCGATGGAGATCCGCATCACCTGTTCCTGATAAACCGTGACCCCGTAAGTTTCCCTCAGGGTTTTCTCCATGATCGGATGGTCGTAAACCACCCTTTCCTTCTTGTGTTTGCGGGCGATATAGCTGTCGATGAACTTCATGGGCCCGGGGCGGTACAGGGCCACCATCGCGATCAGGTCTTCGAACTGGTTCGGTTTCAGGTCCATCAGATATTTGCGCATGCCGTCGCTTTCAAACTGGAACACACCGTCGGTATCGCCCTTGGTAAGCAGCTGGTATACCTTTTTATCCTTCAGATCCAGGTTGTCGATGTCGATCTGCACCCCGTGCGCTTGCTGCACCAGATCCACCGTTTTCTGGATCAGGGTGAGGGTTTTGAGGCCCAGGATGTCCATCTTGAGGAATTTCAGTTCATCCAGCCAGCGGCCTTCGTATTGCACCAGGATGTTCGTTTCAGAGTCCTTCTGGGTGCTGCAGGTGAGGGGGATGTATTCTTTGAGGTCGCCGGGCGCGATCACCAGCCCGGCCGCGTGGATGCTGGTCTGGCGGATCAGCCCTTCCAGCACGATGCTGTGTTTGTAGATGCTTTGGTAGAGTTCGTTGTGGTCGATCAGATGCCGGAAATCCGCCGATTCCTTATATGCTTCCTCGAGGTTCTTGTTGGTGGGGATGGTCTTGGTGATGTTGTTCGCTTCGGAGGCAGGCACCATCAGCACTCTGGCCACATCCTTGATCACGCTTTTGGCGCCCAGGGTGCTGAAGGTGATGATCTGCGTAACGCTGTTGCGGCCGTATTTCTGCACGATGTAATCGATCACCTGGCCCCGTTTCTGGGCGCAGAAATCGATGTCAAAATCCGGCATGCTGATGCGGTCCGGATTCAGAAAACGCTCGAACAGCAGGCCGTAGCGGATGGGATCGATCTGAGTGATGTTTAGAAGGTAGGCAACGATGCTGCCGGCGCCGGAGCCGCGGCCAGGACCCACGGGCACACCCTGCTTGCGGGCGTTGTCGATCAGGTCTTTCACCACCAGGTAGTAGCCGTCAAAACCCATGCCGTGGATCACGTCCAGCTCAAAATCGATGCGGTTTCTGATCTCTTCCGTGATTTCGGGGTATTTCTGCTTCGCCCCTTCCTCACAGAGCGCCCTCAGATAGCAGCCCATGTCCTCAAACTCAGGTGGAGTCTCGATCTCGGGCAGGAGGAACTTGTCGTATTTCAGCTCCAGGTCGATCATGTCCGCGATCTTCAGCGTGTTAGCATAGGCTTCAGGCACCTCCGGGTAAAGTTCCTTCATCTCTTCCGGGCTCTTGAAATAGAGCTGGTCGGTGTTGTATTTCATGCGGCCGGGATCGTTGAGGGTTTTGCCGGTCTGGATGCAGAGCAGGATGTCGTGGGCTTCGTGGTCTTCCTTGCGCAGATAGTGGCAGTCGTTGGTGAGCACCAGCTGCTGGTCCATGTCGTTGGCCAGCTTGATCAGCGAGGGCATTACGGCGCGTTCTATTTCCAGGCCGTGGTCCTGGATCTCCAGGTAATAGCGGTCTCCGAACACCCGCTGATACCATTTCACGGCTTCCCGGGCCTCTTCTTCCCGGCCGTTGGCCAGCAGGGAGGGGATCTCGCCTTTAACGCAGGCGCTGAGGCAGATGAGGCCTTCGTTGTATTTCTCCAGCAGGGATTTGCTGATCCGGGGCTTGTAGTAAAAACCGTCTATAAAGGAAAAGGAGGAGAGCTTCATCAGGTTCTTGTAGCCGGTGTAATTCTGCGCCAGTAAAACCAGGTGGTGGCGGATGTCGCTTTTATTGTGTTCGCTGTCCAGTTCACCGTTGATGATGTAGGCTTCGGTGCCGATGATCGGTTTGATGCCGGCTTTGGTGGCGCGTTTGTAAAAATCTATCACTCCGTACAGGTTGCCGTGGTCGGTGATCGCCACGGCCGGCATGCCGTATTCCTTGGCCAACGCCACCATCCTGTCAACCCGGCAGGCGCCGTCCAACAGGCTGTACTGGGTGTGGTTATGCAAGTGTACAAATGACATCTCGGTCTCTCCCTTTCTCTGGAAAGATAGAATTGCCGCCGGCGGTATTTTGTCAAAGGATAATTTGCCCGCGCCGGCAAGCCTCTGTGGGACAGCGGATCACGGCGAACCAGCGCACCTGGATGGCTGCGGGGCTCTGCTCCCCGGGCGCTCAGAGCTGTTTTCAGGCCAGGATCAAAGCTGTAGCTGCCAAGGTTTCCCGGATAAGGCTATGCCTTGACGGCAACGCTCCGCTGAGTGCCTTTCAGAGGATCATAATCTGGCGGAGGGCCGCCTGCCTCAGCCAGTTGCGGATGGAAGCCCGCAATGTTGGGGTATTTGTCCCGGTTCAGTTCATAATCCAGCAGCATCTCATGCATCTTCCGGGTATGGGGAGCCCGGTTGGCTTCGGCGTTATTCAGCATCCAGCCGATGTCCTTCGTGGAAATGATCTTCTCCCGCACCAGCAGCCTGATGTTGATCGCCCAGATGATGCTCTCGTTCAAGGCGCAGCACCAATCCGCCTGCGCGTCATTTATGGAGTCGATATCTTCAAACAGCCCATAGGTTAGCGGGTTGATCACATGGTGAGAAAATTCGTGCCAGACCGCCGAAAGCAGCACTCTTTCCAGGTTGCCGTTCTTCTCAGCGATCTCCAGACCCCTCCGGCTGCACAGGCAAAACACGGTCTCTCCCCGTTTCCCGGAAATGGTGATCGACAGAAATGGCTTGGTCAGGGTGCACAACAGCACCTCCGTGGGCGGAAGGTCCACCCCCAGATACGCTTCCAGGATACGCTGCACCGGTCTTCGGCCGATCAGTTCGTTAAGTTGCCCCAGCCAGGGCCCCAGGCGTGACCGCAGCCAACCGAAATATCCGGCAAATCCGGCGGTGCGGAAAAAGTCACGCAGGCAGGCTGTGAATTCTTCCAGGTCATCCCCGGAAGCGAGGCATTCCTGCACCCGGGCAGGGTCGGAAACGGGATCCAGCCTGAAGGCTGCCGTTAGAATCAGCGCCAGATTGGGCAGAGTGTCCCATTCGATCTCCGTTTTCCACAAGCGGTTAAAGCTGGCCACGGCGGGATGAGCTGCCAGCCTGCCAAATTTCTGTCGCGTGGCTTGCGCGAACTCGTCTTCAGCCTCAACGCAGATGCCACTGGCGTCATGGCCGGAGAGCAACATGATTGCATAGATCAATTCGAGCCGTTGGTCCAGTCTGATCCGCATCTTCCACCTCGTTGGTTAAAATTGTGTTGTTCGGTGATAAAAGTTTCGCTCAGGAAATCCTGTCAACAAATATTATCCAAACCCAATATAAAGTATCATCCAAACTTGCAAGTGGGTATCACCTGTCATAGTGGTCGTAAGTGTTTATAGGATTGTGAGATGAATAGGACTGGCTTTAGACTGTGTCACAGTGGTGTTTGGACGTTTT
>Ga0172377_10001139_pt1 | contig 26352 bp, 21 predicted proteins | sample Pumphouse3metaG_FD_119749 | JGI IMG/M metagenome (GOLD analysis project Ga0172377, IMG submission 119749) | Leachate microbial communities from a municipal landfill in Southern Ontario, Canada - Pumphouse #3 metaG | ecosystem: Engineered > Solid waste > Landfill > Unclassified | place: Canada... | reverse complement strand
AAATACTTTCTTATCTCTCTAAACTATTTTTAAAGTCTATTGTATTGCTTGTGTTTAATAACCCTTGTAGAATAAAGTAAAATAAACAGCAATGCTAAAAATATTATTCCAAACAAAATTGAGTTACCTAAACTAAAAAATCCACCAATTATGCTTTTCTTCTTTGAAGTGTCTTTTTCATCAACAATATTAATTACCAATGGCTTTGAAAAGACACCACTTGATTCATAAATTACAATCTCTGATTCTATTTTTTGATTTGGTAGATCAGAAACATTGATACTTCCATTAATTGCTTTTGATTCTTTTGAATCTAAAGAAATATTTTGTGGGAAAGTGTATGTTAGATTATAATCTTTATCAAATGTTAATTCAATTTTTGAAATATTAATTTTATTTAGACCATCATTTTTAATTTCAAAAGAAAACTTCTTTGTTGAATTTTTATAAACATTTAATTCAGTTGGAAAGGATAACATAGAGATCTTTAACTTATTACTTTCCTTAAGTGCAACAACTGTTAAGTCAATCTTCTTATAAAAATCACTATTTGTTCCTTTTAGAATAAAGCTAATAACACTTGTTCTTGGAGTAGTGTTTGCTCCTGAAAAAATATTAAAACTAATTGCTTTACCTTCCTTAGAATCTAATGTAATCTTAGTTGAAGAAGTTGTAACTCTTAAATCATTTGACAAAATATAAGAAATATTAATTGTGTCTTTTATATCTCCTATATTTTCCAAAAATAACTTAGTTTGTGTAATTTGTCCAATATTTAAAATTAAATTACTTTCTTGCAAATTTGCTTTAAAGTAATAGTCAGGTTGAACTTTAAAAATATATTTTTTATTAATAACACCTAACTCATCAAAGAAACTTAAATTTAGATCATAATCGTCAGCAGGAATTGTAATTGGTGCTAAGACTGTAACATCTATCTTCTTTATCTCACCAGGCAAAAGTCTTATTTGTTTTTGTGAAAGACTAACAGAAAGTTGTGTATCTTTATCGTAAGATATAAAGAAATCTTTAGTTTTATTTAATGATGTGTTTCTTAAAGTAAAAGTAAAAGTTATTGGCTCTCCCTTATACATTATATAACTTATTGTTGTTGGTCCTGAAACAAAGAGATCAGAGTTAACAACCTCTGCGCAATCATTTACATAGACACTAAAGTTTTTAACAACTGTAACATCCTCATTATATATTTTTAATTTTAAATTATAATTTCCTTCAGATTGATCCTTTGGGATACTTATCATAAAAGGTATGTTATTTTCATTTCTATTTAAGTAAATTGGATTTGATTCTTTTAATGCAACTGATAATGTTTGGCTTGTTAAACTTAAATTATATAGACCAGAATATAAAACATCATCAATCATTATATAATTTGTAATTGATTCCCCTTTACAAAAAGAAGTCTTTTGAATATCAACTTCAAAGTCCCCATCATCCAACCCATCTTCTGCATAGATCCTAATTGTGTAACTTTTCTCTTCATTGTTATTCATGTCCTTTATATATAATTTTAAATCTGTTGTGTCATCATCTAAGGCTCTAACAACTAATGAGGTTTTTAAATTTGAATTCCCTACAAGATTAAAGGTCTTTGAATAATTACAGCTAAGCTCATCATTATCACAACTTGCATAAACTAATAGATTAACAACCTCTGAGTTATTGTTCTCAAGAGTGTACACAACTGTTAGAGGATTGTCTTCAATTACTGAATAATATTCCTTTTCAAAACTAATGTTTACATTATCTAGTTGAGATGCAAAGATATTTGTTGTAAATAATACCCCTAAAATTAAAAGTATTCCAAAAAATAAATATATTTTATTTCTTTTCTTTATCATAAAAATCACACCTTTTTAATTTATATTTTTATTTTAACCCCTTTTTTATTTTTCTTCAATTTTTAAACTTTTTTAAATTTTTAAAATTTTTAAACTTTATAAATCTCTAATCTAATTTAATTTCACAAAATCATTTCTTTTTATAAAGTAATTTTATATATCTTGTTGAGAAAGATAAAACTAAACCTACTAATATCAAAACTAAAATTAATTGAAAGGAAATTGAATTGATAATAACTTTTAGATTAACAAATGAAAAATAAGAAGTTAAGTTACTTATATCTTCTTTAAATTCTTCCTTATATTGAAAATCTATGTTCTTTGTAAATAACATATCATTACATTTATACTTTAAAATCAAATCATCCTTCTCTTCTAAATTTAAATTAAAATTAATTATCTTTTCTTCATCTTTTTCCAAACTAACCTCTGTTTCTTTAAAGCCATCAACATCATCTAAATTTGAATTTTTTAAAGACTCTAAGGATATGGATTGAATATTATTTGATTTGTTTAACAAAACTAAAGATAAAGAATAATTGTCTAAATTAGAATCATAACTTATGTCTGACTGAATTGTGGTGTCACAAGAGAAATTATCATTCTGGATTATTAAAAACTCATAATAGGTTTCTTGATTGTCTGTGTTTACCTTGATCTTTGCAATATACCTTTGGTATAAGGTGTTTTCTAAAGGAAAAACTTCTAAACTTACTTTCCTTGATTGACCTGCTTCCAATTGAAAGGAACTTGGGGTTAGTTGTGAGGTAAATGGTGCTGAATAGATCTCAAGGTTATAATTTTTTAATTGAGAGGAAAGATTGGTTATTGTAATATCCTTTGTTACTGGACTATTTGTTAGATTAATTACTTGTGAAAAATCTAAATCAATTTGATTTGCCTGAGCAAAGTGAGATAAAGATATTGTTATAAATAATGCTGAAATTAAAAATATCATAATTGAAATTACTTTCTTATATTTTTTCATAAATCTCATCAATCCTTTTAAACTTCTCTTTCCTTTTTTTAAAAAATTAAATTAAAAAGAAAAGGAGGGAATTGTTGATGTTAGGTAAACATTAATTATTTAACTAAGAACAATTATTTATTAAGTATATTAAAGAGGAATAAGCTTTAAAAAGCTTGATGTTTGGTTAGAAAAAAGGAAAGCTATAAATACAAGGGAGTTTATAACTAAGTCAAATTTTTGCTGTGTAGAAGGCAACAACTATTTCAAATTAAGACCAATAACAGTGGTGTTTTCTTTCAAGGTTACACCAATAATTTGATTTGCTCCAGAAACTATAGTTGAGTTGTGGGTTATGGAGATAATAGTAGTTGTACTAGACAGATCTTTAATATAATTTAAAAGTGTAGCAGAATTATAATCATCAAGAGCAGCATCAACCTCATCTAAAATATAATAAGGAGCATTCTTATAGGCATGTAGAGCAAAAATGAAAGCAAGTGCGGTTATTGTTTTCTCTCCACCTGACATAATATCAATATCTTTGGTTTTATTATTTTTAGTTAAATTAATTAACAATTTAGATTTAAGCAAATCATCTCCAACCAATTCTAAATCACCAGATAGATTACTTGACATCTTTTTAATAATATTTTTAAACTCTTTATTTATTTTTGTAAAGCAATCTTCAAAAACAGTTTTCTTTTTCATATTAATTTCAGAAAGCATTAAAGAGACTTGTTCTTTTTCTTTTTCTAAAATCTCACATTTACTTATAATCTCATCATATTCTTTTGCAAGTTTATCATAAGACTCAATTGCATTAAAGTTAATATTCCCTAAACTATTTTTTTCCCTTCTAATCTTTCTAAGTTCAGAATTTATTTCTTCTGTCTCTAAATTGACTTGCTTTAAATCTTTAAATTTATCTAAATCTAAAAGTTTAAGATTCTGCTCAAATTGAGATATTTTACTTTGATTAGTTGATATTAAAATTTTTGAATTATTAATTGAAAGATTAATATCAGATATTGTAGAATCATATGAATTTAATTTATAAGACAAGTCATTAATCATCTTATTAACTTCTGTTTTTTTATCAAATAACTTTGCTTTTTTAGAATCTTCTTTTTCAAATTCTGATTTTATTTTTAGAAGTGAATTGTCAATCTCCACTTTCCTGTCTTCTAAAACAATTATTTTTTCTTTTAGTTCTTTTATTTTTAAAAGATTACTATTAATATAATTAATTTTGTTTTCCTTTTTTTCATTTAAGATTTTTAGATCTGAATTTTTTGACATTAATGATTGCTCTAGATGATTAACTTCTGAGATTAAATCATCATACTGATTTCTAATCTTATTTTGTTCAATAAAATTAATCTTTTTAAGACTTTCTTCAATCTCCTCCTTTTTAGAGGAATTTTCTTTTATGTCTTTATCCAAAGAGGTTAGTTCTGATTCTAAGTGTCCAACATTTAATGTTATTCTTTCTAAAAGTGTGTTATTTTTTTCTAACTGTATAGAATCTAATTTCTCAACAACATCCTTTTTGATTTCTAAACAAGTATTTAATTTTATTTCAGTATTTGAAAGTTTTGGTAACTTCAAGTCTATGTCTTTGTCAAGAGAATCATATTCTTTAATTAAGGTTTCTAATTTGCTTTCAAGTTCTGATTTCTTTTTCTCTGCATCCTTAATTGCGTCTTGTAACTTCTTTGAGTCTTTAAAAATTAATCTTTTAAAAGAAAAACCATCAAAGTAAAGATTTTTTACAGACACTTTTGGAGAAACAACTTTTAATTTATTAAAATACTTCTCTAAGTCTTTTTCTTTTAATTCAAGTGCAGAAAGGATTACAAAAGATAAATTATAATCAATTAAATTAACTATTTTCTCAATTTGTAAATCATCTTTTAAGACAACATAGGAAGAGTAATAGGATTTTTGCGAATCATTTAATTTCACACAGTCTTCCAAAAATCCAACATAACTTGGAAATTTTTTTAGTTGTGTATTAATTTCTTTTCTTTTATCTAAAAAGTTAGAAGATAATGAAAAATCTTTTTTTAAGGAACTAATCTCTGCCTTTATATTATTTAAATTATTATAAATATTTTCTTTTTCTTCTTTTTTAGATGATAGGTTTGTTTTTAAATTTAAAATCTTTTTATCTAAGTCTTCTTTTAATTTTGTATACTCAGTTATTTCTTTGTCCAGATTATTTGCTTTTTGTTTTAATTTAGATAAAGCTTCTAGGCTCTCTTTATCTTGAATTTCTAAAGTTTCCTTTTGAAGGGTGTAAGCATTAATTCTATTTTTAATTTCATAAAACTGATCTTGTTTAGAGATTATTTTTTTATTATAGTTTGAAAGCTCAAGATATAATTGGTCCTGTAGAACTTTAACTTTCTCAAATTCTTTTTGGGTCTTGTCTAGATTTTTTTTTAGTTCAGTTTTTAGAGTAATTTTACTTTTAAGTTTCAAATCAATATTTTCAATTAAAGATAGAAGGTCATCTATCTGTGTTTTAAAAGAAGACAGCTCGGTTGTGGCTTTATAGTTTTCTGTTTCTAAATAATTTAAATTTTCTTTATTAATATTGATGTTATTTAAAATTATTTCTTTGTTTGCAGAAATTTCTGAGTAATTTTTTCCAATGGTTGACTGCACTTTTTCTGAATGAGATATTAGTTCTTGGTTTATAGTTTCTAATTCTTTATCAAGTTCTTTAATTTTAATTTCTGTATGTTTCTTTTCGGAAATAAGGTTGTCTATCTTTGTTTGATTTTTATCAAGTAAATCTTCTTCATCATAAATTTCTTGTGTTAATGAATTTATTTGTTTTTTAAATAAAGAAAAATTGTATGTATTTTCCAACAAATCAAGTTCTTTAAATTTAATTGCTGATTCTTTTTCTTCCTTTAATTGCTCAACATATGGCTTTCTTTCATTTAATGCAATATACACTTTATCTAATCTTTCTTGCACTTTTTTCAAATTAGTTTCTGCTTCTTTTTTTCGTGCATCAAACAAAGCAATTCCTGAAACATTGTCAATTATTTCTCTTCTTTCTTCTGCATTAAGATTAATTATTTTTGTAACATCTCCTTGTTGGACTGTGTTATACCCTTCCATATCAATTCCAAGTTCGTTTAGGTAAGATGTTATTTCATGAAGTGCTTTTCTTTTATTATTTAATAAAAATATTGATTTTCCATCTTTATCAATTTCTCTTGAAATTTCTATATCCTCTCCATCATTATCCATCACAACTCTAACCTTTGCTGTGTTTGCTTTGTTATTATGGTTAATAAGATTTACAAGTTTGTCTACTCTTAATTTTTTTAAAGAAGTAGCTCCAAAAACAAAAAGTAAAGCATCAATAATATTACTTTTCCCAGAACCATTAGGACCAACAACTACATGTAGTCCTTTTTTGAATGGAATTTTAGTATAATCAAATGATTTAAAATTTTTTATAATTAGTTCTTTTAACTGCATCTCTATCAACTTTAACTAGATACTAAAATATACACCAAAATATATATAAATCTGTTTTAAGAACTTTAAAAGTTATTTTTTATCTAAGATTTCTTTTGCAATTTTTTTTAATTTTTCAGAGGTCTTTTGAGGGCCAACAAGAGTTGTAATATATCCTGGATAATTTTCAAAATAAACTCCACCTGAAAGTTCTTCAAATTTAGAGGTGTCAATATTATGCATTGGATATAGTTTAGCATGGATGTGGTTAACCCCTTCTCCTTCAAAAACCATAGCAACTCTTTTTACTTTTAAGCCTTTTTCTAAAATCTTTGAAACTTTTTTAGAAACAAGTAATAGTTTACTGTAAACTTCATCAGGCAAATCAAAAACATAAGAATCAAAATGATCTTTTGTAGTAACAATTGTCATTCCCTTGGTGTTAGGCATATTATCTAAAAAAGCAACAAAATCTTCATCTTCATAGATAATTGCAGAAGGTATTTCTTTTTTTACAATTTTACAAAAAATACAATTTTCTTTTTGCATATTTTAATAATTCTCCTTTTTTAAAGATTATAAATTTAAAAAAATTCAATATTTTTCTTAATCTCTGTTTTACCATACATATATGGAACAAGAACTTCTGGAATCTTTATAGTTCCTTCTCTAGTTTGAAAATTTTCTAAAATCGCAACCAATGCTCTTGAGGTAGCAATACCAGTATTATTTAAAGTATGTGCAAAATATCTTTCTGTCTTTGACTTAACTCTAATATTTAAACCAATTGCTTGTGCTTCTGTCAAATTAGAGCAAGAACCAACTTCAATATAAGCTTTTTTTCTTGGTGACCAAACTTCAATATCTACTTGTCTATGTTTATGTGACCCCAGATCCCCTGTACAGATCTCTAAGACTCTTGTGGGTAGTCCTAAAGATGTAAATATCTCAACACTATTATTTTTTAATTCTTCAAAAATACTTTCAGAATCATCAGGATTACAGATTACAACTTGTTCAACTTTATCAAATTGATGTAATCTAAATAAACCCCTTTCATCTAAGCCATGAGCTCCAATCTCTTTTCTAAAACAAGAAGAATAAGAGTACATCTTTATTGGCAAATTTTTTTCAAAAATAACCTTATTAATAAACATTGCAATTAAAGGATGTTCACTTGTGCCTATCAAATAAAGATCTTCATTTTCAATTTTATAAACCATATCTCTAAAAAAATCAAAATCAATTACTCCATCACAGGCCCTTTTATTAATCATAAGTGGAGGTAAAACATATGTAAATTTTTTTTTATAAAGATAATCTTGCACATATCTAAGAAGTGCTTGATTTAATAAAGCTAAATCCCCTTTAAGATAATAAAAACCCTTTCCAGAAACATTTCTTGAAGATTCAAAATCAACTAAATTTAATTTTTCTGCAATTTCTGAGTGTGCTAAAATTTTAAAATCTTTTTCTACTATATTTCCGTACTTTTCAATTTCTTTATTTTCAGATTCATCTTTTCCAATTGGGGTTTTCTCACTAACTATATTTGGAATTTCATTTTGCAATTTAAATATTTCTTCTTTTAGTTCTCTTTGTCTATCATCCATCTCTTTAATCTTGTTAGGTAAATCTTTTGCATCTTTAATTAGATCATCTACATTTTCATTCTTTGTTTTTTTCTGCGCAATCTCATCAGTTATTTTGTTTTTTTTGTTTTTTAATAAATTTGTATCTTGTATTAGCTGTCTATACTCTAGATCCAATTCAATTAATTCATCTACAAAAGAATATTTATACTCAAGATTTTTTTTTTTAAGATTTTCTTTAACTTTAGCTACATTATCTCTAATATATCTTATATCTAACATAAACTTTCATCTCTAATATTTAATTTTTTTAATTTGTTATTATCTTTAATATTAAATATTAATAAACATAATGTATTTATACACAAATAAAAATATAAAACCATTTAAATTATATAAAAGCAATTAAATTATATAAAAGTGTCTAAACTTAAAAGATGTAAAGGATTATGAATAAATATCTTAGAGAAAATAAATCTCTAAAATATTATTTTAAGAAAAACAATTAATGTTTATGTTCTTCTCCACAATCACAACAATCATCTTCTTCAGAACTATCCTCTCCACAATCACAATCGTGGCCATGATGATGGTGATGTTCTTCTTGCATCTTCTCTTGTGCTTCTCTCATCTTTTTAATTTGTTCTTGAAAGTTAAGTTCTTCTTTTTTTGCTTCTTCTTCATTTAGAACATCCAATATTTTCAATTTAAAATGAATTACTTTTCCAGCCATTGGATGATTTAGTTTTACTTTAACTTTATCTTCTTCAATTTTAATAACCTCAACCAACAAGGGTCCCATATTTGTCATCATCTCTAATTCCTTACCTTCCTCTATAACTGAAGCATCTTGGAATGCTGCTTTTGATAATTCTACAATTTCATCATTTTTTGGACCATATCCATCTTCTGGTTTAATAACAACTTCTTTTTCTTGACCTTTTTCCATATCAACAACTGCTCTTTCAAAACCAGGAATAACCATTCTTGCACCAATTTTAAACTTCAATGGTTCCTTTCCAACATTACTATCAAAAACTTTACCATCTTCAAATTTCCCTGTATATTCAACAGATATCCAATCATTTTCTTTTACACTCATAATATCAATTCTCCTAAAAATATATTTTTTATAAAATTAAGATAGAAAAGACTTATATAATATTCTATCTCTTTTTTAAAAGAAAATAAAAAATAATTTCAATTACTATTGCTAAACTTAAAAGAATTATTGCTAAATTATAATTATATAATTTATAAATATAAAAACCAAAGACCCCAACTAAGATGTAAGGCAACCTAAAAAGATATAAAAAATATTTTTCATATTTTTGTTTCAAATTCAAATTAGAATTTAATTTTAAATCTTTATTTTCTTTACTAAGATTTCTTTTAACTTTAGTAACGTTTTTCCTATATAAAACAATTCCAAGAACCACAAAAAATATAAAAATAATAATTACAGGCAAATAAATATTAATTAATGACAATTTAAAAAAATCTGAAATTAATTTTAATACATATCCAATAGCAAGATAAGAAATAAATCCTAAAGGAACAGACCAATTTTGTTTCCTTTCATAGAAATATACAAAACAAAAAGTAACTAATATCCAACCAATAAAGTTAGAAGGATCAATATTTAAATAATTAATATTTGTAACAAAACCCCAATTCCAAAAATTAAAATAAACAGAAACCATTTCAAAAAATAGATCTAAAGAAAGAACATAAATTGAAGTTAATATTGCAATTGCTAAGCTATCAGATGTAATCTTTTTAATTAAAAAATAAGAAGATGTAATTATCAACCCCCAAGAAAGAGCAATAAAGAGTGGAACTTTTAAAATTGAAAATAAAAAATTAGAATTATAAATATACCCTCCAAAAACAACACCAAACAACTCAAAAAGAAAAGCAAAGACAACTGAATAAAAAAGGAGTCTTCTTTTTTCTCTTTCCTTGAAAATTATTAAAAAGAAAATGAAAAAAAGAACAACTAAAATCTCAATTGCTAAAAAAAACATATTAACTTTTCCATTTTTTATAAGTTAAAAGAAAATAAATTATTTCTTCAATTCAATTGTTTGTGTTGGATAAGCAAATTCAATTCCTGCTTTCTCAAATTGTTTTTTAATTTCTATATTTATATTATCTTTAACAACTAAATATTTATCATAAGCAAGTTCTTTTACCCAATAAATAATACTTATATTTAATGAATAATCTCCAAAAGAATCAAAAGACACATAAACAATATCATCTGTTGACTTATTATCTAATATTATCTTTTTAACAATTGCTTTTGCTTTTTCTAATTTAGCTACTGAAGTGTTATATACCAATCCTAATTTCATGGTTTCTTTTCTCATTTGTCTCTTTGAAATATTTTCTAAAGCATTACTTGAAAGTATTCTATTAGGAACAACTACTACAGTTCCATCAAAAGTTCTAACTCTTGTAGACCTAATTCCAATTTCTTCAATTGAACCTAAACCATCAGAAGTCTTTATAACATCTCCTAACTTAAATGGTTTTTCTACAAAAATAACAATTCCACTTAAAAAATTCTCAACAATATCTTTTGAAGCCATAGCCACAGCAAGACCACCAATTCCAAGTCCTGCTAATAAAGCACTAATATTATAACCTAAGTTTGATAGAACAACTAAAACTGCTACAATCCAAACAACAACTTTAATTAAAGATCTTAATAAAGGAATTAATTGATCATCATATTTTGATTCAGTTTTAGCTGCATAAACTTGTAAATATTCTTTTATTAACCCTAATAAAAATTTAATTATAAATAAACTAATTGCAAAAACATAAACTAAAAAAGAAACTTGCTTTACAGCCTTTATCCACCAATCACTTGCATTTAATATCTTAAAACCAATATTAAAAAAGATTGTTATAATTACAATCCTTAAAGGTAAAGGTCTAGAAAGGATGTCTGCTAAAATATCATCTATTTTATTTTTTGATCTTCTTGCTAATTTTATAAATACATTTTTACTAAAATAGATTACTGTCCAACTAACAACCATTCCAATAAATATAAATATTATAAACCATAAAATTTGTTTTAAACTATTTCCTAAAAAAGTTATATCTAAAAAAGCCATACATAATCACATTTCAATTTTAAGTTTTTTAATTTTAAGTTATTTAATTTTAAGTTATTTAATTTTAATTTTATTTAATTTTAAGTTTTTTAATTTTAAGTTTTTTAATTTTATTTAATTTTAATTTTATTTAATTTTAAGTTTTTTAATTTTAAGTTTTTTAATTTTTAAGTTTTTTTCTTTATATTATTAATATATTATATAACAATATGTTTATAAAATAAAACTAACATAAATATATATTACTACTTTTATAAATATTAAAATTTGAGAAAATATGAAAAGAACAGTTGTTGAATTAAAAAATGTTTCTAAAATTTATGAGATGGGTGAAATTAAAGTAAAAGCTTTAGATGGAGTGTCTCTAAAGATAATGGAAGGAGAACTTGTGTCTATCATGGGACCTTCAGGTTCAGGAAAATCAACAATGATGCATATTATTGGAGCCTTAGACCTACCTACTTCAGGAGAAATATATATAGACAATAATAAATTATCAAAATTAACAGAAGATCAACTTGCAAAGATTAGAGGAAAGACAATTGGTTTTGTTTTTCAAGAATTTAATTTAATTCCAACATTAACTGCTTTTGAGAATGTTAAACTTCCTACTCTTTTCCAAGATGAAAGAGTTACTTCTAAAAAAGAACAATATTGTAAAGATCTATTAACCTTAGTAGGCTTAGGGGATAGAATGGACCACAAACCAACTGAACTTTCAGGTGGTCAACAACAAAGAGTAGCAATTGCTCGTTCTCTTGCAAACAATCCTGCAATGATTCTTGCTGACGAACCAACAGGTGCTCTTGACTCTAAATCTTCTAAAGAAATTATGCAACTTTTAAAAAAATTAAATAAAGAAGGAAAAACAGTAATTATAATTACACATGATGATAATGTCTCTGACTACACAAATAGAAAAATATCTTTAAAAGATGGAAAAATTGTTGAAGATAAAACTAAGAAGAAATAAACTATGAATGAAGTATTCCCTTTTATTATAAAAAATATTAAAAGAAGAAAATTAAGAAGTTGGTTAACAATTATTGGTGTAATTGTAGGAGTGTTGTCAATTGTTGCGCTTATGTCTTTATCTAATGGTCTAAAAGCAAGTGTTTCTTCTGAATTTGATAAACTTGGAGCTCAAAAGATAACAATTACTTCTAAATACTCACAATTTATTTCAGAAACAAATATTGGATTAAGTACAGATGATGTAAAGACTATTGAAAAAATAGCAGACATCGATTATGTTGCAGGAAGTATCTCAGGAACTGTATTTGCAGAATATAATAATAATAAAAAATTTATGTCATTTATTGGTTATGATATAGAATACTTAGACAAAATGTTCTTTCAAGAAAACATATCTTTACTAAAAGGAAAATTGATTACTTCTAAAAAGTCTAATGAAATTATTATTGGTTATGATTATTATAATGATTATGAAAAATTATTTAATAAAAGATTAGATGTTGGAGACAAAGTTAAAATTGATAATAGTTACTATAAAGTTGTTGGGGTTTTAAAAGATACTGGCAACCCTTCCTTAAATCAAAATAATTATATATCAATAGATGTGTTAAGAGACCTAACAGACACAGATGAAAAAATAGTTGATGTTATTTATGCTGTTATAAAAACAGGAAAAGATGTAGAGGTTGTTGGTCAAAAGATTGAAGAAAAATTAGAAAGAGCGAAAGGAGAAAGTGATTTTGTAGTAACTACTCCTAAACAAGCTGCAGAAGACCAACAAGATATTTTAAATATAATTTCAATTGTGGTAATTGGAATTGCATCAATTTCCTTACTTGTTGGAGGAATTGGAATTGTAAACTCAATGTACACTTCTGTTCTTGAGAGAAGAAAAGAGATTGGAGTGATGAAAGCAATTGGTGCTAAGAAGAAAGATATTTTACTTATCTTTGTTTTAGAGGCAGGAATGATTGGTTTATTAGGTGGAATTATTGGAACTATTGGAGGGTTTTTGTTAGCCTACTCTGTCACAATTATAGGAACACCAATTGGTGCAACTTTTGCAATTGATTTTAGCTTTAGTATTATTGCCTTAGCTTTAGGTGTTTCTTTTGTCTTAGGGATAGTTGCTGGTTTTTTACCAGCTTACCAAGCCTCAAATGAAGAAGCAATAGATGCATTAAAGGAAGAATAAGATATGAGTGTTATTAGATCTATTAAGAAGAGAGTTGAAAAAAGAGGACTTAGTCTTTTTATAAAAAATAAAAAAGAAAATTGGCCTGCTTTTGGAAAAGAACATAGATTTGAAATTGTATATTATAAGAAGTTTAAAAAATTACCAATAGAATTTTTAAAGAAAAGTAAAAACAAAAAACCAAAAGTTATGATCTTAGGGGCAGGACTTGGGGAGGATATAAAGTTACTAAAAGCAGAACTTCAAAAGAACAATGTTAACCCAAGTGTAGATGTTTTTTCTTTAACAAAATCAATAAGTAAAACTGCAAAGAAAGAAATTAAAAAAGATTATTCAATTAATAAAGCTTTAGAAACAATTAATTTTAAAGAACATAGTAAATTAATAAATATTATAAAGGAGAAGTATGACTTGGTTGTTGCTCCATTAAGTGTTGGGGTGTACACTGATCATGTTGCTTATAATTTGTTTATAACCTCAAAGTTATTAAACAAAAATGGAAAAGCATATGTTGAGGTTTTAAAAGATAAAAAATTAATTGAGAAGTTTAATAGATTTAATGAGTTATTTAACAAACAATTTAAAGAAACTGCAGAATTTAATATTAACCAAATTAATGAAAATGAAAAATATTTCTATTTTGAAATAACAAGAAAAAAATAAAGGAGATGGTTTAAAATGCCAAGACCAAAAGGAAAAATTTTAAAAGAAATAGCAACAAAAAAACGTAGAGCAAGTATGAAGGAATTAGCAAAGCCCTTACCAAAACTAAAAACAGAACTTGCAAGAAGTGAAGTATTACTAAAGACTCTTCTAGCTTCAGAAAATAAAAAAATAAAAGAGATTTCAGCAAATATTGCTCAAACAATTGCTCAAGCAAAAAAATTAAAAAATGCAGAAACAATAGAAAAATTAAATAAGCAATTAGAAAAACTTTTAAAAAAATAAAATAATTAAAATTTAAAAAAGGTGAAAATAATGAATCATATTAAAAAAATAGGAGTCTTAATTATATTTTTGTTAATGTTAATTGTCCCAATACAAGTCAATGCTGCAATAACAGATTATGATATAATTAATATTTCTGCAGAAACATTCAACTATCAACCAACCCCAACAGTTGCAGGCAAAGATTTTGATATCTGGATCCAAATAACAAACAACAGTAACAAAGTTGCAAATGATGTTGAATATTTTTTAGATACAAAATATCCTTTCAGTATTGTTAGTAATAACAACACAGGAATAATAGCAACCCTTGCACCCTACCAATCAAGAATTATAAAATATACTTTAAAATCTGAAAAAGAAACATTAGATGGAACTTATAAACTTGACTTTAAATTTAAAAGAAAAGAAATAAACACCTACTCAGTTCAAACATACAACATAGATGTTAAAGGAGATCCTGCCTTAATTGATGTTATCAACTCAAATATTGATAAAGCAAGTATTGGAGCAAACTCAAATGTTAAATTTACTTTAAAAAATCTAGGTGGAAAAAATGCAAAAGACATCTTTGTTACCTTATCTGATTCACAAGATGAAACTGTACAAATTTTAAATTTAAAAACACAATATATACCTAAGATAGATATTGGAAATGAACAGCAAGTCAATTTCACAATAACAATTTCAAAAACTGCAAACAACAAAAGCTACACTCTTCCAATAACAATTACATATGCTGATGATGATGGTACCTATACCACAACTAAAAACTTAGGTATAGAGATTATAGACAATCCAGAAATTGTAATTAATGTTTTATCAATCGGAGACAATAGCACAATCAAGACCCTTACTGAAGAAAGTCTTTCTTTAGAAATTTACAACATAGGTAATATAGATGCAGAATCTGTTTATGTTGAAATTGAAGATAATGGAATTTCAAATAATTTTTCTAAGTATTTTGTAGGCTCTATTGAGAAAGACAACTATGACAATGTAGATTTTAAATTTACTACAAATAAACTTGAAACAGGCTCATACCCTCTAACAATCAATGTACATTATAAAGATAGAAATTTAAAAGAACAAAAAATATCAAAGACAATTGAAGTTAATGTTGTGCAAGGAACTGATAATAATTCAGGAAAAACAATAATATTAAGTATTATAAGTATTCTTGGAATTGTTGTTGGTTTAGCTTTACTAATTGTTATTCTTAGATGGTTAACTCAGATATTAATAAAGCCAGCAATTAACATAATTTCAGAATTGTTTAAGAAAAAGAAAAAATAAAATTTCTTTTTTTTAAATTTAATTTATTTTTTAAAAAAAGGAAATATAAAAATATAAAACAAGATAAACGAGACACGAAAAATGAATTCTGCAAAATTTAAAGAACTATTAAACCTAACTATAAAAAATATATTTAGAAGAAGATTACGTTCAATTCTAACTATACTTTCAATTACAATTGGAATTGCTGCAATCATCTCTCTAGTCTTGATCAGTAATGGATTATTTAATACTGTTGAAAAGCAATTTGAATCAATGGGGGCTAATTCTATTTTTATAATCCCAAGTAGCTTTGGAACAGCAACAAATGGAGAGTTTGAAGGACCGCCAAGTGGTGGGGACTTTGGGGGGTCAAGTAGATTAGGCTCTGATGCAACTTTAACAACAAATGATGTAAAAATTGTTGAAAAGATTCCAGAAGTTGAAGATGTTTACTCTTGGGCTTACAAGGTATTAAAGATAGAATATAAAAATCAAGTAAATTTTGTTTTCATTCTTGCAATTGATGAAAAACAAGCAGATGATCTTTTTGAAAATTTAAATATTAAACTTAAAGAAGGAACTAGTCTCCAAGATAGAAGAGGGCATTTTGCAGTTGTCGGTTCTTATTTTGCAGAGAAGTTATATGACTCTCCAGTAAAGATAGGAAATAAAATCTTAATTGAGGACACAGAATTTAAAGTTGTTGGAATATTAGATTCCACTGGAAACCTTCAAAAGGATTCTCAAGTTTATATTACTAATACTTATTCTTCAGAAATATTTAATTCTAGTAATAAAGTAGTTGATCAGATTTTAGTTAAAACTAAATCAGATGCAGATGTTATACAAGTAAAAGATAAGATTATTAAAAGATTAGAAAAAACTCATGATAAGGATACTTTTATTGTTATTGCAACTGTACAGATTCTTGAGATTATTAAAAATGTATTAAATTCAATTAAAGTTATTTTAATTTCAATTGCAACCATCTCTGTAATTGTTGGAAGTATAGGAATTATGAATTCAATTTATACTTCTGTTCTTGAAAGAACAAAAGAGATTGGAATTTTGAAATCAATTGGTGCAAGAAAGGAAGATATTTATTTTATATTTGTAAGTGAATCTTTGATTCTCTCTGCCTTTGGGGGTTTAGTTGGTTTAGGAATTGGTATTGGTATCTCTAAGGCAGTTGAATGGTATGCTATAACTAAAGGCTTTGGGATATTAAGTATTGAGATTACTTTTGGAATTGTTGTTCTTGCTATGGTTTTAGCTTTAGTGATTGGTTTTTTGGCTGGGATATTGCCTGCAAAAAGGGCAGCAAAGATGAACACCGTTAATGCTTTAAAAAACATAAGTTAAGGAGAGGGAAAGTGATTTGTTTATAAAGTTTTCTTGTGTTAATATTTATTTATAATCAAGAAAAATTATCTTTTTTCTTCTGCCTCTATAGCTCAGTGGTAGAGCGTCAGTCTTGTAAACTGAATGTCGGGGGTTCAAGTCCCTCTAGAGGCTCTTTTTTATTGGGATATACAACTATAAAACATTATACATCTTATTAAAAATATATATTTGTGTATTAAATCTATTAATACGATATGGTTCGTGACAAAATTCGTAAAAACCCTATCTTTTGTTCGGTAGCAAGTATGGTGTTTGCAGTAATACTTGTAAGATTAGCATTTTTGGATACTTTATTTGGAAAAAACTTTGTAGAATTAAGATTATGGATAATCTTCTTTGCAATAGTGTTTTTTATAATTGGTTTAATATCAATTAAAGTTTGGATGAGAACAAATGTGCCAACTAAAAATATACATTTTACACACAAAAAAAGATAAGTGATCATTTTTTAAATTTCTTCTTATTTCCCAAATTTTTAAAACCAATTTCAGACATCTCCAAAGGAATGTTTAAACCTACACCTGACCTTTTTAATTCTTCTAAAAAATCCCTTACTGAAATCTTTGCAACCTCTGCTGCTGTAGAAAAATCTATTTCTTCTTTTTCATAAAGAGATAAAGCTTTTTTTAAATAATATTCTTTAATGCTTTTTTCTAGAAGCATCCTTATTGCATCTGACTTTGTTAGGTTTTCTTCTTTTGATATCAAATGCATGCTTTTTGAAACATTATCACTTAATCTTAAAGTACTTACTTTATTTTCTTTTTTTTTCATCCTTATCACCTTTAATAGATTTTAATAAATTTATTTCCTTTTCAATATATTTCTCTTTAATATATGGTCTTAAAAGATTAATTTTATTTAGAGCCTGAGTATATGTTATTTTATCTTTATAAAAATAATAGATAATTAAATTAATAGAACTAATTATTTTTATATTATTCTTTACACAATATTCTACTGCTGCACTATTATCAACAATAACAAAAGACTTAATTTCTAAAGCTAAAGAAATACTTTGCATCTCACCAGATAATCTAGATAAACTATTCCATAAATCCTTAAGCACTTTTTTAGAATCCAGCACCTTAGTTAGACTTTTACTTTTTAAAGCCCTATAAACTAAAAGATCTTTTGGAATATAAAATAACTTTTTGTTAACTAATAATTCATCTTCTACTTTAATAGTTTATAAAGGTTGCAATTATTAATAACAACTATTTACCTTTTTCAGCAATTACTAATTACCACTCAAAAAATATAGATTTGATATAAAATTCACTTTAAAATTACCTAATATAAATTTTATTCTTTTTATCAACACCAAAAAATTTTTCTCAATATCAAAAATCATTCTGTTTACAAAAATACAAATTTTCTTTTACAAAAAAATAAAAAATTTCACCACAACCACACCACCTCAAAACATTATTTTCTTTTAATCTTAATAATATCTTTAGGTTGATGCTTTTTGCTTTTTTTCTGTGCAAGATCATAACGAAAATTGGAATTAAATTTTCTTGTAACTTCTTTAATCTTTCCATCAATAATAATTTTAATTTTCTTTTTCCCAGTCAACTTTTTATTAATTTCTCTAGTCCCATCAAAAGGTATCATCTCAATTGTCTTTATCTTATGATTAACCCTTAAATCTGCAAAGACTCTTGCTAAAAGTTTAGTCCCAATTCCACTTCTTGCTCTGTTTAGATCTATAAAAAACCTATCTACAAAAAAAGATTCTTTACTTTTAAAGTTCCCTAATAAACCCCCAACAAGTTCACCTTTATTAAACATCAAATATAATTGTGACTCAGAGGTAAAGCCTTTCTTTAAAAAATTAACATATGACTTTTTAGGAACTGGATCAATATCAATTTTATCAATTGCGTGCATTTGTAAAAATAAAGTATCTGTCAACTCTTCTTTGTTCTTAAAATTATATTTTTTATAAATTATTTCACTCATTTCTAAAAAACCTTCTAAAATCTATACTTTTACACAATAATTAACCATAAATACATTTTAAAAGCTAATCTCTACTTAATATTATAATATAAGAAAGAAAAATGTTATAATTTAAACTATTTATATGAAATTTGTAATTTAAAATAAAACAAAATCTATTTCTTATAAAAAAGTATAAAACGAGAATAAAATATGAATGAATTTAAAAAATTAGGACTTGATGACGATGTCTTAAAAGTTGTTAAGGAATTTGGATTTGAATATCCAACCGAAGTACAAGAAAAAACAATACCAATGATTCTTAAAGGAGATAATGTTATTGCACAATCTGCAACAGGAACAGGAAAAACACTTGCTTTTCTTGCAGGGATCTTACAAACAATTGAACCTAAAAAAGAAATACAAGCAATTATAATTACTCCAACTAGAGAACTTGCAAATCAAATCTATGAAGAAACAATTAAACTTGCAAAATATAAAAAACTAAATGCTTGTGTAGTTTATGGTGGAGTTTCAATTATTAACCAAAGAACAGCTCTTAAAAAAGCACAAATTGTAATTACAACACCTGGAAGATTTATAGATCACATAAATAGAAGAAACATAGAAAATTTAGATGCTACAAAGATAATTGTCTTAGATGAAGCAGATAGAATGTGTGATATGGGATTTTATGATGATATTACAAAGATAATAGATAAAGCAAAAAATAGAAAACAAATACTTCTTTTCTCAGCAACAATTACAAGAGATGTTACTAAGTTAGAAAGAAAATATATGCACAATTCAAAAAGAGTTGTTGTTGACTTTTATGTTGATCCTTCAAAACTAAAGCAAGAGTTTTATGTTGTTAAAAGTAATGAAAAGATCTCTCTTTTAATTGATATTATCTTACAAAAAATTGAACAAAAAGCAATTATCTTTTGTAACACCAGAAGTACAGTTGATTTGATTGAGCAAAATTTAAATGCTAATGGAATTAAAGCTTTAAAATTACATGGTGGAATGGAACAAAAGAAAAGATCAAACATCATTGATAGATATCAAAAAGAAAAAAGTGCAATTCTAGTTTCTACTGATGTTTCTGCAAGAGGTATACATATTGATGACCTTGACTTTATATACAACTTTGATCTTCCAAAAGATAGAAATCAATATATTCATAGAATTGGAAGAACTGCAAGAGCTGGAAAGGATGGAAAGGCAATTAGCTTCTTGCATAAAGAAGAGGTTAGAGAATTCTTACAGATGGCTAAAAAGTTTGACTTTATAATTGAAGAACAAAAGTTGCCTGACTTTAAAATAATAAATATTGTTAAACCACTTAGAACTAGACAACCAAAAGACAACTACACAAAATCCTCATACACAAGAAACAGATCTTCCTTTGCAAGAAACAGAGGTGGTAGAGGGGACAGAGAAGTTGAAGTTAAGACCTTGAAGTTTAATGACTTAGACAAATTTGAAAAAGAGCAAAAAGAATTTAGAAAGAAAAGAGTAAGTCATTTAAAAAAGCATGTACAGAAAAGAAAGATTAATAAATATTCAAAAAGATAATTTTTTCTTTTTTTTTTTCTTTTTATATCTTTTAATTTCTTTTTTTTTCAATTTATAATTTTAATTAATTTTCAACCTAACACCTCTTCTAAATTTAATTCCATCTTTTCCTTTTAAACCGAAACCTAATTATTTTCCTTCCACAAATAAAACTCTAAAAATTAGAAACAAATAAAAATATGTTTGCACATATATTATATATTTCTCTATCTACTTCTTTAATTTAAATTTGAGTAACTATGATTGACAGTATTATTATTAGGGGTGCACGAGAGCACAATTTAAAAAACATAGATGTAACTATTCCAAAAAACAAATTAGTGGTTATCACTGGACTATCAGGGTCAGGTAAATCAACACTTGCCTTTGACACTATCTATGCAGAGGGGCAAAGAAGGTATGTTGAGTCCCTTTCTAGCTATGCAAGACAGTTTCTAGGGATGATGACTAAGCCTGATGTTGACTCAATTGATGGACTTTCTCCAGCAATATCTATTGAACAAAAAACAACTTCTAAAAATCCACGTTCAACAGTTGGAACCACCACAGAAATATATGATTATTTAAGATTGTTGTTTGCAAGAATTGGAACCCCCTACTGCCCTGTTCACAACATCAGAATTCAAGCACTTTCTCCTGACAAGATTGCAGAAACTATAAAAAATGATTTCAATTCCCAAATTACTGTTCTTTCCCCAATTGTCTCTAAAAAGAAAGGAACCTATGAAAAATTAATTGAAGACCTAAACAAAGAAGGTTATTCAAAAGTTAGAGTAAATGGAAAGATATACAGGACTGATGAAAAAATACCACTTAGTAGATATAAGATGCATGACATAGAAATTGTTATGGATAGAACAGATGCAATTAACACTTCAAGAATTACAGTTGCAATTGAAGAAGGTGTTAAAAAATCAGATGGGCTTATAAAAATCGTTGATGATAAAAATAAAGAAAAATTATATTCAGCAAAACAAGCCTGCCCTGTGTGTGGACTTTCCTTTGAAGAACTGCAACCAAGAATGTTTTCTTTTAATTCCCCATTTGGAGCTTGTGAAGAATGTTCTGGTCTTGGTATTAAGATGGAGTTTGACAAAGACCTAATTACCCCTGACCAAAATCTCTCAATTGCAGATGGTGCAATTAAGTTATATAAAAACATAATTGATGGATGGAGAGTTCAACAGCTTGGAGTTGTTGCAAAAGAAAATGGTTTTGATATCTTTACACCAATCAACAAACTTACAAAAAAACAAAAAGACATATTATTTTTTGGCTCTGAGAAAAGTATTGATTTTAAATTTGAAACAAAAAATGGAAATAGCTTTACACATAGTAGAAGCTGGGAAGGACTTATCCCTCAATCAGAAAGACTATACAGACAAACAGAGTCTGAATACAGGAAAAAAGAACTTGAAAAGTTTATGAAAACTAAAGACTGCCCAAAGTGTAAAGGTAAAAGATTAAAGGATAAGATTCTAGCTGTAAAGGTTAATAAAAAAAATATTATTGAAATTACAGAACTTTCAATTATTAAGATTATTGATTTTTTTAAAAATATAAAAATTACAGAAAAAGAAAATGAAATTGCAAAACATATATTAAAAGAGATAAATTCTAGATTGGATTTTTTAGAAAAGGTTGGTCTTGGTTATCTCTCTTTATCAAGAACTGCTGGAAGCCTTTCAGGTGGAGAAGCACAAAGAATAAAGCTTGCAACTAATCTTGGAACAAATCTTACAGGTGTTTTGTATGTTCTTGATGAACCTTCAATTGGCTTGCATCAAAAGGATAATCAAAAACTAATTAATACTCTTTTTAAATTAAGAGACTTAGGTAACACCTTGATTGTTGTTGAACATGATGAAGACACAATCAGACAAGCTGACTTTATTATTGACATGGGACCTGGAGCTGGAAGCCACGGAGGAGAAATAGTTGCCAAAGGTACTGCTAAAGAAATTGAAGACAACCCTAAATCACTTACAGGAAATTATTTACAAGGAAAAGAATTTATTGAAGTTCCTAAGAAAAGAAAAGAATATAACACAACTCTTAAGATCTTTGGAGCAAAAGAGAATAATTTAAAAAATATAGATGTTGAAATCCCAATTGGGGTGTTGACTGCAATTACTGGAGTCTCAGGATCAGGAAAGTCAACCTTAATCTATGAGATCTTATATAAGGCTTTAATGAACAAATTTTATAGATCAAAATTTACACCTGGTAAACATAAAAGAATAGATAGTGGAAAAATTGATAAAATTATCTCAATTGATCAATCTCCAATTGGAAGAACCCCAAGAAGTAATCCTGCAACCTACACAAAAGTCTTTGATGAGATTAGAAAAATTTTTACAGCAACAAGGGATGCAAGGGTTAAAGGCTTTGATATTGGAAGGTTCTCTTTTAATGTTAAGGAAGGAAGATGTCCTGTCTGTTCAGGAGATGGACAAATTAAAATTGAGATGAATTTTTTACCTGACATCTACATTGATTGTGAGGAGTGCAAGGGTAAGCGATATAATAAAGAAACACTTTTAATAAAGTATAAAGACAAAACCATAGCAGATGTCTTAGATATGTCAGTTGAAGAAGCCTATTATTTTTTTGAAAATATACCTTTAATTAAAAGAAAGTTAAAAACCTTGATGGATGTTGGTCTCTCATACATTAAGTTAGGACAAAGCTCTGTTACCTTGTCTGGTGGAGAAGCACAAAGAATAAAGATTACAAGAGAACTTTCAAAGAGTGCAAGTGGAAACACCATCTACCTTCTAGATGAACCAACCACTGGTCTTCACTTCCATGATGTTAAAAAATTAGTTGAAGTTTTAAAAAGATTGATCAAGAAGGGAAACACAGTTGTTGTTATTGAGCACAACCTTGAGGTAATCAAATCAGTTGATTACATAATTGATCTTGGTCCTGATGGTGGAGAAAATGGAGGAGAGATTATTGCTAAAGGCACTCCTGAACAACTAATCAAAAGTCAAAAAAGCTACACAGCAAAATACTTAAAGAAGGTTTTATGAACTTAAAAGAGATTCCCTCTAAGCCAGGGTGTTATATCTTTAAAGATAAGAAAGAAAATATCATCTATATTGGTAAAGCCAAAGACCTTAAAAAAAGAGTTGGAAGTTATTTTTTATCTAAGGACAATACTATTAAAAATCAGAGACTTATAGAGAACATTGAAAGTGTTGACTACATAATTACTAAAAACGAAATTGAAGCACTTATCTTAGAAAACACCTTAATTAAAAAGAACAAACCAAAATATAATGTTGAACTTAAAAATAATGAAAGGTATGCTTACATAAAGATTACCTCTGAAAAAATACCAAGGGTAATTGTGTCAAGAGACAGAAAAGATAAGAATGGAATTTATTATGGACCATTTGTAAGTGCACAAAAAAGGGACTACATCATTAAAACCTTAAACAAAGTCTTTAAGCTAAGAACTTGTAAAACCCTAAGAAAAAAACCATGTCTTAGATTTTACATGAACCAGTGTAATGGTGTGTGCTTTGGAAAAGAGCCTGTTAGTGAATATTTAAAACGAATTGAGGAAGTTAAACTTATACTTTCTGGAAAAACACAAGAAATAATTTCAAACTTAGAAAAAAAAATGAAAGTTTTTTCAAAAGAGCAGAATTTTGAAAGTGCATTAATCTTAAGGGATAGAATTACTTCTATAAAATATCTAGACACAAAGCAGATGATGGAGAGGAATAAAAAAAATAATGAAGATATTATTAATTTTTCTTTTAAAGACAAGCAAGCTTACTTTCTTTTATTTAATATCAATAAAGGGAACTTGATCAACAAACAAGAATTTGCACTAGACAGAGAGCAATTTAAAACACTTGATGATTTTTTAATTAATTATTATTCAAACACAAAACTTCCAAAAGAGTTGATTGTTCCTAAAAGCCTAAAGCCAAACACCATTAAATACCTAAACAAACTCTCTAAACAAAAATTAATAATCAATGTCCCAAAGAAGGGAGATAAAAAGAAACTATTGGACCTAATCTCAGAAAATATAAGATATCTTTTCTTTAACAAACTAGATGTTGTTGAAAATTTAAAAACCAAATTGAACTTGAAAAAAACACCTCTTGTCATTGAGTGCTTTGATGTCTCTCATCTCTCCGGAACTAACATTGTAGCATCAATGGTTCAATTTAAAAATGGTAAACCTAATAAAAAGGAATACAGGAGATATAAAATTAAAGATGTTTTAGAAAATAATGATTATGAGTCAATTAAAGAGGTAGTCTTTAGAAGATATAAAAGATTACTTTTAGAAAATAAAAGCCTACCTGATTTGATTGTTATTGATGGAGGAAAAGGACAACTTTCCTCTGCAATCTCCTCTCTAAAAAAACTAAACATAGATGTTAACAACCAAGACATAATCTCAATTGCAAAAAAAGAAGAAGAAATCTTTAATGCAAATAACTTAATCCCAATCAAGCTGAATAAAAAGGACAGTCCCTTACACCTCCTTCAATTTATAAGAGATGAATCACATAGATTTGCAATTACCTACCAAAAAAAACTAAGACTAAAAGAACTGTAAAAGAAAAGTAAATATGGAAAATAAATTTAAATTAATTTCAAAATTTAAGCCTAAAGGGGATCAACCAAAAGCAATCAAAGAGCTCTCAGACGGTCTTTTAAAAAATGGAAAGGAAGATAGAAGAAACTTTCAAACTTTACTTGGAGTAACAGGCTCAGGAAAAACATTTTCTGTTTCTAATGTTATTGAAAAATATCAAAAACCAACTCTTGTTATTGCACATAATAAGACTTTAGCTGCTCAACTTTACAATGAATTTAAGGAATTTTTCCCTAATAATAAAGTAGAATATTTTGTATCTTATTATGACTTTTACCAACCTGAAAGTTATCTACCAACAAGAGACCTTTATATTGAAAAGAACACAAAGGTTAATGCAGAAATTGAAAAATTAAGGTTAAGAGCAACAGCAGCACTAACCTCCAGAAATGATGTCATAATTGTTGCTTCAGTCTCCTGTATCTATGGTCTTGGAAATCCAGAAAATTATAAGGAACTTTCAGTCCCTGTCTTTGTTTCTCAAAAGATTGAAAGAAAAAAACTCTTAGATAAATTTTTAGATATCCAATATCAAAGAAATGATAATAACTTAGAGCCTGGAAACTTTAGAGTTAGAGGACAGACAATTGACATCATCCCTGCTTACTATGAAAACATCATTAGAATTGAGATGTTTGGAGATGAAATTGAAAGGATCTTAGAAATTGATAAGCTTGATAACACTGTTGTTGCTAAAATGAAATCAATTAAAATTCATCCAGCTAAGCACTTTGTTATCAAGGAGGGTCAGAAAGAAAAGGCCTTAATTGAAATTAAAAAAGAACTTGAAAAAAGGCTTCCAGAACTTGAACCAATTGCACAACAGAGGTTATCTCAAAGGGTAAGGTATGATCTTGAGATGATCAAAGAAACAGGATACTGTAATGGAATTGAAAACTATTCAAGATTTTTTGATAACAGAAGGGAAGGGCAAAGGCCTTTCTGCCTAATTGATTATTTTCCTAAACACTTTCTATTGGTTATTGATGAGAGCCACCAAACAATTCCTCAGATTAATGGAATGTATGCTGGGGACTACTCAAGAAAAAGAAATCTTGTAGACTATGGTTTTAGGTTACCCTCAGCTCTTGACAACAGACCTCTAAAGTTTAAAGAGTTTGAAAAGATTTTTATGAGAAATGTTATCTTTGTTTCTGCAACCCCTAGCGAGTATGAGACAAGTAACTCTTGTAAAATTGTTGAACAGATAATAAGACCTACAGGGCTTGTTGACCCAGAAGTTGAGATTAGAAGCACTAAGTCCCAAATAACAGACCTGATTAAAGAAATTCTTGCAACTATTAAAAAAAAGGAAAGAATATTAGTCACAACACTTACAAAGAAACTAGCTGAAGAAGTCTCTGAATTTTT
>Ga0172377_10001136_pt1 | contig 26370 bp, 21 predicted proteins | sample Pumphouse3metaG_FD_119749 | JGI IMG/M metagenome (GOLD analysis project Ga0172377, IMG submission 119749) | Leachate microbial communities from a municipal landfill in Southern Ontario, Canada - Pumphouse #3 metaG | ecosystem: Engineered > Solid waste > Landfill > Unclassified | place: Canada... | reverse complement strand
TTTTTACCTATACCTTTGTTTGCATCAAATAAATCTATTTGTAAATTTTTGTTTAATCTTTTGGCAGTAATGGCGGCAATTATTCCCGCTGCTCCTGCTCCTATTATTGCTATTTTCAAATCTATCCCTAAAAGTTTTTTTGATTATAGCTAATAGGCTCTTTTAAACAATGATTAACAATTAAGGAATTTCATTTTTTAATGCAGGTTGTCCCATTTCTATTAAATTACCATTTGATTTAACAAAATACTTTGTCCAAAAATCTTTTAATGAAGCAAGTATTTTAGGGTCTCTATATGTTTTGTTATTATCTTTTGTTGAAATTAAACCGGTACCAATTACATATATTTTAGAATTATCAAAATTACTAAATAAATTAGATTTTTCAATTTTATTTAATTCTGTTTCTGGCTGAATTAATCTAGTTGCACCTTTTGAGTAAAAAGAAGTGATTGTAGAGTTTTCTAACATATCTGAAGCAAGAATTATTATTTTCTCTTTTGCTTCAACTTTTGAAATAACATTTTCTCCAAAATCTTGTAACGCATACAAAACATCAGATTTTGCAATGTCATCATTTGGATTTAAAAAAGATTTTTTAATTGATTCAGTAATTTGGTTTGATATATATCCTTGTTGGTCTTTTAGACATTTATCAATTTTTTTCAATGTGTCTTTTTTTTCATAATATCTTTCATCAGAAGTTAAAGGAGTATCAATTTTAAATTCAAAAATCTTTTCATTGTAATGATTATCAATAAATGCTGAAAATTTACCAATATAAATATAATTTGCAGGAGCAATCTTTGATAATGTATTTTTAATTATTTGTTCTTGTAATTTATCATTGAATAATGTTGTCTCATCAATAAGAACAAAAATAGCTCTTTCAATACTTGTATTTGGTTTTGCTGAACTTTTATAAATATCATAACAACTAGAACTTGCAAACAATGAAGTAAGTGCAGAAATTAATAAAACAAATATGAAAAACTTTAATTTCATGCTATCTCCAATTTTGTACCATCATGAGAACAGAATTTAACATTATCTTCATAAACAGTGTTACATTTAGGACAAGTTGGAACTTTTGGTTTTGATTCAGTTTTTGTGCCACACTCTGGACAGAATTTAGAATCAGCTGATAATTCAACTCCACATTCAGCACAAAATGATTTTTCAACTTTTACTTGATTCATAGGAATTACTTTTTCAATTAATTCCTCATTCACGTATTTTCTAATTGTAGTGATTTTGTCAATTTCATTATTGTGGTTTTCATTCTCTTGATGTTGATTTACAATATATTTTAAGAAAGTTCTATTCTCTTTGTTTCTAATTAATTCAGACTCTTTTGAAGAAGTTCCATTAAAAGAAGAGTTTTGATACATTCTTTGTTGTAATTCTTGCAGTTTTTGTTGAGCAATTTTTGCAATATATTCTTTTTCTCTTTTAAAATAGTTAATAAAATCTTGCTTACTTCTAAAACTACTACTATCAAGATAAGCAATAAAACTTTCTTTACCAATAAATCCCCATTTAAATCCTAATAAAATACCTAATAATTGAATAAAAATAAATAGTACTGCTAAAACAATAAATGTAGCCCAACCACCTTTTCTATCATTATCTTGTCTTTCAGTTAATGCTTTAGTATCAGCTGTTTCTTGACTTTTTACTAAATCTGTAGGATATGGTGAATAAACATTTGTTTCAACATTTGTTATCTCTTCATTTAATTGTTTTTCTAGAACTTGACCTCTTACATAAGTAGCACCAACTGCAATAATAATTATAAAAATAGCAGTTATTATACTTATCAACCAACTAGGTGTCACAGTAGCATTTGTATTTACCCTATTTAAAACTTTTAAATAACTAGGAGCATCATCATCAAGATTATTTGATTCTAAAGTAATTTTGTCATCTCTCTCTAAATTAGGTTTTTCATTTCTTCTATCATTAACAAAATAAACTCTTATTTTATTAATTAAAGTATTTTTATATATTTCGGAACCTGTTCTATGTGTAAATCCAACTAATATTACTGAAATAATAAAAGCTATTCCTAATGCTCCATATTGTTGTACTGATTCACTTGCACCTGGAATTGTAAATCCTGCTAATACATAAGAAAACCCTAATGCTTCTAATATAACTAATGAAACAATAATTACCCACATGAAAATAGGAAAAGGTTTTCTACCTAATTCATCTACTTTTGATAAATAAGATTTACATCTATCATAATGTTCTGGGTCTTTATCATATCTATCATAATACGTATAAAAATCTGAGCATAATGATAACTCACTACTAAACCAACCATTACTTTCCATACTTTTAGTATCTTTAGATAATTTAGTTGTTTTGCCAATAATAGGAAAACTACTCCATGTACACAACCACCAAAATTTCACTTCATCCCAATATTTCATTATTAAGATTGCAGTAACTAATAAAACTAGAACTGTAGAAACTGCATATTTATATGCATATAAAAATTCTTTTAATGACTCCATTTGTATCCTTATTTTTTATCTAATTGTTTAACTGTAAAAGTTCGTTCATAATAACCATCGTTTTTAGAATAATAAACTATCCCTGTTGAACCATTAATATTTTTTTCGTTAAATACAATATCCATACATTTAAGTTGATTATTTTTATCATCTAAAAATATTCTATAAATTAATCCCTCTGAGCCTTGATAAGTATTAACACTTGTAGACATTGCTAAATCCGCTTGTTTATTTGAACCTGCTGAATAATTCTTATAAACTGTAACATTAGGATTTTTAGTAATTTTTGAACCATTTGATAAAACACCAACAGGATTAATACCAATTAAATTACTATCAACCTCAGCAATCCAAGGAACTTCATTTAAACCTTTTTTAAATTCTGTTGTTGAATATTCTATATTTTTACCAGTTTCAAGAGATTTAGTTTTTCCTACAGTTCGAGGTTTATCATATACACAATTAACATATACATTAGTAGCATCATCACTAGCTTGAGCTGTATTAATTAATGAAAATTTTGGTTTATCTACTGATGCATAACCAAAGTTTTGAGTTAATGCAAATGAGTTATTTTTAACTTTTGAACCCTTAAAGTCAATAAACTCTGTTACAACTTCTTTCTCTATAATTGGTTTTTGTACTATTTCTTCTTTTACTAATATTTGAGTATTTTTATCCACTGTTTTATTAGTAATTTCTTTAGAAACTGATTCTTTTATATCTGTATTTTTTTTCTCAGCTTTTGCTACAACTGGTACTACTTTTCTAAAATATTTCAAATTAGTACTTTTTGCTAAGGCAAAGTTTGAAATATCTGATTCATTTTTTAATTCAACTATTTCAACTCTTCTATTTTTACTTGCCCCTGTTTCTGAATTATTATCAGCTATAGGATTCATTTCCCCTGCACCTAAATAATAAATATTAGCTTGTTTAATACCTTGATTATTGAAAATTTGACCTACATTCCTAGCTCTTTCCTCTGATAATTTTTGATTAAAAGAAGATACACCACTATCATCTGTATGTCCAATTATTAATAGTTTTTTATCACTATCTTTATATTGTTGAGCAAATTTTGTAAATACTTGAGTAGATTTTGGATTTAGAGAGCTAGAACCAATATTAAATTGATTGTCATCAGATATAACAGTAAAAGAGTCACCAATAACTTCAGCTTTTTTAGCTGTGTCATTTTGTTTGTTTTGTTCAGTAATTACTATATTTGAAGTCGTAACATCTTCTGAATATACTTCAACTTTTTCTTCTTTAGCAATTTTTGCTAATTCTGCTCTTCTTTCATCTATTTCATTTCCAATTAGATAACCAATTGTTCCTCCAATTAAAGCACCAGCAATTAAGCCTCCTCTTCCACCTACTTGTTTACCAACAATAGCGCCAACGCCTGCACCTGCAGTTGTCCCGCCTATTTTACCAATATTGTCCATGAAAGCGTTATCTGTTGCACATCCATTAAAAAGCAACAAACAAGCTAGAGGAAAAGAAAATGTAATTTTATTCATTAAGTTTTTTTCTCATTTTCAAAATCCTTTATTTGTATATTTTTATAAACCATTTACTTATTCTATTCAATAAAAACTTTATTATTATTTAATAATCTTATAAATTAGTAAAACACTGCAAACCAAATAGTTGGTTCATTTAAACTTGTAAATTTTACTCTATGTTTTTGTTTTGCTTTTATATTTATACAATCACCTTTTTTTAGCTCTATTTCAAAATCTTCAAATTCAAGTATTGCAAAACCTTCTAAAAGTAAAATAAATTCACTTTTTTCTTGCTCATACCAAAAATTTTCTGGTGAAGTTTGACCATTTGAAACTATTTTTTCTATTTTTATTGTTTCATTTTTGAAAATTTCAAAAAAAAATTCTTCTGTTTTATCTACTATTATTTTCTCAAAAATGTTATATTTTTCCATATAGAAACTGCCCAAAATATTGATTTATTGGTATTTTAACTTAAATTTACTTAATCATCTGATATAATCTTGACAGATTTAATTGAGTTATTAATCTACACCCTATTTAAAGGGTATTATATTAATTGTGATTAAATTACTTGACATTGATAAAAAAATGTTCTATAATTTCAACATATAAAGAAAATAACAAAAAAAATGAAAGGAAAAAAATGCAAAACGAAACTATAGCAATACATGCAGGTTATAATAAAAAAGAAGGTTATGGAACAATGAGTGTTCCAATTTCTCAAACAACAGCTTATGCTTTTAGAGATTCTGAACATGCTGCAAATTTATTTGCCCTAAAAGAATTAGGTCCAATCTATACTAGATTAAATAACCCAACAACTGATGTTTTAGAACAAAGATTTGCAGCCCTTGAAGGTGGAGCTGCTGCTATTTGTACATCTTCTGGACAAGCAGCATCATTTTATGCGATTGCAAATGTAGCTGAAGTGGGAGATAATATTCTTATTTCTGATAAATTATACGGTGGAAGCGTTACTTTATTAACTTACACTATGAAAAGATTTGGAATTACAGCAAAAGTATTTAAAAGTGATGATGCTTCTGATTTAGAAAGTTTAATTGATGATAAAACAAAAGCTATTTATTTTGAATCATTATCAAACCCTCAAATTGCAATTCCTGATGTTGAAAAAATTGCAACTATTGGGAAAAAACATGGTGTTTTAACTATTTGTGATAATACTGTTGCAAGTGCTGCATTATTTAATCCAATTAAATGGGGAATAGATGTTGTAGTTCATTCAACTTCAAAATATACAAATGGTCAAGGAACTGCAATTGGTGGTATTGTAGTAGAAAGAGACGGATTAGCTGAATTCTTTAAAGCTAACTCAAATAGATATTCACATTTTACAACTCCTGATGAGTCATATCATGGATTAGTTTATACTGATGTTCCTCTTCCAAATTTTTGTTTAAGAATTAGATTATCACTTTTAAGAGATATTGGAGCAGTTCCAGCACCTTTTAATTCATGGTTGTTAATTCAAACATTAGAAACATTAAGTTTAAGAGTTGATAAACATTCAGATAATGCTTTAGAAGTTGCTAAATTTTTAGAATCACATCCAAAAGTAAAATCTGTAAATTATCCAGGATTAAAATCTAACAAATATTATGATAAAGCTCAAAAATATTTCAAAGGTGGAAAATCATCAGGTCTTATTTCATTTGATGTTGAATCTTTTGAAGAAGCAAAAAGAGTAATTGATAGTGCAAAACTATTTAGTGTAGTTGTAAATATTGGAGATAGTAAATCACTTATTGTTCATCCCGCATCTACAACTCACTCACAAATGAGTCCAGAAGATTTAGCAAAAGCTGGTGTAAATCCTGTAACGATTAGACTTTCTATTGGTTTAGAAAATACTGTTGATCTTATTGAAGATTTAACTCAAGCATTAAATTAAGAAATTAATAAAATGCCATTAATTTCAACAAAAGGGGTATACGGTTTAACAGCCATGTATGAGCTAAGTAAACATCAAGAAGATACACCCATGCAAATCAAAGAAATATCTGCAAATGCAAATATTCCTCAAAATTACTTAGAACAACTTTTAAGTAAATTAAGACGAGCAGAACTTGTGAAAAGTATAAGAGGGGCAAGAGGTGGTTACATCCTTGCTAGAAGTGCTAAAGAGATAAAAATAGTTGATATTTTAATTGCTTTAGAGGATGATATAAAGATTATAGATTCAAAAGCAGATAATCCGATTTTGAATATTTTCTTTGATGAATCTAAAAATAGTATGAAGAAAATCTTTGATATTTCTCTAGATAAACTAGATGAATATCAAGAAAAATACAATGAATTTTTACATTATAATATATAACTTAAATAAAGGAAAACAAAATGAAATACGCAAATAACATAACAGAATTAATTGGTAACACACCTTTAGTAAAATTACAAGGTGCAACAAACGCTAGTGGAGCAACAGTTTTAGGGAAATGTGAATTTATGAATCCATCACATTCAGTAAAAGATAGAATTGGTACAAATATGATAAATGCAGCTTTAAAAGCTGGATTAATCAAAGAAGGAACAACTGTAATTGAGCCAACAAGTGGAAATACTGGAATTGCCTTAGCTTCTGTTTGTGCTGCTCTTGGAATTAAATTAGTTCTTACAATGCCTTCATCAATGAGTATTGAAAGAAGAAGATTATTAAAAGCTTTAGGAGCTGATTTAGTATTAACAGCACCTGAAAAAGGTATGAAAGGTGCTATTGAAAAAGCTGTTGAATTACAAGAAGAGACTCCAAACTCTTTTATTCCTCAACAATTTGCAAATGAAGCAAATCCAGAGATTCACAGACTTACAACTGCAAAAGAGATTTTAGCAGATACAGATGGAAAAATTGATATTTTCGTAGCTGCTATTGGAACAGGTGGAACAATTACGGGAACTGGTGAAGTTTTAAAAGCTCATAATCCAAATATCCAAATTATTGCTGTTGAACCTGAAGCATCTCCTGTTTTAAGTGGTGGAAAACCAGGACCTCATAAAATTCAAGGAATTGGAGCTGGGTTTGTACCAGATGTTTTAAATACAAAAATTTATGATGAAGTAATTCAAGTATCAAATGATGATGCAATTATGACTTCAAGAAAAATTGCTCAATCTGAGGGATTACTAGTTGGTATTTCTGCTGGTGCAAATATTTATGCAGCAGAATTAATTGCATCAAGACCTGAAAACAAAGGTAAAACTGTTGTTACAATTTTATGTGACACAGGTGAAAGATACTTAAGTTCTGGTTTATATGATTATGATGAAGAGTAGAAATACTCTTTATCAATAAAAAAAGGAAATAAATGCACGAGAAACCATATAGATCAATTGTAAAAGCGATTTCGTGGAGAACAGTAGGAACAATTGATACAATCATTGTTTCTTATTTTATTACTGGAAATTTAATTATGGCAGCTTCAATTGGTTCAATTGAAGTTATTACAAAAATGGCTTTATACTATTTTCATGAAAGAGCTTGGAATAAGTTATCTTTTGGAAGAGTAAAACCTCCAGCAACTGATTATCAAATTTAGGTTATAAAATGAGTAATAAAGAGTTAATACAAAACATAAATAAAGAGTTAGAAAATAAATCTACACAAGAAGTAATTGAATATTTTTTAACAAAATTCAAAAATGTAGCACTAAGCTCAAGCTTAGCAGCAGAAGACCAAGTTTTGACAGATATTATTTTAAAACAAGATAAGAATGCAACAATATTTACATTAGATACAGGAAGATTACATCCTGAAACTTATGATGTTATGGATGCAACAAATTTAAAATATGGTGTAAAAATTGATGTGTTTTTCCCTAAAAATGAAAAGGTACAAGAACTTTATCAGACTCAAGGCGTAAACGGTCACTATGAGAGTATAAACAACAGAAAAAACTGTTGTAATATTAGAAAAATTGAACCTTTAAAAAGAGCTTTAAAAGATGTTGAAGTTTGGATTACAGGGCTTAGAGCGGCTCAAAGTGTTACAAGAGTTGATATGCCTTTAGTTGAGTGGGATGAAAACTTCAAAGTAATAAAAGTAAATCCTTTGATTAACTGGACTGAAAAAGATGTTTGGGATTATATAAAAGAAAATAGAGTTCCATACAATAAACTTCACGACAAAGGATTTCCAAGTATTGGATGCGCTCCATGTACACGAGCTATCAAAGATGGTGAAGATATAAGAGCTGGAAGATGGTGGTGGGAAAACCCTGAACACAAAGAGTGTGGTTTACACAAATAATAGGAGAAAGAATGATAAGTACAGAAAGATTAACTCATTTAAAACAGCTAGAAGCTGAATCAATTCATATTATTAGAGAGGTTGTTGCAGAATTTAATAACCCTGTAATGATGTATTCAGTTGGTAAAGATTCAGCTGTTATGTTACATCTTGCATTAAAAGCTTTTGCACCTGCAAAACTTCCATTTCCACTTTTACATGTGGATACTCTATGGAAATTTAAAGAAATGATTGCATTTAGAGACCAAAGAGCAAAAGAAGAAGGATTTGAATTATTAATTCATACAAATCCAGATGGAATAGCTCAAGGAATTGGACCATTTACACATGGTTCAGCTGTTCATACAGATGTTATGAAAACTCAAGGATTAAAACAAGCACTAAACAAATATAAATTTGATGCTGTTTTTGGTGGTGCAAGAAGAGATGAAGAAAAATCAAGAGCAAAAGAGAGAATCTACTCTTTTAGAGATAAAAACCACAGATGGGATCCAAAAAACCAAAGACCTGAACTTTGGAATGTTTACAATGGTAGAGTTCACAAAGATGAATCTATAAGAGTTTTCCCAATTTCAAACTGGACAGAACTTGATGTTTGGCAATATATTTATCTTGAAGGTATTCCAATTGTACCACTTTATTTTGCAGCAAAAAGACCAGTTGTTGAAAAAGATGGTGTTAAAATCATGGTTGATGATGAAAGAATGCCAATTGGTCCTGATGATGTAGTAAAAGAAGAGATGGTTAGATTCAGAACTCTTGGATGTTATCCACTAACAGGGGCAGTTGATTCAACAGCTACAACACTACCTGAAATTATTCAAGAAATGTTATTAACAAAAACAAGTGAAAGACAAGGAAGAGTTATTGATAATGACTCAGCTGGATCAATGGAAAAGAAAAAAATGGAAGGATACTTTTAAAATGTCAATTACTGAAGAAAAAATAGCTAACGATATAGAAGCTTATTTAAAAGAGCATGAGAATAAACAACTGTTAAGATTTATTACTTGTGGGAGTGTTGATGATGGAAAATCTACTTTAATTGGAAGACTTTTACACGATTCTAAGATGATTTTTGAAGACCAACTAGCTGCTATTAAAAATGATAGTAAAAAAGCTGGATCAACTGATGGTGAGTTTGACTTAGCTTTATTAGTTGATGGTTTACAATCTGAGAGAGAACAAGGTATTACAATTGATGTGGCTTACAGATATTTTACAACTGATAAAAGAAAATTTATCATTGCAGATACTCCAGGTCACGAGCAATATACAAGAAATATGGCAACGGGAGCTTCAACAGCTGACTTAGCAATTATTTTAATTGATGCTAGATATGGTGTTCAAACGCAAACAAAAAGACATTCATTTATTGCAAAATTACTTGGGATTCATCATATAGTAGTTGCAGTTAATAAAATGGATTTAGTTGATTTTTCACAAGAAAGATACAACGAAATTTGTGCTTCTTATTTAGAATTTGCAAAAGAGTTAGGAATGACAGAAGATATTACTTTAATTCCATTATCTGCACTTAATGGGGACAATGTTGTAAATGTAAGTCCTAAATCACCTTGGTATAAAGGTGATACTTTAATGCATGTTTTAGAGACTATTAAAATTGATGAAGATAGAGATTTAGTTCACTTTAGACTTCCAGTTCAATATGTAAATAGACCTAATCTAAACTTTAGAGGATTTTGTGGAACAATCGCAAGTGGAGTTATCAAAGTTGGTGATTCAATCACTGTTTTACCATCGCAGAAAAGTTCAAGTGTAAAAGAAATCGTAACTTATGATGGAAACCTAAATTACGCTTATGCGCAACAAGCAATTACACTTACTTTAAATGATGAAATAGACATTTCAAGAGGTGATACAATTGTAAAAAGTGATGAGCAACCAGACCATGCTGCAAACTTAGATGTTGATATTGTTTGGATGAGTGAAGAGCCACTAACAAAAGGAAAACAATATTTTATCAAAAGAGCAACAACTCAAACTGTTGGAACTATTGATAAATTCTATTACAAAACAGATGTAAATACTTTAGAGCAAAGTGAAGCAAATGTTTTAAATCTAAATGAGATTGCACATGCAAAATTAGATTTAGAACAAAATATCGCTTTTGATGCTTATGATAAAAATAAAGTTATGGGAAGTTTTATCATTATTGATAGAATTACAAATAACACAGTTGGTGCTGGAATGATTAGAAATAAATCAATTGACCAAAGCAAAAAGGATACTCAATATTCAGAATTTGAAATTGAATTTAATGCTCTTGTGAGAAAACATTTCCCTCATTGGGAAGCTAAAGAAATTTTTTAAGAAATTTTATGTCACAAAACCTAAACTTAGAAAATATTAAAAAAGAAAAGGATGGAATAGATGTCTTAGCTGACATCTTTTTCCATGCTGTTTTTGGCGAATTAGTAACTCCTGCCGATTTAGAAAGATTCAAATGGTATGGGGTTTACGCACAAGATGAAAAACAAGAATATTTTAAATTGAGAGTTCCTTTATCTTTAGGAGAATTAAATTTAAATCAACTAAAAACACTCAGTTTAATCTCAAAGAAATTTAGCGATGATACTTTGATTTTTTCAAATGAACAAAAAGTAGAGTTTAAAAATCTAAAAATTTATGACTTACCTAATATCTTTAATCTTCTTTTAGAAGCAAAATTAAATACACGTTTTGAAGCAGGTCATACAATAAGAAGAATTCTCACTTGCCCTGTAAATGGGATAGATGATACACAATTAGTTGATGTTGAACCACTTGCAAATAAATTAAATGATACTTTTATTGGAAATAAGAATTTCTCAAACTTACCAAATAAACTTCAAATTGCAATAAGTGGTTATGAAGAGGGATGTAATGTTCAATTTATTCCTGATATTAGTTTTAATGCAACAAAAGATGTAAAAAATAAAATTATTTTTGCTATAAAAATCTTGGATAAAATTATAGGTTATATTACTCCTGCACAAGTTGTAAAAACTGCAATTGCCCTTGCAAATATTTACAAAGATTTTGGGGATAGAACAAATCCACAGAATAGCTCTTTTGAATTTTTAGTAAATAATTGGGGAATAAATAAATTTTTTGATATTTTAAATTCGACAGTAAATTATAAAATAGAAAAAAATATAACTGTTCAAAAACAAACCATTCCTAAAAAACCAAGAATGGGAATAAACAAAAGTAAAATTGAAAAACAAAGTTACATAGGTTGTAAAATTGCTTCTTCAACAATACAAAGTTCAAATTTAGATAATTTATCATCTTTACTTGAAAAATATAGTGCTTCAAAAATCAAAATTACCCACAAAGGAAATATCATAATTTTAGATGCATTATCAGCTAATGCAGATGATTTAGCTATTGAACTTGAGAAAATAGACTTTAATCCTTTTGTATAAAAGAGATTCTAATCTCCCATTCCATTTAGCTGATTTGCTACATATTTTGCGTAATTATCGGTCATTCCTACAATATAATCAATAACTCTTTGGTACATTGTATAAAGAGATTTATCTTCATTTGGTAAATCTTCTCCCATTAGTTCCAAAGCTCTTTTATTTCTAAATGAAAGTTTTGATAACTCTTTTTTCTCATATAATTCATAAGTTGCAGGAATTAAATTATTAAGTAAAGTTTCAATTATATTATAAGCACCAAGTTCCAATTCAATTTTTCTTTTCTCATTAAAAATCTTATTTTTTGCCAAATCTTTAGCTTCTTTAAGACCTTTTTTTAACCTATCATCCGAAAACTTCTCTATCAAATCATTTGGTTGATTATCACTAATTATTTCATCATAGTTGTTTTCAAATACCTCCATTACATGCCTTGCTAATTTATCAATTGAAATAGCAACCAGTTTAGAGACTTTTTTTAATTTAGAGATATTTTCTTCATACACTTTTGAAACTATCTCTTCTGCACAAAATAATTCAAATATTTTTCGAACATCATTTTCATCTATTATATTTAATTCAAAAGCATCTTGTAAATCTAAAAGTCCATAACAAATATCATCCGCAGCTTCCATTAAAAAAGACAGAGGATGTCTTTTATATGTACCATCTTCTTTTACAAGATTAAGTTCATTAAAAACCGATTTAAAAAAATCTTTTTCACTTTGAAAATAATTAAATTTTGATTTACCACTAATTTTACAATTGGCTGAAGAATAAGGATATTTTATTAATGTTCCTAAAGTTGCAAAAGTTAAACTCATTCCTCCTAAAAACATATTATTTTCAATTTGACTTACTATTCTAAAACTTTGTGCATTTCCATCTAAATGTAAAAAATCATTCATCTTTTTCTTTGATAATTTTTTCAAATATTTTTTTTTCTTATGATTCGTAAACCACTCTTTTATAACTTCTTCTCCAGCATGACCAAAAGGAGGATTTCCTATATCATGAGCTAAACAAGCTGTTTGAACAATATATGCAATATCATATGGATTTATTTCAATTTCTGGAAACTTTTCACCTAAAAATTTTCCAGCTCTTAAGCCTAAACTTCTCCCAACACTTGCAACTTCTAAACTATGGGTTAATCTATTATGAACATGGTCATTTTTTGATAAAGGATGAACTTGTGTTTTTTTTGATAATCTTCTAAAAGAATTAGAAAATATTATTCTGTCATAATCTTTGTGAAAACTATTTCTATAAAAATCATCATTTTTATCAGCTTTAATTTCTTCAAAACTATAAAATCTTTTTTTACATAATAAATTATTCCAATCCACATAAATTCCTTTAATTAACTATTTTTTATATAATGCCATAATTTTAAAAGATAATAATATATATTTTGCTTCTTAAATATGATTCTTATCTAAAATAATATAAAATTATAATCTTAATAACTATAACGAATTAATAATGAGTAAATAAAAATGAACAAAAATATCTTTAGACCTTTTTTCAATGAAAATACAGATGTATTAAATTTTATTAGATACAACACTATTGGAAAGAATAAAAAAGAATATTTTGACTATACAGCTTCAGGACTAGCTTTTAGACAAATTGAAAATAGAATCCATGATGTCCTTGAAACTTATGCTAATACTCACTCAAAAGAGGCTTCAAATGCCGATAAAACTACAAATTATTATGAATTAGCAAGAAATAGTTTAGTAAAAAATTTAGAACTCACAGATGATTTTGCAATTCTTCCAAGCGGTTATGGAACAACTGCTGCCATTAAACATTTTCAAGAATTAATGGGACTTTATATTCCACCTGCAACTAAAAAAAGATTTGCTCTTCAAATAGATAAAAAAACTGCTCCATTAGTAATAGTTGGACCTTACGAACACCACTCAAATGAAGTTTCATTTAGAGAAGCTTTTTGTGAAGTTAAAAGAATAAATTTAGATAAAGATGGTTTAATAGACTTAAATCATCTTAAAGTTGTACTTGAAGAAAACAAAAATAGAGAAATAATAGCTTCATTTTGCGTAGCGTCAAATGTAACAGGAATTATCACTCCCTACGAAGAAATCTCTAAATTACTAAGAACTTATAATGCCATTGTTTGTTTTGATGCAGCTGCTTCAAGTCCATATATGAATGTTCCTTGCCATCTTTATGATGCTTTATTTATGTCACCACATAAACTTCTAGGAGGTCCTTCTTCTTGTGGTTTATTAATTATTAGAAAATCATTAGTTGATACAACTATTGCTCCATCATTTTCAGGTGGAGGAACAGTGGAATATGTAAACAAAACTTCACAAACTTATAAAAAAGGTATAGAAGAAAGAGAAGATGCAGGAACTCCACCAATTTTACAATTTATAAGAGCTTCACTTGCATATCAATTAAGAAATGAAATAGGTTTTGAATTAATAAAAAAACAAAAAGATGAACTAAAAGAGTATTTTATAAATGAATTAAGAAAAATTCCAAATTGTGAGATTTATGGAAACCAAGAAGCTTCAAATATTGGAATAATCTCGTTTAATATAAAAGGACTAAATCCTTATGATTTATGTAATCGTTTATCAACAGAAGCTTCTTTTCAAACAAGAGCAGGATGTTCATGTGCTGGACCTTATGGACATGATTTACTTGGAATAGAAAAACTTGATATAACAAATCGTCCAGGTTGGGTTAGGGTTTCTATTCATTTTTCACAAACAAAAGAAGAGATTAAAAATTTAATTGAAAGAATCAAGAAAATAGCTATTTAGTTTATTTAGATTTTTTTTAATAGATAAAAAGGGAAGCCAAAACAAGTTTTGCTTTTCCCCTTTTGATTTTAAATTAGAATTTGTAGTTAATTCCTGCGAACATTGAAGTTGAATCTTCAATTTCTATTTTTGCTGTTATATCATCACCTAAATCAGTCCAGTTAAAAGTTTTATCCATATTATATTTTGAATAAGCTAATCCTAATTCAAATTCTATATTTTTTGTAATATCATAGATAGCTCCAACTTGAGCTCCATTAATATATTAATTTCGAAACTACACAAATACTACATATTTCATTTAGACTTCATTAACCTAAAAAGCTTACAATCCTAAATGAATTTCATATTGTTTTTTTCAATTTTTTTTGTTGCTTTTGCTTTTCAATCTTTGATAATAAAAAAGCGTCTTATAAATAAACTCGATTTTACTTATAAGACGAAAAAATATCTTAGCCTAATTTTATATATCACTTTTTTTGGTGTAATTTTATACCCAATGGCTAGATATTTCCCTGTAGTGCCAAACTGGCTCTATTTTGTCCTTTCCTTACCAATTGGGGTGATTTTTTTAACATTTATTATTACTTTATTACATGAAATCATCTCTTTTGGAATTAACAAAACACCATTCAAAAAAAATCGAAGAGAATTTTTCAAAAAAGGTTTAGATATTGGAGCCATTTCTTTAGTAATTGCCACAAATGCGAAAGCTATGGATAATGCAAAAAATGTTCAACTTGAACTTGTAGATATAAAAATAAATAATTTAGCCAAACCTTACACTATTATTCAAATAAGCGATATTCACATTGGTGGATTGATTGATAAAAAATTTATAAAATCCCTCGTTGATAAAATTAATATATTAAATGCCGATAGTGTCGTAATTACTGGTGATTTAGTTGATACAAAATTAGAATATGCAATTCCTGCTCTTAATGAACTTAAAAATATACAATCAAAATATGGAACTTATTTTATAGTTGGAAACCATGAATATTTTCATGGAGTTAAACCAATTACTGATTATGTAAATTCACTAGGTATAAAAACTTTAGAAAATGAAAATGTTTATATTGGAGAAAAGAATAAAGGTTTTTATCTTTGTGGAGTTTATGATTGTTTTGGGAATAAATATGGTTCTTATAAACCTGACATAAATAAAGCTTTAGAAAATACATCTAATCAACCTACCATTTTATTAGCTCATCAACCAAAATATGTTACTCAACTTGAAACTACAAAAGGAATAGATTTAGTCCTTTGCGGTCATACTCATGGTGGGCAAATCTTCCCTTTTAATTTTTTAGTAAAACTAGAACAGCCTTATATAAAAGGGCTTCATACTTTTAATGAATTTACTCAAGTTTATGTAAATAAAGGCACAGGATTTTGGGGTCCACCTATGAGATTAGGTGCTAGTAGCGAAATAACTATTCTAAAACTTTCTTAATCTTAGGCTGTAATACTTACTATACAGCTATTTAATAAATTTACTCATTTTATTCTTGTATAATGATTTCAATTAAAAAACAAAAGGATTTTAAAATGTCTTTAAAAGTAGTTATTTCCCATAAAACTCACTATAAATACGATAAAGCCATATCTTTATCTCCACACATTATAAGATTAAGACCCGCACCTCATAGTAGAACTCCAATTGAAGCTTATTCGTTAAATATAAAACCTGATAATCACTTCTTAAATTGGCAACAAGATCCATTTGGAAACTATCAAGCAAGGGTAGTATTTCCTGAAAAAACAAAAGAGTTTTTTATTGATATTGAAATTATTGCTGATTTAATTACATTAAATCCTTTTGACTTTTTTGTTGAAGAAAGTGCAACAAATTTTCCTTTTGAATATAAAAAAGAGTTAAAAAAAGAGCTAAAACCTTATCTTAAAATCAATGAAGACGGCAAACTTCTAAAAGAATTTGTAAAAAGTATTGATAAAAGTGAAAAACCAATCATTGATTTTTTAGTAGAAGTTAATCAAAAAATCAACAATTATGTAAACTACACAGTAAGACTAGAAACAGGTGTTCAAACTTGTAAAACTACATTAGAAAAGGAGTTAGGTTCTTGTAGAGATTCAGCTTGGCTTTTTGTTCAAGTTTTAAGACATTTAGGACTTGCAGCTAGATTTGTATCTGGATATTTAGTTCAATTAACAGCCGATGTAAAATCACTTGATGGACCAAGTGGTCCAGAAGCTGACTTTACAGATTTACATGCTTGGACTGAGGTTTATATTCCTGGTGCTGGTTGGGTTGGGCTTGATAGTACAAGTGGATTGTTTGCAGGGGAAGGTCATATTCCATTAGCTTGTACTCCTCATTTTGATAGTGCTCATGCTATCGAAGGATTTAGTGATAAATGTGAAACCCAATTTGAATTTGAAAATAAAGTTACAAGAATTTTTGAATCACCAAGAGTTACAAAACCTTATAAACAAGAACAATGGGATGCTATTTATAACTTAGGCTTTAAAGTTGATGAGGATTTAGTAAAAAATGATGTTCGTCTAACAATGGGTGGAGAGCCAACTTTTGTTTCAATTGATGATATGGAATCAGCTCAATGGAATAGTGAAGCAGATGGTGAACACAAAAGAGAATTAGCTACAAAACTAGCAAGAAGACTTCTGGAAACAACTACAACAGGTGGACTTTTACATCATGCCCAAGGAAAATGGTATCCAGGAGAACCACTTCCTAGATGGCAAACAACAATTTATTGGAGAAAAGACAAAAAGCCAGTTTGGGAAAACCCAAAACTTCTGGCAAATAAAAATGATATTTTCCCTTATACTTCACAAGATGCTAAAAACTTTTTATCAACTTTAGCTAAAGTTTTAGGAGTTAGTGATGAAAATATTCTTCCAGCTTTTGAAGACCCAATTTATTATATTATGAAAGAAGCTGAACTTCCTCTTGATATTGACCCTTTAAAATATGATTTAAAAGACCCGTTAGAGCGAAAAACATTAGTCGAAAAACTAACTCAAGGTTTAAATTCTGAGGTTGGTTATGTTTTACCTTTAAATTCAGAAGTAAAGAAATGGATTAGTTCAAAATGGGAATTTAGAAGAAATCATCTTTTTTTAAGTGCTGGTAATTCTCCATTGGGACTTAGACTTCCTCTTGAATCTTTGATTGTAAAACCAACTGTTGAAATTGAAAAAAGTTTTGAAACAGATTTATTTGCATATGCCCCTGAACTTGGGGATTATATAAAAGATGTTAAAAAAAGAGCAAAAAAAATAAACTCAAAAACAACTACAAAATGTAGCTCTAATACTTTTGTAAGAACTGCAATTAGTTCTGAAATAAGAGATGATAAACTTTGTATTTTCTTACCTCCAATTGAAGATACAGAGGTATTTTTAGATTTAATAGCTTCGATTGAACAAACAGCTGAAATGTTAAAATTATCTGTAATTATTGAGGGATATGAACCTCCACATGATTTAAGAACAGATAGAATAAAAGTAACTCCAGATCCTGGTGTTATTGAAGTAAATATTCAACCAACTTCTTCATGGAAAGAGTTAAGTGATAATATTTTATCTTTATATGAAGATGCAAGACTCTGCCGACTTGGAACTGAAAAATTTATGCTTGATGGAAGACACACAGGAACAGGTGGTGGTAACCATGTAACAATTGGAGCAATGAAACCTAGTGATTCTCCACTTTTAAGAAATCCTCAATTACTTAGAAGTTTAATCACATTTTGGCAACACCATCCAGGTTTATCGTATCTTTTCTCAGGTGCATTTATAGGTCCAACTTCACAAGCTCCAAGAGTTGATGAGGGACGAGCTGAAAATCTTTATGAATTAGAAATTGCCTTTTCACAAATCCCTGAAAGTGGAGATGTTCCTTTTTGGTTAACTGATAGATTATTTAGACATATGTTAACAGATATTACAGGAAATACTCATAGAAGTGAGTTTTGTATAGATAAACTATATTCACCTGATAGTAGCACAGGAAGACTTGGTATTTTAGAACTTCGTGCTTTTGATATGCCACCTCACTCTCAGATGGCACTTTTACAGATGTTATTAGTTCGAGCTTTAGTGTCTTGTTTTTGGGAAAAACCATACAAACATGATTTAGTAAGATGGGGAACAAGATTACACGATAAATTTCTATTAGAACATTATGTAAAAGAGGATTTAAGAAGTGTAGTTCAATATTTAAATGATGAGGGTTATGAGTTTAAACTTGATTGGTTTGACCCATTCTTTGAATTTAGATTCCCATTATATGGAATGACAATGATTGAATCAATGCCAGTTGAAATAAGATCTGCAATTGAACCTTGGAATGTTTTAGGTGAAGAATCAAGTTCACAAGGAACTTCAAGATATGTTGATTCATCAGTCGAAAGATTACAAATTAAAATTGCTAATTTTAATGAAGAAAGATACATTGTAACTTGTAATGGTGTGCAAGTTCCACTTTCTAAAACAGATATTGAAGGTGACTATGTAAGTGGTGTTAGATATAAAGCTTGGCAACCTTGGTCAGCTCTTCATCCAACCATTAAAGTAGATACACCTTTAACTTTTGATATAATAGATAAATGGAATACTAGATCTATTGGTGGATTCAACTATTTTGTTGCACATCCAGGTGGAAGAAGTTATGATACATTCCCTGTAAATTCTTTTGAAGCTGAATCAAGAAGAATAAATAGATATTGGGACTTTAATCACTCTCAAGGTGAACTAGAAGCTTATGAACCTTCACTTTCAGGGGAAGCAAACTCTATTTTTGCAGTGGAAGCAACAAGAACTTTAACAAATACAAAAGGAAGTAAAAAACTTCTTTTTAAAGAGATGCCAAAAAATAAAGAGTACCCTCACACATTAGATTTAAGACAAAGGTGGATAAAAAAATAGATGTCAATTTTTGATAGTTGTAAGTTAGAATCATCATTTGATGAGATGTTTGATAACTCTTGTACAATAAGACCCCATTGGGTTAATATTATAGAGGGTTTGGAAAAAGCTGGTATCAAACAACTTGAACTTAAACAAACGGAAATTGATTGGCGACTTGAAGATAATGGAGTTACCTACAACATTTACAATGATCCAGATGGAAATAATCGAAGATGGAACTTAGATCCAATTCCTTTAGTATTAACTTCACAAGAATGGGAAGAGATTTCAAAAGGTTTAAAACAAAGAGCTAAACTTTTAAATCTAATTTTCAAAGATTTATATACAGAGCAAAGATTGATAAAAGAGGGAATTGTTCCTGCTGAAATTATTTTTGCTCACAAAAGTTTTATTCCTGAAGTTTTCAACTTTGAAAACAAAGATTATTATTCTATGAGATTTTATGCAACAGATATAAGCAGAGGTCCTGATGGAAAGTTTTGGGTTATAAATGACAGAACTCAATCACCATCTGGATTAGGATATGCAATAGAAAATCGACTTACTATGAATTCTATTTCAAATGATTTATATCCAAATATTGAAATTCTAAAAATGGCGAAATTTATTGAAGGGTTTAAAGATATGCTAAAATCTCTCTCTTCATCAAATCATGAGAATCCACTAATTGCACTTTTAACTCCCGGTCCTTTAAATGAAACATATTTTGAACATTCATATATCAGTTCTTTTTTAGATTTAACTCTTGTTCAAGGGGAAGATTTACTTGTAAAAAACAACCAATTATGGCTAAAAAATTTAAATGGTTTACGAAAAGTTGATACTTTAATTAGAAGAGTAGATTCACAATATTGTGATCCACTTGAATTAAAAAATAATTCGCAACTAGGAGTTGCTGGACTTGTAAATGTAATTAGAAAAGATAATTTATCAATGATAAACCCAATTGGTGTTGGTATTTTAGAGAATATTGGACTAAATCCTTTTATGAAAAATATTGCAAAGTTTTTATTAAATGAAGAATTAATTTTACCTCAAATAGCAACTTGGTGGTGTGGACAAAAAAAAGAACTTGATTTTGTTCTTGCAAATATCAAAAATCTAATTATCAAAAAAATTGATAGAACAGATAATATAGAAGTGTATTTTGCAAATAAATTAAATAATGAAGAATTGAAAAATTTAATAGAAAAAATACAAAATAATCCTCACTATTATGTGGGTCAAGAAATCATAGATTTCTCAACCACTCCTTCTTTTACAAAAGGAAAAGTTGAACCAAGAAATACAGTTATTAGAGCTTTTTCATATTTACATGAAGAAAAATATCATGTAATGCCAGGTGGTTTAATTAGGGTTTCACCATCAAAAGATTCACTTGTAGTATCAAACCAAAAAGGTGGAACAAGTAAAGATTTATGGATTCTTGGTAAAGATGATGATTTTTCTGGAAATAGTATTTTTAAAAATAGATCTTTTATTGATTCAAGATTAGAAAATATTTCAACAAAAAGAGCAGAAAATCTTTTTTGGTTAGGAAGATATTTAACAAGATCAATAACAACAGCTCGAATGATTAGATTTAATCTTAAAAGTATGCTCAACCTAAACAGATATGATGATCATACAAATTCAACACAAACAAATAAAATTCTAAATAATGCTTTAACTCATTTAACTATGAGTTATCCAGGATTTTTAGATGAAAAACCTACTATGGTACCAATGAAAGAGATAATCTCATTAATTAGAGATAAAAATAGAGCGGGAACTCTTAGTTTTAGTCTTACTCTGCTTTCAGATTTAAATGCAAGTGTTAAAAATCTTCTTACTATGGAAGCATGGAGAATTTATGAAAAAATGCAAAAAGAATGGAATAATTATAATAAAAAAGAGATTTCTTCGAATAAAGATCATATAAATGAACTTGACAAACTTTTGATTTATTTAATGGCGTACAAAGAGTTAATTGATGAAAGTATCTTTAAAGAACAAGGTTTAATTTTATTTGATATTGGTTCAAAAATAGAAGTTTCACAACTACTAATTTCAAAATTAAGATCTCTTCTTACTCAAAAATTTGATAAATTAATCGAATATGATGTCTTAGATTCTATGCTAAATTCTTATGAAAGTTATAACTCATATAGAGCTTATTATAAATCATCTTTGGCATTGGAAAATGTCTTAGATTTTTTAATATTCAACACAAAATATCCTAAATCATTAATTTATATTATAAATCAGTTACTAGCTGATTTAAAAGAACTTCCAAAAAATATTGATAATTCACATCTTAGCAGTTTTGAAGAACCTATATTTAAACTGTTTTCTATGATAACTTTAACAAATACTCAAAAACTTTTAGAAATTCCAGAAAACGAATATATTTATAAAGAGCTAGATAAATTTTTATCTATACTTTCTGATTTATTAACAAAAACATCTGATGAATTAACAAAAACATATTTTTCACACTACAACGAGTAAGCATGATTTATGAAATATACCACGAAACAAAATTTGATTATGTTGCTCTTGTAACTTTTAGTCATAATCTAGCAAGATTAAAACCAAAAAATTCCAATACTCAAAAACTATTGGAATACTCTTTAAAAATAGAGCCAACACCCTATGAAACAAATGAATTTATAGATTATTTTGGAAATACAAATAATTTTATGCTTATTAGAGAAGCCCATAAAAACTTGAAAGTTATTGCGACTTCAAGGGTTGAAAGAATAAAAGAAGAAATCGAAAAAGAATTAAATTTAATTAAAGAGGTAAAAATAACGCTAAAAGAGCTAAAACAAAGACTTAGTTCTTATCATCCAAATGATGTTTTAGCAAAATATTTTTTATTCGAAACTGATTCAATTCCAATGCCATCAATGGAAATAAAAAAATATGTTCTAGAATCTTTTAGTGAAAATAGAAATATTATTGAAGCAACTAATGAATTTATGTCTAGAATTTTTAATGATTTCAAATTTGTATCAGGTTTTAGTGATATTACAACTCCAATAGAAACGATTTTTAAAGAAAAAAAAGGAGTTTGTCAAGATTTTGCTCAATTTGCAATATCAGCACTTAGAAGTATTGGAATTCCTTCTCGATATGTAAGTGGTTATATTCAAACTATTCCAGCAGCTGGGAAAGAAAAACTTTTTGGAGCAGATGCTTCACATGCATGGTTTTCTATATATATTCCAGATTTTGGCTGGGTTGATTTTGATCCTACAAATAATAGAATTCCAAATGAAGAGTATATTATTTTAGGATATGGAAGAGATTATTCAGATATTTCACCATTAAAAGGTGTCGTTCAAAGTAGTGGAAATAGTTCTTTGGGCGTAAAAGTTAATGTTAAAATCTTAACTGATTAGAAGAGTTTAAAAACTCTCCCACTCTGTATCCTCTTTTGTATTAGATTTAGAAACCACATGATTTGATTCATGTTTTACTGTTTTTGGTGTTACTTTATTTGTATGTGGTGCCACTATTTTATTATGACTTTCAGCATTATGTATAGCTTTAGCAGCTGATTTTACATTTTTTGCTTTAACTTCATTTTTACCTTTAAACTCTTTTTCATCGGCATTTGTTACAACTAATTTTGCAATTTGATCTGTTAATACAGCCACGTCATGAGTTTGTGATGCAACTGCTGCATTTTGTTGTGTTTGTTGATCTAATTGATTTACTGCGTCATTTATTTGCTCAATTCCAAGTAATTGTTCTTTTGAAGCATTTTGAATATCTTGTATCAAGTTTATAGTATGAATGATATTTCCATTTAACTGTTTATATCCATCAATCATATTTCCAGCTATTTTTTTACCATCATTTGCTTTTTTTGTTGCATTTTCTACGATACTTTTTATCTCTTTAGCAGCTTCCGCACTTCTACTTGCAAGGTTTCGAACTTCTGCTGCAACTACTGCAAAACCTTTTCCTGCTTCTCCTGCTGTTGCTGCTTCAACAGCTGCATTTAAAGAAAGAATATTTGTTTGGAAAGCAATTTGGTCAATTACACTTATTGCTTCATTTATCGCATTTACTTGTGTATTTATTTCATCCCTAGAAACGGTTGTTTGATTTGCTAACTTCTCACCTTGAGAGGCAGAAGCTGTTACTTCATTTGAAAGTAATGCCATTTTTGAAATATTCTCTGTATTATTTCTAATATTAGAAGTTATCTCTTCAATAGCTGCTGCTGTTTCTTCTAAAGAAGCTGCTGCTTCATTTGAGCTTTGATTTAATTTATCTACATTTACAAGAAGGATATTTGAGCTTTCATCTAAAGTCAATCCATTTGTTTTATTTTCAACTAACATTTGAGTAATTGAGTTTTGCAAAGTATTAATACCAAAAACTAATCTTTCAAACAATCCATCTCTTTCGTCGGTTGATTTCATAGTTAAAGTAGGAATATAATTAAGCTTTGCATAGGCTTCTAATATTTCATCTATTTCTGCAAATCTATCTCTTGTACTTTTTATCATTTGGTTTACATTATTTTTAAATTCTTCTAAAGAAGCATTTGAAGTTGACTTTTCTATAAATTGAGAATACCACCCATTATTTACTCTTGTCATTACTACTTTTGCATCTTCGATTAAAGCTACATCTTGGTTTAATGTATTTTCTATTTGTTTTATATTTTCATTTACAAACAGTGCCATCTCTCCGAATTCATCTTTTGCACTATCTTCTAGTAATGAAATCTTTGTTGTTTTTTTGTTTAAATAATCAAAGAAAGACAGAAGTCCATTTTTGAAATCTGTTAAAGACTTAGTAACGATATTTGAAATTAGTAAAGAGAATGCTATAAATACTAAAACTGAAACTATTACTAAAATTAGTAAAATATTGTTTAATAAACTATGTGCTTCATCTTTTAATTGTAAAGCATTTTTATTTATCTCTACTATTTTACCTTCTAAAACCACTCCTGATTCTGACATTGTTTTAATAGTATTTTTTATTTGTTCTGTTTCTTCTTTTATACCATTATTTTGATTTTCTATTATTTTTGATACGACTATATTAAAGTTATTAACATACTCTTTCGAAGAAACTAGTATTTCACTACTCAATTCTATATTTTTTGGAAAAACTAATTTCGCTTTTAATTCCAGTACAGATTCATCTAATGCTTTAAAGTTATCTATTACTTTTTGTTTATTTACATCATTTGGAGTTCTTAAAAATTGATAAACAGAAATTCTTCCTTTTAACAATTGTTGAATAAACTCTTCTGTTTGTATTGCCACTTGATTTCTTGAATTTTCTAATCCACTATAGTGAAAATATACAAATCCTGACACTACAACTATTATCACAAACATAAATGGAAACAATAGCAGTTTCATTTTTGTGTTGATGTTTTTTATCATTTGGGTTCCTAATAAATTAATGTAGGGATTATATACTCTTTTCTTACTAATAATTATAAACTGTGTATTATTTTATAAACAACTTACTTTGATTAATAACAGAATGAAACACTATATAAATACTTAAATTCCAGCTCCATCTTCAAAAGTTCTTAATGCTCTTGGACGAATTCCTACAATATCACCTTTATTTATATTTTTCTCTTTAAATTCATAATGAGAGATTTCAACTAATACAGTTTTTGTTTCATTTTCTAAGTGAGTTAATTCTACTTTTACTTGAGAACCTGCAAGTTGGATATATTTTACTTTTGCTTGTAAAATTGCATTTTTATCATTTACAGAAACTATTTCTAATTCATGTGGTCTAATTAAAAACTTAGAATTATTATCTTGATTTTCTAAAGATGAATCAATATTTAATATCCCATCATCAACTCGTCCATGAAATAAATTTACATTTCCTAAAAAGTTTATTACAAACTCATTTGCAGGATTATGAAATACTTCTTCAGGAGTTCCTATTTGCTCAATCTTTCCCTTTGAGATAACAACTATTCTATCAGCAACTTCAAGTGCTTCTTCTTGGTCGTGAGTTACCAAAACAGTTGTAATTCCTAATTCTTCCTGAAGTTCTTTTAACCATTTTCTTAAATCTGCTCGCACTTTTGCATCTAAAGCACCAAAAGGTTCATCTAAAAGTAAAACTTTTGGCTCAACTGCTAATGCTCGGGCTAATGCAACCCTTTGTCTTTGACCTCCTGAAAGTTGCCAAGGAAATCTGTTTGCAAATCCATCAAGTTGAATAAGTTGTAAAAGTTTTGTAACTTTTTTATTAATTTCATCATTTGATAATCTATCTTTTTTAGGTTTTACCCTTAATCCAAAAGCAATGTTTTCAAAAACTGTCATGTGTTTAAAAAGTGCATAATGTTGGAATACAAATCCAATATCTCTTTCACCAATATCTTTTTTTGCAACATTTATTTTATTAAAAAGAATTTCACCTTCATCTGTATCTTCAACTGTTTCAAGTCCTGCTATCATTCTTAGAAGGGTTGTTTTCCCACTTCCTGATGGTCCTAAAAGCGCTAAAAGCTCACCTGGAACTATTTCTAAATTTATATTATCAAGTGCTACAAAATTTCCAAAATTTTTTGTTAAATTTTTTACTTCAATTTTCATTTTATTATTCCTTGTCTATTCTTCATTTTTTAATTTTTTTAATTTTCTTAATACTTTCCACTCTAAAATATATTTTAGAACTAAAGTTAAAAGTGCAAGTATCGCTAAAAGAGTTGAAACAGCAAAGGCTGCTACAAAATTGTATTCGTTATATAAAATCTCAACTTGTAGTGGCATTGTGTTTGTTACTCCTTGAATATGTCCAGAAACTACTGAAACAGCTCCAAACTCTCCCATCGCTCTTGCATTACATAAAATTACTCCGTAAATAAGTCCCCATTTTATATTTGGTAATGTAACTTTCCAAAATGTTTGAAAACCACTAGCCCCTAATAAA
>Ga0172377_10001134_pt1 | contig 26378 bp, 30 predicted proteins | sample Pumphouse3metaG_FD_119749 | JGI IMG/M metagenome (GOLD analysis project Ga0172377, IMG submission 119749) | Leachate microbial communities from a municipal landfill in Southern Ontario, Canada - Pumphouse #3 metaG | ecosystem: Engineered > Solid waste > Landfill > Unclassified | place: Canada... | reverse complement strand
GTGATGGCTGTGAGACGCTATATTTTTGACCGGGATTGAGTGAGATGGCATAAACTTTTTATTGACGATTATTAAGAAATTGTGTACAATTCACGGTAGAGTTTGCCGATAAATTTTTGGACTAAGTCGGCGATTGGCCCCTCAACACGATTGTGACGGTTGGGGATCACAATTATCTTTAAGGAGAGAAAAGATGAAAAAAATATTTGCGATTTTGCTTGTCGTGCTGTTGGCAATTTCGATTGTTGCCTGTGACAAAAAGCCCGTGGAACCGGCACCCAGCGTACCGGGCGAGACAAACGCACCGACGGATAAGGTCTATAACGTTGTCAGCCTCGTGAACGGCAACCTCGGAGACAAATCGTTCTTCGACTCCGCCGAAGCCGGATTGAAAAAGCTGGCTTCCGACGGCCGTATCACCTATAAAACCATTGAGATGGGTGGCACCGACGCTGACCAGCCGAAATGGCAAGAAACATTGGACGAAGTGGCGCAGACAGGCGAATATGACCTCATTATATGCGGCACCTACCAGATGCCTGACTTCCTGAAGGAAACCGCCACGAACTATCCCGACCAGAAGTTCCTCATCTATGATGACAACACCTATGTCGGCGACAACCAGAACGTGGTCAACCTCACCTATCGTCAAAATGACATGGGCTACCTCATCGGCGTATTCGCGGCACTTATGACAAGTGAAACCGATCTGAATAACATCAACGCTGAAAAAGTCGTCGGCTTCATCGGTGGCATCGACAGCCCTGTTATCAACGACTTCCTTTACGGCTTTTTGACCGGTGTCAAAGACACGGACGCTGAAGTTAAAGTCGACACGCGCTATGTCAACAGCTATGTTGATACCGCGACGGCGAAGGAAATGGGCCTTGCCATGATCAATGACAACAACGTTGACATCATCTGGGGCGTGGCCGGCCTGTCCGGTAACGGCGGCGCGGAAGCTGCGAGCGAAACCGGCAAAGCATGGTTTATCGGTGTGGACTCTGACCAAGAGCTGACACTGCCCGACGATCAGGCGGCGATCACACTGACCTCAGGTTTAAAAAATATTGACCAGTCACTGATCTGGCTCTTTGACGAGTGGGATGCCGGACGCACCTACTGGGGCAAAGAAGTGAACCTCGGCCTCGTTGAAGGCGGTGTCGGCATTGTGACCGACAAGAACTTTGCCACCTACGCACCCCAGGCCGTTCAAGAAAAAGTCCTTGAAGCGGAAGCGAAAGTGCGCGACGGCGAAATTCAGGTTCCCTCCGCCATTGGCGACGAGACCGACGGTGTCATTAAACTGCGCGACGAAATGCAGCCTTAATGACGCGCTTTAAGAAGCAACCCTGATGTCTTTGAATTCATTCATTGATTGACTTGGGACGAGGGGGATCCTATCCGATTGGATCCCCCTCGCATATCAAAAGAGCGTGCGTCCCCAAAGGACGTTTTTTGGATTAAAGAGGAGAAGAGTCGGATGGAACAGGGTGAATACGTTGTTCAGATGAAGGGGATTTCAAAAGTTTATCCGAACGGAATCGCGGCGAACAAATCGGTCGATTTTTCCGTCAAAAGAGGCGAAATCCACGCCCTGATCGGAGAAAACGGAGCGGGCAAATCAACGCTGATGAAAATACTCTTCGGGCTTGAGCAACCGACTGAAGGGGCGATCATCGTGAACGACGAAAAAGTCCACCTCGCGTCGCCGACAGATGCGATCGCGCGTGGAATCGGCATGGTGCATCAGCACTTCATGCTCGTCCCGAGCCTGACGGTGGCGGAGAATATTGTGTTGGGGATCACGCCTAAAAAGTCGGGCATGTTCATTGATTACAAAAAAGCAGTTGAGCTGACACAAGAGTACGCACAACGCTTTAATCTGCATGTGGAGCCGGACGCGCGTGTGATTGATATCAACGTCGGCATGAAGCAGAAGGTGGAAATTTTAAAAGCGTTAGTCCGCGGCGCGCGGGTGCTTATCTTGGATGAGCCGACCGCCGTTTTGACGACGCAGGAGACCGTGGAGCTGTTCCATGAGTTGAAAAACTTGAAAGAACAGGGCTTCACGATCATTTTTATTTCGCATAAATTAAAAGAAATCAAAGAGCTGACCGATCGGATCACGATCATGCGCGGAGGAAAATCGGTCGGCGTTTACGATACCGCATCGATTACGGAGCAGGAAATCTCTCGTAAAATGGTCGGTCGCGATGTGATTTTGACCGTCGAAAAGGACGAGGCAAAACCGACCGAGGTCGTGTTGTCGGTCCGCGATCTTCAGTATGTCAATGAGTGGGGCAAACGCGTGCTCGACGGCGTTTCATTTGACGTGAGAAGCGGTGAAATTGTCGGGATCGCGGGGGTTGAGGGCAATGGCCAGCGCGAGTTAGTGGACATTCTCTTCGGCTTGAAGCTACCTGAAGAGGGGACGGCCACAGTCGGCGGAGAAAACTTGATCGGCAGGCCCCAGGCCGCTATCCGCTCGCTTGGCGTGTCCTACGTACCGGAAGATCGCATGGCCTTTGGCATTGCCTCCTCGGGCAGTATTGAAGAGAACGTCATCTCGGACCGTTATCACCATCGGCGTTTTAACAAGGGTCCGTTTTTCAAAATGAAAACCTTGCACGAGGAAAGCGACAAACTCATCTTCGATTACGCGGTCCACTGCAAATCAAGGAAACAGGAAGTGGGCATGCTCTCGGGCGGCAATATTCAAAAGGTGGTAGTGTCCCGTGAATTTTCAAGTGACCCCATCCTGATCATCGCTGACCAGCCGACACGCGGAATCGACGTGGGCGCGACGGAGATGATCCGAAAGAAACTTGTGGAATTGTCGCGCGAAGGCGCGGCGGTGTTGCTTGTCTCCGCGGACTTGAACGAGGTCATGGAACTGTCTGACAGCCTAATCGTCTTGAACTCGGGAAAGGTCGTCGCCTGCCTGGACGACGGTAATTGGGATGACATTATGATGGGCGAATACATGCTCGGTTTAAAACGCCAGAGTGATGAAGAAATCGGGAGGTCTTGCCATGCGTAACAGAAGGATGGTTCTGTTTGGCATTTTCAGAGGCGCGGCGGCGATTTTCCTTGCGTTAGCTGTGGGTGCCATATTTATTTTCTTAAGTTCAAAAGAACCGTGGAAGGCACTTCAGTATTTGTTGATCGGGCCTTTTATCACGACAGGCGGGAGCGGTATCGCGTTTAACACGCAAAACTTCTACCAGATCTTGGCCGCCATGATCCCGACGATCTTTACAGGGCTTGCCGTCTGTGTCATGTTCGCGGCCAATGAGTTTAACTTAGCCGGTGAAGGCTGTGTGCTTGTCGGCGGCTTTGTCGGCGGGCTCATCGGGGTGTACCTCAATATGAATTCAGGTTTTCACGCCGTGATCGCGGTGTTGGTTGCCGCGATTGTCACGGGGCTGATCATGCTGATTCCTTCCCTTTTGAAGGTCAAGCTCGGCGCCAGTGAGATGGTGACAAGCTTAATGCTGAACTTTGTCATGCTGTATGTCGTGCTTCACTTTCTGAACTTTAATTTCGCCGATCGTACGAAAGGCGCGACGATGACCAAGGCATTCCAGGAAACGGCGAAAATTCCGCCTCTCGTACCGGGCAATAGTAAGCTGTCCTGGGGATTTGTTGTCGCCCTTGTCGCAGTGGTCATCGTGTCCTTTTTCATGTACAGGACGCGTTGGGGCTATTCCATACGCATGATCGGTATTAACAAATCCTTCTCCTTGTACTCCGGCATGAAGGTCGGCTCCATGATTGTCCTTTCACAGGTCATCGGGGGCGTGCTGTCCGGCATGGGCGGAAGCATAGAGGTGCTCGGCCGTTATAATAACTACCTGTGGCGCGATCTTCCCGGATACGGCTGGGTCGGCATTACGGTGGCCATTTTGGCCAAGAACAACCCCCTAGGCGTCCCCTTTGCCGCGTTCTTCTTGGCGTATCTGAATAAGGGATGCTCCCTCATGTCCACGCACAGTGACGTGCCAAGCGAGATGATTGACATCATCCAGGCCGCGATTTTCCTGTTCTTTGCCGCGGAGCAGTTCCTGGCGGGAACACGACAGAAACTCGTCATCAAGACGACGCACGAGGAGTTGGAACAACTCGAAAAGGCCAGATTAGCAGAAGGAGGGTCGAACAATGCTTGAGCAGCTTATCGCGTCTGTTTTTAAAGCGGATTTCCTTTTCAGCGTCATCCGTATTACTGCCCCCATCCTGTTTGCCGCCCTGGCGGCCGTTGTGGCGGAGAAGGCAGGGGTTGTCAACATCGGTCTTGAGGGCATCATGATGATCACGGCGCTCTTTGGCTTCTTGTTCGCCTACTGGACACAAAGCTGGATCATCGGTGTATTGGGTGCCGTGGTGGTCGGCGCGCTGTTGGGCCTGTTGATGGGTTTTTTCTCATTCAAACTGAAAACCGACATCATCCTGGCCGGTATCGCGGTCAACATGTTGGGGGGAGGGGGGACGATCTTCCTTCTCAATATGTTTACGGGATTAAAGGGCAATACGGGGGCGCTTGTCACCTCCAATCTGTTGATCCCGACGTTTAAGATCCCGCTTATCTCAAAAATCCCTATTCTGGGAGAGATTTTGTCGGGGCACGCGATCTTGACCTATCTGGCCTTCCTCTTTGTCTGGTTGACATGGATGCTTCTTTACAAAACACCGCTCGGACTTGATATCCGCGCGGTCGGTGAGAATCCTGACGCCGCGTCCAGTGTCGGTGTCAGTGTCTTGAAGATCCGCTACATGGCGATCTTAGTCTCAGGCGGCTTAGCGGGCCTGGGAGGCGCCTTCATGTCTCTTTACTACTCACAGGGCTGGAACTCCGGAATGGTCGCGGGGCGCGGTTTTATCGCGCTTGCGGCGCAAGCCATGGGCCGCGGTGAACCTGTGGGGGCGATGCTGTCATCGTTGCTCTTCGGGCTGGCGCAGGCGCTCAGGACGAAGGTGTCGGGACTGCAGGGCGTGTCAAGTTACTTGGTCTCGCTTATTCCTTACCTGACAACGATTGTCGGCCTCGTCCTCTATGTCCTGAGTACAAGACGCAAAACAAGAAAACACCAGATCCAGCCGATTGAAGGCTGATCTCGGAGCTTTGATCGACGGAGAACATTGATGAAAAAGATACCCATCATTCTGGACGGCGATCCGGGTCATGACGACGCGATCGCCTGGGTGCTCGCGAACGCGTGCCCGGAATTGGAAATATTGGCCGTGACGAGCTGTTGCGGCAACCAGACCCTTGAGAAGACAACGTATAACGCGGGGCGGGTGATGAGCCTGATCGGGCTTGATGTTCCGCTCGCAAAGGGGCGTGAAGTTCCTCTTTTGGCGGACCCGATCATCGCCCCGACGGTGCACGGGGTCACGGGCCTGGATGGCCCGGATCTCCCGGAGCCCAAAAAAGAGCCTGTGGCAAAAGGGGCCGCACATCTGATCGCTGAACTTGTAGAACAAAGGGATGAACCGGTTGTATTGGTGCCGACAGGGCCTCTGACCAATATCGCGGCCTTTATTCTCCTTTACCCGGAGCTTATAAAAAAAATTCAGCATATCTACCTGATGGGTGGCGGCATCGCGCACGGTAACTGGACGCCCGCGGCGGAGTTTAATATCTTGGTCGACCCTGAGGCGGCGGATATTGTCTTTCGTTCGGGGATCCCGATCACGATGGCGGGCCTCGATGTGACGGAAAAAGCGCTCGTCTATCCGGAGGATTTTGAGAGGATCGGCGCAGTTGGCAATGAGGTGGCCAAGGTCACCGCCGGATGGCTCCGTTTCTTTTACCAGTTTCACCAGACATTGGGGTACCGCGGGGCGCCTGTCCACGACGCGGTCGCCGTGGCGGCCATTGTAAAGCCTGAACTGATGCAGTTTCATGAAATGTATGTCGAGGTGGAGACAAAAGGGGACTACAGCCGCGGGGCGACGGTGGGCGACCTTTACGGCGTTACGGGCAAAAAGGCCAATGTGCGTTGCATCATGGGCATCGACCGGGAAGCCTTTGTGGATCTGTTAGTGGAGGCGGTCGAACATTACGGGAAGGGGACACGCGATGATTAGGAAAATACCTGAACGAAAAGAAGTGTTCAAGGCAGAAAAAGAGAGCTTCATGGACACATGTTTTTCCGATCGCGCCCAAACACCCCTCTGGTTTGACTGTGATACGGGGGTGGACGACGCGAACGCCCTGCTTATCTTGAATCAACTTGACTGCTTTAATCTTGTGGGTGTATCGACGGTGGCGGGCAATGTCACCCTCGATAAGACGACTTACAATACGCTTTGTGTGTTGGAGCTTGCGAATTCGGAGGTACCGGTCTACGAGGGCGCTCATTTGCCGCTCATCCGTGACCAGATCACGGCACCGGAGGTGCACGGGAAAAATGGTTTGGGGGATGTGATTTTGCCGCCCCCGAAAAAGAAAATTGACAAGAAAAAAGCCTGGGACGCGCTCTATGAAGCGGCGGTTGAATATAGGGGTGAGCTTGTGTTGGTCGCGGTCGGCCCGATGACGAATATCGCGCTCGCGCTGGCCAAATATAATGACCTTGCGGGACTTTTGAAAAAGGTAGTCATCATGGGAGGGGGCGCCAAGGCCGGCAATACGACGGCCGCGGCGGAGTTCAATATCCTGGTGGACCCCGAGGCCGCGGACATGCTGTTTAACGCGGGTGTGTCGGTTGTGATGTGCGGCCTGGATATGACCTTGAAGGCGTATCTCACCCCGGATGAGTTGGATGAATTGGGGGCGCTTGGTTCACCCCAGGCGCGCTTTGCGCGTGACTGTCTGCAAAACGCCTTGCGCTATTCACTGTCCTTAGGACAGCGGGGAATTGCCTTGCACGATCCGGCGGCGGTCCTTTTTGCGGCGGATGATTCGATTTTCGAGTCCTACCCTGCCTGGGTGCGTGTGGAGACGAAGGGCGGTCCGACTTACGGCAAGACAGTGACGGATCTTTACTCGGATAAGAAGATGGAGGACAGGCGGCATACGGTGGTGACTGACATCGACCGGGAAGCGTTTAAGGCGCGCTTGTTCTATCTGTTCGGACGCTATGGCCAGTCGTAAGAAACAGTTGCTTTACATTGACTGTTGTATCCGCGGCGACAAGTCGCGTACGCGCCGTTTGGCCGACGCGTTTTTAGGCGAGTTAGAGCCACGCGGTGAGTTTGAGATTGAGCGCCTCTTTTTAACCGAGGAGGCGCTTTTTCCGTTGTTCGGCGATTTTTTCCTAAAAAGGGAAAAATTATTAGAACAGGGTAGGCTCGACCACCCGCGTTTTTCTTACGCGCATCAGTTTGCCAAAGCCGATCGGTTGGTCGTGGCAGCTCCTTTTTGGGATCTGTCAGTGCCGGCGCTTTTGAAGATCTACATTGAGAACATTAGTGTGCAGGATATTACTTTTGGCTGTGACACGGATAGGGGGCTGCTTTACGGGATGTGTGAAGCGGAAAAACTCCTGTTTTTGACAACCCGGGGCGGCGCCTATGAAAACTCTCCGATTGAGACGGGGATACCCTTCATGCGGAACCTTTCTTCCTTTTTTGGCATCGGTCAATTTGATTTTGTCGCAGCAGACGGATTGGATCTTTTATTTGAGCCGCCCGAGACGATCTTGAAGCGCGCAATTAATGAGGCTTTGGCGCTTGCAAAAATATGGTAACCGGCAGGGTGATTATTTGACAGCCGCAATGGGCTGTGCTAGTATACTTCTGCTTGTCAGACGCGAGGGTCTTTTTTTTTGCTTGTAGCAAACCGTCTGACGTGATTATTTGGGAGGTACCCCTATGGCGAAACCTGGCGCGCGTGATCGACTGACGCTGGCATGCTCAGAATGCAAACAGCGCAATTACGACACGAAAAAGAATAAGATGAATACGCCCGATAAATTGGAGCTCAAAAAGTTCTGTCGCTTCTGTAATAAGCACACGATTCACCGGGAAACAAAGTAAGATAATTCGCGGGAGTGATGATATGGCGGAGAAGAAGAAAAAAGCGGTAGCGAAGGGCAAAAAACCTTCAGGCGGACGCATTAAAAAATGGTTCGTAAATATTATTACGGAACTGAAACGCGTCATCTGGCCGGATAAGAAAAAATTGAGACAGAGCACGATGACCGTTTTGTTGATTATCGCGATCTCGGTCGTCATTATTCTTGTATTTGACACCGTGGTGAGCTTTATCATGCGCACGACGGGACTTTACTCCACAAAAGAACAGCCTGCTGAATCACTGCCTCTGCCGAACGATGACAATGTACGTCGCGAAAGCAATGAAATGGGCCAGATGATCCAAGCCTTAGGCGTGCGTGTTTTCTTTGAGGGATAGTAGATGAACGAGACGTCCGAAAATCAGGAGGCGCTCTGGTACGTCATCCACACGTATTCGGGATATGAGAATCGCGTGAAGGCGACGCTTGACCTGATTATCGAAAACCGCGGACTCCAGGAGATGATCCAGGAAGTCCTTGTCCCGACTGAGACGGTGATCGAGATCAAAGAGGGTAAGCGCCGCAATGTTGAACGCAAAGTTTATCCCGGCTATGTACTTGTCAAAATGATTTTGACCGATGAGATCTGGTACATCGTCCGCAATACGCGAGGCGTCACAGGTTTTGTCGGACCCTCCAGTACCAATCCCGTTCCCTTGACAGAAGATGAACTGGGGCTCATGGGTCTTGATGCCGACTGGGAGCCTGTGATGGACTACGTGGTCGGCGACGATGTCCGCGTGATCAACGGCCCGCTCGAAGGATTCGAGGGAAGGGTCGAGAACATCAACATCGACAAGAAAAAGGTGACCGTGGTGGTCTCCATGTTTGGCCGTGAAACACCGGTGGAGCTGGAGCTGACGCAGGTCATGAAACAAGATTAGGGAATGAGGGCAAATTTGCCTTTTACCAATAAACGGTCCCAGGACCGAAAAAAGAAATGGGAGGTGGCCAAATGGCTAAGCCAGTAACCGCATACGTAAAGCTTCAGATCCCAGCGGGCCAGGCAACGCCTGCGCCGCCGGTTGGACCAGCTCTTGGACAACACGGGCTCAATATTGCCCAGTTTGTCAGAGAATTTAATGAACGCACACAAAAGGATATCGGCCTTTTGATCCCCGTCGTGATTACGGTGTATCAGGACCGCACATACTCGTTCATTACGAAAACTCCACCGGCTGCCGTACTGTTGAAAAAGGCCTGTAATCTGGATAAGGCTTCGGGAACACCCGACAAGGACAAGGTAGCGACGGTATCTTGGTCTGAGTGCAAGCGTATTGCCGAGATCAAGATGGAAGATACCAACGCTGCTGACATTGAATCCGGCGCCCGTATGGTCGCGGGAACCGCCCGCAGCATGGGTATCGTTGTCGATTACGACAGTTAAGGAGGAGTGGCGATGAAACGTGGTAAAAGATATATAGAAGCTGCGAAACTCGTCGATCCTCAAACGATCTACGAACCTTCTGACGCGATGGAGCTCGTCGTCAAAAGCGCAACCGCAAAATTTGATGAGACCGTTGAAATCCACTTGAAAATGGGTGTCGACTCACGCCGTGCCGATCAACAGATCCGCGGCACCGTTGTGCTCCCGCATGGGACCGGTAAAGATGTGCGCGTTGCCGTCTTCGCCAAAGGCCCCGGAGCAGAAGAAGCAGAAGCCGCAGGTGCTGAAATTGTCGGCGCCGAAGAGTTGGCTGAGAAAATCCAAAAAGAAGGCTTCATGGACTTTGATGTCGTCATTGCCACCCCCGACATGATGGGTGTGGTCGGACGCCTGGGCCGTGTGCTTGGTCCCAGAGGCCTCATGCCGAACCCGAAATCGGGTACCGTGACCACCGATGTGGGACGCGCGGTGACCGAGGCGAAGGCCGGCAGAATCGAGTACCGCCTCGAAAAACAGAACATTATCCACTGTGCCATCGGAAAAGCGTCGTTTGGCGCGGAAAAATTGCTCGATAACTACGACGCGCTGTTGGACGCGATCCTTCGCGCCAAACCGGCTGCCGCAAAGGGTCAGTATTTACAGCGTGTGACACTGGCAAGCACCATGGGACCCGGTGTCCGCATCGTGCCGAAGCTGTCCAAGTAAACGAACGGGCCCCTTTTGGGGGCATGACAATTGAATAAATACCCTGACGCCGTAGAAAGCAGGAATCCTATAGAGGATGTAAACCGCTAGTAAGCGATCCCGCCGAGGTGGAGGACGATACATACTGTGCGCCCCTCTGCCCCAAGCGGAGGGGTGTTTTGATTACGAACAAGGAGGAATGTCGCATGCCCAGTGAAAAGAAACTGGAACAGAAGAAAAAGCAAGTCGACCAGCTGGTAAAAGAGCTGCAAAGCGCCGAATCCATCGTGCTGACCGACTATAAAGGGCTGACCGTGGCGCAAGATACGGCCATGCGCGCCGATTTTCGCGAGCAAGGTCTGACTTACAGGGTCGTCAAGAATTCAATCACGACGCGTGCCTTTGAAAAGCTCGGCATCAGCGGGCTCGACGAGACGCTTGTCGGACCGACGGCACTTGCCTATAGCTCAGAAGACGTCGTATTGGCTCCCCGTCTCATTCGCAAATACGCGGACAAATACCGCAAGATGAGCATTAAAGGCGGCGTGGTCGGCAGTGAAGTCTACCCGCTTGAGCAGATCATGGCGCTCTCGCGAATTGAATCGCGTGAGAATCTCTATGGACAGCTGTTGTTCATGATGCTCTATCCTTTGACCGCGTTCGCGCAGGTCTCAGCTCAGATCGCTGAGAAGGGAACAGAGCAGGGAGTCGAAAAGGTCGCGGATCTTGTGACTGAAAAAGTGGCACAGGAAGTCGCAGAACAGGTGGAAGAAACAATTGAACCAGGGGTTGAGGAAGCCCCGACTGAAAAACCAGAGGAGGAAGTCAATAATGGATAACGAAAAACTTGCCGGTATTTTAGAACAAGTGAAGAATCTGACGATTCTCGAGCTGAACGATCTCGTTAAAATGATGGAAGAAGAATTTGGTGTCTCCGCGGCCGCGATGGCTGTTGCAGCCCCTGCCGCCGGTGGTGGCGCCGCCGCCGAAGAGGTGGAAAAGACAGAATTTGACGTCATCTTGAAGAGCGCCGGTCAGGCAAAGATCGCCGTCATCAAGGTCGTTCGCGAACTGACGGGTCTCGGCCTGAAGGAAGCGAAAGCCTTAGTCGACGAAGCGCCGAAGCCGATCAAGGAAAAGATCAGCAAGGACGACGCCGAAGACGCCGCGAAAGTGCTGCGTGAAGCCGGAGCCGAAGTCGAAGTCGAGTAGTTCGATACACGATCATGAAAAAGAGCCGCGACTGCTGCGGCTCTTTTTAATTTTTCAGAATTCTTGAATCACTTTACACGCGCTTCACCTGATTGACGCGCCTGTTCTCAGAGGAGCGCTGGGAAGTGTCATTCTTTTTCTCTGTGACCTCATAGCGGACTTCAAATTCATGCGCCAGATGATTCAGGCGCTGCAGGATCTGTTTTCTGGCGATGATGCCCTTGAATATGTCGTCACGGTCCGTCACACAAAGATAGTTCGCGTTAATGAGGAGTCTTAAAATATCCTCAAGCGGCGAATCAAGATAGACGCGTGGCACGTCCTTTTCCATCACATCCCTGACCTTTCGGACATCCAGGTAATCCCAATGGTAGTCGTCGTCTCCCAAGATGCCGTTGAAAATTCGAGGCATGCTGATGACGCCTGCAAGGCGAGATGATTCATCTAATACGGGAACGGAAGTGAATCCGACACTGGAAAGGAGTAACATCGCGTGCATCAAGGTATTTTCTGTGCGGACCGTCGCGCAATGGGTCGATTCGATCATCAGGGGGTCATCCCCGCGCAACAGAAACGGGCCGATATGTTTTCCTATCATTCAGGAACCTCCCTTTTCTTCTTGTACTAAGAATACAACAAAAGAGCCTATAATTCTCAAACAAATTGTGAACAATGTCAGCCGCGAGAAGGTCGATTTTGTCACATGTGCTGTGGAGCATCGTGGTATAGTAAATAAGAATAAATGAAGAGGATTCACGAAGGGTTATAACGATCATGGATGAAGATCTGAAAAAAGATGAAGAAAATTCCTGCGTATCCTGCGAAGAAGAGCATGGTTGCGCCGGTTGCGGCGGCAAAAGAGAAAGGGCGGATACCTGGTGGTATGTGATCGCCCTTTTGGTGATCTTGCTGCTCGCGATCCTTTTCAGAGGCAGAGGGGGCACCTGAGGGCTTCCGTGGTGACCTGGACGGTCACCTTTTTTTCGTAACAGATTACAATAAGTATCGGAGACGTCATTGAAATCAGTAGGCATTAAGGACACACGTATCCTTGAAGGGCCCGTGACACCGGTGTTGTTCGCAGTCGCGGTGCCCCTCATGATCAACAACCTCATCAACTCGCTTTACAACCTGGCCGACGGTCTTTGGGTCGCACAGCTGTCGCTTGTTGAATTTGCGGCGACAAGTTTTGTCTGGCCGCCTCATTACCTGTTTGTCGCGCTCGGCATCGGGGTCGCGATAGCGGGGACCGCCATCATTTCACAGTTAATCGGAATCGGCGATAAAGAACGCGCGGAGTCTTACGCATCACATATCTTTTATTTTTGCCTGGTCATCGGCATTCTGTTCTCGCTGGGTGGCTACCTTTTGTCGCCGTTCATCGTCAAATGGATGGGCGCCACGGGTGACCTGCGCAAGTACGCGTCCACATACCTTTCTATCCTGATGGCCGGCTTCATCTTTGAGATGCTCTATCTTTCCTTCTACGCCATCTTGGGCGCCCAGGGAAAGACAAAAATCACCACCTACATCAGCGCGGGCGCCGCCATTTTAAACGCCGTCCTTGACCCGCTTTTTATCTTTGATCGCATACCGGGAACATCGATACCGGGATTGGGGCTCGGGATCGCCGGCGCCGCGATTGCAACGGTTCTGTCTCAGGTGATCCGCACACTGTTAGGCGCTTGGGCCATCTATTCGCCCCATAATGACATCCGGCTTCGCATACGCAAAGTACGTCTTTCTCTGGGTCAGTTGGGTGAACTCGTCAAGATGGGTTTTCCCACCGCCATGGGGCAGGGGAGCGCGGCCTTGGGCTTCACACTTCTGAACGCTGAGATCGCCGCCTACGGCGACGCGACCATTGCCGCCTATGCGGCGGTCAACCGAGTCGCAAGCTTCGTCATGCAGCCCACTGGCGGCATCGGGGGCTCCCTGACCGCGATCGTGGGACAAAATATCGGGGCCGGGAAAGTTGACCGCGTTAAAGCCTTCAACCGCACCGCTTTTAAAGTGATCACCTGGATGGCGATCGGCGGGAGCCTTTTGCTCTTTGCCGTGCGTTATCCTGCGTTGTCACTCTTCATACGTGAGACGGGGCCCGAGGCCCAGCTTGTGTGGCGCCTGTCTTTGGAATACATGATGTTTAACATCTTCATGACACCTGCGATGGGTTATTTCGACGCATATTCCGGTATCTTCAGCGGCGCCGGATACCCGCGCTATGCGGCCTACATGTCCATACTGCGCCTATGGGGCGTACGCCTCCCACTCATCTGGGGGTTTCGCCAATTCACCGACCTCGGACCGCGGGGCGTTTGGATCTCCATGCTGGCATCGAACATTATCATCATTATTTTCGCGGCCTTCCTCTACTTCAGAGGCAAGTGGCTCGACAGTCCTAAGATACGCCATTAGATAAGGAGTGCGTCATGTTTTCATTCGTCGCGATGTCGATCGGCCTGAAGGTTTTGCTCTATGCGCTGGCCGCTTTGCTGCTTGCATTTTTGACTTACGTAATTCTCATCGGTTTTTCACTTTTTCGCTACGCGACCCGAAGAACAGAGGAGAGCGCTCCGTTAAATACCGCGGGTGCCACAGGCGATATTTTGAGAAGAAATGAAAATGCTGAGGCAAAAAAAGATCATCTCCTAACCCTCCCTCATGAATTATGGGAGATGCGTCAGGATCAAGTGACCCTTTATGCCCATTATTTTCCGGCCATCAAAAAAGATACTGTTTTTGCCGGCGCCACGGCCGTGCTCGTCCATGGCTGGCGGGATGTCCACTTCTCGCGCTCGCCCGCGGCGATGGCCTACCTTGACGCGGGATTTTCAGTCCTCATGCCCATCTTAAGGGGGCACGCCCCAAGTGGCGGCAAGAGAATTGACTTGGGCTGTAAAAAACGCGGTGACATTCTTTCATGGATGGAAAAGCTTCGAGAAGAACAAGGCGCCCCCTCCTATTTTGTCCTTGACGGCCTGTCCATGGGCGCGGCTAACGTCCTTAACTTGAGCGGCGATCCGGATCTTCCCTCTGACGTGAAAGTCATCCTCGCCGACTGCGGTTATGCTTCCCTGATTGAACAGGGTCGCTGGATGATCCGCGGCATGAAACCTGTGATCCGACAAGTGTCCTTTGCCTTCACGCTTTTCTTCTTTTTTACTTTTATGGGCTATACGCGATCGGATGCCACGCCCATTCGGCAAGTCGCAAAGGCCAAGGTTCCGCTCATGATCATCCACGGACTTGAAGATAATTTTGTGCCCACGAAGATGGGAGAGGCGCTTTATGAAGCGTGTACCTCAAAACAAAAAGAACTGCTCTTAGTCGAGGGCGCAAAACACGCGATGTCGGAGTTTATCTTGGGAGAAGCATACTGGACGAGGAAGTTCGCTTTTATTAAAAAAGCGCTTTCTTAATCCTCAATATGTTTTTTAATTCTGCGGATGATTCGCGTAGTAGTGGATGAGCTCCCGCTCATCTTCAATTTCCAGGTCGCGCTCGCCTGCCCGATGTTCCAGATGATGCGTCAGCTCATGCTTGAGGACACGTTCCAGCTCTTCCAAAAACACTTCATCCGAGGCTCCTCGAAACACATGTCGCATAGAGCCGTAGTAGATCACGATGTAGCGGCCGAAGATTCGGTCACGGTAATACTCGCCCAAAATAAGAAGATCGTCAGCGACGCGCCCGGGGTGGTATTTTGTCTCTTCTTTCAACAGGACACCCCCGTTTAACTCGAAAAAAATCTCCTCGGGGAGCGATTCCACGATTCGCGTCAGTTCACGTTCAGTCTGTTCCAAGGTCAACATCGTAAGATCAGTATACACAGCTTTTTAGCGCGGTATTCATAACAACTATGTTATAATTTGGAATGTCTTTAATATTTGACGCTCATGGGCTTCAATGATAGCTTTTAAAGGGAATATCCGCCGTGATATTGCCCTTGAATAATCGTTAAAAACGGTCCTTTCGGATCTTTTCATTTGGAGGAGGAATAAGGGATGAACTGGCATAGCAGACGTGATGCGAAACAGGCGCGGCTTATGAGTGCCGAGGCTTTTATTAAGGGAAAGGCAGTCGTAACCGGTGACATCGCAAAAGTGTTAACCGCCGTCATGCGGCCGGGTGACCGCGTGATCTTGGAAGGCGACAACCAAAAGCAAGCCACTTTCCTCGCCAAAGCCTTAACCGAGGTTGATCCTAAAAAGGTCAATGACGTCACCATGCTGATCCCCTCGGTATCCCGAGACGAGCACCTCGATGTTTTTGACCGAGGGATCGCAAGCGAGATCAACTTCGCCTACGCCGGCGTCCAAAGTGTGAGGCTGGCCAAGATGCTCGAAGAAAATACCTTGAAAATCGGTTCCATCCATACCTACCTTGAACTCTATTCCCGACTCTTTGTCGATCTTACCCCCGATATCTGCCTTGTGGCCGCCGAGAAGGCAGACCGCGACGGCAACCTCTATACGGGTTACAGTACGGAAGACACGCCGACCTTGGTGGAAGCGGCCGCTTTTAACCAGGGTATTGTAGTGGTACAGGTCAACGAAATCGTTGAAAAAGGCGCGCTCCCCCGCGTCGATATCCCGGGTGACTGGGTGGACATCATCGTCGAATCCGACGCGCCCTACCAGATGGAAGCGCTGTTCACGCGCGACCCCAAGAAGATCCGGGATGAGCATATCCTGATGGGCATGATGACCATCAAGGGGATCTACGCCAAACACGGGGTTACCTCCCTGAATCACGGCATCGGCTACAACGGAGCGGCGATTGAGTTGCTTTTGCCGACCTACGGCGAAGAATTGGGATTGAAAGAAAAAATCTGCCAGCACTGGGTGCTCAACCCGCATCCCACCATGATCCCCGCCATTGAGAAGGGCTGGGTCAAATCCATGTTCGCCTTTGGCGGTGAGCTGGGCATGGAGCGCTATACCGAGGCGCGATCCGACATCTTTCCCATAGGACCTGACGGATCCCTTCGCTCCAACCGCGCCTTCGCGCAGATCGCGGGGCTCTACGGCATCGATCTTTTCTTAGGGGCCACCTTGCAGATGGACTACCTGGCGAACTCCTCAACCGTGACAAGCGGACGACTCACAGGCTTTGGCGGCGCGCCCAACATGGGGCATAACACGCGCGGCCGCCGTCACGCGACGGACGCCTGGATGGAGATGATGGCGCATCCGGGGAAGTCGCTCGTGCCGGGCAAAAAACTTGTCGTCCAGATGCTCCAAAGTCAGGGGCGATTTGGCTTCAACTTTGTGCCTGAGTTGGACGCGGTCAGAATCGGCCGTGAGGCGGGACTCCCCGCGCCCCCCGTCATGATCTACGGGGAAGACGTCACGCATATCGTGACCGAGCAGGGAGTTGCTTATCTTTACATGGCTGAAAATGACGCGGAAAAAACCGCCATGATCGGGGCGGTCGCTCAGGATACACCGGTCGGCGAATATGCCGACAAGGCCATGCTGGAGTCACTGCGCAAAAAAGGTAAAGTCGCGCTGCCGGAGGACATGGATATTGATCCTTCCACCGCGACACACGACCGCCTGGCGGCGCGTTCACTCGAAGAACTCGTCGACTGGTCGGGCGGATTGTACGATATTCCGGAACGTTTTAAGAAATAAATGAAGGTTAAAAATGAAGGAGGGCAGGCAGTTGCTGAGCGAAAAACAGGATAAACTGCTCCGTCTAAAAGAGGATTTGCGAAAAGGCGGAGGCGAAAAAGCCATCGAACGTCAGCATGAACGCGGCAAAATGACCGCGCGAGAACGCGTGACACAGCTTTTAGACGACAAGAGCTTCGTGGAGACAGGACTCTTTGTGAAACACCGCTCGATTGATTTTGGGATGGATACCAAAGAGGCCGCCGGGGACGGAGTCGTCACAGGCTACGGGACGATTGACGGCCGGTTGGTCTGTGTGGCCGCGCAGGACTTCACGGTCATCGGGGGTTCCTTAGGTGAGATGCACGCGGACAAGATTGTCGCGGCACAGGAACTCGCGATGAAGATCGGGTGCCCCATGATCGCGATCAACGATTCAGGCGGCGCGCGCATCCAGGAAGGCGTGGACTCATTGGCAGGCTACGGGCACATCTTCTATAACAATACGAAGGCCTCAGGCGTGATCCCGCAGATCTCCGTCATCATGGGACCCTGCGCGGGAGGCGCGGTCTACTCACCCGCTTTGACGGACTTCGTTTTCATGGTGGATCACACAAGTGAGATGTTCATCACGGGGCCCCAGGTCATTAAAGCCGTGACGGGTGAAGAGGTGTCCTCTCAGGCGCTCGGCGGCGCAATGACGCACAACGCGACAAGCGGTGTGGCCCATTTCAGGGCGGCCGATGAGGCCGAATGCCTCCTGCAGATCAAGACGCTTTTAAGTTACCTGCCGCAAAATAACGCGGAGAAAGTCGAAATTGAAGAAGCTTTTGAAGATCCGAACACCCTTCAGGAACAGCTGAACGCGCTCATCCCCCAAGACCCGAGAACCCCCTATGACATGAAGGATCTCATCATGAATCTTGCGGACGGCGGTACATTTTTTGAGGTACAGGCACTTTACGCGCAAAACATCATTACGGGCTTCATGCGTTTGAACGGCGAGAGCATCGGCGTTATCGCGAACCAGCCGCGTGTCATGGCGGGCGTGCTTGATATCAATGCTTCGGACAAGGCTTCGCGTTTTATCCGCACCTGTGACGCCTTTAATATCCCGCTATTGACATTGGTCGACGTGCCGGGGTTCTTGCCGGGTACCGATCAGGAGTACGGCGGCATCATCCGCCACGGCGCGAAAATGCTCTTTGCTTACAGTGAGGCTACCGTGCCGAAGGTGACCCTGATTACACGCAAGGCCTACGGCGGTGCTTACATCGGCATGTGCTCAAAACATTTGGGAGGCGATATTGTCCTGGCCTGGCCCGACGCGGAAATCGCAGTCATGGGCGCGGAGGGCGCGGCCAATATCATTTTCTCGCGCGAAATAAAAGCAGCGGACAAGCCGGATGAAAAACGCGCGGAAAAAATCGCAGAATACCAAGACAGCATGATGAACCCCTATGTCGCAGCGGCAAGAGGTTATCTGGACGATGTCATCCTGCCCGAAGAAACGCGTCAAAGGCTGATCTCATCATTTGACACATTGCGCGGTAAACGGGTGGAAAGTGTTTCCAAAAAACACGGCAACATTCCGCTGTAGGGGAGGCAGTCCATGGATTTTCACAATATGTCATTTCCTGAAGGCCTGCTCATATCGGCTTTTTGTATGCTGATTGTCTTTGTGGTGCTTGTCTGTATTTCATACCTGGTGGACATCACGGCCTTTTTTACCCGCATGAAGAAAAAAAGCGTCACGGAACCGGTGCTTGTGGAAGAAACGTTCGAAGAAGTGGATGACACAAGGACCCTTGCGATCATCGCGGCGGCGATTGCCTCCATGGGCGGTGAGCGATCAAGTTTTGTCGTGCGCAAAGTAGAGAAGAAAAAAGCAACGCTTTCCGGCTGGGAAGCTGAATCCCTTAGAAATTCAAAGAGGCGTTAACCGTAGGAGGATCGCGTACCATGCAGAAAAAGAATTTTCGTATCGTCATCGACGGCGTAGAGTATTTCGTCGAAGTGGAAGAAGTCTCCGGCAACAACCCCGTGCCGGCAGCCCCTGTGGCGGCAGCCCCCGTGGTATCCGCTGCACCTAAGCCCGCGGCGCCCAAAGCATCGGGAAACAGCATCAGCGCCCCCTTGCAGGGCAACGTGCTCGACGTGCCTGTGAAAGCGGGGGACGCGGTGAAGGCCGGGGATATCCTCGTCATTATTGAGGCCATGAAGATGGAAAACGAAATCGTGGCGCCCGGTGACGGCGTGATCGATGCCGTTCATGTCAATAAAGGGGACAACGTCCGAGCGGGAGACCCGCTCATTTCGTTCCGCTAGGAGTACACCATGCTGAACATTCTCATTGATTTTTTGAAAAGTTCAGGGGTTGTTGAACTCTTTCGATTTGACACACCGCTTTTCGGCCTGATGCTCCCGGGCAAGCTGATCATGATCGTTCTTGCCTGCGTATTCATCTACCTGGCGGTGAAAAAGGGCTATGAACCTTATCTATTAATCCCGATCGCCTTTGGGATGCTGTTGGCCAACCTACCCTTGTCAGGTCTCATGGACGGCCCTTTGGGCAATCAGCCGGGCGGTCTTTTGTATTACCTTTACCAGGGAACCTCATTGGGTATTTACCCGCCCCTTATTTTCCTTTGCATCGGGGCCGGAACTGACTTTGGTCCCCTGATCGCGAACCCGAAGAGTTTACTGCTCGGAGCCGCGGCGCAGTTGGGAATCTTTGCGACCTTCCTAGGCGCGATGGCCTTAAAATTCACGCCTCAGCAGGCGGCGTCCATCGGGATTGTCGGCGGCGCTGACGGCCCGACCGCGCTCTTCTTAACAAGCCGGCTTGCGCCCGAATTGTTAGGACCGATTGCCATTGCGGCCTACTCTTATATGGCACTTGTCCCGATCATACAGCCGCCCATCATGAAGGCCTTAACGACCCAAAAAGAGCGTGAGGTCAAGATGGAGCAACTGCGTGAGGTGAGCCAAAAAGAAAAGGTCTTGTTCCCCATCGTGGTGACTTTGTTTACGGTACTTTTACTGCCATCGGCCGCCGCTCTAATCGGCATGCTGATGCTTGGGAATCTTCTAAAAGAATCGGAGCGCGTCCCACTGTTAGTGAACGCCATTCAAAACTCGCTCATGTACATCGTCTCGATACTCTTGGGGCTGACGGTGGGAGCGACGGCGTCCGCGGAATCCTTCCTCACGCCCAGCACCCTCATGATCGTCGGCTTAGGCCTTGCGGCCTTCTCTTTCGGCACAGCGGGAGGTGTCCTCTTAGGCAAGCTGATGTATGTCATCACGAAGGGCAAGGTAAACCCCCTGATCGGCGCGGCCGGCGTCTCTGCCGTTCCTATGGCCGCACGCGTTGTCCAAAAAGAAGGTCAGAAATACAACCCCTCGAACTTCCTGTTGATGCACGCGATGGGCCCGAACGTTGCGGGCGTGATCGGTTCAGCGGTGGCGGCGGGTCTGTTGCTGAGTTTCTTCAGCTAATGTGAGAAAAGGGGAGAAAGGTGAGCACGATGAATTTTATAGAAATGACAGTCTCCTCGGCGCATGAGGCGATGCAAAAAGGGAGCTTCGCGGCAAAAGATTTAGTGGCCTTTTATTTAGACAGGATTGAACGTTTAGATGACACATTGCATTCCGTTATCCTGGTGAATCCGAAGGCCTTGGAAGAGGCCGAGAAGCTTGATCAGTATCTTGAGGAAAAAGGAGCTTTTATAGGTCCCCTCCACGGCATTCCGGTCATTTTAAAGGACAATGTCGATACAAAGGACATGCAGACGACAGCGGGCTCGAAATCCCTTGAGGGCTATGTCCCGGAAAAGGATGCTTTCCTTGCGAAAAAACTTCGTGACGCGGGGGCCATTATTCTTGCGAAGGCCAACCTTCATGAATTTGCTATCTGGGGTGAGACGATTAGCTCCATGCGGGGGCAGAGCGTGAACCCCTATGATTTGACCCGCACACCGGGCGGTTCGTCCGGCGGCACGGGCGCGGCCATTGCCGCGAATATCGGCGTTATCGGGATCGGCACGGATACGATTAATTCAATCCGCAGTCCGGCTTCGGCCTGTTCGCTTGCGGGGATACGCCCTACAATCGGTTTGGTGAGCCGGGGCGGGGTGGTGCCCTACAGTCTGACGCAGGATACAGCGGGTCCGATCTGCCGTACGGTGGAGGACTGTGCGAGGACCCTTGATGTCATCCAAGGCTACGACCGCGAAGACGATGAGACGGCCTGGTCCGTGAATCGTGTGCCTGATAGTTACCTGCCCTCACTTAAAAAAGACGGTATGCAGGGTAAGCGGATTGGTGTACTTTCAAGCTTTTTTGGTAAAGAAAGGGTCAATGAATCGGTCAACCGGGTCATGGAGGATGCTAAGCGCGTGTTTGAAGCGGGCGGCGCAACGCTTATTCCCATCGACGACCCGATTGATTCGGACTGGATGATCCGGGAAGTGAGTGTCCATTTAGACGACTTTAGGACTCATTTGGATGGTTATCTTGAAAAACTGCCTCCTGACGCCCCCGTGCACTCCGTGGAGGAAGTGGTCGCCTCAGGCAAGTTCCACCCGGGGATCAAGGACAACCTGATGACGGCGATGTCACTTGACGTGGGCACCGCTCACTACAATGAGAAGCGCCTTCGCCAGGAGGCGATGAAGACCCATATTATGCAGATCATGGCGGACCATCAGCTGGACGCGATTATCTATCCGCACCAGCAGCAGCTTGTGTGCAAGATCGGTGATTCACAAAAGCAAAGAAACGGTGTGCTCTGTTCGGCGACGGGTTTCCCGTCTATCGCGGTGCCGGCGGGCTTTGTCGAAGACAAAAACGCGCCGGTGGGTGTTCCGGTGGGGCTTGAGATTATCGGGCGGCCCTTTAGTGAGCCAACACTGCTTGAAATCGCCTACGGTTTTGAGCAGGCGTCCTGTGTGAGGAAACCCCCAGAGATTTAAAGTTCTGTTAAGTTTTTAAAATATCCGACTAAAAAGCGCACGAAGAGAACCTCATAACGGCTGAGGTTCTCTTTATGGGTGACGCTCAAGTTGATGTAGCGCCGGCAAAGGGGCTCTGTGACGCTTAGAAGGTGGACGTGTTCGTCCTGTTCGTCCTTGGGCCAGGTGAGTGCCGGAATAAAGGCAATGCCGTGTCCTGAGTGCACGTAGCGCGTCAGGGTGGTGGTGTTGTCGGTTTCAAAGATGACGCGGGGTTCAAATCCCGCAAGTTGGCAGTAGTGGTCCGTGATCTGCCGTAGCCCTCTTGTTTTAAATAGGCTCACAAAGCCCATGTTTCGGACTTCATAAAGCCGGACACTTTCTCTGTTCCCAAAGGGACCGTCTCGGGGGACAGCGAGCTTGATTTCCTCCTCGGCGAGCATCGTGACATTTACAGCTTCTTCTTTTTCCCGTGAGGAGTAGAGCCTCAAGGGGTAGTCGTTTCCTTCAAGGTTGGTGGGCGCGTCTTGGTGGAGCGCGCGAAACATCGCGTCGGGATACTGTTCATTAAAGGCTGTGAAGATTTGCGGAAAAAGATGGGAGGCGGCTTCCACGACGATGGAGATCGTCGTGTCCTGCTTCTTTTTTTCCTTTTCCATGGTCAGGTTGAGTTTGGCGACAAGATCGAGGATTTGCTTTGCGTAAGTATAAAAGGCCTTGCCGTTGTCATTCGTGACGATACCTGTGCCTGAGCGCTCAAAGAGGGGCAGTCCGAATTCTTTTTCTAAGGCTCGGATGGCGCGTGTCGCGGCGGGCTGAGGAATATTCAGTTTCGCGCTTGCGCGGGTCACGCTCTCGTATTCAACGACATGGCAGAAGATGTTGAGTTGGTTGAAGGTCATGGCAGAAGCCTTCTTTCTTCGTTCTTTTGTCATTATAACCCATCCATAACCTATTTGTTATGATCGGTAAGCTAACTGAGATTGTCACCCGTAAATATATGTGGTTGACTGGGATCATGAAAAGAACGAGCACATCTGTCTTAAAGTTTTTAAGGGGAAAAAATGAGCCTGTTTCAGGCGCCTTTTTATCCGATGAGCTGTCGGTCAGTCGCAACGCGGTGTGGAAGGCGGTTGTGGCCCTTCGTGAGGAGGGCTTTGATATTGAAGGTATTAGGAATCAGGGTTATAGGCTCATGCGAGAAAGCGAAAAGCTTTCGGTACCGGGGATTGAGAGCCATCTCAGTGATCAATGGCAGGATTTATTAATTGAGGTACACGATGAACTGAGTTCCACAAATACGCTCACAAAGGAACGTGTTTCAGATTCAAAGCATCGTTTCCTGGTGGCGGCCAACCGCCAAACGGCGGGGCGGGGGAGAAGGGGACGTGCGTTTTATTCGCCGGAGGGTGCGGGACTTTATTTTTCACTGGGTATTCCCTGGGTGTATGAATTGTCGCCTACGAGTGTGACGACCCTCACCGCGGTGGCGGTGAGTCGGGTGCTTCAAAGGATGTTCGATGTCGATGTGAAAATTAAGTGGGTGAACGATCTTTTTTTAGAAAATAAAAAAATATGCGGCATTTTGACCGAAGCCACAAGTGATCTTGAGACGGGCGCGGTGAGTGCGGTGGTGATCGGCATCGGGATTAACCTTAAAGCGCCTAAAGAAGGCTATCCCGAAGCGATTGCGTCGATCGCGGGGGCTGTTTCAAACTGCGAAGTAAGTTTTGACCGCAATCTTCTTACGGGCAATATTGTGAACGAAATAGGGGCGCTTCTCGATTTCTTTTCGGACCACTCCTACATGGAGGAGTACCGGGCGCGCTCGTTTCTTTTGGGGCGCCCCGTGATGCTGGATTCCGGAGAGACGATTGTCCCCATCGATATTTCCGATGAGGGTGCGCTTATCTACCGTGAAGGCGATGAATTGATTCATTTGTCTTCCGGTGAAGTTAGGGTGGTAGGGTTTTAGGATGAGTGCCCGGACGATGACGCACGCGGCACTTTTCGCCGTTTTGACGTTGCTGGGGGGCTATATAAGGATTCCGTTGGGACCTGTTCCCTTTACTTTGCAGACGTTTTTTGTGTTGGCGACCGGTCTGTTGCTTTTACCGCAAGAGGCTTTTTTCGCCATGAGTCTCCACCTTGTTTTGAAGTGGATGTTGGGCGGCGCGGCGGTGCTTCTTTCTCCTTCATTTGGTTTTGTCATTGGCTTTATTCCGGCCGCAACGCTTCTTTCTTATCTGTCCCAAAAACATGGGATGTCTTGGAAGCGTCAGAGTCTTGACCTTATAGTTTCTTCCCTAGTGTTCTACCTAATGGGCTTTATTTATATGGTGCTAATCTTGAGGCTGTATTTGGGCGATACGAGTTCCATTTTGAAATACCTTGGTTCGGGTGTTTTAATGTTCCTTCCCTTGGATGGATTAAAAGCCTTTTTGGCCGGAATAATTGCGAGGCGTCTCAATTATTCGTCGCAAAAAGTGTAAATTCGCGCTATTATTCAGCTATGTACCGATATGCGATTGAAAAATTATATGCCTGGAAGGAAAGTAAACGCGGTAAACCCCTTGATTATTGAGGGTGCAAGGCAGGTGGGTAAAACCTGGCTGATGAAGGAATTTGGTAGTAAGGCCTACCGGAATACTATTTATATCAACTTCGATTCGAATTCCAGGATGAGCGATTCGTTTGCGGATGATCTTGACATTGATCGCCTTATTGCGGGATTGGAACTCTATACGGGACGCAGGATTGAGGCTGAAAATACCTTACTCATTTTTGATGAGCTGCAAGAAGTGCCGTGTGCGCTATCTTCTCTCAAATACTTTTATGAGAATGCGCCGGAGTACCACATTCTATGTGCGGGTTCACTTTTGGGCATTTCGATGCCCGGGGGCACTTCCTTTCCGGTGGGTAAAGTGGATTTTTTGAAGCTCTATCCGATGTCTTTTAGGGAATTTCTGATGGCGATAGACAAGGCTCGCTTTGCGGAACGCTTGGATAGCCAAGATTACGATCTGATCACCTCTTTCAAGTCAAATTATATTGACTGGCTCAAGCAGTATTATTTTGTCGGCGGTATGCCGGAAGCGGTGTTGAGTTTTTCTGAAAATGGAGATTTTCACGAAGCGCGCGAGATTCAAAAAAATATTTTGGCCGCCTATGAGCAAGATTTTTCTAAGCACGCTTCCTACGACATTGTCCCAAAAATTCGTATGATCTGGAATAGTGTTGTGTCTCAGCTCGCCCAAGAAAATAAAAAATTTATTTACGGTCTTGTTCGCGAGGGCGCCCGGGCGAAGGAATATGAGACGGCGATTATGTGGCTTTCGGATTGCGGATTAGTCCATAAGGTCAGCCGTGTCAACGCGGGATGAATCCCGCTCAAAGCCTATGAAGACTTACGAGCATTTAAACTGTTCATTGTGGATGTGGGCTTGTTGTGCTGTATGGCGGGACTTAGTCCGCAAATTTTACTGGACGGCCATGATTTGTTTACTGAATTCAAAGGTGCCCTGACCGAGCAATATGTTTGTCAAACATTAAAGCTGATAGAAGATTCGAGCGTCTACTACTTCAAACATGACCGCGGTTCAGCTGAGGTGGATTTTGTCCTCGATACAAGCAACCGGATTATTCCGGTTGAGGTGAAGGCTGCGATCAATCTCAAGGCTAAGAGCCTTCGGGTGTTTAGGGATAAATACAAGCCTGAAATTGCTGTCCGCACGTCTATGGCGGATTACAAAAAAGAAGATTGGTTGGTGAACCTGCCTCTCAATGGGGTGGAGTCGATCAAGCAATTGTAAGCTTAATTAAGGGAATGGTCGTGGCTGCAAAGCAAAGGCCGGAAAGTGTTTTAAAAACGCTTTCCGGCCTTGTTTGTTTTAGAAAAACTAAGCTTCAGTGATCAGCGAATATCTTTTTCTCCGCTGATGATGCCCAAGGCTACGTTCTCCGGCGTGAGCGGGAGGTGGTAGTAGTTGATGCCCAAAGCATCGTAAAGGGCGTTCCCGATGGCGGAGGGGACCGAGATCATGGGATGCTCAGCAACGCCTCTGGCGCCGAAAGGACCGTTCTTCTGCTTGTTCTCAATATAGATGGGGACCACCTCTAAGGGCATGTCCTTGATCGTGGGGATCTTGTTATCGGTGAAGGAGGGGTTCAGGAGGACATTGTCCGGGCTGAACTTATAACCTTCAAGGATGGCCGATCCGACACCCTGCATGACACCTCCGATGATCTGGCTGTATACCATCTGTTCGCTGATGACCTGACCGAGGTCAAAGGCCGAGGCGATCTTGATGATGTCAATGACACCCGTCTCAACGTCCACTTCAAGCTCAACCGCGTGCGCGCCAAAGGTCCAGGCAAGCGCCGGGTGACCTTCGCCCGTTTCGGGATCGAGATTGCTCAGGCCGTCCGCGATGCAGACACCGTGAGAAATAAGCGGTCCGCCGACGGAGGTGCCGTCGGGGTACATGTAGCCTAATGCCAT
>Ga0172377_10001132_pt1 | contig 26401 bp, 23 predicted proteins | sample Pumphouse3metaG_FD_119749 | JGI IMG/M metagenome (GOLD analysis project Ga0172377, IMG submission 119749) | Leachate microbial communities from a municipal landfill in Southern Ontario, Canada - Pumphouse #3 metaG | ecosystem: Engineered > Solid waste > Landfill > Unclassified | place: Canada... | reverse complement strand
GTAAAAAACATTCCAGCTGCAGAAACTGCGTTTTCCAAAGCAGAACGGACTACTTTTTTAGGGTCAACAATCCCCATTTTGAAAAGGTCTTCGTAATTCATAGTATCCGCATTGAAGCCAAATCCTTCTTTTCCTTCTTTTGTTTTTTGAGCGACAACAGCTCCGTCAAGTCCGGCATTTTCAGCAATCTGCCTTATCGGCTCTTCCATGGCTCTTTTTAAAATTTTAATCCCCGTTTTTCTATCGCCCTCAAAAATTGATTCGTCAATCATACTGCTTGCCCTTAAGAGAGCCACTCCTCCCCCGGGAACGATTCCTTCTTCAACAGCTGCTTTTGTTGCGGCAAGAGCATCTTCAACTTTATGCTGCTTGGCTTTTTGTTCCATTTCAGTCGCAGCTCCTATTTTAAGAACCGCTACTCCTCCGGAAAGCTTGGCTAGTCGCTCTTGAAGCTTCTCTTTATCAAAATCAGAATCAACGGTTTCTATTTCTTTTTTAATTTGGGAAATTCTCTTGTCAATTTCTTCCTTATTTCCCTTCCCTTCAACAATAGTGGTTGTTTCTTTTTTTGAAACGACTCTTCTTGCTTTTCCGAGCATTTGAAGTTCAGTGCTTTCAAGTTTTAGTCCGACTTCCTCTGATATTACCTGTCCTCCGACAACACATGCGATATCTTGAAGCATTTCTTTCTTTCTATCTCCGAATCCAGGAGCTTTTACCGCAAGGACATTGAATGTTCCTCTTAATTTATTAACAACAAATGTTGCAAGGGCTTCTCCTTCTATTTCATCGGCAATAATTACAAGCTCTTTTTTCCCGCTTTGCGCTATTTTTTCCAAAAGAGGAAGAATTTCGCTTAAAGAAGACACTTTTCCGTCGGTAATTAAAATATATGGTTCTTCATATGCAGCTTCCATTCTGTCGGGGTCTGTTATCATATAGGGAGAAATATACCCTCTGTCAAATTGAAGGCCTTTTACTATTTCTTTTTGAAGTCCGAATGTCTTTGATTCTTCAACCGTAATAACTCCGTCTCTTCCTACTTCATCCATAACCTCGGCAATAAGATCTCCCATTTCCTTACTTTCCGCAGATATCGTGGCAACTTGGGCCATTTCCTCTCTGGTTGTAATCTTCTTTGCCATTTTCTGCAGTTCTTCCAATATCTTTTCTTTCCCCTCTATAATTCCTGCCTTCAGAGCAAGAGGATTAGCTCCTGCTGTAACGTTTTTCAATCCTTCGTTAATTATCGCCTGAGCCAAAACAACAGCAGTTGTCGTTCCGTCTCCGGCAACATCATTTGTTTTTTCGGCAACTTCTTTTACAATCTCAGCTCCCAAATTTTCAATTCTATCTTTAAGCTCGATTTCTTTAGCAATAGAAACTCCGTCATTTGTAATTGTCGGAGAACCGTATCCTTTATCCAAAACAACATTTCTTCCTTTGGGCCCGATTGTAATCTTCACGGCATTTGTCAATTTATCCGCGCCGATTTTTAGTTTTTTTCTTGCTTCTTCTTTGTATTCAATTTGTTTTGCCATAATATTTCTGCCTCAAGTTAGCAAAGACGGGCTTTCAATCTTCCCTCAAATGCTAACTTAATGGCTCTTTATTTTTCCACAATTGCCAATATATCTTCTTCTTTAGCAATTAAATATTCTTTTTCTTCAATCTTAATCTCGCTCGGCCCGTATTTTGTAAAGAGAACTTCGTCGCCAATCTTTATTTCAAGAGGAACTACTTTTCCGGAAGATGTTTTCTTGCCGGGACCAACGGCAATTACTCTTCCCGCTTCAGGTCTTTCTTTTTCCGCCGTTTCAGGAAGAAAAATTCCGCTCTTTGTTTTTGCCTCCTTTTTAGCCGGCTCTATCAATATATGATCTGATAATGGTTTAACTTTCATAATTTTATTAACCAAGCGCTACAAATAATTATCGCAAGCGCTCAGTTTTTATCTTTTTAATATAGATGACCTTTATTTTTTATATTAGACCTTTAAATAGTGATATAATTCTAGGAGAATTTCGATATTTGTCAATACCCGACTTTAAGTTAAAAAAGATGAAAATAGAAGTTTGCACTTGACTAAAAAACCCTTTTTTGCTATTATCCAAAATACTTTTTATGATCAATCGGCTCTTTTTCTATCTTCTTTCCGGAATTATTGGAATATTCATTGCGACAAAATACATTCCCGGGATATCATTTTCCGGGACATATAAGGAAATTTTGCTATCAGGCGCCATTCTCGGACTTGTTAATTTCTTTATAAAGCCGATTTTAAAGATTGTTTTCTTGCCTTTTAGAATAATAACTTTCGGACTTTTCACTTTAATTATAAACGTAGGGCTTGTCTTTTTTGTAATGGGAATTCTTTTCAAAGAAACCTTTGAGATTGAAAAAATAACAGGCCTTATATTAACAACTTTTTTAATTTGGCTTTTAAGCTTCATACTCTGTTTTAAAAAATCATGGAAAAAATCATAACGACTGCTCAAATTGTCGTTTCAATCCTTCTTATTGTTTTTATTCTCCTCCAGCAAAGAGGAACGGCCCTTGGAGCAGGATTTGGAGGAAGCGGAGATTTTTATTCTGCTAAAAGAGGTTTTCAAAAAAAGCTTTCCTTATTAACGGTTATTTTTGCTTCTCTCTTTGTCCTTCTTGCCCTTTTAGGTCTGATTCTTTAATTATAATCGATATCAAAATTCACTTTTTGTTCTTTAGCTGTAAGATTTTTATATTAAACCAAAAGTAAAAACTCTATTTTTATATATATGATTTTGAAAAAGTGGCCAAGCAGAAAACAATGGGGCCTTTTATTTGAAGTTTTGGACTTGAAAGAAAAAACACTCTTTTTATTTTTCTCTTTTATTTTTGTTCTTTCTTTTCTTTTTATTTCCCTTAATTTCTATTTTAGCAATACGAAAATCGTTCCTGCAAAAGGGGGAATTCATATTGAAGGAATAGTCGGACAGCCAAGATTTGTAAACCCCATATATCTTGAATCAGATACGGATAAAGACCTTGTCGAGGTTATTTTTTCAGGACTGATGAAATATGACGAAAATCTTGGAATAATTCCCGATCTTGCTGAAAGTTACCAAGTAGAGGAAGACGGAAGAACATACAGAGTTTTCTTAAGAGATGAAATAGTTTGGCAAGACGGAGAGCCAATAACAAGCGAAGACGTTCTTTTTACAATAAAAACAATTCAAAACCCCGACTTTAAAAGCCATTTTCGCCCGAATTGGCTGGGAGTAGACATAGAAAAAATAAGCGAAAAGGAAATCAAGTTTAAATTAAAAAGACCTTACGCTTCTTTTTTGGAAAACCTTACAATAAAAATAATGCCAAAGCATATTTGGCAGGATGTTCCATCCCAAAAATTCTTCACGGATATCCACCAATCAGAACCAATCGGTTCGGGTCCTTATAAGATAAAAGAGAGAAAAGTAATCCAGAATATAACAGAATACATTGTTCTTTCAAAAAATCCCAATTATCATGGAAAAGAGCCGTTTATTGAAGAATTAAAATTTGTCTTTTTTGAAAACGAAGAAAAAGCCCTATCTGCAATAGATAAAAAAGAAATTAACGGACTTTATCTTTCAAGTATAATAAAAACAAATCTTAATGTTTACCGCCTCTACTTTCCAAGATATTTTGCCATTTTCTTTAACCTTGAAAAATCGGAACTGCTAAAAGATGCTGATATTAGAAAAGCCCTTAATTACGGAACAGATAAAAATGCTCTTGTTAAAAATATTCTCAAAGAGGAAAAAGACATTTTGATAGAAAGACAAATTGCGACATCTCCTGTTTTGCCTTCGCTCTACAAAGTAAAAGAGCCATTAAATAATTACCTTTTTGACAAAGAAAAAGCCGGCGAAATTTTTGACAAAGCGGGATTTAAATTAAACCAAGAGGGCTTTAGAGAAAAAATTATTGAAAAAGAAAACTCTTTTCAATTCAAAACGGAACTAAAACTCGGCTCCAGAGGAAAAGAAGTGGAAGAGCTCCAAAGATGCCTTTCAAGATTTGAAGATATATATAAAGACGGAGAAATAAGCGGTTATTTCGGGGAAAATACGAAAGAAGCCGTAAACGCTTTTCAGGAAAAATACAGAGAAGATATCTTAGATCCTTCTGGCCTTTCGGAAGGAACAGGAACAGTTGGTAACGCCACTTCTAAAAAATTAAACGAAATTTGCTTTAAAAACTCCAAAGATACAATTCCTCTTTCTTTCACTTTAAAAACGATAGAGCACCCCGTTCTTATAAAAATCGGAGAAATTTTAAAGACACAGTGGGAAGAAATAGGGATAAAATTAAACATAGAAGCTGTTCCAAGAGAAGAAAGAGAACAAGAGCTTATCAGGCCCCGAAATTATGAAATGCTTCTTTTAGGAACAGTTTTAGGAGGTATCCCCGACTTTTTTCCTTTCTGGCATTCAAGCCAAAAGGAAGACCCGGGATACAATTTTTCTCTTTATGAAAATAAAGATGCAGATAAGATACTAGAAGAAATAAGAGAAACATTAGATGAAGAAAAAAGAAAGGAAAAAATGGCCCTTCTTCAGGAAATTATAATCAAAGATGCTCCATCTATATTCCTCTATTCTCCTGAATTTATCTATATTGCAAAAGCAAAGGGAATAAAAACGGAAAAAATAGCTGATCCTTCAAAAAGATTTGCCGATATCGAGAATTGGTTTTTAAGGACAAAAAGAATTTGGAATTAAAAAATCTTCAAGTATTACCATTTGCCGAGGTGGTGAAATTGGCAAACACGTACGGTTCAGAGCCGTATGCCTTATGGCTTGCGGGTTCAAGTCCCGCCCTCGGCACAAACTAAAAGAATACGAAACTCGTAATCTTTAAAATATAAAAAATAAAATAATTTTTTAAATTGATATAGGAATCGCCCCTCTAGGGCATTTAAAGTTTCAATTTATAAATTTCAGTAAAAAAAATAAACTTATGAAAAAAACAAAAGACGTAAAAGTAATAGCCCTTGGTGGCTTGGGAGAAGTGGGGAGAAATATGACTCTTATTGAATATGAACAAAAAATTCTCATAATTGACTTTGGGCTTCGCTTTCCGGAAGAAACAATGCCTGGAATCGACTTTATAATCCCAAACACCGCCTATTTGAAAGGAAGGGAAAAAGACATTGTCGGAGCTGTTATAACCCACGGACACCTTGACCATATAGGAGCAATTCCTTATCTTTCAAAAAAACTGCACAATCCAACCATTTATGCCCCTCGGCTTTCAAGAGGGCTGATAATGAAAAGACAGGAAGAATTTCCAGATAAAAACTTGAATTTAAAATCAATAAAAGACGGAGACCATCTTTCTCTTCCTCCTTTTAAAATAGAGCCCTTTAGGCAAAATCACAGCATTCCTGAAAACTTAGGAATGATTATTGATACCCCTGCAGGGAGAATAGTCCACACTTCCGACTTCAAATTTGACAGTAATCCGGTAAACGACATTCCTACTGATTTCAAGAAATTGAAAAAAATAGGAGAAAGCGGCGTCCTTCTTTTGATGTCCGACTCAACGGGTGCCGAAGACACAGGACATTCAATCTCTGAAAAAGAAATTGAAAAGAACCTTGAAGAAATTTTCAAGAAATCAAGGAAAGGAAGAATAATAGCGGGAACTTTTGCTTCTCTCTTAAATAGAATCCAGCAGATAATAACTTTGTCTGAAAAATACGGAAGAAAGGTTTGTGTTGAAGGATATTCAATGAAAAATTATGTGGAAATAGCCAAAAGTACCGGCTATATGAAAATAAAAGAAGGAACCCTTATTTCAGCAAAAGAATTGGAAAAATATCCGGATAGCCAGGTAACAATAGTTTGCACCGGGGCCCAAGGAGAAGGTCAGGCGATTTTAATGCGGATAGCAAACAAAGAACACAGAATTATCCGCCTTAAAAAAGGAGATAACATTATCTTTTCTTCTTCTGTAATTCCCGGAAACGAAAGAAGCGTTCAGGCATTAAAAGATGAATTTTACAGGCAAGGAATTAAGGTCTTCCATTACAAGATGATGGATATACATGCGGGAGGACACGGAAAAGAAGAAGAATTGAGAGAAATGATTCGCCTAATGAAACCGAAATTCCTTATGCCCGTCCACGGACAATTTTCAATGCTTGTAAGCCACAGCGAAATTGCAAAAAGCGAAGGAATCCTCGAAAGCAATATAATAGTTGCTGAAAACGGACAGGTAATTTCTTTAAGCGATGAAAAGTTTTCGATTGCCAAAAAACCCGTTCCTTCAAACTATGTAATGGTAGACGGACTCGGAGTAGGAGATGTAGGAGAAGTTGTTCTCCGCGATAGGCAGGTTCTTTCAAAAGACGGAATGTTTGTCATTATAGCTGTTATTGACAGACAGGCCGGAAAAGTAAAGGGTTCTCCGGATATTATATCCCGCGGATTCATATATTTAAGAGAATCAAAAGATCTTTTGTCTCAAACAAGGCAAAAGGTTATCGAGATAATAAACAAATCAACTGGCGGCGGAGAAGTTGTAAATCTTAGCTACGTTAAAGATGAAATAAGGAACAAGGTCGGAAATTTCCTTTATTCTAAAACAAAAAGAAGACCAATGGTTCTTCCTGTTGTTATCGAAGTGTAATTTTGCTACAATATTTGTATTATGCGAATATTTAGCGGCATACAACCAACAGGAGAGCTTCACATAGGCAATTATCTTGGAGCAATAAAGCAATGGATAAAGCTTCAAGAAAAAAACGAATGTCTTTTTTGTATTGTGGACCTTCATGCTTTAACTTCTCCTTTTGACCCTAAAAAGATGGAAGATCTTGTCATGGAAAAAGCAATGATTTACCTTGCTGCGGGAGTTAACCCTAAAAAATCAATAATCTTCATACAGTCAAGAGTAAGCCAGCACTCTGAGCTTGCTTGGCTTTTGAACACGGTAACTCCTATAGGAGATCTTCAAAGGATGACTCAATATAAAGAGAAGTCGGAAAAATTTAAAAAAAACATTAATGCGGGACTTTTAAACTATCCTATTCTTATGGCAAGTGATATTCTTCTTTATCAGACAGAAATAGTCCCTGTCGGGGTAGACCAGAGACAGCATGTTGAACTGACAAGAACAATTGGAAAAAGGTTTAATAGCAGATTTGGAGAAACTTTTAAGATTCCCGAAGTTTATCTTCCGAAAGCAGGAGCAAAAATAATGTCTCTTTCAATTCCGACAAAAAAAATGTCAAAAAGCGATCCCCCTGAAACTAGAATAGGAATATTCGATTCAATAAAAGAAATAGAAGAAAAAATAATGAGGGCGACAACCGACAGCGAAAGAGAAGTAAAATATAATCCTGTTGAAAAACCGGGCATTTCTAATCTTCTTGAAATATACTCTCTCTTTAGCAACATTCCAATTGAAAAATTGAATTTTAATAGCTATAAGGACTTAAAAACAAATCTTTCAAAACTTCTTGCTCTTTCTCTTTCTCCTTTCAGAGAAAAAAAGAAAAAGCTTAAAATAAAAGAAATCAGAGAAATTCTTTCCAGAGGAGAAAAAAAAGCAAGAGTAATTGCCGAAAAAACAATAATGAAAGCAAAAAGAAATATGGGATTGATATAGTTTTCTATCAATTGAAAAACAATCAAAAAAAACACAATAACTGTGTTTTTTTTGTTTCTGTAAAAATAATAAAATTTGAATATTATTTTAAAACATTCATTTTTTAGATATTATCAAAAACCTCCACTTTCCATATTGGTCTCTATAAAAATCTGCTTCTTTCTCTATTTTTTCTATTTCTTTTTTTTGGGAAGAATCAAACTCCAAATAAGCCCTTCCTCCTTTTTTAAGATGCTTTCTAACTTCTTTTAAAAATATCCTTATATAGAAAAGACCGTCTTCTTTCCCAAAAAGAGCTTCCTTTTTCTCAAACAAAATAACTGATTTTTGGACTTTGTTTTTTCTTTTTTCCGGTATGTATGGAGGATTGGCAAATATATAATCGTATTTCTTTTTAATCTTGCTAAAAATATCTGAATAAAAGACATTATATCTTTCCCTTTTTATTTTATTAATATTAAGATTAAGTTTGATCTGCTTTAAAAGATTTTTGTCAATTTCGCCAAAATCAACTTTTGCATTCTTGTTATTTTTAAGAACGGCTACTCCAACACATCCAGAGCCCGAAAAAAGATCAAGACAAAGGACTTCCTTTTTTCCTGTCTCTTTTACTGCCTTTTCTGCCCAGAATTCCGTTTCCGGACGAGGAATAAGGGGTTTATAGGAAAGGTCTATTTTTGCCTTTAAAAAATAAACAAAACCGATTATATAATCAATCGGCTCTCCGTTTTTAAGGCGACAAATGTCCTTTTCAAAATCTTTGGTAATTCCCTTTTTATACTTTTCTTCAATAAGCCAGTTTATTTCTTTTCTATCCATTTTTTTCTCATTTCTTTATATAATTCCCCGAACCAGAGAACAAAAGAAGATATAATCAAAACCGCGATGAATTCCAAAAAACTCAAAGAATAAAATGAAAATATATTTTGAAAAAAGGGAATATACATTACCGCTATTTGCAAAATAAAAGAGAAAATAATACCAATGGCAAAATAAATATTACTGAAAAGCCCTATCTCAAAAATAGATTTTCTTAAAGAGCGCATATTAACGGCATTAAAAAGCTGAGTAAAGGCCATTACAAGAAACACTCCTGTTCTTGCTTTATCCAGTCCTTCAGGAAGAAAAAACTTAAAAATAAGAAGAACGGACAAAAACATCGTTAAGACCATAACTATTAAAAAAGGGATAATTTCTTTTGATAAGATATCCTCCTTTTCTTTTCTAGGAGGTTCTTCTAAAACTTCTCCATGTCCCGGCTCTACCGCCAAAGAAGCAGCCGGGATACTGTCTGTTACAAGATTAAGCCACAGAATTTGAGTAGGAAGCAAAGGAAGAGGAAGCCCCAAAAGAAGAGTTCCTATAATACTTGCATCTTCTGCAAAATTGGTAGTGATTAAAAAGGCACTGCTTTGCCTTGTATTTGTAAAAACGACTCTTCCTTCCTCTACAGCACTTACAATTGAAGCAAAGTTATCATCAGCAAGAACAATTTCGGCCGACTCTCTTGCAACGTCAGTTCCGATTATTCCCATCGCAATACCAATATCGGCTTTTTTAATAGCCAAAGCATCATTTACTCCGTCACCCGTCATTGCTATAACATTGCCTTGTTTTTGCAATGTTTCCGCTATTTTTAATTTTATTGAAGGAGTAAGCCTGGCAAAAACAGACACTTCTTTTACCGCTCTTTCAAATTGACTATCTGTCATTTTGAGAAGGTCCTGTTCTACATAAGCTTTTTCTTCGTTTCTTTCAACAAGTCCTATTTCTCTTGCTATAGCAAGAGCAGTTTCCCTGTGGTCTCCTGTAATCATTAAAACTCTTATTCCCGCTTTTTTTGCTTTTTCTATCGCTTCTTTTACTCCTTTGCGAGGAGGATCAATCATTCCAACAACCCCTACGAAAATAAGATCATCTGCCATTTCCTCAGATAATGAGTTTATTTCTGTTCCTGCTATTTTATAAGCAAGAGCAATAACTCTCATCGATTTTTTTGTCAGGTCTTCTGTTCTTTTAATTATTTCATTCTTTTTTTTATCACTGAATTTTTTAATTTTACTTTGTTCAAGACAATAAGAAGAGCGAGACAGTATTGCCTCGGGCGCTCCAATAACATAAATTTCCTTTCTTTCTTTTTCATCTTTTAAAATGGAAAGAGAAGCTCTGAATTTTAATTGGGAATTAAAAGGAATATCGTCTATTCTCTTTTCTCTTTCCTGAATAACTTCTTTTTTTAATCCCGCCTTTTCCCCTAAAACAACAAGAGAGGCCTCTGTTGGATCTCCTAAAATTTTATAACCTTCTTCCTCTTTTATTAAACGGGCATTATTGCAAACAGAAGCTATTCGGAGAAGTTTTGCAAGATTCGGCTTTTCAAGAGGAAATATGATATTATTGCCTTGTCTGAATTCTCCTTTTGGAATCCATCCATCGCCCGAGACAGAAATATTATCCTCTTTGTCCATTATAATCTGCTCTATATTCATTGTATTTTGAGTAAGAGTCCCTGTCTTATCTGTCGCAATAACATTTACCACTCCAAGAGTTTCTGTCGCCGAAAGCCGCCTTATTATTGCATTTTTTCTCGCCATTCTACTGACTCCAACCGCTAAAACAATAACTAATATCGCCGGTAATCCTTCCGGTATCCCTGAAACAAGTGAAGCAATCGTAAAAAGAAATATTTCTTCAAATTCAATATCTCTTAAAAAAAACCCAATTAAAAAGGTGAAGAGTGCTAAACTTGCGGCAATAAGGCCCATTTGCTTTGCCAGCTTATCCGTCTTCTTTTCAAAATGCCCCTTTGCCCTTTTAATTTCTTTCATGCTTTTTGCTATTTCTCCTATAACAGTATGAATTCCGGTTGAAACAACAATGGCTTTTGCCCATCCTCCCGCAGCAAAAGTTCCCATAAAAATCATGTTTTTTCTGTCAGAAATCCCAGTTGAAAAAGACAAAGGTTCAATATCTTTGCTCACGGGAAACGACTCTCCTGTAAGGGAGGCCTCTTGCGTTCTAAAGTTTTTAACTTCTAAAAGCCTACCATCAGCCGGAATTTTATCACCCTCTTCTATAAAAATAATATCTCCGGGAACAAGGTCTCTTGCATCTATTTGAAGAAGCTCTCCATTTCTAAAAACCTTTGCATGAGGAACAATCATTGTCTTTAAGGCCGCTATCGCTTTTTCCGCTTTGTATTCTTGGATAAAACCCATCACGGCATTTATAAGAATAACGGCAAAAATGACATAAACATCAATTAAATGATTGAAAATAAAAGCTATAAAGGCAGCTACAAAAAGAATGTAAATAAGGATGCTGTGAAATTGTTTGAAAAATATAAAGACAGGTCCCTTTTCTTCTCCGGAAGGGATTTCATTAAACCCGTATTTTTCAATTCTTTCTCTAACTTGGCTGTCAGTAAGACCCGATATATTTGAGGATAAACTTTCTATTACTTCTTCGCTTTTTTTTGAATAAAAATTCATTATCTGTTTATTTTCTTTAAATTTTTCTTAATCTTCTTTCTTTTCGTATTCTTCAAGTTTTTCTTCAACTGTTTCTTCTATGGAGCCTAGGTCAGAAGCAAAGCCAAAAAGAGAAAACATCACAATGCTTCCAAGTAAAAGGCCAAAGCTATTTATTGTAAAAAAAAGAAAAGAATTACTTATCACTTCTTTATTTAAAAGACCCATTCCAAGGCCAAAAGAAGCAAGAGGAGGAAGAATTGTCACTGCTACTAAAACTCCCGAAGCGATATTTTGAAGATCGCTTCTTACCCAGATATATGTTCCGACAAGACCGGCCGCAAAAGAAATAAAAAGGAACTCAACAAAACTTTCTTTTATTAGTAGTTGAGGGTCAATCTCTTTGAATCTTAGGAAAAAACTGGCAACAAAAGCGGTAAAAATTGAAACAGCAAGAGCTTTTAGCGTTGTAATTGCCCTTTTCAAAGAAAGGTTGCTATTCGAAATAACTATACCAAGCCCTATGACCAGAAAAGAAGAAAGAAGCGGCGCAATAAGCATCGCTCCTATTATTATTGCAGGACTATCAACTGCAATACCCGAAGCGGCGAGAAAACTGGCAGCAACAAGAAGGAAATAAAATTCCTTGCTTGGAGTGCTTTCTTTTATAAGTTTGTCGCAAGCCCTTTTCTTCTCAAAGAGAGAAGAAGTTATTATTGGAGATTTGTTGTTTTTCATATTTTTTGGTTAATAATAGCTTATTCTAATCAATTACCGATTTTTTTTCAATACAAAAACCCCCCATCGCTTTATACGTAAAGATATCACGCACAAAATGATGGGGGGTTTTATTGTTTAGTCGCGTCTGTCGAATCCTCTTCCTCCTCCCGGTCTTCGTTCCTGCATCGGTCTTGCTTCGTTTACAGTAAGAGTTCTTCCGTCGAGCTCTTTTCCGTTAAACATTTCGATCGCTTTTTGAGCGTCTTCGTCATTTTCCATTTCAACGAAACCAAACCCTCTTGAACGTCCGGAAAGCTTGTCCATAACTATTGAGGCCGACTCTACCGCTCCTGCTTGAGAAAAGCTTTCTTTCAAGCCGTCTTCGGTAGTATTGTAGGACAAACCGCCAACATATAATCTTTTAGCCATAATGAATTTTCTTATTACAAGTAGGTCGACCCTTCTTAGGCACTGAATACTTAAGAAACCTACGCTTTTTTGATACTAAAGGAAAACGTTAATAATGTCAAGTAAGAATTTTTCTCAATCTAAAAATATTAAACATTTTAAAAAAGAGTCATATTCTTTTTTTCTTTTTCTAAAAAACGAAGAATAAGACTGTTAAATCCGTATTTTTTTAAAAAGGCAACAACTTTTTTTTCTTCCTTTTGATAAAGGCATTTTTCAATATCAAAAGAAAGAGGAACATCTTTTTTAATCTCTGAAAGGCCTCTTGATATAAAGGCAATATCTTTTCCTTTTTTTATTTTTTCAATAAGTCCTTCTTTTAAGATGCCTTCTTTTTCAAAATTATCATATAGATTTTCAAGATTTGAAAATTTCTTAATTATTTCTATTGCCGTTTTTTCTCCAATTCCGAAAATTCCGGGAATATTGTCAGAAGGATCTCCTCTTAATGCCTTATATTCCAAAAGCTGACCAGGAGAAAGGCCAAGATATCTTTCTTTCACTTTTTCTTCATCGTAAAAAACTCCCTCTTTTATCCCTTTTTTCAAGGAGAACACTTTGATATTCTTATTTACCAATTGTAGAGCGTCAAGATCTCCTGTCATGATAATAACTTCAACAGAAGAAGGCGCCATGTTTGCAATAGTTCCTATAACATCATCCGCTTCATATCCCTTTTTTTCAAAAACAGAAACTCCGGCAGCTTTTAAAAAATCCTTCACCAAAGGAATTTGGGAATAAAGCTCGTCCGGGGCTTTTTTTCTTGTCGCCTTATAATCCTTATACTCTTTATGCCTGAAAGTTAAGGCATGAACATCAAAGGCAGCTGCAATAAAATCAGGATTATGCTCTTTTACGGTTTTTAAAAAAAATAATATAAAGCCGTAAAGAGCGCCAACCGCTTCTCCTTTCTTTGAAGTAAGATTGGGCAAAGCATGAAAAGCTCTGTGTATGATAGCATTTGCATCTATTATTATAAATTTTTTCATGAATGTATCGAAATCTTTCTTTTATCGCCACTTATAAATTCAAAATTAATAAAGATAGAATCGTAGGGTAATGATTTTTTAATCTTCTCCGGCCATTCAATGGCAATAATATTTTTTTTGTTCTTAATGATTTCTTCAAATCCAAGAGAAAATAAATCTTTTTCATTTTTTAAACGATAACAATCAAAATGGAAAAAATTCCTTTCTTTTGAAATAGGCATTTTTCTAAAAATGACAAAAGTCGGACTTAATATCTTTTCTTTTACTCCAATGCCTTTTGCAAAACCCTTCAAAAAAGTTGTTTTTCCTGCTCCAAGATCACCGGAAAGAGCAAGAACAACCCCTTCTTTTTTTTCTTTCAATATTTTTTTTCCAAGCAATTCTCCTTCTTTCTCTGTTTTTGAAGAATTACTGCTTAAAAACGTATAATTCATTTGACTATTTAGATAAAAAAAGATAATTTAAAAACAGATAGTATTTTTATTTGTCTCTCAATTCTAACATAATTTATGCCGGAAACCAAAAAAACAACAAGAGGAGTTGAAGTTGAAAGTTCCATTATTTCAACAATAAAAGAAAGAATAAAAGGGATTCCCGATTTCAAGGAGGAAATAGAAAAATTGTTGGAACAAAAAACAACAAATGTTTTAGATACGATCTTGGGCGGAGCCATTTTTCTTGATATGTCCGATATTCACATTGAGCCGGAAGAGGAGAAGGCAAAGATAAGAGGAAGAATTGACGGAATGCTTCAAGATATTGTTTTTTTTGATATTAAAATATATAAATCTCTGATTTCCCGCCTTAAGGTTCTTTCAAGGTTAAAAATAAATATTACAGACCAACCGCAAGACGGCCGATTTAGCGTTGTTTTTGAAGGAAATGAAATTGAGATTAGAGTTTCCGTCATACCGGCAGAATACGGAGAAGCGATTGTCCTTAGAATATTAAATCCTCAAAGCTTAATAAGCATTGAAGAGCTTGGGCTAAGAAAGGACCTTGTTTCTATTTTTGAAAAGGAAATAAAAAAACCGACAGGAATGATGATTGTTGCCGGACCGACAGGAGCGGGAAAAACAACAACTCTTTATGCAATTTTGAAGAAGATAAATAAACCTGAAGTAAAAATAATCACAATAGAAGATCCTATTGAATATCACCTTGATGGGCTTTCTCAAACACAAGTAAACCCAAAAAAGGGATATGATTTTGCAAGCGGATTAAGATCTATAATGCGCCAGGACCCGAATGTAATTTTAGTGGGGGAAATAAGAGACGTTGAAACTTCAAAAATTACTGTCCAAGCCGCCCTTACAGGACATCTTGTTCTTTCCACTGTCCATACAAACGATGCATCCGGAGCAATAATCCGCCTTATAAACCTGGGAGCAGATCCTTCTTCAACAATATCAGCCCTAAATATGATAATAGCCCAGCGCCTCCCAAGAAGAGTTTGTAAAAATTGCGGAGAGCTGGTTTATTCTCCTGAAAAAGAAAAAATGCTGAAAGAAGAATTAAAAGATCTGCCAAAAGAAATATTGCCACCCTCTTTCTTTGAAAAAGAAATTAAAATAATTGAGCCAAAAGGGTGCAAACAGTGCAGTTTTACCGGATATAAAGGAAGAATAGGAATATATGAGATAATTTCAATAGACAAAGAAATAGAAAAATCCGTACTGTCTTCCTCAATTTCAGCCACAAGCTTAAAAGAAGCAGCTCTTAAAAAAGGAATGATTTCGCTTAAAAAAGACGGACTGATTAAGGTTCTTGAAGGAATTACGACAATTGAAGAAATAGAGAGAGTAGCAGGCTAGGGCACTTTGGATCAAACAAAAAAACGCCCCTAAGGTTAAAGGACGTTTCAAACCGATCCTGGGGCTGGGGAACAATTAATTTTCAAAACTAAAAGTCAGAATTTCTCCGAGGAACAGCTTCGCAAAAGCCAAACTACCCATCTTGGCGAGAAAATCCGCACCCCAGCCCCAGAACAAGTTTTAGTATTACCATTTTAATACTTTATGAAAATTTTGTCAAGTCAAGAAGAAAAAAAACTGGATACGGCTCTAAGGCCAATGACATGGGAAGAATATATAGGGCAAGAGAAAATAAAAAGAAATATCCAGATAACAATAAGGGCAGCAAAAGAAAGAGGAGAAAATTCTCTTGAACATATTCTTTTTTACGGGATGAGCGGACTTGGAAAAACAACTATTTCCTGCCTTATAGCCGAAGAGCTTCAATCTCCGATGAAAATCATCTCTGGACCGTCTTTAGGAAGGCCCGGAGACCTCGCCGCAATACTTACCAGTCTTTCAGAAGGCGAAGTTTTGTTTATTGACGAAATACACCGGCTTAATAAGCTATGCGAAGAAATGCTTTATCCTGCCCTCGAAAGCTTTAAGCTCAATCTTATCTTGGGAAAAGGGCCAATGGCCCAAACAGCGGAAATAAATCTTCCAAAATTTACTCTGATAGGAGCAACAACAAGAGCGGCTCTTCTTTCTTCTCCTCTTCGAAACAGGTTCGGTTCCGTTTTTCAGCTTGAATTTTACAAAAACGAAGAAATTGAAGAAATAATAAAAAGATCGGCCAGAATAATAAACGTGGAAGCAAAAGAAGAGGCTGTAAAAATAATCGCCAAGGCCTCAAGATTCACTCCCAGAATAGCCAACCGGCTTTTAAAAAGAGTCCGCGATTACGCCCAGGTTAAAAGCAACGGAATAATAACAAAAGAAATGGCAAAAGAAGCTCTCCTTTCTCTTGAAATTGACGATATCGGCCTTGAACCGGGAGATAGAAAAATATTAAAAGCCATTATTGATAAGTTTAACGGAGGACCCGTTGGCCTTCAATCGCTGGCTTCGTCTTCAATGGAAGACGAACAGGCAATCTTGGATATTTACGAACCTTATCTTATGCAAATAGGGTTTATAAAAAGAACTCCTCAAGGAAGGATTGCCACAAAACTTGCATATAAGCATTTGGACAAAAAGTGAAAAAGATATCAGTATTATTCTTTTTTTTAATTGTTTTCCCCTTTCAATCTTTTGGGCTGTTTATCGTTGAAGTGCAAATAAGCGGAGAAAATTCTTCAAATGACTATATTAAAATATATAACGAAGGGGAAGAAAAAGATATAGGCGGATACAAACTAAGAAAGAGAACCGAAACAGGAAAAGAATATTCCATTAAAGTTTTCCCAAAAGGAAGCGTTATTGCTAAAAATGGATATTTTATCTGGGCAAATTCAAAAGATGACTTTCATCTTTCAATTGACGCCGATATCATAAGTTCTGCGACCATTGCAAAAAACAACAGCATCGCCTTAATTGATAAGGAAAATAATATAATAGATTCTGTTTCATGGGGAAAAAATGAAATCCCTTTTGATAAAAATGGGCTTGTAGAAAATCCGACTCAAAAAATAATAAGGAAAAGCGTTTTTGAAAATTATCAAAATACAAAAAATAATAATGAAGATTTCTACTTTTACCCCCCAACCGATTATTCTTTAGAAAATTTAAAAGAAATAAAAGAAAGCGAAATTAAAATAGAATCTGAAGAAACAAAAAAAATAGATATAAACAGCGCTCCTCTTGAAGACCTTGTTAAAATTATCCATATCGGAGAAGCAAGGGCAAAAGAACTTATTTCTTTAAGGCCTTTTTATTCTTTTTATGACCTTACCAGAATAAAGGGAATTGGAGAAAAAGGAGCAAAAGACATTGAAGAGCAAGGATTTGCTTTTATCAGATCTGACATTATAAAAGAAACCTTAAAAGAAGATAACAAAGAGCCATATTTGGCAAAAGCAGAAAGTTATAATCTTCCTTCTAAAAATATATTCCCTTCAGATGCCGTTTCCGTTGCAATTATAATTTCCGTTTTGTCAGCCATAACTGTCTATTTTTTGAAGAAATCCATATTTTGAATTTAATATTTTTTGTGCTATTCTTATAATATAAAAATATGTCAGGACACAGCCATTGGAGCTCAATTAAACATCAAAAAGGGACAGCCGATGCAAAAAGAGGAAAGACATTTTCAAAACTTTCCCGCCAGATTGAAATAGCGGCAAAAGAAGGAGGAAAAGACCCTGAAGCAAATCCCAAATTAAGGATAGCGGTTGAAAAGGCCCGCGATTTTAACATGCCCAAGGATAATATAGAAAGAGCCATTAAAAGGGGCTCGGGAGAACTGGCTTGTGAAAAGCTTGAACCAATTATCATTGAGGCCCTCGGACCGGCAAACAGCGCAATAATAATTGAAGGAATTACAACAAATAAAAACCGCTCCATATCTGAAATAAGGCAGATATTAAGTTCTCATAATGGAAAACTAGCAGGCGAAGGGGCAGTTAAGTGGAATTTTGAGAGAAAGGGAATAATCGTGATTAAAAACAATTCAAAAAATATCGAAGAAACAGAACTTAAAATAATTGAAGCAGGAGCGGAAAATATAGAAGAAGTAGAAGAAAATTTGGAAGTCCAAACAAAACCGGAGGAATTTGAATCCGTAAAAAAAGAACTAATAAATATGAGTTTTGAAATAATTTATTCTTCTCTTGATTTTAGAGCGAAAGAAAAAATCAAACTGGAAGAAAAAGAAAAAGAATCCTGTAGAAAATTATTTGAAGCACTCGATGAAAACGAAGCCGTTTTGGAAATATATTCAAACGTAGAAGAAATATGATTGTTATTGGAATCGATCCGGGAACCGCCATAACAGGATACGGAATCATAGAAAAAAACAAAGGAAATGAAACAAATGTCCTTGGTTACGGATGCATTACGACTTCCTCTGCGCTTTTGCCCGGAGAACGCCTGAAAATAATAAATAGCGATCTTGATAGTTTAATATTAAAACACAAGCCCGATTTTATTGCTGTTGAAAGCCTTTATTTTTTCAAAAATCTGAAAACAGCAATGCCCGTAAGCCAGGCAAAAGGAGTAATTCTTTTAACAGCTGCTAAAAGAAAAATCCCGGTTTTAGAATTCACTCCCCTTGAAGTAAAAATGACCGTCGCAGGATACGGAAGAGCGGAAAAAAAACAAGTCCAAAAAATGATTCAAAATTTTCTTAAGTTGAAGGAGTTTCCGAAACAGGATGATGCAGCCGACGCTCTTGGTGTCGCTCTTTGCGGAATTTTAAAAAAGAATTCTAAGCTATCTTAATAAACTTTCTTCTTCCTGATTGTATCACCATTCCTTTCAAAACAGCTATTTTCTTTTTCCAATCAGTTTCTTTTTTCTCATTTATTTTAATCGCTCCCTGAAGTACAAGTCGCTTTGCTTCATTTTTAGAAGAAGCAAGGCCCGCTTTAAAAATTAAGTCAACAATCAAAAGCTCCTTTTCTTTAATTTTAACCTCTAAAATATCGGAAGGCGCTTTTTTTTCAACAAATATTTTTTCAAATTCTTTTTCTTCTTTTAACGCTTCTTTTTCTCCATGATAAAGAGCTACTGTTTTTTTTGCCAAAAGCGCTTTCATTTTTCTGGGATTTTGGGAAATTTCTTTTTTAATATCTTTCAATTCTTCGAGAGGAACAACAAAACAATTTTCAAAATAGTCATAAATAAGTTCGTCTCTCATGGACATCAGCTTTCCGTACATCTGTTTAGGGCTGTCTATTATAGTAATAATGTTTCCCCAGCTTGTTGACATTTTTCTTCCATCAAGGCCATTTAACATTTTTGAAACCATAATATCTTGAGGTTTTTGTTTAAAAATTTCCTGAATTCTTCTGCCTGCCATAAGATTAAATAATTGGTCATATCCGCCTATTTCAATATCAGCCCTTACAGCTACGGAATCATACCCTTGTAAAATGGGATAATATAGCTCGTGAAGTCCTATCGGCTTGTTTTTTTCCCATCTTTCTTTAAAGTTGCGACGAACTATCATTTGCTGGGCTGTGAAATTCATTGAAAGAGAAATAATATCCTTGGCATTTAATTTTTCAAGCCAGCTGCTGTTATAGTGAACCTCTGCTTCTTTCATATCAACGATTCTACCAATTTGGTTTTCATAATCTTTCATATTTTCTTTAATTTCTTCCAAACTAAGAGGTTTTCTTATCGCTTGCTTGTCCGAAGCGTCTCCTATTTGGGCGGTAAAATCCCCTATAATCAAAACTACCTTATGGCCAAGCTCTTGAAAAGCTCTAAGCTTCCAAAGTTGCATAGCCCTTCCAATATGAATATTCGGACCCGTAGGATCAACTCCATGTTTAACTCTAAGTATTTTTCCGGAAGAAAGCTTTTCCAAAAGGGACTTTTTATCAATTGCCCTCTCTATTCCTCTTTCAAGTATTTCTTTTATCTTTTTTTTGTCAGTATCGATTTTCATAGTGTTTTAATCATAACAAATAGAAGTATTTTTGCCAACAATCGTTTCCATTTTAGCTTGATTTAAGGGCTAATTTAAAGTAGAATAGGGAAGTTATGAAAAAAAGAAATATATTCATATTTGAAAAGAAAAAAAGAAAAAAAATCATCAAAATCGTTGAATATTTAGTTCTCGGCTTTTTGATTTTGCTCTTTTCTTTTTTATCTTTGTCAATTTTAGCTTTCATATATTATGCCGGAGACCTTCCAAGGCCGGAAAAATTTACCGAAAAAACCTTTATAAAGTCAACTAAAATATTTGACAGAACGGGGGAAATTTTGCTTTACGAGATGTACGGTGAAGAAAAGAGAGAAATTGTTTCCCTTTCAGAAATTCCGGAACATTTAAAACAAGCTGTCCTTGCGGCGGAAGATGCCGACTTTTATTCTCATTTCGGAATAGACATGAGAGGAATTATGAGATCCGTCTTAATTAATTTAAAGATAAAACAGCCGACCTATGGAGGATCAACAATCACTCAGCAATTAATACGTTCTTCTTTTCTAACTCAAGAAAAAACAATTGTTAGAAAAGTGAGAGAAATAATTTTAGCGCTGGAATTGGAGAGAAAATATGAAAAAGAAGAAATACTTGAATGGTATTTAAATCAAATACCTTTTGGACCGAATGTTTATGGAGTAGAGTCGGCTTCAAAATACTTCTTCAGCAAGCCGGTAAACAATATTTCTCTTGAAGAATCTTCCATTCTTGCGGCATTGATTCAGGCTCCCGGACGGCTTTCAATGGACGCAAATAAAGAAGACCTTATTGCAAGACAAAATTACGTTTTAAATCGAATGGAAGAAGAAGGATATATTTCAGAAGAAGAAAAAAAATCTGCTAAAGAAAAAGAAATTCAATTCACGAAAAAATCAAGTTTTATTAGAGCTCCTCATTTTGTTATTGACGTTCAAGAAGAGTTGTTGAAAAAATACGGCAGGGATTTTTTGGAAAAAGAAGGGTTAAAAATATATACCACTCTTGATATGAATCTCCAAGAAATTGCGGAAAAGGCGGTAAAAAAGGGAGTTGAAAGAAATAAATCATATAATGCAAATAACGCTGCTCTTGTCGCGATGGACCCTAAAACAGGGCAGATACTGTCAATGGTCGGTTCTGCGGACTGGTTTTCCGAGCCCTATCCTGCAAATTGCCAACCGGGAAAAAGCTGTCTTTTTGACCCTGAAGTAAACGTCGCTACATACGGAATGGGCAGGCAGCCGGGATCTTCTTTTAAGCCCTTTGTTTATGCATCTGCTTTTGAAAAAGGATATACGGACAGTTATATTGTTGTTGACGAAGAAACAAACTTCGGAATATACGGAGGAAAACCCTACATCCCCCAAAATTATGACGGCCTTTTTAGAGGTCCTGTAACATTAAGAGAAGCCCTTGCTCAATCTCTTAATATCCCTTCTGTAAAAGTATTAGTTTATCTTTCGGGTCTTGAGGAAGGAATTAATATGGCAAAAAAACTGGGGATAACAACACTAACAAGAGAAAGCTCTTTTTACGGCCCTTCCATTGTTCTTGGAGGAGGTGAAGTCCGTCTTCTTGATATGGTTGCGTCATACGGCGTTTTTGCAAATAACGGACTGAAAGTTCCTCCCGTTTCGATATTAAGAATAGAGGATTCAGAAGGAAATATTTTAGAAGAGAATAAAAGCAATTCTCCCCAAAGGGTAATAAAGGCAAGCACGGCAGAAACAATAACAAGCATACTCTCTGACAATGTTTCAAGAAGCCCTGTTTTTGGACCAAATTCACGGCTATATTTTCCTTTTAACACCGTAGCGGTAAAAACAGGAACGACAAACGAGTATAAAGATGGCTGGACTATCGGATATACTTCTTCAATAGTTGTTGGTGTTTGGACAGGAAACAGCAATAATGTTCCAATGAGAAATGCAGACGGCATAGTTGTCGCCGCCCCAATATGGAGAGAGTTTATGGATACTGTTTTGAAGTAATCTGTTTGCTTTCTTTTTTTAAATTGATATAATTACAATTGTAAAATAAAACAATTGTATAATATGCAAAACTATACAAGAGAACAGCTTTGGGAAATTTACAAAAAACTTCCTAAAAATATTAAAGAGGCAATGTTTGCCGAAGAAACGGCAAATACAATTCGCAATATTTGCACGAGGAATAAAATAGCGGAAAATAAAATGCCAAAATTGGCAGAACTTGTAGGATATGTTTTTCTCGGTCTTTTGCCTATAGAAAAAATGGAAAAAACCCTCGTTTCTGAATTGTCCATTGACTCTAAAAAAGCCGAACAGGTTTTTTTTGAAATCCAAAGATTTATAATTCTGCCTTTTAAAAATGACATAGAAGAAATGTACGGAATGGAAACGAAAAGAGAAAAAATCAAAAAAGACGTTTATAAAGAGCCGATGGAGTTTTCAGAAAATTTAGAAGAATCAACAGATCCTTATAAAGAGCCCTTAGAATAAATTTTTACAATTTTGGTAAAAATTAAAATAAGTTTTTAACCCTTATGAATTTCACCGTTCCTCAATTTATAGAAGAAGAAACAAAAATAATAGGCCCTCTTAGCTTTAGACAAATCGTTTTTATTGCAATAGCAATAGGCATTTCCACAATTGCTTATTTCTCTGTTTCTAATTTTTTTATCTTTATTCTTATTACGGCAGTATCTTTGGGAATAGGAACAAGCTTGGCTTTACTGAAGATAAATAAAACCCCTCTTCCTATTTTAATAAAGAATTTTTTTCTTTTTTCTTTTAAGCCAAAAATATACCTCTGGCAGAAATCCCGAGAAAAAGAGGTTTCATCAATAAAAAAAGAACTGGTAAAAAAAGATATTTCAAAAGATAAAAAACCACCAATATCCCTTAGTAAAAGAAGCAGAATACAGGATCTTTCAATCGAGATAAGTTCAAAAAAATAAACAGCAAGTCATTTTAATAATTTAAGAATTGAGATATTATATATGTTTTCACTTTCAGCTCAGGACTTTTTAGAATTAAAAGAAATAAGAGAAGGAGTTGTTATTCTAAAAAATAAAGGATTAAGGATTATCTTAATGGTTTCCTCTTTGAATTTCGCTCTTAAATCGCAGGAAGAACAGGAAGCAACGATATACCAATTCCAAAATTTTTTAAACTCTCTGGATTTTTCCTGCCAAATTTTAGTCCAATCAAAAAAACTAAATATTACCGGCTATCTTGAAAAAATAAGCGAAAGAGAAAAAAAAGAAAAGAGCGAGTTAATACAGCTTCAAATCAAAGAATATAGAAACTTTATCTCTCAAATAGTAAAAGAGGGAGACATAATGCACAAAAATTTCTTTGTCATTGTTCCTTTTTCCTTGTCGGAACCAAAAAGCATTATTTCTTCTTCATCAATGACAGATGAGGATTTTCAAAGAGCAAGAAATCAGCTTCTTCAAAGAGTAAGATTTATAATGCTCGGGCTAAGATCTTGCGGACTTACTTCAAGGCCGCTGAACTCTCTTGAGCTTGCCGAATTCTACTGGAGCCATTACCACCCGACAGAGAGCGAGAAGGGATTTTATCCCGATTTTCCTCCTGACCTTGTTAAATAAAATATTTTATGGAATTTCCATTTTTTAAAACAAAAAATCAAACGGAAGTATTAAAAGAAGAAACAATAAGCCTGAATGATATTATTGCTCCGTCTTCTATTGAGGTAAAACAAAATTATCTGAAAGTGGGAGAAAAATTTGTTAAAAATTATTCTATCTTTTCCTATCCCAGACAACTTCATGTCGGATGGCTCTCTCCGGTTATTAACATGAATATGCAAATGGACGTTTCTTTTCATTTCCACCCCGTAAACAGCGAAAAAATACTAAGAACGCTAAGAAGAAAAGTAACGGACGTCCAGGCCCAAATCATGGAAAGGGAAGAAAAAGGAATGGTAAGAGATCCTTCTCTTGAATTTGCTTATCGCGATCTTGAAGACCTCAGAGATAAAATCCAAACAGCGCAGGAAAGAATGTTTCATTTTTCTCTTTATATAAGCGTTTATGGAAACTCCGAAGAAGAGCTTATTTCCGCGGAAACAGAACTTAGGGCTATTTTTGAACCTCGTCTTACTTATTTAAAACCCGCCCTTTATCAACAGAAAGAAGCATTTACTTCTTCGTCTCCCTACAACCTGGATCTAATGATGATGACTACCTTAATGAACACAGGCCCGATATCAAGCGTTTTTCCTTTTGTCTCTTTTGATTTAAGCTCAAACGAAGGAATACTGTACGGAATAAACAAGCATAATAATTCTCTTGTTCTTTTTGACCGGTTTACCTTGCCAAACGCCAATGCCTGCATCTTTGCAACTTCCGGTGCCGGAAAATCCTATATGGTAAAGCTGGAAATTTTAAGGTATTTAATGTTCGGAGTCGATTGTATAATAATAGACCCTGAAAATGAATATAAATCTTTATCTGAAGCTGTCGGCGGATCATTTTTTAATGTTTCTCTTTCTTCAAACCACAGGATAAATCCTTTTGATATTCCACTTCCCGGAGAAGGCGAAACCCCAGAAGACGTTCTTCGCGGAAATATCATAAATCTTGTCGGGCTTATAAGAATAATGCTTGGAGGACTTACTCCGGAAGAAGACGGAATAGTGGATAAAGCGCTTAGCGAAACATATGCGATAAAAGACATTACCCCGAATAGCGACTCTTCTTTGTGGGGAAAAGAAAATGGCCTTCCTTTTCCAACTATGAGCGACTTTGAAGAAATTTTAGGAAGCATGGAAGGAGGAGAGTCCCTTTTAAAAAGAATTCAAAAGTTTACCAGAGGCACTTATGCCAACTTCTTTAACCAGCAATCAAATGTTGATATAAAAAATCGCCTTGTTGTTTTCGGAATAAGAGATATGGAAGACGAATTAAAACCGATAGCTCTCTACATTGTATTAAAGTATATTTGGAAAACAATCACATCTTCTTTAAAAAAACGCCTCCTTATAATAGACGAGGCCTGGTGGCTGATGAAAGACGATAATGGCGCTTCATTTTTATTCGGAACGGTAAAAAGGGCGAGAAAATATTATTTGGGAGTAACCACAATCACTCAGGATATAAACGACTTTATGTCCTCTGAATATGGAAAACCGATTATAACAAATTCTTCTCTTATTTTTCTTTTAAGGCAAAGCTCGGCAACCATACAGGCGGCTCAAAAAACATTTAATTTTACCGATGAGGAAAAATATCTTTTACTTGAATCATCCGTGGGAGAAGGCATATTTTTTGCCGGGACAAAACATATTTTAATGAGAGTAGTCGCTTCTTATGCCGAGGACCAAATAATCACCACTTCTCCTGAAGAACTTATTAAAATAAAAGAGGCCAAAAAGAAGTTTGAAGAAGAATAAAAAAATGCCGCTAAAATATTTTTGGTTTGTTTTTTTTGCAGAAAAAATAAATAAAATTTTTAAAAAAGCAATATTTTTCAGAAAAATTGCAATCTTTTTTGTTATTGGAACAGCTATTGCAATTGTAAAAAAAGAAATTCCCGAAATGGATAATTATTTTTTTTCGCTTTTTTTTCTTATGACTGCAGGCGCAAAAGGAAAATCCCCAAAAGGAGGAGAAACTAGTTCCCGTTCAAGAGAAAAAATAACTAATAGCCCTATTTCTTCTCAAAATTATTATCAAAGATTGGGGCTGCAAAAAAATGCCTCTGAAGAAGAAATAAAAGGGGCATACCGCAAACTGGCATTTGAACATCATCCAGACAAAGGCGGAGATCCAAAAAAATTTAAAAAGATAGATGAAGCGTTTCAAGCTTTAAAAGATTCCGAAAAAAGAAAGACCTATGATAAAAACATAGAAAGAGAAACCTCTCAAAAATACGAAAAGCCAAAAAATAATTTCAGAGAAGAAATAAAAACTAAAGATAAACCAAAAAGAGAAAGCGGCAGATCGCCGAAATCAGAACCAAGAAAATTTGATAGAATGGGCCGTATGCTTCCAAAAGAAGAAGAAGAAACGGAAGAAGAAACAATAAGGGAAACAAGCGATGGTGCATGGGATTTAATATCTCCCGAAGGAGTTTTAATGTTTTTTATCGCCGGAGTACTTGATAGCGTGGGGCTTGTTTTTTTTGTTTTAAGTTTTTTTGGGATAGGAATACCTCTTTCTTTTGTTTTGGATATATTAGGTTTTATAATTATCGGCGGATGGATTTTTATAAGAACAGGACAAATAAAAACAACTAAAAAAACAGCAGAAGCGGCAAAAAAAATTGCGAAAAAAGCAGGAAAAAGATTTGGTATTACTTTTCTTGTAGAACTTATCCCTTTTTTGGGAGACATCTCCCCAAGTTGGCTTATTCTTGTTTTTTTCGAATTAAAAAACGGAAGAAAAGGTTAATTTTAACATTTCGGCCAACCTTTTATCAAAAACATTCCTTGATAAACAGAAACAACACTGATATAATCTACAAAGAAGAAACTATGGAAAATAAACTCCTAAAAAAAAGAAAATCATCTCTGAAAAGAAAGATAGGGATGATTTTCTTTTTGTCTTCTTTTTTTCTTTCTTTCAGGTTGTCTGTTTTGGCAAGACAGCTTGAGGTTGCTTACCCGGGAGGGCCAAGCACGACGGCAGTTCCTCTTGAAACATACATCGTATATATAGCAGAGCTTATCATAAAAGGAGGCATCATTCTTGCCGGTCTTATCATTGCAATTTCCGGAGTCCAATATCTTCTTTCTTTTGGAAGC
>Ga0172377_10001131_pt1 | contig 26404 bp, 14 predicted proteins | sample Pumphouse3metaG_FD_119749 | JGI IMG/M metagenome (GOLD analysis project Ga0172377, IMG submission 119749) | Leachate microbial communities from a municipal landfill in Southern Ontario, Canada - Pumphouse #3 metaG | ecosystem: Engineered > Solid waste > Landfill > Unclassified | place: Canada... | reverse complement strand
AGGCGGGGCTATTCTACCCAAGAGAGATATTGCCGATTTTCGTATTGTGAATGATGTTAGAAATAATACAGGTAAAATTATTAAAAGCCAAAAAGATGTTGGAGGCTGGCCTGTGTTAAAATCAGCTCCTGCTCCAACAGATACAGACCATGAAGGAATGCCAGACGAATGGGAAAAGGCACATAACCTTAATTCTCACAGTGCTGCCGATAGAAACACAATTGGAACAGATGGGTATACTATGCTAGAAGAATACATGAATAATATTAAATAAGAATATAATGAATAAGCAATTTATTATAGTTTTCCTGTTTTTATTTATTACAGGAGGAGCTATAGCTCAAAATAAAGCGATTAAACCACGTGTTATTGCCTTGACCGATGCGGAGATTGATGACCAATGTTCTATGGTACGCTTTCTACTCTATGCCAATGATTTTGACATTGAGGGTATTATTACCACTAGTTCACAGTATCATGCGCATGGACACAAATGGGCAGGCGACGATTGGATGGATCCATACCTGGAGGCTTATGCAAAAGTTTATCCCAATCTTAAAAAAAATGATTCTGATTATCCCACACCAGATTATTTGAGGATACACACATTTCTTGGTAATGTTGAAAAAGAAGGTGAGATGGAATCCAAGACTAATGGATCACAACATATTGTCAAAGTGCTTTTAGATGAATCGGATAATCGTCCGGTCTGGTTTCAGGCCTGGGGCGGCACCAATACCCTCGCCAGGGCTCTGAAAACAATTCAAGAAGAATACCCGGACAAAATGGATTATGTGGCAAAAAAGTTACGATTCTTCTTTATTTGGGAACAGGATAATACGTATCAAAGCTATATTTTACCCAATTGGGGAAAATATAATATTCTGACGATTATTTGTGACCAATTTTGGTCCATAGCTTACCAATGGAATCGAGTTTTGCCTGTAGACAAACAAGAATATTTTAAAGCCAGTTGGATGAAATCTCGCATTTTAGAGGGACACGGACCACTCTGTTCGCTTTATAAGGCTCATAATGATGGAGACAAGGGTGGATTTAAAAATGGTGATTTTAGATCGGAAGGTGATTCTCCTGCATTCCTTTATTGCATAAATACTGGATTGACAAACGGCAAGATGGACCATCCCGATTGGGGAAGTTGGGGAGGTCGCTACGCCAAAGTCAAAAATAATACTTGGCTTGATCCTGTCCCTGTACCGGGCTACACTTATCCGAAAGGAAGATGGTATACCTCAACAGCTTGGGGCCGACAGTATATGAAAAATGAATATCCTAATCACAAAGATTATATGGTGGAATATTTCAAGCCAATTGCCCGTTGGACAGATGCCTTTCAGAACGATTTTGCCGCAAGAGCCGATTGGTGTGTAAAATCATATAAAGAGGCCAATCATCCTCCTGTGGTAGAACTGAAAAACGATTTGAGCATTATGGCAACACCAGGCAGTAAAATTAAATTAAGCGCCAAAGGGACAACTGATCCGGATGGAGATAAACTGAATTATAAATGGTGGCAATACAAGGAAGTGGGAACATATAAAGGGAATATTGAAATTAAAGATGCAGATCAGCGAGATGCTTTTTTTATTGTGCCTGAAGATGCTTCCATGGGGAAAACCATTCATATTGTATGTGAAGTAAAAGACAATGGTTCGCCTGCTTTGACCCGTTATCGGCGAGTAATTGTAAAAATTGGTTCATAAATAAGTTTTAGACAAATGAAAGGTTTTTTATTATTGACCATCTTATTTTTTGTTATCCCATCTTTATCTAAAGCTGGTGATACAATTAAAATTATGCCGGTAGGAAATTCAATAACCGCTGGCGAACATTATGGCTACCCCCGATTAGAAGATCGTACTGGTTACCGAAAACCTCTCTATAACATGTTGATTAAAGCTGGATATATTGTCGATTTTGTCGGATCGCAGAATCATGGCAAGCGGACTAAAAGGGATCCTGTTTGGTATGATTGGAATTGCGAAGCCTATCCGGGTTGGACAGTCCCTGCAATTGCCGAAAAGGTTAAAAAGGCATTGCCCATTTATAAACCTGATATTCTTTTGGTTCATGTGGGGACCAATGGAAATGACTGGAAGCAGAAACCCCGTCAGGTTATGGATATGCTGGACATGATTAACGCATATGTGGTCAAAAATAATCATCCAATAAAAGTGTTTTTGTGCAAAATCATTAAACGGTTTTATTTGGAAGAATCAGATCCTATCAGTCAATTTAATAAAGAAGTCTCGGAGTTGGTGGCTCAAAGGACAAATGACAAACTGAAAATTATTATGGTAGATATGGAAAAAGGTGCTGGTCTCGAATATAACGATCTTTTACCGGATTTTGTATCCAAACCTCCCTACGAAGGTGGTGATATGTGGGGACGCAGATATCCAGATGTGTCTTATGATAAATACCATCCAAACGATAAAGGGAATACAAAAATGGCTGTTAAGTTTTATAAGGAGTTGGTAAAAGTTCTTCCGGCGCCACATCCGATTGAAAAATAATAATTGAATAATTTAAAAAGTTTTTAGATTTTAAAATTTAGATGGGAATAAACCCGAGTTATTGTATGAATTATAAAATACATGAATAAAAAAAATATGATTATGCGATTGATGAAAAATATTTCAATACTAGCCTTAATTTTAGGTGTAGTTTTATGCTGTTCTCAAAAAAAATCATCCGATTATCTTAGCAAGAGTTGGAAATATGTTGCCACAAAAATGCCTTCTGAATGGTATGGATCCGATGAGGCAAAATTGGTTGCTGAAAATGTATTGCTTGCTCAAAAAGAGATTGGTGGGTGGGAAAAAAACAAGGCTTATCACAAAAAGTTTTCCGCATCAGAGAGGGCTCATTATGTGAATGACAAAGCTGAAATTGGAGCTACATTTGATAATAATGCTACTATTACTGAACTTAGATTTCTGGCCAAAGTATATTCTCATTTTAATGACGAACGATATAAAAAAGCTTTTGAGAAAGGCCTGAATTATATTTTTATTTCTCAATATAAAAATGGCGGATGGCCACAGTTTTATCCAGTACGTAAAGGGCATGTAGCTTATTCAGGGCATATTACCTATAACGACGATGCGATGGTTAATACTATGAATTTTTTAAATGAAATATTTTCGGGTAAAGAAGACTATGCCTCACTTCAAATAAGTAAAGGTACAAAAGAAAAAGCCCGAAAGTCTTATGAAAAAGGTATTCAATGTATCCTTAACACCCAAATTGTAAAAGATGGAAAAGCCACTGTATGGTGTGCCCAATACGATGAGATTACACTTGCTCCTGCCAACGCTAGAAGTTACGAACTGTCTTCTTATAGTGGTTCAGAATCGGTAGGAATTGTACAATTACTCATGGATATTAAAACTCCCTCAAAAAAAGTTATTGCTTCTGTTAAAGGAGCAATTTCCTGGTTTGAAAGCCATAAAATTGAAGGGATTAGAATTGATCGGGAAGTTAGCACAAATGGGAAAAAGAATAAAGTCGTTGTTAAAGATCCAAAATCAGAACCATTGTGGGCTCGTTTTTACGATCTGAAAACCGAAAAGCCTTTTTTCTGTAGTCGTGATGGCATAAAAAGAAATTCGTTGTCTGAGATAAGTGATAATCGTCGAAATGGTTATGGCTGGTACACAAATGCTCCTGAAAAGGTATTAAAAAGATATCCGGTATGGGAAAGTAAAAAAGTGAATTGAACAAAATAATAAAAAATAACCGCTATGAAAAGGAAATCAACATTAAAATTAATACTACTACAAATAGTATTAGTAGTTTTTTGTCAATATGGATGCACAAAGGTATCAGAAGAAATCGAACCATTTAATACTCCATTCGGGGAATTCAATTTTCAGAGGCCGCAGTTCCCTGATAAATCTGTAAATATTACTGATTTTGGGGCAAAAAAGGGTGGCAAATTTAAAAATACGGAAGCCATAAACAAAGCCATTAAACAGCTATCAGAATCTGGTGGCGGTACAGTGGTTGTTTCTCAGGGTAAATGGTTAACAGGCCCAATCGTGTTATTGAGTAATATCAACCTTCATTTGGACGAAGGTGCAGAACTACTTTTCAGTCAGAATTTCAACGATTATTTGCCAGAAGTATTGACTAATTTTGAAGGCTCGGAAGTATATGCTTATTCACCTTTTATCTATTCCTTTAAACAGGAAAACATTGCCATTACAGGCAAAGGAGTCTTGAATGGACAGGGAAAACCATGGTGGAAACAGCGTAAGAATCCTGGATTTGGCAATCATAAATTAATTGAAATGAATGAAAAGGAGGTTCCTCTAAAGGACAGACATTTTAATTCTTTGGATAATTATCTACCTTCGGTATTTTTTGGACCCCTGTATTGCAAACATGTTTTGTTGGAAGGAGTAACTTTTAAGTATGGTGCCTTTTGGACAATCAATCCAAGTTTTTGTGAGGATCTAATTGTTAGGAGAATTTCTATTCAAACAGAAGGTGAATATGGGCATACTCCAAATGGTGACGGTATCAATCCCAATTCATGCAAAAACGTATTGATAGAATACAATACAATTTCAACAGGCGACGATTGTATCACTATAAAATCAGGACGTAATAAAGATGGTCGGAGAATTGGAATGCCCTGCAAAAATATTCTGATTCGTCACAACAACGGCTTACGTGGTCATGGAGGAATTGTTATCGGTAGCGAAATGTCAGGTGGCGTCGAAAATGTTTATGCCTATGATTGTAAATTCAATGGTACTGACAGAGTAATCAGGATAAAGACAGACAGAGGTAGAGGTGCTTACATTAGGAATTGTTGGTTTAAAGATATATCGGCGGATACCATTCAGCGTGAAGCTATTCGTATTAATATGCTTTATTCAGGAGCTGACAGGCTTCCTGAGCAAGAAGTAAACAGCGGAACACCTGTGGTGGAAAATATCCATTATGAAAATATTTCATGTAAATACGCAAAGCGAAATATAATTCAAATAATCGGGCTGCCGGAGATGCCTGTTAACAATTTGTTTCTTAAAAATATTAATCTGGGAGGAAAGCTTGGAATTGAAGTGAAAGATGCCAAAAACATCACATTCGAAAATCTAACCATTTCCAATCAGGAAGGTTCACCTGTAAGTATATCATTTAGCGATAGTATTTCGATCAATAATATGAAAATTAAAAAAACGGCACCAGAAAAGCTTCCTGTTGAGTTTCACGATGTAGATCATATTCGTTTTAATAAACTTGATTATGATACCGAAAATGATATGATAAAAACAACAGGCAATGCTGATCATGTAGAATTTGACAAAAGTATACCGGAAAAGAAAATATTACGGGAGACAAAATAGGGTTTAAGAGATCGATTTTTAGCAATAAATTTTATAAAGGTTAAAAAACACTGCAATTTAAGTGTTGATTAATCTTAGTTGATCATTGTAAGTATTAAATAATATAACAAAATGAATAAAAAGATTATAAAACCATGAGAAAAGGACTTCTTTTAATTTTTTTAGTTTCAATTTTTATTGGAAATGCAAAAGCCCAACCGTCTGGTAATTCGAAAAAAACGAATGTAACAGTTTCAGGAGAGCTTAAAAAATGGCATACTGTCACTTTGACTTTTAATGGTCCTGAATGCTCAGAAACTGACGAATATAATCCTTTCTTTAACTATCGGCTGAACGTCACTTTTAAGCATGAGAAATCGGGCAAATCATATGTCGTTCCCGGTTACTTTGCAGCTGATGGTAATGCCGGCATGACTTCTGCTTCTTCAGGGAATAAATGGCGCGTACATTTTACACCGGATGAAATTGGGGAGTGGAAATATACTGTCGATTTTAAAAAAGGGAAATGGATTGCTGTAAGGTCGCGAACTGATGATAGAGTACCAACAGGAGGATATATGGATGGTTCTGAGGGCAATTTTAAAATTGACAAATCCGACAAATCGGGAAGGGATTTCAGGGCTAGTGGAAGACTTGAATATGTGGGTGAGAGATATTTACGATTTGCTGAAACCGGTGAGTATTTTTATAAATGCGGAACTGATGCACCAGAGAATTTTCTTTCCTATTATGGATTTGATGGTGATTTTAAATCGGATGGACATAAAGACGAATTAGTTAAAACATGGAGTCCTCATTTGAAAGATTGGAAAAAAGGAGATGTCCAATGGTCAAATGGTCGAGGTAAAGAAATTATTGGAGCTTTAAATTATCTGGCGTCCAAAGGGCTTAATTCTGTTTCATTTTTAACAAACAATATTGTAGGTGATGATCAAAACGTGTTTCCCTATATTAATTATGACACATGGGACCGGTTTGATTGCTCAAAACTGGATCAATGGGAAATGGTATTTAATCATGCTCAAATACTTGGTCTGTTTCTTCATTTTAAAACTTTAGAATCCGAAAATCAGGGCTTACTGGACTTTGGTGGTAATGGTGGCAATACCAGGTTATATTATCGTGAGCTGATAGCTAGGTTTGGGCACCATCTTGCATTGAATTGGAACCTAGGGGAAGAAATTGGTGACTGGTCGAAGAATTTTAATGGTAGAAAATCCATGCCGTTATTTGTATCAGAGCGACAGTCTATTGCACAGTATATTTATGATACCGATCCTTATCATCACCATATGGTAATTCATAATGGAGATTGGTTTGATTCAATGTATGGCGATCAATCTAAATTGACAGGCGCATCCTTACAGACCAATAAATCTGATTTTAGAAGGGTAAACTCACAAATTAAAAGAGTAATAGATGAATCCAAAGCAGCCGGAAAAATATGGGCGGTAGCTTGTGATGAACCTGGCGATGCCAGTAATGCCCTGATTACAGATAGTGAAGATCCTGAACATTTTAATGCCAGAACCAACGGACTTTGGGGCGCTATGTTGGCCGGAGGTTGGGGTACCGAGTGGTACTTTGGTTATAAACACCCAAATTCAGATTTAACATGCCAGGATTATCGCAGCAGGGATTTGTTTTGGGATATGGGAAAGATATGCATTGATTTTTTCAAGGAAAACAATTTGCCTGTAACTGAAATGACCTCACAAAACGAGTTGATATCTTCGTATTTTCCCTCACAAGTAGGTGATTTTTGTTTTGCAAAGCAACATGATACTTATGTGATATTATTGAAAAAAGGGGGAGAGAGTAAGTTGGATTTGGGAGAGCCAGTTGGAGAATACCTGGACTTAAAGAAGACTGTTGCGAAATACTCAGTTAAATGGTACGATCCACGAAATGGAGGAGGATTGCAAGATGGATCTATTACAAGTATTGAAGGAGATGGTATGAAGTCGTTGGGAACGGCTCCTAATAATCCGGACAAGGACTGGGTAGTTCTAGTAAGACGTAATTAGCAGGATAACGATGCTTTTACAAAGTACCCCAAAGTTAAGGCTTCGGGGTACAAAAATGAAAAGGGTATTTCCTGCAAGAGGGTAATCAGTCATGGTCTTTATTTGAAAAAGACAAAAGCAACATGACACGATTTGGATTTGAAATATGATTATATTGAAGTTGATATAAATTAACTTTAAAACTTAAAAAGTTAAATCGATGAAACTAAAATTAGTAAGTATTATTTTTTTGCTGATTCCTATGCTGGTGTTTTCGCAGTCAACAAATAAATCTGTGAAAAAATGGGATATATATGAAGTAACACTAAAAGGACCAGATACAGGTAACCCATTCGTTGGCATTGAGTTAAGTGCTGTGTTTACAGATGGTGAACGTATTTTTGAACCCGAAGGATTTTATGATGGTAAAGGCCTGTTTAAAATCCGGTTTATGCCGGACAAAGAAGGTGTATGGAGCTATAAAACAAAAAGTAACAGGAAAGAATTAGATGGCAAGAAAGGTAAATTTACATGTACAGCAGCTTCGCCGGGCAACCATGGGCCAATAAAAGTGCGGGATCAATACCAGTTTGCTTACCAAGACGGGACACCATATTTCCCGTTTGGCACTACAATTTACGAATGGGTTTTCCAACCAGATAGTATCCGGCAGCAAACACTTGAAACGTTGAAATCAGCTCCATTCAACAAGGTGCGTTTTTTGCTGGTTCCACCATACAAGAAAAAGTATCTCTCCGGTCCGTTTAAACTGGATAAATTCCCTTTTGAAGGCACATCCATTGATGATTTTGATTTTTCACGTTTTAATGTTGAGTACTTTCAAAAATTTGAAAAATGCTTGCAACAAATTCAGGATATGGGCATTCAAGCCGACGTGATTCTTTTCCGGCCTTATGATGGAAAAACTTGGGGTTTTGACAGAATGGATGATGCAACGAACGATCAGGTTATCCGATATGTTGTAGCCAGGTTGGCGGCTTATCGCAACGTTTGGTGGTCTATGGCCAATGAAAATAGTTTCATGCATCATTTCACTACAGCTGACTGGGATCGGCTTTTCCAAATTGTAGCCAATAAAGATCCTTACCATCATATGTTGTCAATTCATAATGCAGATGTCCTTTACGACTACACAAAACCCTGGGTTACCCATGTTAGTTTGCAGTACTACAATGCGGTGCGGGCGTTTGGTGCTGCAGCAATGGTACGGGATATTTATAAGAAACCTGTCATTAACGATGAGATTAATTATGAAGGTAATATTTCAAGTCGTTGGGGCCAGTTATCTGGCGAAGAAATGGTCTTTCGGTTTTGGATGGCTATAATCGGTGGGACATATGCCACTCATGGAGAGGCGTTTGTTGATCCATCCGGAATCAATTGGATTTCTGAAGGCGGAATATTGCGTGGCAAGAGCCCCTCGCGGATTGCTTTTCTACGAAAAATTGTAGAGAGTGGACCTCAAGAAGGAATGGAACCAATCGACCACGCTTATACCAGAAATATTGTTGGTGAATATGGAAAATATTACCTGATTTATTTTGGGAAAGAAAATATTAAAAATTGGAATTTTGAATTGCCAAAAAAGGAACTTGAAGTCGGCATGAAATTTAAGGTTGAATTAATTGATACCTGGAATATGACGATTACACCTCTTAAAACAATTTTTGAAGTTGAAAAAATGAACAGATACAGATTCATTGATACGAAAAAACGTTCAGTCAAACTTCCTGGCAAACCTTATATGGCTATTCGAATTATACGAATGGAATAAAGGAAGCGGCTGTAATCCAAATCGTTTGCAAATTGGCACCTATTGCTCATGTAAAGAAAAAGGACAACAAAAAATACAAAAATTGCAGAAGATCACACTAAAGATTTAATCATATGAAAGCTTACACATTATTAATTTTTTTGGTTTTCTTATTTTCTTTTAATGATCAGGGAAAAACTGATAAATCGGATTACCTGAATACAAAGATTTCAACTGAAAAGCGAATTGGTGATCCCATTTCCCTGATGACCTTGGAGGAAAAGACATCGCAAATGAATGATCATGCATCTACAATTGCAAAGAATACTGATAACCTGATTATTGTTGCGGCTGATGGATCAGGTGACTTTACCTCGGTACAGGGAGCTATTAAAGCTGTGCCTGCATTATCTGAAGATAAAACGGTTATTTTTATCAAAAGTGGGGTCTACAAAGAGAAAGTAGTTGTTCCTACTGATAAGCAAAATATCCAATTCCTTGGTGAGAATGCTCAAAATACGGTCATTACATGGGATGACTATTCAGGTAAGGAAGATATCGACACATTTTCTTCCTATACAATAAAAATCATGGGCAATAATATCATGATGGAAAATCTTACCATTGAGAACTCCGAAGGATTACGCGGACAAGCCGTGGCACTTGATGTGGAAGGCAACCAGTGTGTTTTTAAAAACTGCCGGATTGTTGGTAATCAGGACACATTGTATGCTGCAGGGAATAATAATCGTCAGTATTTCAAAGACTGCTACATTGAAGGAACAACCGATTTTATTTTCGGTTCATCTACAGCTGTATTCGATAATTGTGATATTATGTGTAAAAAACAATCGTTTATTACGGCAGCTAGAACAGCACAAGGTAAACATTTTGGTTATGTATTTAAGAACTGTAAGATTAAAGCTGCGTCTGGTATCAAGCAGGTTTACTTGGGCCGTCCATGGCGGGCTTATGCCAACGTCGTTTTTATAAATTGCGAATTAGGCGGCTTTATTAGTCCCGAGGGCTGGAGCAACTGGCACGACACCGATCGATACAAATTTGCTTTCTATGCAGAGTACCACAATACCGGTGCAGGTGCTAATACAAACCAACGAGTTGCATGGTCGCACCAATTAACTGACGAACAGGCAGCGATATATACAGTTGAAAACATCCTTGGATTTAATAACTGGAAATTGAAATAAATTATTGGTGTAGGTTACGTATCGTTTTGCATTGTTTGCTTTTGCGAAAAGAAAATACAAATGCTTTGTTCAACTGTCCACCTATAGTTTCATCACAGAACCTATTACCCATTTCCATATTGAAAGATATAATGTGATTTTTATAGCGCCATTCCAAAATTTGTCGGTATATTTTACTATAAAACCATTTAAATATAACACACACAGGAATAAATTCAGTTGGATTAACCGATCGTTTCGGAAATAACCAAATATGAAAAGTAACTATTATGGTAACGTTTTTTTATGTACTTTCATTTTTTTAATATTATTAAAAAATATTAATGTCTCTTTTTTATGAAGTTAGATTGAGACTATTCGGTAAAAGCTTTAATTTAGAGGACTTTAAAAGAAATATAATTTAACTATATGATTTAGATTTATGAAAATATTAAGACTGATAATTCTTATTTTTACTGTAAACGTTTTTATGTTCGAGATGGTTTTTGCACAGCACACAGAAATTAAATATTTATCTGGAATTGATTGCGACCAAACAGTTGACTGGAAATTCTTTTGTAATGGAGGCCAAAATTCCGGTAAATGGACAACTATCCCTGTTCCCTCTAACTGGGAGTTGCAGGGATTTGGGAAGTACAATTATGGTTCAGATAAAGACTCCATTAAGGGAAGAGAAAAAGGACTCTATAAATTCGAATTTGCAGTTCCATCAGGCTGGAGAAACGAGCAAGTTACGATTGTATTTGATGGCTCAATGACCGACACGAAAGTTAAAATCAACGGAAAATCAGCAGGAGCCATCCACCAGGGAGCATTTTATCAATTCAAATACAATATCAGCGATCTTCTGAAATATGGGGATAAAAATTTACTTGAAGTCACTGTAGACAAGCATTCTGCTAATGAATCAGTAAATAAAGCTGAGCGGAATGGCGATTTTTGGATTTTTGGTGGAATATATCGTCCGGTTTATCTGGAAGCGAAACCCATTCAAAATATTAAGCGTACAGCCATTGATGCTAAAGCTGATGGTGCTGTTGAAGCCGATATTTTTCTGAATCATATTACTACTGCCGATCAGCTTTCGGCTCAGGTTTTTACCCTTCAGGGCGAGAAGATAGGTTCACCCATTCTGGCAACAATTACGAAAGGAACAGACAAAGTTCACCTTTCAGGAAAAGTAAACGGCATAAAATCATGGAACCCGGAATATCCGAATTTGTACCGAATTGATTTCAGTTTGAGTTCAAAAGGGAAGGTAATACATGAAACTAGTGTACGCATTGGTTTTCGTACAGTGGAAATTCGTGATCGCGATGGTGTTTATGTGAATGGGACAAAAATCAAATTTAAAGGAGTAAATCATCATACCTTTTGGCCGACAACTGGCCGTGCTTCAAGCATGCGTATGAGCATTGATGATGTGAAGTTGATGAAAGAAATGAACATGAATGCTGTTCGTACATCTCACTATCCGCCCGATTCACATTTCCTAGATGCCTGCGATTCGCTTGGTATGTTTGTTTTGGATGAGTTAACCGGTTGGCATCATGCCTACGATACACAGGTAGGAATAAAACTTGTGAAAGAAATGGTGACTCATGATGAGAATCACCCCTCAATTGTTCTTTGGGACAATGGCAATGAAGGTGGTCACAACCTCGATTTTGATTCTGAATTCGGTAAGCTAGATATTCAAAATCGCAGAGTTCTACATCCATGGATGGAGTTTAACGGTTTTGCTACTCAGCATTATCGCAGTTTCGATTATGGCGCGGGATCTTATTGGCATGGTCACGAAATTGTTTTACCAACTGAATTTTTACATGGTTTATACGATGGCGGTGGGGGTGCTGGCTTGTATGATTACTGGGAGTTGATGTGGCATAATCCGATTGCTGCTGGTGGTTTTCTTTGGGATTTTGCTGACGAAGGTGTGATTCGTGCAGATAAAGATGGAGAAATAGATACCGATGGATCTCATGCTCCCGATGGTCTAATGGGACCCTTCCACGAGAAAGAAGGAAGTTATTTTGCAATAAAGGAAATATGGTCTCCGGTCCAATTGGGAGATAAAGATATCACCCTTGCTTTCGACGAAACATTCAAAGTTGAAAACCGCTATTTTTACACTAACCTGAAGGAGTGTTCGTTTAGCTGGAAACTGGCTAAAATGTCGCTACCAAACGATGAATCCATTAAAAGGGAGATATCTGGGAAAGCAGAGGCTCCAGATGTGGCTCCTGGCCATTGGGGACTATTGAATGTGAATCTGCCAGACAACTGGGAATCGTATGATGTGTTATATATTACTGCCAAAGATCGTTGCAATCAGAAATTATATACCTGGAGTAAGCCGATTTCATTACCAAATGATGTAGTGCAGGAATTGATGGATAAAAGTTCTTCAAACCAGCCTGTTATTTATTCTGAGAAAGATTCATTGTTAATCATTAAAGCTGGAGGCATTGAATTCACTCTTGGCAGGTATGATGGATTTTTACGGAAAGTGGTCAATGCCAAAGGCAAAATCCCATTCACAAACGGTCCATTGCTGTGCGCCGGCAAAGTTATTTTTAAGTCGATAAAACCAGAAATGGATGGCGATACTTTGCATTTGACTTGTTCTTTTGACACACGCGAATCGCGGATGAAACAGTTCACCTGGACATTCTATCCATCGGGCTGGGCGAAGCTAAATATGTACTATGTGCCTGAAAAATACGATGTTGATTTTGATTATATGGGTGTGAGCTTTTCTTATCCTGAAAATTTGGTGAGAGGTGTAAAATGGTTTGGACGAGGGCCGTATCGGGTTTGGAAAAATCGAATGCAGGGAGTTGAACTAGGTGTGTATCAAAAAGATTACAACAACACGATCACCGGTGTTTCTCCGTTTGTTTATCCTGAATTTAAGGGATATCATTCAAAGCTGTATTGGGCAAAAATCGAATCAAAAGAACAATCGTTTACAGTGGCTACTTCGTCGGAAGATGTGTATTTACGACTATATACACCGGCTCAGCCCGAAAAGGTTTTCGAACGGGTAGCGCCTGCGTTCCCTTCAGGAGATATCTCCTTTATGCAGGCCATTCCACCCATCGGTACAAAATCGAATGATTCTTGGAATTTGGGTCCGTCAGGAAAAAAGAATATGTTTTTCGATTATGGATCTTACGATAACTGGCAAAAGCGCAGCAAAATAATGACTTTGTTTTTTGATTTTTCAGAAAACCAATAAATTGAGTTGGAAAATTTGAGTAGGGAAATCGGAGTCTGGAAGAGAAGAAAGAAAAGTGTAACCGCATAAATTTGGGTTGCACTAACCGGAAATGATGAAAACCTTGGATCTGAACAACAGTCAAAGTACATGATTTAATGGTGCAGAAAAAAGCTCGTGAACTTCGACGATTAAACTATCTTTATATAACATATGGTCTTCAGGTTATTATGAAAGACGATGTTTATCAGTTGGATTCAGTTGGATGAGTTCCTTGTTGTTTTGTCCTGAAAATTCTAGAACCACAAAATTCCCAACAACGATTCAGTCTGCATCTGGCGAACATCCTGTGATAAGCGGTGGTGTTTATGTAACCGTATGGGAAAAATTGGTTGGCGATGTTTCCGGACGTCCGCAAGCTGCAAAAAGAAATATTTGGGCGAATTACATACCGCTTAAATAAAATGGTTGGAATGCTAATCTTTTAATAAAAGCTGAAATTTTTTGCTTATAATATTTTGTATGATCATTTACATTTTAAATCCAATATATTTTTTTAATTACATATATGTATTGCCCTTTTCAATTATTGAAAACGTTTACAGTCACAAAATATTTTTGTAAATTTGAAGATGATAAATCAAATGCTTAAAATCATGAATAAAATTATTTGTTTCACTATAATTTCAATTTTTGTTTTTGTTTCTGCATCGTGCCATCCGAAAGGGAACGTGATGGTGATTGCAGAACAAATTTCACCCAGAGAAAAATATGCTGTTGATAAACTTGCGAGCGCGTTAATTGCTCAAAAGTATCAGGTTCAGTTTTCTGATAGTCAGGTAGACAAAAATAACGGTTTCCAGATAATTGCAGGAACTATAAAAAGTTCGATACTATCAAAATTTGTAAATAATAATTTGTCTCTGGATAGTTTGAAGAAGGAAGGGTTTTCAATTCAATCTTTGGGAAAAACCATTTATTTGACAGGAGCCGATCAAAGTGGAGTCTTGTATGCATGTCTGAAATTAGCTGATCTAATTAACTCGAATGGCAAAATTCCGGACAAAATTGAAATGATTGAGCAACCAGATATGGTGATGCGTGGTACCTGTATTGGGTTACAGAAAACAAATTATCTTCCGGGTCGGTCGGTATATGAATACCCCTATACTCCTGAAAGTTTTCCATGGTTTTATGATAAAACGCTATGGGTTAAGTATTTGGATATGATGGTTGAAAGTCGTTATAATTCGCTTTACCTATGGAATGGGCATCCTTTCGCTTCGCTGGTAAAATTGAAAGATTATCCTTATGCGGTGGAAGTGGACGAAGAGACGTTTAAAAAAAATGAAGAAATGTTCGATTTTTTGACCCGAGAGGCAGACAAACGTGGAATTTATGTGATTCAAATGTTTTATAATATTATTGTTTCGAAGCCTTTCGCCGAATACAATCACCTGAAAACGCAGGATAGAAGAAGACCGATTATTCCAATTATATCCGATTATACCCGAAAGTCGATTGCTGCATTTATCGAAAAATATCCTAACGTAGGTTTGTTAATTGCTCTTGGTGAAGCAATGAACACCATTGACGATGATGTCGAATGGTTTACAAAAACAATTATTCCAGGAGTGAAAGATGGTTTGAATGCGCTAGGGAGGACAGATGAACCGCCTATTGTACTTAGGGCTCACGATACCGATGCCAAACGGGTAATGGAGGCAGCCATGCCGATTTACAAAAACCTGTACACTATGGCAAAATACAATGGCGAGTCGCTTACAACTTATGAGCCGCGCGATACATGGGTAAAGATCCCGAAAGATCTTTCTAAAATTGGCTCGTTGGAAATCGCCAATGTGCATATTTTGGCTAATCTGGAACCTTTTCGGTACGGATCTCCCGATTTTATTCAGAAATGCGTGAAAGTAATGCACGATAGTTTAGGTACAAAAGGGCTACACCTTTATCCTCAGGCTTCATATTGGGACTGGCCATACAGCGCTGATAAAACTGAACCACGTGAACTGGAAATGGATCGCGACTGGATGTGGTATAAATCCTGGGGCAGATATGCCTGGAACCCAGCACGGGACAGTACTGCTGAAATTAATTACTGGACAAATGAACTGGGAAATTTCTATGGTTGTGGTGATGAGGGAAAGGATATTCTTGCTGCCTATGAACTGACCGGAGAAATAGCTCCGAAGCTGCTTCGTACATTTGGAATTTCAGACGGTAACAGACAGACTTTGCTTCTGGGAATGTTTATGGCACAACTGGTTAATCCACAGAAATACAATGTTTATTCAAACTTCTGGCCGTCGAATGGCCCATTGAAAGAAGTGCTTCAGGTTTATGCTGAAAAGGAATGGAAAGGCGAGAAACATGTTGGGGAAACGCCGCCGCAAATTATCGACGATGTAGTAAAACGTGGACGGTTGGCGGTAGATGCCATTGATAAAGCTTCCAAAAAAGTCCGCAAAAATCAGGAAGAATTTTCGCGTTTGAAAAATGACATATATTGCTATAAGGAATTTGCAGACTATTTTTCTGAAAATGTGAAGGCGGCCATGCTTGTTTTGCGTTATAAATATTCGAATGATGTAAAGGATTTGGAACAGGCACTGCCACACTTTGAAAAGAGACAGGAATATTATCAGAAGCTTGTTGATCTGACGAAAGATTCTTATTTGTATGCCAACAGTATGCAAACGGCTCAAAGGAGAATCCCGATTTCAGGAAGGGGTGGAATGAATAAAACCTGGGCCGAATTACTACCGAAATATCAGGTTGAACTCGATAATTTTAAACGTAACCTTAAAATGCTGGAATCTAATGGTAGCAGGGAGACTATTGTGAATAAAAATAGAGTACTAGAGCCAGCTGATGTCATTATTCTGAATAAAGAATTTAAAAGGTTCTCCTTGAAACCTGGGCAACAGGTATACTCTGATAATGAAGCCAAAATAAAAGGTGTAGCTGAAGAACTGCAAAAGCTTTCAGGGATTCAGTTTTCTGATAAGGGTCAGAAAAAAAACGGAACAATATTGAAATTTAAATCCGACAAGCCGTTAAAAATCTTGGTGGGGTATTTCAATACGAATTCCTATTCAGTCTTAAGACCACCTACACTTGAAACAAATGCACAGGCAAATGACAGAGGTCAGGCGGATATAAAAATTGCCAATGCCTTGCTTATTCCTAAATTGTATCCGGTGAATGTTTACACGTATTCGTATGATGCTGGAGAGAACGAGTTGAATTTAGGCAAAGGACGTGTGCTTGTTCTTGGCTTTATTAACGGTGATGAAAATATAGTGATTCATGATGCAGAAATGACAAAATCGGATAATGGTCCAGAGGTTGACTGGCTGTTTTATTGAAAATTTGATTGAATGAAATCTGTGTCAAATTTTGTAGACAGAAGTCGGGTGTGTCCGTATATCGGCGAATGCGGTTGGGTGATTGTTTCTCTTTTATTTGTCGTTATAGGAAACGTTTGCTTGAACTTCAACTATGGCTAGCGTTTGGTTGTCAACCCACTTATGGGAGCATTTTGCTTTTACTCGTGATACAAGCTATTTAAAGAATACAGTTAATATTTCTTGGAAAGATGGTCAATTGGAACATGCAAGTATTATTCCAGATTTCGATGGAGAGTTTCGTGTCCGAATTAAAGATCGGGTGCTAACTTTTAATGGAAAGAGACTTGTGCCGGTAAAAATTTAAATAATGTTTAATCGAATTAATTTAAAGTAAAAATTTAAACAAATGAATAAGATTTTAATAATGGCAATTATTCAGTTGGTGTTCTTAAACTGCATTTTAGCGCAGCAAGATAATCATTTAAAGTTGTGGTATAATAAACCTGCAGGTTCATGGAACGAAGCTTTGCCTGTGGGGAATGGTCGTTTAGGCGTTATGATTTTTGGACAACCTGCTAAGGAGCAACTTCAGTTGAATGAATCTACCATTTGGTCGGGTGGCCCCAACAACAATACTAATCCAAAAATTAAAGAGCTGCTTCCTGAAATCACCAAACTGTTTTTTGACGGAAAGTATGTAGAGGAGCAAAAGCTGGCCAACGAAAAAGTTGTTTCTCCCAATAGTGGCATGAAGTACCAAACTGCCGGGAATCTTTGGATTAATTTTTTCGGACAGGGAAAGGTAACCAACTACACCCGAGATTTGGATATTGGGAAAGCGGTTGCCTTAGTGAATTATGATCTAGATGGTGTTCATTTTAAACGTGAAATTTTTTCGTCTTTTACCGATGATGTTATCCTTGTTCATTTAACAGCCGACCAGCCCGGTAAAATTACGTGTTCGTTGAGCTTGGACTGTCCATTGAGAAGCAAAATCGATGTTCATGAAAACATGCTTGACTTGTCCGGAATATCGGATGATCACGAAGGACAAATTGGAATGGTCAGGTTTAGGGAACTGGTTAAGACGGTTTGCGATGGCGGCGAAATTACTTCGTCTGACAAACAAATTTTAATTAGTGACGCAAACAGCGTTACCATTTATATTTCTATCGGAACAAATTTTAAAAACTATAAAGACATTAGTGCCGATCCTTTCGTAAGGGCCGATTCTTTGCTGAAAAGAGCACAAAGAGTTGATTATGCCTCTGCATTGAAAAATCACATTGCTTTTTACAAGAATGAATTTAATCGGGTGAAACTTGATCTTGGAACAACTAATGAAGCAAATTTGCCTACCAACGAGCGCCTGACTGCTTTTAAAACAGGCGATGACCCAGCGTTGGTTGCTTTGTATTTCCAGTTTGGACGTTATTTGCTTATATCTAGCTCGCAGCCAGGCACGCAGCCTGCCAATTTGCAGGGCATCTGGAACGACCGTGTTTCGCCGCCATGGGACAGTAAATATACTACAAACATTAATGCTGAAATGAATTATTGGCCGGCGGAAGAAACAAATTTGCCGGAGTTACATCAGCCTTTCATAGATATGGTTCACGATCTTTCGCAAAGCGGACAGGAAACTGCGCGTGTTATTTACGGTGCGCGTGGTTGGGTGCTTCATCATAACACTGACATTTGGAGAATCACCGGCCCGGTCGATCATGCACAATCGGGTCTTTGGCCAACTGGTGGAGCATGGGTTTGTCTGCAATTATGGGAGCATTATCTGTACACTGGCGACAAAAAATTTCTGTCCGATGTTTATTCTGAAATGAAATCAGCATCTCAATTTTTTGTCGATATTTTGCAAAAAGAGCCAACACATGGCTGGATGGTAGTTTCTCCATCGCTCTCGCCAGAGCATAGATTTATGAAAGGTGCAACAAACTGCGCCGGTGCCACTATGGACAACCAATTGTTGTTTGATCTATTTTCGAATACGATGCGGGCGGCAGCCATTCTAAACAAAGATAAGGCTTTCTCGGATACCCTGAAAACAATACGTGCACAATTACCGCCTATGCAAATAGGTCAATATAACCAACTTCAGGAATGGATGCAGGATTGGGATAATCCAAACGACCATCATAGGCATGTTTCTCATTTGTATGGACTTTTCCCAAGCAATGAATTGTCGCCTTATAGAACTCCCCATCTTTTCGAAGCAGCAAAACAATCTCTGATTTATAGAGGTGATGAATCCACTGGCTGGTCGATGGGCTGGAAGGTAAATCTGTGGGCGCGACTGCTAGACGGCAATCATGCTTATAAATTGATAACCGATCAGTTGACACCCGCAATTAAACCCAATGGGAAAGTTACTGGTGGTACATTCCTGAATTTGTTTGATGCTCATCCACCGTTTCAGATTGATGGTAATTTTGGTTGTACTGCAGGTATAGCAGAGTTGTTGCTTCAAAGTTACGATGGGTTTATTTATGTGCTTCCGGCTTTGCCTGATAATTGGAGAAATGGTAAAGTATCTGGATTGATGGCTCGTGGAGGTTTTGAAATGGACATAGTCTGGAAAAATCGGATGGTTAATAAATTGACAATCCATTCAAAATTAGGAGGAAATTGCCGGTTGAGGCTTTTGCAACCTATCATATCGATGGATGGTGCAATATTGAAAAAAGTACAGGGCGAAAACCCAAATCCGTTTTATGTTGTAAATCAGGTTAATAAACCGTTGATTTCGCATAAAGCAAGACCTACAACACCAAAATTGGAAAAAACATACGAATATGATTTTCTGACCGAAGCCGGAAGAGATTATGAATTTAAATTGAAATGATTGTTTTGTTAAATTTTTTTAATTATGATTTTAAATGTTCAATATCAAGTAAAGCTCGTTGGAATAAATTTTCTACTCCTGTTTTTTTTGCTCGCTGCAGGATTTTCATGTGCTGGACAAAATGACCCAGTTCGTCGGGAATTACTTTTGGATGATAGCTGGCAAACAGTAGAAAATGACACTGATGAAATGGCCTTTTCTGGTTTTGAACAACCTTTGTATAATGATAGCCTATGGCAAACAGTTGATGTGCCACACAACTGGGACGATTATGGCGGTTACCGTCGGATGCGTGACGGAAATCGTCATGGAACGGCCTGGTACAGAAAAAAATTTCGGATAGGAAAACAACAGTCGGAGCAACGATATTTTCTTTGGTTTGAAGGGGTAGGTTCGTATGCTACTGTTTGGCTCAATGGAGATTCAATTGGTTATCATGCTGGTGGACGAACCTCCTTCACGCTGGATGTTACAACTTTCATTCATGATAATGTTGATAACGTGTTGGCTGTTCGCACCGACCATCCGGCTAATATTCGCAATTTACCTTGGGTTTGTGGTGGTTGTAGTTCCGAGTGGGGTTTTTCTGAAGGAAGTCAGCCCATGGGGATTTTCCGTTCGGTTCATTTAATTATTACCAATTCGTTGCGTGTGCAACCGTTTGGAGTGCATATTTGGAACAATGATCAAATTTCTGAAAAATCAGCCAATTTAAGTTTGACTACGGAAGTCAAGAATTATGGATTTCAGAAAAAAGAGATCCGTGTGGTGAACGAATTGAAAGATCGTAAAGGTAAAACAGTTAAAGAAGTAGAATCTCGCTTGACGATAGTCCCGGAACAATTAGACACAATTTCGCAAGAATTTCTGAATATAGAAAATCCGCATCTTTGGTCATTAGACGATCCTTATTTATACACAGTAGAGACGTCAATTTTTGAAAACGACAAATTAGTAGATCAAAACAAAATAAAATATGGAATTCGCTGGATTAAATGGGATATTTTGGGGAAGAATTCAACTAATCGTTTTTACCTAAATGGTAATCCTGTTTTTATCAATGGAGTGGGCGAATATGAACACCTGCTTGGAGGTAGTCATGCCTTTTCGCATGAACAAATCGATGCTCGGATCGGTCAGGTTAGGGCTGCAGGGTTCAATGCATTTCGCGATGCTCATCAGCCACATAATCTATATTACAAAGAAAAGTTAGATAGCTTGGGTTTATTATGGTGGCCACAAATGGCGGCTCATATATGGTTTGATACGCCTGAATTCAGGGAAAATTTTAAACAGTTGCTTACCGACTGGATTCGAGAACGTAGAAATAGTCCGTCCGTTATTCTGTGGGGGCTTGAGAATGAAAGTTCGTTGCCTACCGATTTCGCGCAGGAATGCATGGCGTTGATCAGAAAACTTGATCCTACGGCTTCATCACAGAGACTGGTTACCACATGCAACGGAGGTTCCGGTGCAGACTGGAATGTGATTCAAAACTGGTCGGGAACGTATGGAGGAAATCCGGATAATTATGGAAAAGAACTTTCGACTCAGTTGTTGAACGGAGAATATGGTGCCTGGCGTAGTATCGACTTTCATACTGAAGGGGGATTTGTTCAGGACGGACTGCTCAGCGAAAACCGGTTCGATTTGCTGATGGAGAAAAAAGTTTGCTTGGCTGAATCAGTCAGAGACCGGGTTTGTGGCCAGTTCTTTTGGGTTTTGGCCTCGCATGATAATCCTGGTCGTACTCAGAGTGGAGAAGGACTGCGCGGACTTGACCAAATTGGACCTGTAAATTACAAGGGTGCTTTTACAATTTGGGGCGAACCGCTCGATGTTTTTTATATGTTTCGTGCTAATTATGCGCCCAAGGAAACGGAGCCAATGGTTTACATTGTGTCGCATACCTGGCCCGAACGCTGGATGGAACCTGGCATTAAAAGCGGAATCAGTGTGTTTTCGAATTGCGATGAAGTTGAACTTTTTAATGGTGTCAGAGCCCACTCTCTTGGGCGAAAAACAAATGGTGGAAAAGGAACGCATTTTACCTGGGACAAGGTGGACATTGAGAATAATGTGTTGTATGCCGTGGGTTATGTTGCCGGGAAAGAAGTGGCACACGACCAGATTGTTTTGAATAATTTGCCAAAGACAGAAAATCTGGAGAAATTGGCTGGGAAAGTAGAACCACTCACAGAAGATAACACTTGGAATTATATATATCGTGTTAATTGTGGAGGCCCTGATTATAGAGATTTGGCCGGAAATACCTGGATGGCCGATGTTCATAATAGTGGAGAAAATACCTGGGGGTCGCATTCGTGGACCGACGATTATCCCGGACTTCCGGCATTTTATGGCAGTCAGCGCCAAACGCACGATCCCATTCGAGGAACACTCGACTGGCCTCTAATTCAAAAATTCAGGTATGGAAGAAATAAGCTTTCATTCAAATTTCCGGTTCCCGATGGAAATTACAGGATTGAATTATATTTTACCGAACCGTGGTATGGAATTGGTGGTGGTTTAGACTGTAAAGGATGGCGAATTTTTGATGTGGCGGTGAATGATGAAGTTAAAATTCACAAGCTCGATATCTGGAAGGAAGTGGGGCAGGATCGATTGTTGAAAAAAACTTTGAATGTAACGGTTTCAGGAGGTATACTCAAAATTTCATTTCCAAAAGTTGAGGCCGGGCAAGCGGTAATTTCTGCTATTGCTATCTCAACCAAGGATCCGAAAATTAAAGCTGCACCGTCATCCGTAAAGTTAATAACTGATTTGAATAAAAAGAATAGCTGGTCGGCACAAACATGGATGGATACCGGCGATAAATGTTTCAGTGATGCTGATGAACATTTTGTTTCGCTGCCTCCTGAATTGTATGGTAATGAATGGATTAGAACGCCACAAATAGTTGAGTTCCCAACGGAAAAAAAACCGATGAAATTTAAATTGACTGCTTCTGCCGATGTGTATATCGGAATACCGGATTCGGTTATGAAGATAACTTCTTTTAGTAATAGTCATCAGAAAATTAGAACCAGTAAAAATGGTGGAAAAACCTATTGGCTGTTTCAGAAGCGTTTTGCGAAAAATGATTGGGTTGAATTGCCCTTCTTGAAATTGGATAGCCCTGGGTCTGTGATTCTTGCGGCTGTTCCGGTTAGCAAAATGGACGATGCTATTGACTTGCGCCCAACTGTTACTTTGCAGTCCAATGACGCAAATGGAACTGAGAATACCCTTATGACCCATTTTTCGGGTAAAGAATGCCTGAAAATTTCAGGAATTGGTGATGCGATTGAATGGAAGTTTTCAGTGGGACTGGCTTCAAAATACGGATTGGAATTTCGTTATCTGAACCCTGGAAGCGTAGCACTTCAGATGGAAATGAGTATTTGCGGACTGGATGGAACAGTGATGTGGAAAGGTCCGGTAACATTGGAACCCTCAGGTGAAAAATGGAAAAGCTTGAGAACAGATTCTCATACAACTATAAATGCTGGTACTTATAAATTGAAATTAAGTATGCTTAATGTGGGATCAGTCTATTTTAACTATCTAAAAATACAATAAAACACTATTAAACAAGTTTCAATTTTTATGTATTTTGGGTTTGGTTCGCTGGCTGCAATAATGTGAGTTGAAATTGATGGGGGAGAAAATACTATTTGGATCAAACATTCGAAAGACAAGAAACTAAAATTATATTTAGATGATAATGATCCGGGTTGGAAATTGCACAAAGCATTCATACGTAAAAATCTCTATAATCTCAGTAATAACAACGAAGTCGTTCAAGACTAAGAGTTTACCGGTCTGTTTCATTTTGTGCGTTTTTGAATTTAAACCATTCATAAATGAGAACAGGAAAATGATTAATAGGAGCTTAGGGTTGTTACAATTTAAATTGAAAAAATATACTGTCAGCAATAACTGGGGTTTTGTTTACTAAGAGTAGTGCAAAATTTTTGCGAAGTCCAAAAAACTTAATTAATTTTAAAACCAATAAACCAATATAAATGAAGAAATTATTTTTAACTCTATTTATTTTCACTTTTGTTTTTGCATTTTATTCATGTAATCCGAAGGTTCGTCCAGATCAGAAAAAAGAACTCCCTGCCTTGAAAGTATCTGCCAATCATCACTTTTTAATTGACGAGACTGGTAACCCATTTTTCTGGCTAGGTGATACAGGGTGGCTGCTTTTTTCGAAGTTAAACCGCGAAGATGCCGAAAAATATTTGGATAACAGGGCAAAAAAAGGGTTCAATGTAATTCAGGTGATGATGTTACATTCCCTGTCTGCAATAGATTATTATGGCGATTCGGCGCTGATCAATCAGGATGTGGCCACGCCATGCATAACAGAAGGAAATTCATTTAAAGATTCAACCCAGTACGATTATTGGGACAACATGGATTTTGTGATTGATAAAGCTGCCGAAAAAGGAATTTATATGGCTTTGGTACCAGTTTGGGGAGGAAATGTAAAAAGCGGTCATGTGAAAAGGAGCGATGCTGCTGTGTATGCCGACTGGATTGCCAATCGTTATAAAGATCGCTCAAACATCATATGGGTTAATGGTGGCGATATTCTTGGAAGTGATTCACTAAAAATATGGAATACAATTGGTTCAACCATTAGAAATACGGATTCCAAGCATTTAATAACATTCCATCCGCGTGGACGGATGACTTCGTCAGTTTGGTTTCATAACGAAAACTGGTTAGATTTCAATATGTTCCAGTCGGGTCATCGTCGTTACGATCAGGATGATAGCGAATGGAATTTTGGAGAAGATAACTGGAAATATGTAAATATGGATTATGCCAAAACGCCCACAAAACCGACTATTGACGGTGAACCTTCTTATGAAGGCATTCCGCAGGGATTACACGACACTTTGCAACCATACTGGAAAGACGCTGATGTTCGTCGTTATGCATACTGGTCTGTGTTTGCTGGAGCTATGGGTTATACCTACGGCAACAATGCAGTCATGCAGTTTCATGTTCCGATGGACAAAGGTTCAGCTTATGGCGCAAAGGAATATTGGTTTGATGCAATTAACGATCAGGGTGCGGGCGAGATGCAATACCTGAAAAAGCTAATGTTGTCGCGTCCGTTTTTTGAACGGGTTCCTGATCAGACACTTATTGATGGTGATAACGGACAAAAGTATGAACATCTTATGGCTACCCGTGGGAAAGATTATGCAATGATTTATACATACACGGGAAGAAATATTCCCGTTCATATGGGGAAAATTGAAGGTGAAAAAGTAAAAGCTTCCTGGTTTAAACCAACGAATGGTGAAATCAATGAAATTGGAGAGTTTGATAACATCGGAACCCATGAATTTGATCCACCAGGAGAACCGACCAATGGGAATGATTGGGTGTTATTATTGGATTCGGTAAAATAAAAAACTGCTTATCTGCTTTAAATATAGTTTATTTTACTTAACAGATTTATATTGTTGGCGTTGACATAATTTTGTGTTTTCACAAATGGCCTATTTTCGATCCCGGTTATAGTGTGATCGATGCAATGATTGTTAAAAGAGGGGAAAAATGCATTAACTGCTATTAGTAAAGACGAAGGTTGTACATGGACCCAGCCTCATCGTGCTCCTGGTTTTGTGAATAGTAATGCTAAAATTTGGGGACAGCGAACATCCGACGGGAAATATGCTACGGTTTATAATCCTTCTGATTTTCGTTGGCCACTGGCTTTGTCGGTTAGCAACAATGGTTTGGATTATACAAATCTGTTGCTTGTTAACGGTGAAATTTCAACCATGCGTTACGGTGGCTATTATAAATCGTATGGTCCTCAATATGTGCGTGGTATTCAGGAGCGAAACGGAAAACCTGTCGATGGGAAATTGTGGGTTGCATATAGCATGAACAAAGAAGACATATGGGTTTCCTCTATTCCCGTTCCGATAAAAGCTTCTGCAAAAGATCCAGTTAAGGATGTTTTTAATGAACTCCCTGATGGCAAAGAGCTTGAGAACTGGAATATTTTTAGTCCGGTGTGGGCGAAAGTGAAAATTGAAGAACACAAGGGGCGCAAATGTTTATTATTGAGTGATAAGGATGAGTTTGATTATGCCATGGCTACAAGATTATTCCCGACATCGAAAAACGTAACTGTTGAATTTACAGTAGAAGCAGGACAAAATAACCATGGAAGCTTATATGTGGAACTTCAGAATGAAAAAAATACAGCAGCCATGCGTCTGGTTTTTGATAGCGCTGGAAAATTGGAGACAAAAGCCGGTTATAGGATGCGCAATTTAATGTCGTATGAGGTCAATAAAAAATACATTGTGCGTATTGAAGCACAAACAGAGAATCGATATTTTGAAGTTTTTGTAAATGGTAAAGAAGTTGGCAAAGGATTATTTTTTGCTCCTGTGGCTAGCCTTGAGCAAATTGTTTTTCGATCCGGAGAAGTTCGTCGTTTTCCGAATGTTGACACACCTACAGATCAAGATTTTGATGTGAAACAAGATGGCAAACCAATTCCTGAAGCAAAGTATTGGATAGAATTAGTAAAAACCTGGTAATTT
>Ga0172377_10001123_pt1 | contig 26533 bp, 27 predicted proteins | sample Pumphouse3metaG_FD_119749 | JGI IMG/M metagenome (GOLD analysis project Ga0172377, IMG submission 119749) | Leachate microbial communities from a municipal landfill in Southern Ontario, Canada - Pumphouse #3 metaG | ecosystem: Engineered > Solid waste > Landfill > Unclassified | place: Canada... | reverse complement strand
GAACCTTCTCCCGCATCCGAAGCCGTACAACCTTCCGATGGAATAGCAGTACCTACGGATGTAGAATCAAACGATCCAGCCGCCGCCCAGTAGCCGTTCTCCGTCATAAAAAACACCTGCCTGCCCGGATGCTACTCCAAGGACAGGTTCATCTAACTCGACGGTTGCACGATCATTTTCTATTCTTACATGACATTTGACCGCTGTTGTACGATAGCGCAGTTTTACTTCGCATGTGAACTCTTTGCGGGTATCGAACATATTGACCCGTTCCAGTTCGACACGGTTACATTCCAGCGCTTCACGCGGCCCTACCACGATTTGATTCGTCTCCGGACGGATTTCCACAACGAAATGGGGATCGTGCGCTCCGCGTACGGTGAACCCTTTGCGTTTGCCGATCGTATAGTGCATGTACCCTTTATGAGTTCCCACAACGTTTCCTTCCAGATCGAGGACATCTCCCTCCTGATCGACGGGAACGTAAGGTTTTAGGACATCCATATAGGTCGTCTCTACAAAACAGATCTCACTCGACTCGCTTTGTGACGCAAACGATTCCAACCCCTCTATACTAGCTGCAAATGCTTTGATATCGCTCTTATGACGCTCTCCCAGAGGAAACAGGAGTCTCGGAACCAATGCAGGATCGATGTAAAACAGAAAATAGCTCTGATCCTTCGTATCATCCTGTGCCTGCAATAGATACTGCCCGTCATGCCGTATATAATGTCCCGTCGCCACATAATCGGCCCCGATACTGTCCGCATAAGCCACCATCGCTCCGAATTTTATATTTCGGTTACACAATGCGCACGGGTTCGGAGTTTTTCCCTCTTTATACGTTTCGATAAACGGAGTGAATACTTTTTCGTTGAATTGTTCCTGCAAGTCAAGAATATGAAGTTTCACACCGGCAAAGTCGGCGGCTTTCTGTGCACGCGCTTGATGGATCTCATGATAGCCGGGTTTGGAATGGAGCTTCATATAGACCCCTTCCACTGTGTATCCCTGCTCTTTAAGCAGCAATGTCGAAACGGTCGAATCGACTCCTCCGCTCATTCCGATCAAAACTTTTTTTGCCATTAAATATCAGTTCCTTCTTCTGCAGTCCTGTCTGCCATATAGGTGGAAAGGAGTTGATAATACTTCGTATTGTCCAATCCCTCTTCTTCCAAGGTTACCATCTGTTTGACCAGTGATTTCTCAATCTCTTTAACAACGAAATGAAGATCATCCGTCAAAATGATCAAATTCAAATCCGCTTCGTCAATCATCCCTTCCGCAATCAGTTTGGTTCGGATAAACTCCATCAACGGAGCGAAAAATTCGGTTCCTACGACGAAAAGTCGTACCCCCCAAACCTTCCGTGTTTGAATAAGCGTCAATGCCTCAAACATCTCGTCAAGCGTTCCGAAACCGCCCGGGAAAATGACATATGCCATAGAGTATCGTACCAACATTACCTTACGGGAAAAAAAGTAATCGAAACTACGCCCTTTTGTTATGTACGGGTTAGGGAGTTGCTCGGATGGAAGCTCGATATTCAATCCGATCGATTCGACCTCTTCGTATTCATATGCACCGCGGTTTGCCGCTTCCATAATTCCCGGTCCGCCACCGGTGATGATATTGTATCCTCTCTCTGCCAGCATACCCGCCAGTTCCCGGGCTTGGACATAGTACGGATGATTTTCATCCATCCGTGCACTGCCGAAAATCGTTACCGAAGGCCCTAGCTCGCCGAGCTCGTCATACCCTTGAACAAAGTCGGAAATAATTTTAAAAACGCTCCATACATCGGCAGATTTGATGTCCTTGACATACCGGCTGCTCGGATACTCTTTTTTTTTCCCTTTTCGAGCCGGCATCCTTATCCTTTGAGTTTATTCAGTCGGTCGCGCTTGGTTCCGATCGAGGTAATCTGTACTCCGAAGTTTCCATCGACAATAACTACTTCCCCTTGTGCGATAACATGATCGTCCACCAAAATATCCAAAGGGTCGTTCGCCAGTTGATTCAGTTCGATGACCGAACCGATATCCATGCTGAGAACATCTTTAAGGAGCATTTTCTTTTTTCCGATGCGGACCCGAACGGGGAGTTTGACATCCAGAATAAGACCGATATTTTTCATCTCCCCCTCTTCAAGTTTGACGGAAGGCTCCGGGGTAGGATCATCGAAAATACTTCCTATAGGCTTGGAAGGAGAAGAAACAACGTTATTATTTCCGCTTAATGCGGCATTAATCTGCGAATCGATCGCAAACATCATCAACGATTTAATCGATCCCAACTCGAAATTAAAGACGAACATTTTGGCAAAAGCGTCGAGATTGACTTCTCCGTTTTCAGAGATAAACTCCGCTTTTTCCGGTTTAATTGTCAATTTCGGAAGTTCTTTTTGAGAACCTAAAGAGGTGCTCATCGCCCCTACGATATTCGAGACGATCTCTTTGGCCGCATCCATATCTTCATCGGACATCGTATCCTGTGCTTCCCCTTCGCCTCCGAGCATCATGTCTCCGAGTGCGGTAGCCAATTGGGGCGGCATCATGACAAGACCGCGCCCGGAAGTATCGCCGCTGAAACTGACGTGTACCAGTGCGATTGGAGGAATGATGTTGGAAATGATAGAGATATCTTCCGCTTCTTTCAGTGTGATTACCGGTGTCTGTCCCGTAAGCCCTTCAATCGTAGCAATGGCTTCATTTGCGAATACGCCGGCAAAATCACTCATCTTCATCCTCCTCTTCTTCTAATGGCCCTCGAATCATCTCTTTTACGCCGCTGATACGTGCTTTGCGTTTGGTTTCAAACTCTTTAAGAGCCCGTTTAACGGCATCTTTTTCCGTATCGATGACGGAAGTGATCTGAATCGATTTACGAAACCGGCGCAGTCCCATCTGTCCGACAAAACGCTCTTTTCCGTCTACGCTGACATTGACGACGTCGTCTGCGGGAATATTGAGGCGTATTATATCCCCTTCTCCCAATTCCAGCAACTCATGAAGCGTCAATTCCGCTTCCCCCAGATTAACCTCGATATTGACATGTGCCCCCCCGAGGAGAACTTGAAGTTCCTGGTTCCGGCTTTTTTTAGAGCTGGTTTCATTGAGCATCAGATCGCGGCTCGCCAACTTCGGCAATACCGGTTCCAGTGCGATAACGGGATAACAGATATTCATCATACCCGAACTGTGGCCGATGATGATCTCCATAACGACCATCACGACGATTTCGTTTTGGGCAACGATTTGAACGACGTTCGGACTCGATTCTTTCGATTCTACTTGCGGATAGAGATCAGTGACGGGAGCCCATGCTTCACGAAGCGTCCCCATCATAACGCGTAGAATCGTCTCGAACAAGGAGAGCTCGATATCGGAAAACTCCCGATTGGCTTCGAACGGTTCCCCTTTCCCCCCGAGAATCCGATCCAGCATCGGAAAAGCGATCGAAGGGTTGATTTCCAAAACTCCGTTCCCCTCCAACGGTTTCATCGAGAATACGTTGAAGCTGGTAGGATTCGGCAGCGACATCAAGAATTCCCCATAGGTCATCTGGTCGACCGAGTGAAGCTGAATCTCGACAATCGAACGCATAATTGCGGATATCTGGGATGCGATGGAACGGGCCATTTTGTCATGGATACCGCGGAATGCCCGTAATTGTTCTTTGGAAACACGGTTTGGACGTTTAAAATCGTACAGGGTGATCTGGCGCTGCGGGAAAAGGGCGTCGTCACCCGTTTCTAGGACACTGTCTCCCTCATCGTCGACAACGTCTAGAAGGGCGTCGATCTCTTCTTGCGATAGAATATCCGCCATTATCTTCCTCCCACCGCTTCTTTAATCCGCCGAATCACCGTTTTATGAATTTGCGAGATTCTTGATTCGGTTATGTTGACGATTTCGCTGATCTCTTTGAGTGTCAGCTCTTCAAAATAGTAAAGCTGGATTATCATCTGCTCCCGTTCATCAAAACGGATCAACACCTCTTTAATCGCTTCAATCAGGTCTTCGTGCTCGATTCGCTCCAGCATCCCCCCCTCTTCGGGAGTTCCGAGCTGATCGTCCAGCGGCATCACCGTATAAATATCCGAAGCGATACGGGCTTCATGAATTTTGTCTTCTTCGATCCCCAGCATCTCGGCAAGCTCGCTATCCGAGGGTTCATCGTCGTGATCGGCCATATAAAGTTCGATTGCATTATCGATCTCTTTGATCAACCGACGGCTGGAGCGGCTCACCATATCGAGCGACCGGAGATAATCGAGCATCGCTCCGTATACCCGTGTTTTGGCGTATCCCCAAAAAGAGTCGTTTTGAGACTCATCATACCGACGGGCCAGTTTGACCAGTTCTTCCGTTCCGATCGCACATAAATCCATATAATCGATCGAACTTGGCAAACGCTCTTTCAGTCGGAACGACATCGCTTTGACCGCCGGAAGATATTGAATAGCCAATTGGTCTTCACGGTGTTTTAGTTCTTGTGTATAGATATTAGCTCCGCTCATTCCTGACCTCGTCCGTTATCATCCAATAACTCGGCTTTATGTGTATAAAACGCGTCTATAAACTGTTCTCGTTTATTGATCTCCCGAACAAAAAAATCGAGATTATGCTCATGCGAACTTTTAGGAAATGAATTCGCTTTTATATCAATCGTCTGAAAAAAGAATCCGACGCATAAGTGGGCAAAAAGATAAAAAAAGACCGTTATCAGGATAACAAATCCCAAAAAGTTCTCCGGCGACGTCGATTTAAGTATCCCAAAAACAATACCGATGAAAAAACCCTGTACTGTTAAGAAAGAGACAAAATTCGATCCCCGCATATAGTATTACCCTTCTCTTCGATCTCAAGCTAAAAAAACGGGAGGTTCACTCTGACCGATATCGCGTCAAAAATGTTCCATCAGACGTTTAAATAATCCGCCCAAACCGCTCTCTTTAGGGTCTACCAGCACATTTCGTTCCAGTTTTTTTGCGATACGCTTAACAATCTGTTCTAATTCGATTGTCGGTACGGCACTGGGAAAATCACGGCTGTATAATGCCCTTTTTTTCACGCTGGTCGATATTTTGGCATCATTGGAAATTTGTCCCAAATAATTCAGGCTTAAACTGCCGCCGATGTTCGCCTGCGCTACTTTATGAATCTTTTCAAACAGACCTTCCGCCTCTTTGGCCGAACGGACCTGATTCATTATAACATTGATTTCATCTCTCAGTCGCGCCGTTACCTTGATCGTCGCATACGCATCGGTAATTGCCGCAGGATCGGGAACCGTCACGACGATCACGTCGTCACAAGCACGTAGAAAAAGCTGGATATGTTCCCCGATCCCCGCCCCGGTATCAATAATCATCACGTCCAGATCATCCAGAACCGAAGCCTGATCCATAAAACGCTCGAACAATCCGCCCGAAGCGTATTTGAATATCTCTTCACCGCTCTCTCCCGGTATCAGTACCAGATTTTTCTCGATCGGAACCAAAATGTCCTCGACCTTGGCTTCTCCTTTGAGAACATGCAAAATATTTTTTTGGATTTTGACGTTAAACATCACATCCAGATTCGCCAGTCCGATATCGGCATCGAAAATACCCACTTTCAGACCGTATTTCGCCATCAAATAGGCCATATTGGAGCTGATAGTACTTTTCCCGACTCCTCCCTTACCGCTGGTTATAGCGATAAAGCGGGTTTTCTTAGCATTGACCTGACGGTTTTGATTCACTAAAGCTTCGAGTTTCGAGGCTTGGTGGTTCATGGCATTTCACCTTTACGAAATCCGTTCATCAAACATTCGACCAAAAAGTCGCTGCTGGCGACCACCAAATCCTCCGGAACTTCCTGACCCACCGAAAAGTAACTGATCGGCACTTTTGTTTCATATACTAGCGAGAAGATATTGCCGAATCCCCGGGTCTCGTCCAGTTTCGTAAACATCATCGTATCGATCCCCAAAGGGGCAAAGTTCTCATATGTCGCTTTGAGGTCTTCGTACTTGATCGAACTCGGCATTACCAAAACGACGTCGACGCTGTAATCGGTGTCGTTACCGCGCAGACACTCGTAGATTTTCTCGATTTTCCCTTTGTCATACGGGGATGAACCCATCGTATCGATCAGGATATAATCGCTGTATCGAAGGGCATTGAGCGCACTCGAGAACTCCGGCGGGTCGACGACCGTCTCGATCCCGAGTTTCATCATCCGCGCATACTGCATCAGTTGCTCGACCGCCCCGATACGGTACGTATCGAGAACGACGAGACCTACTTTGTATTTTTTCTCCAGCAAGTACGAAAAACGGGCGGCCAGTTTGGCTATCGACGTCGTTTTACCGACTCCGGTCGGTCCTACGAGCATAATCACTTTTTTCCCGCCGTTTTTCGGAGGAGTTTCGATCCGAACCGGAATCATTTTACGCATCAAAACTTGAAAATAACGTTTAACCGTCTCGGAGCTCTCCCGCATCTTCGAGGGCATATGCTCCAATGTCAGATGCATGATCTCGTCAAGGTGTTCCTGGTCCATTCCGCTTTGCTGTGCCAGACGATAAATTTCGGCAAATTCAGGGGGGATGGCTGCCGTCGTTTTAGGCGTTTTTTCCGACCAGAACATATTCTGAATCAATTTGACTTTGTCGCCGAGTTTTTCAATCTCTTCTTTGATCCGTCTGAGATCTTCGCTCTCCGCTGCCGGAGCTTGGCGGGGAGCCGAGCGTTCTTCTTCGGTCACTTCGGCGATTTTCGAGATTTGTTTCGCCGCTTCGGAAATATTGTACAAAACGTCGCTGCTTTTTTGAGCCAGAGGACGCTGTTTGGTCAAAGGTTCCTGCGGTTTCGGTTTAGGTTTGGGAGCCGCATCTTCTTCCACACCGACGACAATTTCATACAAAGCGCTTTTACCGAGAGACTTTTTCTGTATTTCGCGGGTTTCGATCAGTACGGCTTCTTCCCCGACCTCTAATTGCGCCTTTTTAAGCGCCTCTGCCGGAGTCGTACCGCTAAATGTCAAAATGGTCATAATCGTCTCCGTACACTCTTGTGGGTCAAACTTCCTAACGGAATCGTCACGCTCTTCCGCTCTTGCCAATGCAGATGAGGGATATTCAGTTTTTCCGAACGGATTACCCGATCATCGAAAAACAGAATATCCAAATCCAACGTTCTCGGCGCATTCGGAAAACTCCGTTTTCGCCCAAAACGTTTTTCAATTTTCAATATCAGCCTTAACAGCGCCTTCGGCTCCAACGATGTTGCAATCTCAATGACCGTATTGTCAAAATCGTTTTGCTCCGAATACCCGAAAGGGGGATTTCGAAGAATCACACCGCCTTGAATCGGTTGCAGCAGTGATAATTTTACCAAATATACCCATAGATGATGCATCCGTCGTCGGGTATCTCCGATATTTCCGCCGACACCGATCACGGCGCGGTATCGATGAGGCGATTTTTCACGACGCTTCGAGGGAAAACGGCGATCGATATACACCGTATGCCGATCATCCAGCCGCCGTGCAAGAGGCATTACTCTTCTACCGCACCTTGTTGTTGCGCATGCGCTTGACGCATTGCACTGATTTCACTCAAAATCTGCATCATACCTACCATTGCCAAATGGTATCCGAAAGGTCCGAAACCGATAACCGAAGAGGTGCATACAGGAGCCGTCATACTTTTTTGGCGAAACTCTTCACGACGGTAAATGTTACTGATATGGACTTCGATTGTCGGAAGGTTTACGGCGCTGATCGCATCGCGGATAGCGATAGAAGTGTGTGTATAGGCTGCCGGGTTGATGATGATTCCGTCCGCATCGCCGTAGCACTCTTGAATACGGTCGACAATTTCTCCTTCGAGATTGCTTTGGTAAAACTCGATCTCGACACCGTTTTGCGTTGCAACGTCTTTCATTTGCGCATGAATCTGTTCCAAACGCATCGGACCGTACACTTGTGTTTCACGTACTCCCAACATATTGAGATTCGGCCCTTGGATAACGACTATTTTCATTGATAAACCTTGATTTCTGTTTTAGGGTATAGATTATATGAGGTTCTATATTATAAGCAACTAAATCCCTTTTGAGTTCAATAAATATCTCCAAAAAAATACTCAAACGGCGCGCTTCTGCTATACTTTTGAACTTTTCTAAAAATGTATGAGGTTACGAGTGAAAATACTCCTGAGTGACGCCGTCTTTACCGACGGAACCGTATATCGCGATCACGGTGTCGTGTTTGATAAAACTATTGTAGAAATGGCTCCCAATGACGAGCTGCGTGAGCGTTACGCAGGACAATGTAGCGAGCTGGGAGAAGGGTCTGTCCTTTTGCCCGGTCTGATCAATTCCCATGTCCATTTGGAGTTCAGCGCCAACCGTTCAACCCTAACCTACGGCGAATTTATGCCGTGGCTCTCCAGTGTCATTTCATCGCGCGATGATCTGATAAACGGATGCGACGACGGATGCATCGCCCATGCGGTCGATACGATGCTCTCTAACGGTATCACTGCGTTCGGAGCCGTCAGCTCATACGGTTTCGATCTCGATGCCTGTGCCGGAGCATCCCAGAAAGTCGTCTATTTCAACGAATTGATCGGTTCGGATCCGGCAATGGCCGATGCCCTTTACGGCAATTTTCAGGAGCGTCTTTTCGCCTCACAGCAAATAGAACGTGAGGGGTTTTATCCCTCGATCGCGATCCATTCTCCCTACTCCGTCCATCGGGTTCTGATCCAAAAAGCGCTGAAATACGCAAAAGAGAAATCGCTGCGCGTGAGTGCCCATTTACTCGAAAGTCCGGCAGAGCGTGAATGGCTCGATAATAACAGCGGACCGTTCCAAAATTTTTTCCAAAACTTTCTCAAACAGAGCCAAGCCGCCAATACCGTGGAAGAGTTTTTAGGCTATTTCGACGATATACCCACCCTTTTTACCCACGTCGTTCAAGCTAGAGACAAAGAGCTCAGCCAAATAGCTCAGAGAGGACACAGCGTTATCCATTGCCCTATTTCCAATCGTCTTTTAGGCGTGGGAGCACTTGATCTGCAACGGCTAAGTAGCCACGATATTCGTTTCATCTGCGGAACCGACGGCTTAAGCTCCAACTACGCTCTTAACCTGTTCGAAGAGATGAAAATCGCCCTCTTTACCCATTATTCCGATGATCTTCCCGCTCTTGCGCAGCAGTTGTGGAAAGGGGTCGGTATCCATGCCGCGGAAGCGATGGGGCTGAATTGTGGTACAATCGCACCGAACTACGATGCGGATATCCTCGTCACTCGGGTCAATTACCCTATCAACGACCAGTTGCCGATCCATTTGATCACGCAGCCGCCGCGTATTGAATCAATCTATATCCAAGGGGAGCACATACGATGATGCAATGGATTCAAAAAATCGGTTCATGCCTCGTTCGGGGACTCAAGTTTATGCAGGCACATTTTAAGGCAACCCTTCTGGCTGTCTTTATATTGTGGCTGTTTCTTCCTTCCGGCGAAGAGGGGATTGCACCGCATAATCTCCAAAAAATCGCTTTGTCCGGTCCGATTATGGATGCAGGGGAAATTGTCCAAGAGCTTGATGACGCGCGTGAAAACGATGATGTCAAAGGGGTTCTTTTCAGCATCGATTCTCCCGGCGGTGCCGTCGCCCCTTCCGTCGAAATCGCCTATGCGATCAAACGCCTCTCCGAAGTCAAACCGGTCGTCGTTTATGCGGCAGGGATTATGGCCAGCGGCGGATACTATTCCGGGATTTGGGGAAATGAGATCATTGCCAATCCGGGCAGTATGATCGGCTCCATCGGCGTCATTATGGAAGGTGCCGATATCTCGGGTCTAATGGAGAAAGTAGGGGTCAAGACCCAAGTCGTCCATGCCGGAACCTACAAACAGGTCGGAACGTTTGATCGAGAGTGGAGTCCTCTCGAACGTGCGGAACTCGACAAGGTGATTAACGGAACCTACAATCTTTTCGTCAGCGACGTCGCCCGAGCACGCAAACTTGACCCCTCGAAAAGCTCCGAATACGCTGATGCCCACATCTTTACCGCCGCACAGGCACAAAAGGTGGGACTCATCGACAACATCGGCGTCGAATTCGATGCAAAAAAACGGGTCGAAGCGCTGAGTAAAGTCAAAGATCCGATCTGGAACAAAGAAGACCCGATGGAAAAATGGCTCAAACAGTTTGCCGCAGAGGGGATTTCCCTCGCCCATATGTACTTTCCGCCCGTTACATTGAAGTAATCTCGACCACTTCCGCTTTGACGGCCCTGCGGTCGCTCATCGCTTCAAATATATCGCCCACGTTCAATACTTCCAAATCGATTACTTTTCCCTCCCGGGCGATTTGGGCAAATCCGCTTTTATTTTTGTTTTTTGGATGATTGGTATTCAACCCTTCGATAAGCTGCGTCATCAAAAAGCGCTTTTGCCGCAACGTCGATTCGATGCTTTGGTTCAATCGCTCTATCAACGGAATAATTTCCCGTCGGCTTTGCTCCAATCGTTGCGCCATTTGTCGGTTCAACCGTTCTTTCAGTTCACGAATCACTTCCGCCTGAACACTTAAACGGTGTTCGACACCGTGGCGTTTAAAGGCTTCTTGCAATGACTGAAGCTGTTCGTACTTGCGATCCAGCCGCTGCTTGATCATCCCCGATGCACCGTAGCGAATCTCGTCGATGCTTTGCAATAGCTCGTTTTGATCGGGTAAAAGCATCTGCATCGCGGCACTCGGAGTCGGTGCGCGCATATCGGCCACGTAATCGCTGATCACCCAGTCGATCTCGTGTCCTACCGCGGACATCGTCGGAGTCTGCATCGCAAACAATGCATCCGCAACCATCTCTTCGTTAAAAGGCCACAAGTCTTCGATACTTCCGCCCCCTCGTCCAACCACAACTGCATCCGCTTGTAGCGTATCGGCATACCGCAACGCATCGGCTATTTGCCCTGCCGCACTAGAACCCTGCACCAATACATCCAAAACAATAAGCTTGACTAATGGCCAACGCTGTGTTGCAACACGCTGCATATCCTGCAAGGCCGCTCCCGTCGCGGAGGTCACCAGAACGATTTTTTGAGGGAATTTGGGGAAAGATCTCTTGCGGGAAAGATCGAAGTACCCTTTGGATTCCAACTTTTGTTTGAGCTGCTCGAATGCTACGGCCAATGCCCCTGCTCCGTAAGGCTCGGCACTGAAAGCATTGATCTGATACTCGCCGCGCGGTTTGTAGAGGCTCAGTGCACCATGCAAGATGATATGGGCACCCTCTTCGAGAGAAAACTTCAGCCGCGCGGCGTTGCCTTTGAACATCACGCATCGGATGGACGAATCGGCATCTTTGAGGGTAAAGTAGATATGGCCGCTGCCGTGTTTGGTAACGCGGGAGAGTTCTCCCTCCACGCTGACAAATTCAAAAGAGGTCTCTAAGAGGGCTTTGATCTGTTCGTTCAGACCGGAGACGCTAATCGCAGCGGACATCATTATTTTTTACGGGCGATCATCAATGTTGAGATGTCCATCGAGAAGCTTTTGGTATAAAGCATTTCAAATCCTGCATCTTCCAGTTCCTGACGCATTTTTCCAACCGTCAAAAATCCTTCGATCGAGTCGGGAAGGTAGCGATACGCTTCATAGTTGTTTGAAATAAGACCGCCGATGCGGGGGAGGACATTATTCATATACCAGTCGCGTACTTTTCCCAGCGGTGAGGGATTTTCATTTTTCATAAATTCCAAAATCACAACCAAACCGCCGTTTTTCAGGACGCGGTTGAATTCGCGTAATCCTGCCTGACGCTCTACGACGTTACGAATTCCGTACGAAATACTGATAATATCGGCAGAGCCGTCCTCTCTTGGCAACTCGGTTGCCGGCGCAATGTGAAACGACAGGTCCGGAAACTTTTCTTTTCCGACTCCAACCATCCCCTCAGAAGGATCGACACCGACGATTTCACCGATATTCATACCCGATGTTTGGGCTCGGCGGCTCCAATACCCCATCATATCACCCGTTCCGCAGGCGACATCGACGATCGAATCGATAGTTTTATTCTCGCAATACCCGTATGCCAGATCACATGCTTTCTTTCGCCAAAACGTATCGACACCCATACTCAAAACCCGATTGGCACGATCATACGTTGGAGCAATATCATTAAACATGGATACAATTTTTTCTTGACGGGTCATAAGCATTCCTATTTCTTCTTCATCCAAAGGATAATATTGTCGGTGATTTTAGCGTGCAGTACCTCAAATTCCTCTGTAACCGCACCGAGAGTTTGCGAGCCTTTACCGATTTTCGGTGCAATATAGCATAAATACCAGTCACAGAATTCTGCAGTAGCTTCCATCATCGCGCCACCCCCTTCGATCATGACCAGCGAATATCCTCGAAGCTTCTCAAAAGAGGAATCGATGAAGACGTTTCGATCAGGAACATGAAACAGCGGTATTGTCCGATCGAAAGTATCGGCATGCGAATAGATCAGAACATCGGGTGCTTTTCCCCCGACAAGCCGTGCATCAAGAGTGGGGCGATCACAACGGACCGTATTTCCTCCCACGACGATCAGATCACACCGTTCCCGAAGTGCGTGTACGTGTTCACGAGACATAGCCGAACTGATAACGCCGTTATCGACCGTTCCGTCTAACCGCTGTGCCCATTTAAAAAAGACGAAAGGGGTGTGCTGCCATTGTAAAAAAGGCTCTAAAAGTTTTTGCCCCTCTTCTTCCAGAACACCGAAAATACATTCGACACCGGCATCGTTCAATATTCCAGCCCCACCGGCTGCTGCAGGATTCGGATCTTTGGCACTGATATAGACTCTCTTGATTCCCAAATCACGGATCAGCAGTGCACAAGAGGGTGTTTTACCGCTGTGGGAACACGGCTCTAAAGTTACCGCCATCGAAATAAGATGAAAAATACCGTTGTGATGGGTGCGAAGATAATCGTGTATGCGGTGAGAATCATCACATTCCCCTATCGACGTATCGCCGGAGAGAAGAGTATAGGCGTCACGCAGTGCATACACTTCTGCATGTGGTCCCCCTGAACGCGTATGAGCGCCCACGGAGATAACCGTACCGTCATCACTCATACATACGGCACCGACTGCAGGATTGGGAAATGTGAGGAGTTGATACTCCCACGCCGCATTGAAAGCGTGGGTCATTGCGTGAAGTGCGGCTTCGATGTTCATTACCACTCGAAGTAGGTTTTAGCCTTGCTGATAGAGCGGAAAGGGACACTGTGCGTCTCTCCCTCTTTCGTTTTAATCGTGATCTCTTCGTTTTCGACCGAGACCACTTCACCGTCAAATTTTTCTTTGTTTACCGTCGAGAAAACGACTTTTTCCCCGATGGATTGAGCAAAATGATCGAGTGTTTTAAGTTTACGTTCAATCCCGGGCGAGCTCACTTCCAAGCGGTATTCTCCGCCGACCGGAGGTGTAACATCAAGTAGCGGTGAAATAAGATGGGTCGCTTCGACACACTGATCCAAACTTACTCCACCCGGTGCGGTAACGCTCACACGGAAGATCGTGTTTTCATTTTCGTTGAAAACGGCTGTATCATAGAGGGACAAGCCGATCGATTCGACCATTTTTTTGATGTCGCTCTCAAGACTCATTTTTCTTCTCCTTGGCGATTTGTGCGAAGAGGGCTTCAATATTTTGACTTCGCTTGAGGGTATCGTCAAAAACAAACGTCATACGGGGGCTTCGAAACCATGACTGATCTTTCATACAATGCTCTTCAATGATCGGACGGGCTTTTTCAAGCAGTTTTAAAAATGCCGCTTGCTCTTGCGGTGTGTAATCGTGCGGATCGAGATAAACTTTCGCATCGCTACGTCCGCGTGAACAATGAACATCGATGACATCCACTTCACGCACACGTGCATCGGAAAGTTGAGAAATCGCTTCGGGGATCAACTCTTTGAGAATCGACTCCGTCCGTTTGACTTTGATTTGTGCCGGTGTCACAGGGATACTTTTTTCTCGATTTTGGTAAAGGTTTCGATAACGTCGCCCACTTTGACATCGGTGTATCCGTTAAGGACAACCCCACAGTCAAACCCTTTGGTAACCTCTTTGACATCGTCTTTGAAACGGCGAAGAGAGGTAAGATCACCCTCATGGATAACGACGCCCTCACGGATAACGCGAACCATTCCACCGCGTACAAGTTTACCGTCGACAACCACACATCCCGCGATTGTTCCGCCGCCTTTAGGCATTGGGAAGGTATCACGCACTTCGGCTTGACCTGTGTTCTCTTCGCGGAATTGCGGAGCCATCATACCGGTCAACATCGCCGTAACGTCATCGATCAACTGATAAATGATCGAGTAGGTATTGATTTTAATTCCCATCTGTTTTGCCAAGGCATTGACATTACCCGTCGGACGGACATTAAATCCGACCAGCATACAGTTCTCACTATTGTTCACTAACGCAACGTCATTCTCGGTAATACCGCCGACGCCGCTAGAGATTACTTCGACTTTAACCTCTTCGTTACGGAGTTCAGAAAGAGCGGATCGAATCGCTTCAAGTGATCCGTGTACGTCGGTTTTTAGAACCACTTTAAGGGCTTTCAAGCGTCCCTCGGCAATCAATGAGCTAAGTTCGTCGAGTGTTGTTTTGGTGCTGTGTGAAAGTTCACGGTGACGATCGTATTCATACCGTTTTTGAGCAAACTCGCGCGCTTCTTTATCGCTTTCCATAACCATTAAGACTTCACCCGACGGCGGTACGTCACTTAAACCCACCACGACGGCAGTCTCACTCGGTCCTATTTTTTGGAGCTGTGCTTTACGGTCGTTTACCAATGCACGAACCCGGCCGTATGCACTTCCGCACACGATATTATCTCCGACTCTCAACGTTCCGTTTTGGACGATGACGGTGGCTACCGGTCCTCGCCCTTTTTCCAACGTAGACTCGACAACAACGGCTTTAGCCATATTGGTCGGATTTGCTTTAAGTTCCATGATCTCCGCTTGGAGCAGGATCGCTTCGAGCAAATCGTCGATTCCGGTCATCGCTTTAGCCGACACGCCGACGAATTCAATATCTCCGCCCCAATCGACAGGATTAAGACCGAGTTCCGCCATTTGTGCTTTGACCATATCCGGATTGGCTCCCGGTTTGTCCATTTTGTTGACTGCAACGATGACCGGAACTTTGGCTTCCTGCGCATGTTTCACCGATTCGCGGGTTTGAGGCTTGACTCCGTCATCCGCGGCGACAACGATAACGATGATATCGGTCAGTTGTGCACCGCGTGCACGCATCGCACTAAAGGCCTCATGTCCCGGAGTATCGAGAAACGTAATCAATTTACCGTGTTGTTCGACGGAATAGGCACCGATATGCTGGGTAATTCCTCCCGCTTCGCCGTGTGCAACTTTGGCATTACGAATTGCATCCAAAAGCGACGTTTTACCGTGGTCGACATGCCCCATGATGGTAATAACCGGTGGGCGTTCTTCAAGCCCTTCTTCACTCTCTTCCGTCTCTTCGTAAGTACTTTCGTAGTTGAATGCATCTTTCGGATCGATCGTCGTTACCTCGACGCCGAATTCGCTCGCCAAAATTTCGATTTCATCTTTTCCGAGGAAATCGTTTTTCGTTACCATCATTCCGAGGTTGAAAAGGATCTTAATTACTTCGGAGAGTGGCTGTCGCACTTTATCCGCAAATTCATAAACACGGATATCTTCGGGGATTTCAACATGGGTAATGACTTCATCTTCTTTTGCATCGCGGGTGTACTTTTTACGTGCTTCACGAGAAACTTGACGCGGTTTGTTTTTATTCGCACCCTGTTTTTTCCCGGAATTTCGCCCTATCGGTTTTTTTTCTTTAGGTTTTTGTTCCTCTTCCGGCTCGATTTTCGCACTTAAATCGTTGAAGTCCATCAATACGATCTGTTCGTCTTCGTAGTCCATCGACACATCGGAAATACCGCCTCCGAAAATATCCAGACGGACACCCTGATCTTTTTTCTGTACCGGGGCATTATTATTCTGTGCTTTTTTCGCTTTTTTCGCTTCCAATTCGCGTTGAGCCTGTTCGCTCAATTTTCCGTAACTCGATACGGCCGTAACTTCTTGACGCACCGGTGCGATATATTCTTCTTCGACAGGACGTTTTTTCTTGACGATTTTAAGACCGGAGCGTTTTTGCGGTTCCGCATCGGCCGCAGCTTCTTCCGGAAGCTCTTCTTTAACTGCGGTATCAGATTGGGCGTGAACTGTTTCTGCCGGTGCCGATACCGCGGTTGCAGATTCCTCGGAAGAAACTGATTTAGAAGAAGATTTCGGCATCGGCGTTTCCGTCGCAGCCCCGCTCATGATATAGTTCATGATTTGCTCAGCTTCCTCGATCGAGACCGAACTCGAAGCAGTTTTAACATTCAATCCCATTACGGCCGCTTTATCCACTACCTCTTTGGAATTGATACCAAGTTCCTTGGCAATCTCATGAACTCTTACTTTATCCATCATTAACGATGATCTCCTTTAACCGATTCATTAACATCTCTGTTGCACCGTTTTTGCATTGACGAGCCAACTGACCCGGAGTCTTTTTGTGTTCCACGCATGATATACATAGATAAAAGCTTCTCCCCTTATATGAATAAGGTTCCAATATCCCCTCACGGCATTGAAGCCGCAGAAGTGCAGATTGAGCGAAACGCTCACGACACGCCACACACATTCGTATAGGCTGATGTAACTTTTGCGCCATTATATCCAATACTTTCTTAGTTATCGTTCGACGACAAGTCCATGATTGTCAAAGCTTAAAATTTTAACCTCAAAATCGGTGAATTCCGCCTTAAATTTTTCCGCCAACATTTGAGCGTCCTGATCGTAGACCATGTTAAAAAAAGTCGATCCGCTCCCCGAAAGTGTCGACATCAATGCACCATTGTCGTACGCCATTTTTTGAACGGCAAAGAGTTCCGGTAACATTTTCATACGCACTTTTTGATGAAACCGGTCCTGTGTCGCCAGACGTAGCATCTCCCAATCTTCATTAAAAAACGCCCCGACCGTCACGGCAGTGTGCGAGAGATTAAAAACCGCATTTTCTTTGCTGTAGGATTTCGGGAGTGTTGTCCGCGACTTTGCGGTTGAGATCGGTTTGTTCGGGATAACGACAACCGCCTTGAGATAATCGGGGAGATGCTTTTGTTGAGAGAAAACTTTTTGTTTTTCTACCATCGCCGCATTGAATCCCCCCATGACCGCCGGAGTGATATTATCCGGATGACTTTCATAGACAAGGGCATGATTGAGAATACGTCTTTTGGACACTTTTACCCCTGCCGCTTCATGGGCACAGCTGATCGCGCTGACGATGACGGCAGATGAGCTTCCAAGCCCTCTGGACATCGGGATTTGATTATAAAACGTAAATTTGAAGTTTTGTCGTTTTTGCGTCAAACGGCGATAATGCTCGTTAAAAATACTGACAAAAAGGTTGTTTCCCTTTAATCTCGGATTATTTTCCCCTTCTCCTTTGATAGAGACGGTAAAAAAACGGGAAGGGACCAATTCGACTTGATTTCGTAAATCGACGGCAAGTCCCAACGAATCAAATCCCGGGCCTAAATTAGCACTCGTTGCAGGTACACTGACGAACAAATAATTTCCTTATCCTACGGCATCGATCCCGTAATACGGGAGATTGTCCGAATCAAAATTTTCTATCTCGATGGTCTCGGGAAGTACAAAAGCGTTCATTTGCGGCGCTTCTAACGGTTCCAGAGCAATTGTAGAGCTATTTTTAACAAAATAGAGCTTTCCAACTGCTTTGATAGGGCTGTTTTGGTTAAAAAAGAAGGCATCCGTTGCCAAAAGGGGAACTTTTTGAACAATACTCAAAGTTTTTAAAAACAAATACGTGACTTTGATCCCCATAAAACTTCCGGGACCTTTGGCATAGATAAAATGGGAAAAAGAGTAGCGCTTGCATAACGGATCGAATATCTCGGCCAGTACATCCGAACCCATTCCCTCGCTTCGGATCGTTTCGACTAAAACACCGTTTTCATACACACCGACGAGAACGGGAGTGCCAAGTGCGACGACAACCGCATCATGCATACGCTTTCGCCAGCTCTTTCGATTCGGCCGCGGCCAACTCCACAACCTCATAATTCGCCGGATCTTTCAGAAGTTCCAGCGTAAGCTTATGATTCAGATCATGGCTTCCCGCGAAAGCTTCGTAATTGCCGATAAAATTCATCCCGATCAATGACATATCGCCGATAGCATCGAGGATTTTATGACGGACGAACTCGTCTCCGAACCGGAGTCCCTCGGGATTAAGTACTTTTTTATCGTCCAATACGACCGCATTTTCGAGGCTTCCGCCTAATGCAAGCCCTTTGGAACGGAGGTACTGAACCTCATGGACGAATCCGAATGTCCGGGCACGGGCGATCTCTTTTTTATAGTTTTCTTTCGTAAACGCAAGAACATAACTCTGTTTATCGATGACGGGATGGGCGAATTTGATTGTAAAATCGTAGTTCATGTCATTCGAAGGGATCAATTTAACGTACTTGTCCCCCTCTTGGACAATCACCTCTTTTTTTATCCGCATGATTTTTTTAGGAATATCCTGCTCGATGATCCCGGCCTCTTCCAAAAGCATGCAAAAGCTCATCGAAGATCCGTCCATCACCGGAATTTCATCGGCATCGACAATCACACGGAGATTATCGATACCGTATGCGTAAATCGCGGAGAGCATATGCTCGATCGTAGAGATCGTTACCCCTTCTTTTCCAATCACCGTAGCCATTTTGGTATCAACGACATTGGCGGGAACCAACGGAATCGACACTCCCGCGTCGCTGCGATAAAAGACGATGCCGCTATTGCATCCCAAAGGCTCAAGACGCAATTTCACCGGAGAACCGCGGTGCAACCCGATTCCTACCAGTTCGACGCTTTTGCCGATCGTTGTTTGCATCATAGCATTCTCCCTTTCCCGTCCGATAGTTATAGTATCGCTAATTATACCGTTTTTCAGCGTTGATTAATAATAACCTTCGCATCATCGATCACGCTGGTAATATTGTCGTAGATCCATTTGGTATCCATCCACTCTTCCGGGCGAACTTCGATTCCCTGAACCAGAATACCGAAATGAAGATGATCTCCCATCGCATAACCGCTTAGGCCCGTTTTAGCGATTTGCTGACCTGCGGCGACATGATCCCCTTCTTGAACATCCACTTCCGAACAATGTCCGTAGAGAGTATACAATCCGAACCCGTGGTCAATAATCGGCAAGTTCCCGTAAATACCGTTGGGCTGCGAAAAAACGATTTTTCCGCCGTTTGAGGCGACAATCGGTCCCATATGGACACTTGCTAAATCCAATCCCATATGATACGCATTGGAAAGATTTTGCTGCCCTTTATAACTGTAGATACGGTGATCCCCGAAATCTGCCACTTTTTGACCGTTGACAAGCGGATAAAACGGTGCCGGATTAAAATCGGTAACGATGTTTTTCGAAACTTTGGACGTTATATCGTGAATGATCTTTTCATTATCCGATCGTACTTTTTCATTGATAATTTTAAACTGTTCCAATCGGTCATCTACACCTGCGGTTTGTTCGTAGTCGTTCGCCAATTGGGCAATTTTACCGTCCAAAAATGCATCGCTGAGTTCGATATTCGATACGCGGTATACATGGTCTTTCAAACGTAACGGCACCGTGCTTCTGGCCTCATTGCCCGCACGGTCGCGTGCAACAACCGTCGCCGTAAAACTTTGTTCTTGAACCGGCCAAGCTAAGAGCGATGCATAGTATCCTTCTTTGATGAAGGGTTGGGCGATAAACGTTTTGCCGAAATTGGTTTCAATTTTTAAACTCTCCATATGAGGGTCATCCGCTTTGAAAACGACGATCGCCGATCCCCCTTTTTGAATTTTATACGAGTTTGCGACAATTGCCAGATTCGGACGGCGTTGATCGATCACATAGGTAAACTCTTCTTTGAGCGTATTTCCCATGAACAATCCCCAGAGGCTGTTGTCCGTCGCTTCGATTTTCAACGTGACTGACGGGGAGTCGACACGGCGGACCCCTTTAGGAGGGAGGACATCAAAGCTTCTTTTGATCTCTTTTGAAGGAGTAGTATCATCAACGACAACCCATTCGTCATGCGGTGTCATCAGCGTCGCTTTAAACGATTTCAGTCCGCTTGCGTCTTCAACGTTCACATGGATCGGATCTTTAAAATTCCAATATCCGTCCAGACTAAGCGTCACTTTTGGATCTTCACGCTCAAAACTCGGCGAAAACGCCATAAATCCAAGCGCACCCAGCACTACTGCTATTAAAACCCATCCGATAATCCCCGAACCGTTTCGGCCTCTTCTCACTCAAACTCCTTTTGTATCGTTGTAATTAAATCGCCGACGAAATCTCTCGTCCGAGCTTCTTTGATATAAGCACCGGCACGATGCCGATGCCCTCCTCCTCCGATAGTCGCCATGACTTTTGACGCATTAAGCGTATCATCGGTATAGAGTGAAATTTTCATTCCGCCGCCGGGACGTTCGATATGAACCATCGCCGCCTGAACGCTTCGCATTTGCAAGGCGTCTTCCAAAACACTTTTACATTCAATGACACCGCTTCCGGTCTCTTCCAAGAGTGCAAGCGATACTTCAAACACCGCTACTCTTCCATCCAAAAGAAGTTTCATCTGTTTAAGCAGCGCTCCGCGTAACCGCACAGATGCCAACGAACGGCGTCGATAAAGCCACTCGACACATAAAGCGTGATCGGCTCCGAGTGTAATTAACGAGTGGGCTAAAGCAAAGATTTTAGCATTGCATTGCGGTACATGAAAACATTTTGAGTCTTCAAGCACTCCGGCATAAAGCGAAAGCGCCATTTTAGCATTGATTGTTAATCCGTTGGCAACAAAGAAATCATAAACGACCTCCGTCGTACTGATTGCATCGGTATCGACAAGATTGAACGTACCGTAGCGTTCGTTACTTTCGTGATGATCGATATTGATGAGGGGCAATGCCGTATCGATCCCGAGTCTTTTATAGCTGCCGCAGTCAAAACTCACGATACAATCTGCATCTTTGGGAAAACGATGGGTGAGCTTATCGAACCACGGCAGAAACCCCAGATTCGGATTAATCTCGGTAGAAGTGCAAAACAAGGTGACTTTTTTTCGCAGACGGAGCAAATGAGAGAAAAATGCACATGCCGAGCCGAGGGAATCGGCATCGGGATTTGTATGGGCAATCAAAACGATATGATCGGAAGAATCAATCAGGGATAAAGGCATCAGATACTCGTTAAACGCTTCACAGGCAATAAATTGCCGGGATTATAGCATGTATCCTCGCTTATACAATACTATTCAATAACACTTTTCAAAACGGCTTCAAAATCTTTCTGCGCTTGAGACAATACCGCTTTGGCATCCGGATCTTCTACGCGGGCACTGCTCATCCAGTTGTAAACTCCCGGGAATCCCATCACGATCTCATCCGCATCTTTTTTCTTGTATACCATCAATGTACACGGTGCAAAAGCGGCAGCTTCCTGATGCGTTTGCGCTACCGTGTAGATCACTTTGAGTTTACAAATCGAATAAGTGTCATAAAAGTTAAAAGGGCTTTCATCTCCGTTTTCCGTCAACATGAACTGATAATCGGTAAAATTGGACAATACGAATCCGGCAGGTTTGAGCCCTTCTTCGATCATCATTTCCGCATCGTCTTTATCGCTTTGCCAGCTGTCGGCACCGCTTGCACGGACGAATCGGCTCAACAATACCCCCTCAGCAGGAAGAGCGTCCGCACTCAACGTGTGTTTAGCCCCGGGAAGCGTTTTTTCTAAGATAGCCATCACATTTTTTTCGATAGCGGCAAACTCGGGAGCATCAAACCCTGCGATTTTTTTCATTGCCGCCGCGGTCAATACCGAAACATGCAGATTGTTTTCACCTTTTTTCTGATAGATACCGACTCCCATCGGGACGAAAATTCCTCCGTCCGGATGCGATTTCACCAAAGAAGCCGCCTCTTTTTTCGGAATCACCGTCATAAGGTTAAAAATGGAAAAATCGCTTTTCCCGAATTGTTTCGTAAACGGACCGTTCATTTCGGTATCGGCCGATATCACGAATCCGTTCGCTTCAAACGCTTTTTCTATAACGGTCGGGCTCAATTTTCCATCAGCGTTCGGAGCGCTGTAAAGGTGTAAATCACCGCCGAAAAGGGATAAAACCCCCGCCATTATCAATACAATTATTGCTTTCACTTTTTCTCCTTATGGATGGATATATACGGCACCCTCTGCAGAGCGCTCGATAATTTCGGCTATACCGGCACTGACGACTTCAACATCCGGCATCAGTTCCGATTCCGATATATTTTTAGTACGCATCGTATTGCCGCATGCGACAAACTCAACCCCGTATTGTTGCAAAGCATCCACACGCGGAGCAAATGCTTTCTCATTTTTTAATACGGTCCGAATACCGTGATAATAAGCGACGATCCGCATGTGTACTTTTTCCGGTCCGTAGAATTTCAAAACATTGTTTGCCGTACTTAAGACGTGTTGAATCGTCTCATCGTCGCCGGAACTCACTCCGAGAACAACCTCTCGGGGTTTATCGATAGTCGGCAAAGGCTGGGCAAAACGGACATCGGCATACAGGGAAACACTCAATAGCAACCAAATCCAAAACACTTTTTTCATAGCTACTCCTTGAAGACTTCCGTATAATGACGGTTGTAGACTTTCAATTATACAAAAGTCCACAATCTTCATTATAAGACAAGACCCGCCCAAAGGCGGATCATGTATTGTTAGAACATATAGTTGATTTCGAAACGGTATTCGTTGTACGAATCGTAATCGGTTGTATCGGTAATCGGTGTTTTTAACAATGGGTCAGCATTGACCGTTGCAAAACGGAGTTTAAACTCTGTGTTTGGCAAAGCTTTAAACGTTTGAATCGCATCGACATGGAAAATCGTGCGATCTGAATATTTGAGCGAACCTGCAAGCATTTTCGCATCATCATAATTCATATCCGCATAATCGGCCGCAACATTCAGACCCGGAACCAAGCCTGCTTTGTTGAAATCGTATTTGGCTTGAACCATCCATGTTTTAGTATTTGCCATCCAGTTATACTGTGCCATAGAACGGGTATATCCTCCCGTCGGGAATCCGCGCCACGGAGCAATGATATCGGCATCATCGGCAACTTTAGAGAAACCGCCCATGAGTGAAAACGGTCCGTTTGCCAAGACCAAACGTGCTGCCCACATGCTTGCGTCAACGCTGGTAGGATCAGTATAACCTTTTGCCGATGAAGCTGTAACATTACCTGCTAATGCCGCACCTCCGATTGCACCCGCACCGTCGTCCATTTGACGAAGATAACGTACACCCGGTGTCAATGACCAGTCACTGCCAAGAGCGATTTTATAGTTCGCTTCGAGAACCAATGTAGAGAAAAAGCCGTCGATGTTATAGTAATCAGCGTTAAGTTTCAAATTTTTGATCGATTTGTTTTCTGCCGTTACAAAAATCATTTCAGGATCTTTATCTTCTCCCGCAGCCGCGATTTTGGCCGGAGTGAGTCCTGCATGTCCTGCAGAATCGTCATTCTCAACACGTTTTTGGTAAGCTAAAATGCTGTGAAATGTTTGGTGATCACGTAGCTTTTGTTGTGTGATATACCCTAAACGCAATTTGGTATCGGGAACATCTTTGTTTTCAACAACGGCTGCTTCAAACGTATTAGGAACCATTTTAGTGTCATTGGATGCCAAAAGGGTACTTTCGATAATTTGGCGACCGACTTTAAGATCGGTTTTTCCTGCTTTGTATTCCAAATACCCCTCAGCCAATACGCCGATAGCCTCTTCTGAACCGTCAGCCGCCGTACGATACGTATCTTTACCCGCTTTACCGATATTGGTCGTACCGATAGTATTCTCAGCCGTAAGCGGCACCGTTCCGTAAAAACCTAAAGTCGCGCCGAATCCGTTGAAAAATCCTGTTTTATAGATCAAGCTTCCGCCGAGTCCCCATGCATCATGATCTTTTGTGCTGTTCAATTTTTCATTATCCCAGTCCCACAAAAACATGTTCGAACGGATACGCCCGTAAACTTCACCTTTTGTAAACATTTCGGCTACAGTATTTACATCACCCGGAACTTTGGTATATTCAACCTGCATATTCCCTTTTAAGGTACGGTCTTCCGTTTTAAGCGCATGCGCCGACGTTGCTAGTAGACATGCAGCTGCTGCCGCCATACTGATTTTCATTACGTTCATAACTCTCACTCCTTTAAGTTTTGAAGTTGACGATCGGGGTGTTTTAGCACCCTCTCGCACCTTTTTTCGGACAGCCGCAGTCATAGTCCATCAACCGCACATTGCTGTTACCGCTGATGTTGACATTTTTCTGACGACGAATATACGCTGCGGTGACATCGTATACCGGACGGGTGAGCGATTCTCTGAGATTGCTCCCCGCGTTTTGCAAATTGCCGCCCCATGAAGAGACTTTATACACTTTTGCATCGTTCAACGGTTTCCCGCCGACCGTAATGTTGTGAATACGCTTACCGGAAGCGGCTCCAACCTTGATCTCGTAGGTCACCCCGCCGAGACGACTCATATCTCCTCCTTGCTGATACAGCGGATTAGCGTTGAACACGTTATCGGCGATATCCTCAAGCAGGGTACGGATATGTTTTCCGGTCAATTCGAAGGTATAGACGTTCGGATACGTGATCGCCGTCATATCATAGACGTGATCCATCGTAATCGCATCTCCTTCGAGTACCGTGGTTCCCCAGCGGTATCCCGGAGTAAACGAAATATCCGAGTCCATCGCATCGATGATCGAATCGTTGATCAGTTGGTCGAACGTCGAATGGAAGGTGTCACGTTTAAATAATGTATTTTTCGTGATCCCCAACACTTCGGAAAGTTCCGAATCATACGGCGAGTACAATTCCGCTACCAATTTTTCCCCTTCCGGATCGGCCGGAATAAGGTTCGACGCTACCGGAATCAGTTTGTACTCATACCCTTTGACTTTATGGTTTTGGATATCGATATCCAAACGTCCGACGTATTTACCGTGGCTTCCGGCGATAATGATGACAGTACCGTTAATAACCGTCGGCTGCGGAGAAGGGTCATGCGTATGTCCGCTCAGGATAAAATCAATCCCTTTGACTTGGCGCGCAACCTCCTGGTCGACGCTGAAGCCGTCATGCGACAATACGACGACACAGTCCACTTTTTCCTCTTTGCGGAGTTTGTCTACATACGTTTGAAGGGTATCCAAACGAAGACCGAAGCTCCATCCTTGAGTAAACTCTTTCGGGTTTGCCGTAGAGGTGAACGGGAACGACTGACCGATGATACCGATCTTAGCCCCGCCGCGTTCCATAATCGTGTACGGTTCGAAAATAAGCTCTTCGAAATCGTCGGCAAACGAATCGTCCCCGATAATATTTTGGGAAATGAATTTCGCGTTGAGCATTTCGATCAGCTCTTTGACACGCGTTTTACCGTACGTAAATTCCCAGTGACCGACCATAACGTCGACACCGAGATAGTTTTGCGCTTTGACGATCGCCTCACCCTTGGTTTTTAAAGCGACTCCGGTACCCTGCCATGTATCTCCCGAATCGAGGAGCATAACATTATCGGCACCGCGCTCTTTTTTGATATGGTTAATGAGGGTTTTCATATGAGAAATCCCCCCCATTTTCCCAAATTTATGCGCCATTGCGTCAAAATTCATGTAGGTATCGAAATAGGCATCCAGACTTTTGCCTTTCATACCGTAATGTTTCAAAAATGACTCACCGCACAAAAATCCCGGTGTTCCGGTCAAATTCGGTGCTGAAATCAATGTCGATGGTTCACGCCAATACAAAGGTTTAAGGTGCGCATGCATGTCGCAGATATGCAACAACGTCACATTCCCGCGGGCATTAAATCCGTAAATCTCTTTAAGACCGACCTCATCGATCCGTTTGACCGACGAAGCAGCCGAAGCAACTGCAGGGACTCCCAGTCCCAAAGCAGCCGCGATATGAAAAAAATCTCTTCGTGATAAATCCATTCTCTCCCCCTTAGCGTTTCAAGCCCGGGATCTGGATCTCGTTCCCTTTGGTTTTATTGGTCACGTAAACTTCTAGCGCAACCATCTCTTTTGAACCGAGTGGAATTTTTGCCAATAACGCATTGTCCATACATTGTTGGAAACGTTTATCCAATGCCGTCGTTTCGCTTTTAGTCATACGATACGCAGGCCAGGTTCCCGCCGCTTTGTTCACACCCAAATCCGGCAACGGCTGCATACGGAGACGCTGACCGATAATATCGGGGCTGTGACAGCTGTTACACGAAAGACCGCGCCCGCCGCGG
>Ga0172377_10001119_pt1 | contig 26569 bp, 22 predicted proteins | sample Pumphouse3metaG_FD_119749 | JGI IMG/M metagenome (GOLD analysis project Ga0172377, IMG submission 119749) | Leachate microbial communities from a municipal landfill in Southern Ontario, Canada - Pumphouse #3 metaG | ecosystem: Engineered > Solid waste > Landfill > Unclassified | place: Canada... | reverse complement strand
GCGCTCCTTCTCCAACGTGTTGGAAAAGATCCAGGAAACCGGAATGATCGCCGGCGTGGTGCGGCGCCTCAACACTTCACCCATCCAGGGTGCCACCGTCACCGCGGGCGGGCTCTCAGCCACCACCAATTCCGTGGGTGCCTACACCCTGGTGCTGCCCATCGGCAACTACGACGTCACCTGCTCCGCCACCGGATATCAGAGCCAGACGGCCAACGACATCACGGTCAACCCGAACCAGACCACCACCCTGAACTTCATAATGGATGTGGTTTCCAACCAGGATGAAGTGGTTCCCGTAACCGCCACCGCCCTCCTGGGCAACTATCCCAACCCCTTCAACCCCGAAACCACCATCGCCTGGTGCCTCAAGGAAGCCGCGCCGGTGAAGATCGAGATCTACAACTCCAAAGGCCAGCGGATACGCACCCTGCTCGACGAAACCAAGGCCGGCGGCTGGTACCAGACCGTCTGGAACGGCCGCGACGACAATGGCGACTTCGTTTCCAGCGGCGTCTATATGTACCGCATGAGCGCCGGGTCCTACCTCGCTAGCAGGAAAATGATGCTGATGCAGTAAAGCCTGCCGGTCCGGCCTTGCCCCTTTTCACAAAGGGCATGGCTTTGCATACAATACCGCCCCTGGATCGCTTGATCCGGGGGTTGGTTTTTCTTTAGGGGAGCGAACTTGAGGCCGGTTTGGTGTGCGCTGGCGTAAAAATATAGCTTGACAACTTGACGCTGGGCAAATCAAGTGTGGCGGCATAATACAGTTTATGAAAGTTTGATCAGATCAAACTCATCAAACAAAGGAGACAAGATGAAAGCAACGAAGTATTTTCTGATCCTGCTGGCTATGGTGGCCATGTTCACCTTCGCCTGCAACACCGAAACTGAGGAAGTGGCCGAAGAAGTGGTCGAGGAAGAGGTTGTGAACCCGATCGACAAATGGATCGGCGATGTGAAGGTCGTGGTTGAAGAATGGGAAGCCAAAGCCGCGGAAGGCCCTCTGAGCATGGAGGATATTGAAGCCTTTGGCGCCGCCAAGCAGCCTCTGATGGAAGCCGCGCAGGCCCTGGACCTGGAAAATGCCGCCACCGAAGAACAGGCAGCCCAGATCCAAGATCTGAACCAACGCATGGATGCTTTGGGAAAACTATAGACCCCCAAATCGAATTTATCTTCAAATCTGAGCCCCCCATAATCCGGGGGCTCTTTTTTGCGGCTCTATATCAAACCGAGGGGGTAACTAACCTGCCCCAAGAGCCTGCCACCGATTGGTTTTTCTGATAGAATCTGCTCTGCAAAGGTGACCAGGAAGTCCCGGCACGATCATCATAACCCCGCCTCGCACAGGGAGCAGGAGTCAAGGCGGGGGTTTTAACCCCTGTATCAGATACGCCGATCCAGACCAACCCAACCCAGCTTGCAAGGTGCAGGAATTTACAGCGCGATTTATCGCTTCGCCGATCAGATCACCGATATATCAAGGATCAAAGTCCTTCACCCCTCTGTGAGATTGTCCAAGGATCTGCAGTTTCCGCAATTACGGGGGATCAATCGCCCCTTCAATATTTCGTTACCCCCTTGGCGAGGGGTTCTTCACGGGCTGTACCCACATGGTTTGAAAGAGAGACATTTTAGATTTTTTAGATTTCCTTTTCCAAGCCAAAATTCCTGGTTGGCCCCCATTATCATTACGGGATAAATACGGGATCAATACGGATGAAATCCGTATTGATCCCGTATTTATCCCGTAATGATAACAAGAGCGCCATTGGTTCTTGGAAGGATTGGGAGATTTGATGGCTGAATCTAGCTTGGATCTACCCACCTCGACAACCAGCGGCAAACCCTGGCTTCATCCACCGGGGACAATTGGGAATGAAAAAGCCCGGCGGAGTGTTTTCGCCGGGCTTGTATATGTTTGGGATGAAAGCCTTTGTCAGACTTCCATGATCTCTTTTTCCTTGCTTTTCTCCACTTCGTCGATCTTGCTCACCCATTCGTCGGTGAGGTCCTGGATCTCCTTGAGGAGTTTTTTCTGCTCATCTTCGCTGATCTCGTGGTCTTTTTCCATCTTCTTGGCCTGGTCGTTGGCCTCGCGCCTGGTGTTGCGGATAGCCACGCGCGCGTCTTCAGCCAGTTTTTTGAGGCTCTTGACGATGTCGCGCCGTTTTTCCTCGGTGAGGGGCTGGAAGGGCAGGCGGATCACGTTTCCGTCGTTTTCCGGGGTGATGCCCAGGTTGGCGGCGAGGATGGCTTTTTCGATGTCCGCGAGGGTGGTCTTGTCCCAGGGCTGAACAACGATGGTCCGGGGTTCCGGGATGGAGATGTTGCAGAGTTGCTTCACCGGGGTGGGGCTGCCGTAATAGTTGATGCGCACGTCATCGAGCACGGAAGCGCTGGCGCGTCCGGTGCGGACCCGGGAATACTGGTGCAGCAGGGCGTCGAAGGATTTCTGCATCTTTTCGGTGGATTCGATTTTAAGTTGTTCCATGTTTACCTCACAAAAGCGCCGCTGATCAGGGATGGATGTAAGTTCCGTGATTCGGGCTGGATATGGCCTGGCAGAGCCCGCCGGGCTTGCCGATATTGAAGATCTTGATGGGCAGGCCGTTTTCGCGGGCCAGGGAGAAGGCGGTCATGTCCATCACCCCCAGTTTCTGGTCCAGGCACTGGTCGTAGGTGGCGTCGCTGATGAACTTGGCCTTGGGGTCTTGGTTGGGGTCAGCGCTGTATAGCCCGTCCACCTTGGTGCCTTTCAAAACCAGATCCAGCTTCAGTTCAGCGGCGCGCAGAACCGCGGCGGTGTCGGTGGTGAAAAACGGGTTTCCCGTGCCGCCGCTGAGCAGGCAGATATTGCCGGCTTCCAGGGCCTGAAAAGCCCGTCGCGGGGTGTAATGGGTGGCCACGCTGTCCATGCTGAAACTGGAGAAGACCTCGGCCGCGTAATTTTTGCGGTTCAGGATCTCAGCCACATAAAGGGAATTCTGGATGGTGCCGAGCATGCCGATGTGGTCCAGGGTAACGCGGTTGAGGCTTTGGTTTTTCCAGCTTCCGCCGCGGAAGATGTTTCCTCCGCCCAAAACAATGGCGATGCTGTAGCCAAGGCGCCGGGCTTCGATGATCTCGTCGGTTAGGGTGTCGATCACGGCGTCGTCATAGCCAAATCCCTGGGCTCCGGCGAGGATCTCTCCGCTGATCTTGAGCAGCAGGCGGTGGATCTTTTCGGGTTGGTAGGTCATGGCAGGAATACCAGCCGGGGCGGCTTATTCTCCGCCCAGGGCGAAACGCGCGAAGCGGGCGATCTGGATGTTCTCACCGGTGCGGGCGATGGCCTCGGTGATCATGTCTTTCACGGTGCGGCCGTTTTCGTTCACCAGTTCCTGCTCCAGCAGCGAGTGCTCGGAGCAATACTTCTTGATGCTGCCTTCCACGATCTTTTCCACGATCTCCGGCTTTTTGCCGTCGTTCACAGCCTTGTTGCGGGCTATCTCGCGCTCTTTTTCGATGATGGCGGGGTCGATCTGCTCGGCAGTGAGGGCCAGCGGATTGGTGGCCGCGATCTGCAGGGCCAGCTCTTCGGCGAGTTTCTTGAACTCATCGGTGCGGGCCACGAAATCGCTTTCGCAATTCAGCTCGAGCATCACGCCCAGCTTGCCGTTGAAATGGATATAGGAAAAGATGATCCCTTCCTTGGTCTCGCGCAGGGCCTTGCCTTCGGCCTTGGAGATCCCGCGCTCGCGCAGGAATTTGATGGCGGCATCCACGTCGCCGTTCGACTCGACCAGGGCCTTGCGGCATTCCATCATGCCCACGCCCGTTCTGTCACGCAGTTCTTTGACCATTTTGGCGGTGACTTCTATCATTGTAAACTCCTTAGATAATATTTTGAGGTGGGGAGGGGAAAATCCCTCCCCGCTCGCAAACAGGTTATTTTTCTTCTTTTTCTTCTTCTGCAGGGGCCTCAACAGGCTCTGCAACTTTGGGTGAGGCAAGTTGCTCAGCGGGTTCTTCATCCCCGGCGGGCGCGGCGGCGAGTTCCACTTCTGCGGGGGTGAATTCGGCCGGCTCTTCGTCTTTGGCGTCGGCGCCTTCGCTGGCAATGTTTTTGCCTTCCAGCACGGCGGTTGCCATGATGTCCGTGATGAGCTGAATGGCGCGGGTGGCGTCGTCATTGGATGGGATCACGTAATCCACGAGATCGGGATCGCAGTTCGTATCCACCATGGCAATGATCGGGACATCCAGGATGCGGGCTTCATGCACGGCGATCTCTTCGTTGCCGGTATCCACGATGAAGATGGCTCCGGGAACGGCGTCCATGTCGCGGATCCCGCCCAGGGAGAACTCGATCTTGTCGTGCATGCGCTTCATCTTTTGCTGTTCGAGCTTGGTGTAGTTGTTGATGGTGCCGTCAGCCACGATATCCTCATAGTATTTCATCTTTTCGATGCTTTTGCGGATGGTGGCCATGTTGGTGAGCATGCCGCCGTACCAGCGCTGGTTCACATAGAAGACGCCGGATTTCTCGGAGGCTTCCTTGATGGCGGCCTGGGCCTGTTTTTTGGTGCCCACGAAGAGGATGTACTCCTGACGGTTGGCAACTTCCTTCAAAAATTGGTAGGCCTCATTGATCGCGTCAACGGTCTGCTTGAGGTCGATGATGTGAATACCGTTGCGCTTGATGAAGATGTACTTCTTCATCTTGGGGTTCCACTTGAAGGTCTGATGGCCGAAGTGGACTCCCGCTTCCAGTAGTTGTTTCATTGTAACTACGGACATTGATACTCCTTGTAAATCTTACGGTTGCTTTTCCGCGCAGGGATCTAAGCAATTCAGAGGAGCGTGCTCCCCACCGCCTTGCAACTCCCGGCACGGGTTATTGGGATGTTGGTTTGAGCTGTTCATCTGGTTCCGCGGGGGAGGACTTGCCTCCCCAAAACCCGGATCAACGTTTGGAGAACTGGAATCTCTTTCTGGCTTTCGGCCTTCCGCTCTTTTTGCGCTCCACCATGCGGGGGTCGCGGGTCAGGAAGCCGCGGGCTTTGAGGGCGGGACGGAATTTTTCATCATACTCGATCAAAGCGCGGGAAATACCGTGGCGAATGGCGCCGGCCTGGCCGCTGAGGCCACCGCCGGAGACGTTGACATAAACGTCGAAATTCTCGCTCATGCCAAGTTCCTGGAGGGGCTGTTCCACAACCATTTCCAGCGTTTCGCGCTGCAGGTATTTCTTCATCTGCACCTTGTTGATGATGCGCTTGCCCGTACCGGGTGCGATCCGGACGCGGGCCACGGCGTTTTTTCTTCTGCCAACTGCATCATAAGTTTGCATGCTCATTTCTCCTTGAGGTTGAGTTCCACCGGTTTCTGGGCTTCATGGGGATGCTCGCTGCCGGCATATACTTTGAGTTTCTTGAACATGGCATCTCCCAGAACGGTTTTGGGCATCATGCCGCGGACGGCGTGCTCGATGATCTGGGTGGGATGCTTTTCAAGCATTTTTTGATACGGGATCTCTTTGAGGCCGCTGGGGTAGCCGCTGTAGGTCTTGTAGATCTTCTGCAGGCTTTTAAGCCCGGTCACGCGCACCTTCTCGGCGTTGATCACGATCACGAAATCACCGGTGTCGATATTGCGCACGTAATAGGGCTTGTTCTTTCCGCAGAGGATGGAGGCCACCCGCGTGGACAGACGTCCCAAAGGCAGATCCGTGGCGTCGACGACATACCAGTCGTGCCGGATGTCATCGGGCTTCGGAGTGAGGGTTTTCATCGATTCTCCTTTACATATTTTTGTACAGAAAGCCACGATTTTGCAGGTGGTGATGGTGTCAAGGATTTTAGTTGCCCACCCTGGGTGAAGAAGATCCTGTCCCGCCCTCCGGATGTATTTTTTGAAGGATTTTGCCCGCAGATCAGTCCGCGGAACCCATCTCCCGGCCCAGAGTGATCAGGGCGATGGCCAGGGCCACGCAGACCAGGCAGAGTGATAAAGCCACCGCGCCAATGTAAACAGCGGCCTGTTCATCCCATTCCAGGACCTGGCTGACCATCCTGATCCCGTAATAGAGAATGCCGGCCCCGCTGAGGGACCAGATAACGCCCAGAATCATCTGCCAGGCTCCGCTTCTGGCGGCTTCGGGATGCCGCGATTTGTGGTTGGCCAAATTTCGGACGCCGCTTACCAACGCGCCCAGGCTGAAAACCAGAAAAGCGGCCAGGACAAAGAGCAGGCCGATCTCTGTGGAAGGTTCCCATTCGGCCGTTTCCATCAGGGCTGCGAAGAGGATCAAGCCCAGGATCATGAACAGGATCTCCCAAAACAGGCTCCAGCCTTTGGAATAGCGTAGTTTTTGGCTGCCCCGGATTTGAACGGAACTTTCTTCCACCGCCAGGTTTTCCTCATCCGGCGACGCGTCCCGGAACCTGAAACCACGGCGGACCATTTCCGCCCGGACCGCGGCGAAATCCACGCTGCCTACGTCGTAGAGTTCGTAAAGCCGCGTGAGTTCCTGATTGGAAAGCGCCTGCAGATTCCACCCGCCGCCGCTGCTCTGATGGTCGTTCATCTTGCCTCCCTGATCTTCACGCGGAGGCCTCAGCCTCCAAATTCCGTGGCCAGCCACTTCACCAAAGCGGGAAATTCCCGGAAGGTGGCGGCGGAGATAAGGTCTTCGGGGTTGTTTGGTTCCAGGCCGAGGTCCTTCAGCCGCTGGCAGAGCCCGATCAGTTGCTGTTCCAGTTCGTCGTAGTAAGCTTGGGTGTCGGTATCGAGGGGCCCTTCCAGATAGCGGCTTTCAAAGCCCTCAACGCTGTGGTAGATCTCAAAATAGAGCTTCTCAGCCAGATCTTCCTGAAACTTGCCGATCTCAAAACCTCTGGCCAGAAATTCCTCCACCACCTCGTCCTCTTCGTTGAAGACGGCGATGTAGAAACGGTTCCCGTCCGTGGGATCGATCTCCTCGGGGACGTACTCCTCCTCGGCGAGGGTTTCATATTCTTCTTCCTGCGGAAGCTCCTTTACCGAGGCGCAGGACCACAGCAGGGTGAGCAGCAAAATTGCCAAAATGCTTCTGAACATTTGTAACTCCTTCAAGATATTGCGGATAATACTGCATCAGCGGCGCGGACATGACGAAATTAAGCTGCGCGAAGCCCGGAAACTGTCAAGTTTTTCCTCGCTCACGGGCGGATCACAGCTCCAGCAGCTGCCGCGTATACTCGTGTTCCTCCAAAGGCAGGGCCGCGCAGGGTACATTCCAGTCAAAGAGCCATTTTTCCAGGGTTTCCAGCACGGGGTATTCGGTGTAGAAATGGCCGGCGTCGATCACTGGGATTCGCGCTTCCAGCAGCGCGTGATAGCCCAGGTCGCCGGTGATGAGCAGGTCGGCGCTGCCTTCGGCGCTTGGCAGCACGGAAGCCCCGGCTCCACCGCAGACGGCGATCGATCCGATCTTCGCGGCCGGATCCAAACCAGCGGTCCAGAGCCTGGGATGGGGACAGCACAGGCGTTCGGATACCAGTTTGGCGATCTCTTCCAGGCTCCGTCTGGCAGGAAGTTCGCCGATCAAACCCAGGCCGTAGGTGGGATTGGGATTGGCTACCGGAAACCAGTAAACAAGCGGTGTTTCATAGGGATGGCTGGTTTGGATGGCCGCGCGGACGGCCAAGAGCGAGTTTTCATCCACCATGAATTCCAGCTCTTCCTCCGAAACGGTGGTCCGCCGCTGGTCAGGAGCGCTGGGAATGAAAGGTTTGGCGCCTGCACCGGCCTCGAAAATCCCCGTTACCGGATGCCGGGCCGAGCAGTTTGAGTATTTGCCGATCCTGCCTCCTCCGGCAGCGCCGACAGCTTCCACGACCTTGTCCGTGTGGCCGGCCGGAACCGTTACGGAAAGGTGATACCAGGATCCGCCCTGCTCGCCGCTGAGGTGGCCGGTTACCTTTAGCCCGAGCTTCGCGGCCAGGGCGTGGTTGACCCCCTCCGGCGCCACATCCAGATTGGTGTGCAGGCAGATCACCGCGATCCGGTTTTCGGCCAGCTTCAGCAGCAGGGGGTCGCTGATCCGCTTGAGGGGTTTAAAGATCAGCGGATGGTGGGCAATGATCAGGTCGGCGCCAATCTCCAAGGCCTTGTTCACCGCGTTGGGCGTCACGTCCAGGGTTATCAGCACCTTTCTGAACTCGCGTTCGGGAATGCCCAGCAGCAAACCAACATTGTCCCAATCCAGCGCCAGGGCCAGCGGCGCCCGGGTTTCAAGCTTGCCCAGCAGTTCCGATATCAGCATCTATCACCTCCCATGCTTGTAGTGGAGTTTTAATGTTGCCGGTCTCATCCAGCCGGCCGGGCCGCCATCCGTCAAGCTAAATCTCAGTTTCGGGCTTCCCGGACCGGCCACAGGGAGGAAAAACACTTGACCGAAAACAGCAAATCCTGAATCCTGTCAACAGCGGTTGCGGCCATCTGCAGGCCCCGGCCGCGATCAGGAGAAAAACCATGAGAAAAGCACTGATAGTTCTGTGTTTGGCGCTGCTGCTCGCGGGAGCGGCTGAGGCCAAGGTTAAATACGGCCTCAGGTCCGGGCTCAATGTTTCCAAGCTGGAGCTCAGCCCCGACGGCAGCATCGACACCCGCAGCGCGCTAGGCCTGCATATTGGCGGTTTTGTGCAGCTGAAAACCGACTCGCCCCTTATCATCCAGCCGGAATTGCTCTACACCCAAAAGGGCACCGGCGCCAATGTGGACGACGTGGTCACCATCGATTACATCGCCCTGCCCGTGCTGCTGAAACTGAACGTGGAGATCCCCGGAGCGCAGGAAATCCTCATCCAGCCGCTGATCGCCCCGGAAATGGGCTACGCCATCAATGCCACCTCCACCTACAATCCCCTCTTCCACGAAAGCATCAACAAACTGAACGCCGGATTCAACCTGGGCGCTGACCTCATCTATACCGGAGACTACTTCATCGGCCTGCGCTACTATCTGGGCATGACCGACCTGCTCAGCGACGCCAAACGCCCTCCCATCTCCAACACCTGCTGGACCATCAGCGTGGGCTATCTCTTTTGAAGCCTGCCACTACAAGGATCTGAGATAGTGGCCTGAGCGAGCATCCCGGATACCATTATCCTGCCACAAGCAAAAGCCCCGGAGCGATCCGGGGCTTTATGATGTTTACTTTGGGTCAGGCTTATTTCAGGATCACCATCTTCCGGGTTTGGTTGAGGGAAGGGGTGCTGAGTTTGTAGAAATAGATCCCGCTGCTGCAGGCTGTGCCGTTGGCGTCGGTGCCGTTCCAGTTGATGGTGTGGGTGCCTTCGCTCACGCTGAAGGTTTTCACCACCTGGCCGTTGAGGTTGAGGATGGTCAGGGTTCCCGCTTCACCGGCTTTCAGGCTCACCTCGATGCTGGTGCTGCCGCTGGCTTTGAAGGGGTTGGGATAGGCGTTTTTCAGCGCGCTTAACTCTGGCAACACAGGAGGCACTTCGCCCTGCACGCTTATGCTGACCGGTCCGAAGAACTGGCTGGCAGCCACATCCACACTCTCCAGCCAATAATAATAGCTGTGGCCGATCTCGACTTCGGGGTCGGTTACGCTGTAGCTGTGCTGTTCGCTGGTGTTGGTGGCAGGGATGAGGATGGGGGTGATGAGTGAGGCTCCGGCCTGAAGGGATTCCTCGTTGCGATAGACGCGGTAGCCCAGCAGGTTGGTCTCGGACTGGGAGGTCCAGCTGATCTGCACGTCGTTGGTGGCGGAGAGGGTGGCGGTGAAACCGCTCAGCTCCACGGGCGTGTAGCCGTCTTCGCTGATGATGATCTCAAATTCGTAGGACGAGGACAGAGGCGGAACGCCGTCGTCGGTGGCGATGATGGTTACCAGGTGGACCCCAACGTCCGCGGCGGTGGCGGTGCAGCCAAGGGTGAAGGTCAGGGTGTTGGCTGGGGTGATGGTATAGCTCATCGGGAAATCGTGGCTGATCGTTGCATTGGTCAATTGTGCGGTTTCGGGCGCGATCACTGTCACGTCAAAGCTCCAGACGTCACCCACGGTCAGTTCCACCGGTGAGGGAGGGGTTGTCACAAAGACGGGGGCCACGTTGGCAGCTTCGCCGCCGGTGTTGAAAAGGAAGAGCTGGCAGTCCAGCCAGTCCACGCCGTCGTTGTTGTTGTAGGGGCCGTCGTAATCATTGCCGGCATGGTCGTAACGACCGATCTGGGCATACTCGATGTTGTCGCCCTTGTTGATCCCAACTGTGGCAGGCGAACCGCCAAAACCATCCACGCCGCCGGAAGCAGAGCCTGTGGTCCAGGCCATGTCGGCATAGCTGAAGGCCACGTTGTTGCCCAGGCCGATCAGGGGATCGGTGCCATCGCTGAAGATCAGTTCAAAGGTGTTAAGCTTGTCGACACCATAGGAAAAATAACCAACATGGTCCCAGATCACGATCATCCGGTTGGCTTCGATCTTGTACCAGACAGAACCGGCGCCGCGGGTGTCCACGTCGGCAAAGAAGGGCGCCAGCATGGGATTGTCCCCGCTGGGAAAACCCCAGGGGGTATAGCTGGACAGGCCGTAGTCGAAGGTCACGTTGCCGTTGTTGTTCACCCAGCAGGAGTTGTAGGCTGTTCCGTATAGCGTGAAAGTGAAGGGCAGCAGGATTTCGCTGGTGTAGCCGTCATCGTTGGGGGCCATGGCCAGGATGAAAGTGTCATCCCAAGGCACCAAAAGATCGCAGACATCTTTCTCGTCGTTTTTGACAATGGAAAATGGTTGTGAAGGTTGGGTGGGTTGCACCGCAACCTCGGGAGTGTAAACTTGCTGCTGTTTCCAGGCATCATAATCCCTTGAATCGGGAGAGACCCCGGCGCTGAGAATACTGGTCCCCATCAGGGCGAGGACCGCTAACAATGTGGCTACCACGATTCGTTTCATGGCTTCCTCCTTTTATATTTCGAGTACGTGGAGGCAGAATAAAGCGGTACCGGGTTCGTGTCAAGAGATATTTCACCGGGTCCGATATTTTATTTACCTTTATCGCTTTATCATGGAACCCAATGTTGATATTTTCCTTCTGCAGTCATTTTTGCCCGGGGTCCGCAGAGCATTAGCCCAAAGGATTTTAATCCCGAGAAGTGAATATATCCTTGCTCGGCTCCCAGCCTCATTACGGGATAAATACGGGATCAATACGGATTTCATCCGTATTGATCCCGTATTTATCCCGTAATGATAATGGGAGCGGCCCGGAATTTCGTGAAATTGCCCAGGAGTTATTGGCGTGAGTCATTTGCCCCAAAACCGCTTCCTTTCATGGCAATATTTAGGGCACAAAGGACTCAGGAGAAGCTCAGTGCTCCCCCATCCGCATGGGTCTTCAACCCTTGCAGACTTTTCTGATCTTTTGCTTGCGGAGGGCTGAATGAACTCCCGCAAAGCCCGGATGAATGGCCCACGCCATTTGGGAGCGGGCCATTTTGTGCTTGACAGAAAGCGGCGCTTCCACCGAGGTTGCGAAACAGGATCATGCGAAGATTATTGGCTTTTCTTCTGCTCGCGGCGCTGTTGATCACAGCTCCCGCCATGGTGCGGGCAAAAACACCGCCGCGGGTGGTGCTGAAAGTGTTCGAGCTGCCCGATCCCCGCAAAACGGATGCCTATTCGCGGGCCAATCAGGCGGTGGTGGAAGCATTCCGCAAGCAATTCCCCCACATCGAGTTGCGGGCCTTTTCAGGCATCCAGATCGAGAACATGGACCTCGACGCCGGGCCGCTGATGGCCATCGCCGGAGGAGTGGCGCCGGACATCCTCTATGTTAATTTCCGCCAGAGCGACACCTACATCCAGAACAATTTCCTCTATCCGCTGGACGAGTTTCTGGCTGACGAAGACCCCGAAGCTCTGTCGCTGCGGGTGGAAAAGCCTGTCTGGCAGGTTATCCGCCGCTCGCGCAAGGGCGAAAAGGCTGAAAAAACCTGGATGCTGCCTTACGAAACGCTGGTGCGGGTGCTGATGTACCGCAAGGACGTGTTTCGCAGCGCGGGGCTCGATCCAGACAAGCCTCCCCGCACCTGGGACGAATTTTATTCCCACGCCCGCCGGCTCACCGACCCGGAGCAGGGCGCCTGGGGCACGGTTTTGGCCTCCGGGCCGCAAGCAGCCTACGATTGGCTGCCTTTTTTATGGGGCGCGGGAGGTGACGCGGTAACCTACGATCCCCAAAAGCAGGAATGGCGTGCTTCTTTCGCCGGAGCCGAGGGCGTGGTGGCGCTGGAGTTTTACCTGAAACTGGTCACCACCAAGTGGCGCGACAACCGGGGCCGGGAGCAGACCGGGTTCGCGCTGCGCGAGGGGGATTGGGGCTATCTCTGGCAGGAAGGCAAGATCGGCATGCGGATGGACTATCTTTCCCAGCAAAACCTCGGCGGAGCCTACGATCCCAACCTATATGGCTTCGCGCCAGCCCCAGCCGGGCCTTCCGGACGCGGCGGCAGCGAAATCAACTGCCGCATGATGGGCATCTTTTCCGAAGCCGGGATCAGCAACAATTCCGGACTGGGCGAGCGCGATCCCGCTGCAGTTCGCCAGGCCGCCTGGGAATACATCCGCTTCTACGATTCGGAGCAGGCCCGCCGGATCCGCATGAAAGTAATGGTGGACAGTGGTTACGGGCGCATGCAAAATCCTGTATTTCTGAAGCGTTACGGCTATGATGAGTATCTGCGCTACGCGCCCGCGGGCTGGCTGGAAACTTTCGAGACTGCCATGCGCGAAGGGCGTCCTGAACCCTTTGGCGACAACTGCCAGAAGGTTTACGAATACATGACCCATCCGCTGGAGGAACTGGTGGCCCTGGGCCTGAAAGGCAAGCTGCCGCAGGACCCCGGGCAGAGGCGGGAACTGATCGCGTCCGTGCTGCGCAAAGGTGAGGCGCGCACCAATCAGGAAATGATAGGCCGGATCCCGCCAGAGACCAAAGCCTTTCGAGAACGGCTGGCGATGCTGATCGCCATCGTGATACTGCTGGCTTTCTGCTTCACCATCTGGCGGGTATGGAAACTTCTCACTCCGGAAGCGCAAAGCTCTGCCAAATTAAGATTTAACCACCGCATGTGGGTACTGTTGCTGCTCGCCCCGGCGGTGCTCACCATCCTGGTCTGGAAATATCTGCCCATGGTATCGGGCTCGGTGATGGCATTTCAGGATTACCATATCGTGGGGGCCAGTCCCTGGATCGGTTTTGGCAATTTCGCCGCGGTGCTGTTCGATCCAGCCTGGTGGGCGGCAGTAGGTAAAACACTGTATTACATGGCTTTGTTACTGGGCTTGGGTTTTCTGCCCCCGCTGGGGCTGGCCATATTGCTGCAGGAGGTTTCGCGGGGAAAAATGATCTACCGGGTGATCTACTATCTGCCTGCGGTGATCAGCGGGGTGATCGTGATCTATCTCTGGAAGCTGCTTTACGACCCCTCCGACGCCGGTATCCTGAACCAGCTGATGCTTACCCTGGGCTTGCCCAAAAGCATGTGGATCAAGGATGAAACGCTGGCCATGCTCTGCGTGGTGCTGCCCACCGTCTGGGCCGGCGTGGGGCCGGGTTCGCTGATCTATCTGGCCGCCCTGAAAAACATCCCGCACGAGCTCTATGAGGCCGCGGACATCGATGGCGCCGGCTTCCGGGCCAAGCTTAGGCACATCGTGCTGCCCAGCCTGAAAGGGCTGATCATCATCCAGTTCATCTCGGCCTTCATCGTGGCCGCGCAGAGCAGCGATTTCATATTGGTGATGACCTTTGGCGGGCCGAATGAGGCCACCCGGGTGGCGGACCTGATGATCTTTGAAAAGGCCTATCTCTACCTGCGTTTCGGGTTGGCCACGGCGATGGCGTGGATCCTCAGCCTGTTGCTGATGGGCTTCACCGTCTGGCAGATCAAATATCTGTCCCGCATGGAGTTCCGCACCGCAAAGGACGACCGGGAGGCCGCGTGAGCATCATCGGCAAGGTGGGTCGGCGCTCAAACAAGGTACGGGTCCTGAACCTGAGTATCCATCTGGTGCTGATCATCGGCGCCATCACCATGGTCTATCCCTTTCTGCTGATGATCTCAGCCTCGCTGCGCAGCAATGTGGACGGTGGCCGCCTCAGCCTGATCCCTAAGTATCTGCACAACGACGAGGCGCTGTTCCAGAAGTACCTGGAATCCCGCTACAACGAGGAAAGCAGCCGTTTGGCGGACAATTATGCCGGAGGCTGGCTCTCCTTTGCCGAGGCGCGGTTGCCGGAGAAGCTGTATCCCACCCTGATAAAGGATTGGCAGGAATTCCTGGCCGCCCGGTCCCAAGGAGTTTACGACTACTATGTGGCTGAACACTACGGGCGGGGCGTCTATCCCCTCAACCAGCGCCGCTACCGCAAACTGTTGAGGCAGGAGAACGACAACGACCTGAGCGTTTTCAACCGGCGTTACAACACCGGCGCCCAGAGCTGGGAACAGATCGTGGTGGAGGAAAAGGAGATTCTGGGCCGCAACTACGTTAGCGTAAGCGACGGCTATCTGGGCCGTTTCCAGGCTTTCAAAAAAGCCCTCGGCGAGCATCACCGCAATTATGTGAACCTCGACGGCGCTTTCGTGCAGATGGAACTCGCCCCCGCTTACGGTGGCGATCTAGCCACCTTCAACGCCGCCACCGGTTTGCAGCTGAACTCCTGGCGGGATGTGGTTTTAAGCGAAAGCTGCCCGCCGGAAGGCGATCCCCTGAGGCCAGCCTGGCTGCACTATGTGCGCGAAGCCCTGAACATACATCACATCAGCCTCCCGGCTTCAGCTGATCCCGCTTTCCAGGCAATGCTGAAAGAAAAATATGCCGATATCTCCCTGCTCAACTCCACCTGGCATACTAACTACGCGGATTTCAGCGAAGTCCGGATTCCCCAGCAGATACCGGACAGCGGCGCCATGGTGGAGGACCTCACCTGGTTTGTGGAAAACGCCGCGGCGCCGGAAGATCTGCAGGTGAGCAACATTGGCAACGAATTCCGGGATTGGCTGCGTGAAAAACACAGGACCATAAGCGCCCTGAATGCCAGCTGGGAATTGGGTTATGACCACTGGGAGGAGCTTTCCCTCCCGGCCAGCACACCGGCGGACAATATCGCCCGGCAAAGCGATTGGCTGGAATTCGCCCGCGGCCCGGGCCAGGCCTGGCTGGAATTGTTACCCAGCGCTCAAAGCGAGTGGCTGGCTCTGCTTACCGAACGTTTTCCCGGGCAGAATGGAAAGCTTGATTTGAGCAAGGTAAACCAATATTTGGGAAGCAATTACAACTCCGAGGAAGACGTCTATCCCAGTCCGCGTTTGCCCCGGGAACCCCGGTCGGCAGTGCTGTGGCGGGATTTTGTGGAACAACGTTCCAAACCCAATCAGATGAAGTTTTCGGCAGATAAGGAAGCGGTTCAGGCCTGGCAGGATTTTCTGCGGGTAAAATACACTGCGACAGATAGTATGAACCAAGCCTGGCAGCTTGTTCCCGCCAGCTTTGAGGGGATCCCGCTGCCGGTGCAGCAGATCGAGGCGCAGACCTTTTGGCAGCACAAAGGCCAGATCAGAAGGGAGTTTCTAACCCGCAACTACGCCATGGTGCTTGATCAGATGTTCAACGACGCGCGCTCCCTGCGCAACACCGCCATCTACACCCTGCTGTCCATCCTGCTGGCAGTGACCGTCAATCCTCTCGCGGCTTACGCACTCAGCCGTTTCAAGCCCCGCCTCAGCTATCAGATCATCCTGTTGTTCATGCTCACCATGGCTTTCCCGGCGATGGTGATGGGCATCCCGAACTTTCTGATGCTCAAGCGTTTGAACCTGCTCAACACCTTCTGGGCGCTGGTGCTGCCCGCCGCCGCGGACGGTTATTTCATCTTCCTGCTCAAGGGCTTTTTCGACAGCCTGCCGCGTGAACTTTATGAAAGCGCCAGCCTTGACGGAGCCGGGGAAATCCGCCTCTTCTGGCAGTTCACTCTCTACCTTTCCAAACCCATCCTGGCAGTGATCGCCCTCGGGGCCTTCAACGCCGCCTACCGCAATTTCCTCTTTGCCTTCATCGTTTGCCAGGACCAAAGCATGTGGACCCTGATGGTGCACATCTACGAGCTGATGCAGCGCGCCAGCCTCTCCGTGGGCTACGCCGCCCTGGTGATCGCGGCCATACCCACCCTGGCGGTATTCGTCTTCTTCCAGAACATCATTATCAGAGGGATCGTGATCCCGATGGAAAAATAACGAGGTTTCAGATGCACAACGAAAAGATCCATCTCACCAGGATCAAACGCCTGCTGGAGCGGCAGAAACCGCTGCTGATCCAGGACAAACAGCCCCTCGAGGCCTGCTTTTCCGCCACCGGCGAAGAGTATCTCCCCCTGGCGCTCAACACCGTTTGGGGCCAGCCCTGGCAGACAGGCTGGTTCAGGATCAGTGGCAGGATACCGGAAAACTTCGCCGGCAAAGATTACCAGCTGCTCTTCGATTGTGACGGCGAAGCCTGCCTGCTGCTGGATGGCGTACCGCACCAGGGCTTCACGCCCAAGGTGGATTGGTATCACAAGGCCGCCAAGAATCTGCTGCCTCTGGCCTCCATCTGCCTGCCCGGAGAGGACTTCAGCCTGCTAATCGACGCCTCCGCCAACGATCTCTTCGGCGCTCAGAAAGAGGAATACCGCCTGCGTGAATGCGCCCTCGTGACCTTTGATGAAGCCCTGTATCAAAGCCTGCTGGACATCGCCCTGCTGCTGGACCTGGCGGAGTCTTTGCCGGAAAAAACGGTGCGCCGCCAGCGCCTGATCCACGGCCTGGACAAGGTTTGCGATGCCTGGAATACGGATCAGGAAAAAGTGAAAGCCATCCTTTGCGACCTGCTGTCCGCGCCCGCCCATGCCAGCGCGCTTACCGCTTTCAGCGTGGGGCATGCGCATCTCGATCTGGCCTGGCTTTGGCCGCTGTCTGAGACCAGAAGAAAAGGCGCCCGCACCTTAGCCAACGCGCTGAGGCTGATGGAGCGTTATCCGAACTATGTTTTCGGTGCTTCCCAAGCCCAGCTGTACCAGTGGATCAGGGAAGACCATCCCGCATTATACAATCAGGTGAAAGAGCGGTTGAAACAAGGCCGCTGGGAGATCCAGGGCTCTTCCTGGGTGGAGTTTGACACCAACCTCATCTCCGCGGAATCGATAATCCGCCAGTTCATGTATGGCAAACGCTTTTTCGAAAGCGAATTCGGCCATGCTCCCCGCGTTTTGTGGCTGCCCGACTGCTTCGGCTTTTCCGGCAATCTGCCCCAGTTCCTCAAAGGTTGCGGGGTGGATTGGTTTGTAACCCAGAAATTAAGCTGGAACGAAACCAATGCTTTTCCCCACCACCTCTTCGTCTGGGAGGGGATTGACGGCACGCGGGTTCTGGCGCATCAGCTTCCCACCAACGATTACAACTTCTCGAACAACCCCTCCTCTTTTCTGGAAACCGAAAAACGCTATGCCCAGAGCGAGGTCTGCGACGCCTTTCTGAACCTCTACGGCATTGGCGACGGCGGCGGCGGGCCCACCCGCGACCACATCGAATATGGCCTGCGCCAGCAAAACCTGGAAGGGGATAGCAAATTCCGCTTTGCCAGCTCGGCGGAGTTCTTCGCCCACCTCTCCGGCTTCGATCCCGGGCGGCTTCCGCTGGCCTATGGCGAGCTGTATCTGGAGTTTCACCGCGGCACCTATACCACCCAGGCTAAGATGAAGGAAAACAACACCATCAGCGAGCGCAAGCTGGGCGAGGCGGAGTATCTGGCTGTGCTGAGCGGGGTGCGCGAGTACCCTCAGGCCCTGCGCGAACTCTGGCAGGACGCTCTGCTGCTGCAATTTCACGACATCCTGCCCGGCTCCTCCATCACGCCGGTCTATGCCGAAGCTGACCAGATCAGCGTGATGAACCACGACCGCATCGACGCGTATGTGGAGGAAGTCCTAAAGACCGGGCTGGGGCTGGAAACAGACGGGAAAAGCAAGTCCTGCCTGGCTTTCAACCCCTGCAACCAGGACCTCGACGAGTGGCATCCCTTCTCCTGCTGGTACCAGAAGCTGGTCCCGCAGGATGCGGAAGGCGCGGAACTGCCCTGGCTGGATGAGGGGGATTTTCGCATGGTGCGGCTGCGTGTGCCGGCCTGGGGCTGCGCGCGGATCGAATTCCGGGAAGTAGCGGATGTTCCTCAACCCGCATGCAAACCAGCCTCGCTTTCTTTGGAAAACCGCTACCTCAAAGTGCTGCTCACTGAAACCGGCAGTATTTCCTCCATGCTGGACAAGGCCACGGGACGGGAACTGCTGGCGGCGGAATCCAATCTGCTGCAGCTGTGGGAGGATGAACCCAACAACTGGGGCGCCTGGGATATCAATCACTTTTACCGCAGCACCCAATCCCAGAAGGTCCACTCCGGCCGGCTCGATCCGGAAACAAGTTACTGCCTGGAAGGACAGTTCAGCCGCGTGACGCAGGAGCTGCTGATCGGCCAAACCCAGTTGTGGCAAAGGGTTGAACTGCGCGAGGATGAGCCCTTCCTGCGCATTGCCCACTGCCTGGACTGGCAGGAAAAACACCGCATGCTGCGCACCCACTGGCATCCGGACATCCACAGCGGAACCGCGATCTTTGGCATCCAAAACGGCGTCATCCGGCGCAGCGGGAAACCCGCCAACGCCTGGGAGGAAGCGCGTTTTGAGGTGCCAGCGCAGCGCTTTGCCGATCTAAGCCAACCCGACCGCGGCTGCGCCCTCATCTGCCCCACCAAGTTCGGTTGGCGCGTACGCGACAACGAGATGGAACTCAACCTGTTGCGCAGCCCGGCCGACGTTGACCCCCAGGCCGACAATCATCCCCACATGTACGAGTACGCCTTCTATCCCCACATTGGCGATTACGCCCACAGCGACGTCTTCGCCGTGGCGGAAAAGCTGGCTCACGAACTGAGTGTGTTCTCAGTGAAGGAAAGCCCCTCAACCATTCCCCCAAGGCTGTTTGAGCTTATCAGCGACCACGTGAACCTGGATACGGTGAAACCCGCGGAAAACGGCCCCGGGACAGTGCTTCGCCTGCACGAATGCAAGGGGCAAAGCGGCAGCGCAAAACTGCTCTGCGCCCGCTCCTACGCCCAAGTCCGGGAATGCGACATGCTGGAAAATCCGCTGCCGGAGGAGGTATTCAGCGCTTGCCCCCATCAGCCGCTGCGCCTGGAGTTCCGGCCCTTCGAGACCAAAACCCTGTTGCTAAGAGAGGAAATATGATCCCCCTGCCGAAACAAATGCGCGAATTCAAGAAGTGCTTCTGGATGACCTCCAGGGTCCTTTACCAACGCAACGCGGACCTGCCCGAAAAGCTGTTTCGCTTTCTGGTAGCCGACCTCGACGCTTACTATCACAATCTTATCAGTGATGGTTTTCTGGACGACGACAACACTATGAGCGTCAGGTTCAAACTCGCCCCCTTCACCAAGAAAGTGCCGCCCGACTACTATTTCCTCAAGGTGGACAACCTGGCCATCCAGATCCAGGCTGAATCGCAAAACGGTCTCATCCACGCGGTGCAAACCCTGAAGCAGCACCTGTACAAAGCATATCATTACGTCCATGACGAGTTTGACGAACCTGGCGACCTGCCCTGCCTGGAGATCAGGGATTGGCCCAGCTATCCCTGGCGGGGGCTGCATCTGGACGTTAGCCGCCATTTCTTCGACTTCAAGTTCGTGCAGCGTTATCTGGACTGGATGGCGCGGTCCAAGCTGAACAAGTTTCACTGGCATCTTTCAGACGACCAGGGCTGGCGCCTGGAGAGCCGGAAATTCCCCCGCCTGCACGAAATCGGCGCCTGGCGCAAGGACGCAGACGGCAGCGTTTACGGAGGCTATTACACCCGCCGCCAGGTTAAAGCGGTGCTGGATCACGCCGCCCTGCGCGGGATCGAAGTGATCCCCGAGATCGACATCCCCGGCCACGCCATGGCAATTCTGGCCGCCTATCCCGATCTGGCCTGCGTTCCGCGGGATTTTGAGGTTCTCAAGGTCTGGGGCATTTCCGAAGACATCCTCTGTGCCGGCAAGGACGGGGTGATCGCCTGGCTGAAAGAGCTGTTCAGCGAGGTGGCGGAACTCTTTCCCGGCCAGTACGTGCATCTGGGCGGCGACGAAGCCCCCAAGCAGAGATGGCAGGCCTGTCCCCACTGCCAGAAAAGGATCAAAGACGAAGGCCTCGCCGATGAAGAAGCGCTTCAGGGCTGGCTGGTGAAAACCCTTGCCAAACACTTGCGGAACCTGGGAAAGACCGTGATCGGCTGGGACGAGATCCTGAACGGCCAGCCCGGGCAAGACCCGATTGTAATGGCCTGGCGCGGTGACGGGATCGACGCCGCCCGCAGAGCCCACGACAACGGCAACCGCTACATCCTCTGCCCCTACACCAAACTCTATTTCGACGCCCGCAACAATGAGTACGAAACCGTTGGCACCGACCAGATCATCCTCTGGGGAGATGTGCTCGGTTTCCGGTTCAGTGACTACACCTTCGGGCGCCAACAACTCCTGCTGGGAGCCCAGGCCAACGTCTGGACCGAACATCTGGCCGACAGGGCCGATCTGAAGGAAAAAGTTGCCAATCGCCTCCGTCCCCTGGCGGAAATTCTCTGGAATGGCGAACCCGTCGAAGACGTCTGGGAATTCTGGGATCGCTGGAGAGATCTGAATTTTACGCTATGAAACGCCACCCCCGCAATCCGCTGATCACCCGGCGGGACATCGTTTCCAGCCACCCCGCCCTGCGCGACGTCTCTTCGGTTTTCAATCCCGGCGGCACTTGGTTCGAAGGCCGGATCCTCCTCTTGCTGCGGGTGCAGAACCGAGCCCGCGAAACGCTGTTCGTTAAAGCCTGGTCTGAAAACGGGGTGGATTTTCAGGTGCAGGGCGAACCCCTACCGGTTCTGGGGCTGGAAGCCTGTCTCCATCGGATCTTCCACATTTACGACCCCCGCATCACCCTTCTGGACGGGATTTACCACGTGATCTGTGCTGTGGATACCGATCAGGGCTGCTTTCTGGGCTGGTTCACCACGCCGGATTTCGCCAGCCTGGATTTCCGCGGCCTGGTTTCGCCTGCGAACACTCGCAACGGCGTTTTCTTCCCCGAGAAGATCGACGGACGCTACTTCCGGTTCGAACGCCCCAATACCGTGATGATGGGGGACGGCGTTAAAACCGGCTCCCGCATCCTCTGCTCGTCATCGGAAAATCTTCTGAACTGGTCCGCCGGCGAAGAGCTTTTTTCCGGCCGTCCCCACTACTGGGATGAACTGATAGGATCCGGCCCGCCGCCATTAAAAACCAAACAGGGCTGGCTGCACATTTTTCACGGCGTGGCCACTCACTTCGGGTCTGCAAATATCTATCAGGCAGGCGTTTCTCTGCATGATCTCAAGCACCCGTGGGTAACCCTCGCGAGGGGTAAATACAACATCCTGGAGCCCCGCGAAATCTACGAACTTTGCGGTCAGGTGCCAAATGTGGTGTTCCCAACCGCCGCCCTGCCATTGCAAACCGACAGCCGCGGCTGCCTGGCCCCAAACTCTGAAGTATATGTTTATTACGGCGCCGCTGACACCTGCGTCTGCCTCGCCGTCACCACTGTTCAAGAACTACTGGAGGCCGTGTATGCGCCCTAACCTCATTGTTGCAGCCCTGTTGTTTCTCAGCGGGAACCTCCTCTCCGCTACTTTCCCCATTCCGGCTCTGCCTTTCGAACCGCTTTCCCATCCCTGTTATCGGGCCACCGGATCGCTGGAGATCGACGGCCGGATCGACGATTCCGCCTGGTCCGCTGCGCCCTGGAGCGCCAGTTTCACCGACATTGAGGGCAGCCTCAAACCCTCTCCCCATCTGGATACCAGGTTCAAAATGCTCTGGGACGGCGAGGGCCTGTACATTGCCGCCCGGCTCGAGGAACCGCAGCTTTGGGCCACCCTAACGGAGCACGACGCAGTGATCTTTTGGGACAACGACTTTGAGGTTTTTCTCGATCCCGACGGCGACACCCACCACTATTTCGAACTGGAGTTGAACGCGCTGAACACGCTCTGGGACCTCTTTCTGGTGAATCCCTACCGCGACGGGCACAGCTCCATCAACGGCTGGGAAGCCCACGGCATCAAAACCGCTGTTAGCCTCGAAGGCACTCTGAACGATCCCTCGGACCTTGACACTGCTTGGAAAGTGGAGCTGTTTTTGCCTTGGCAAGCCTTGGCTGAAATGGCTGGAACCCACTGTCCGCCACGCCCTGGTGATTACTGGCGGATAAATTTCTCGCGGGTGCAGTGGACCACTGAGGTGGTGGACGGCAGTTATCGGAAAGTGGCTGGAATTCCTGAATTCAACTGGGTTTGGAGTCCGCAGGGCCTCATCAACATGCATTATCCGGAACGCTGGGGATTGGTCTGGTTTCTGGATGCACCTGGTCCCGGCGGCGTTTGGGAATCATTCCTGCCCGAGGTCCTGTTCGCTGAAGAGTATCTGCGCCAGGTCTATTACGCCCAAAAACAACATTGGCTGGACCACGGCAGCTATTCCATCTCCCTTTCCGATCTGGGTATGGCGCCTTTTCACCACAAAGGAAAGATCCATCTGCCCCGGCTGGAAGCCACTTCCTGTTCCTTCTGCGCCACCTTGGAAACAGGGGATTTTCCCATCCTGGCCATCACGGAATCCGGACGCCTTTTCCGGTAAATCCACAGCCAAAAACCCAACAGAGAGCAAAAGACCGGCGAAAAACAGCGGCCAGAGGGTAAGGCCCCAGAGAAAAACTTCTGGAGAAGGAGATGTCCGCAAGCGGCAAGAATTATTTCTTGACCTTTTCAGGCAATCCGCAATTGTTGACCAATACAGACATGTAAGCGTAAAAAACAGAAATTTAGGAGATTAAGATGAAGAAAGCTTTGATCATCATCCTGCTGTCCGTTTTAGGGCTGAGCCTGGTTAATGCGGAAAGCGCTTTCGGGATGCGCGGGGGATTGAACATCAGCAACCGGGAGTTCTCCGGCGACAGCAATCTGAGCACGGGTGACAGGACCGGATTCCACGTGGGCCTGCTGGCGCAACTGCGCACCGAGGCCAATATCATCATCCAGCCTGAGTTGCTTTACACTCAAAAAGGCTACACCTACGACGGGGTCCTGGTGGATCACGAGTACAATTTCGATTACGTGGAACTGCCGGTCGCGATCAAGTATGACATCAACCTGAAGGGTTTTCATCTGCAGCCCTATGTGGCGCCCCAGGCGGGATACGCGGTGATCGCCAAAGACATCCAGGACAACATTTTAGACGCCCTGGACGGCGAGGCGGACCTGAGCGATGAGATCAAACGGATCAATTACGGGGTGGATCTGGGCCTGGATATCATGGTGCTGGACGACCTCTTGCTGGGCGCTCGTTACCAGATCGGCCTGGCGGACCTTGACCCTCCGATCATCATCCCCCTGAAAGATGACGACATCTACACCCACCGGGGCTGGATGTTCAGCATCGGCTATCTGTTCTGAACAAACTCTGGGCAAGATTGAATATTGGCGCCTGGATAACCGGGCGCCATTTTCGATAGGGGTAATGTTGCGCGGCTGAACTATTCTTTTCCCCGCGGATGCCCTTTCTTATAGGCTTTTTTCACATCGTCGAGGGTCACGTGGGTGTAGGTGGCGGTGGTTTCCAGATTGGCATGGCCCAGCATTTCCTGCACGGCGCGGAGGTCGGCGCCGCGGGCCAGCAGGTGGGTGGCAAAACTGTGCCTCAGGGTGTGGGGTGAGTATCCTTTTTTCTGCGCCACCAGGCGGAAATACTGGCCCAGGACGGTGTAGAGCTGCCTGCCGTCGAAATCTTTGCCGCTTTTGGTAAGGAAGAGCTTGTCGGAGCTGTCCGGTTTCAGCAGTTTTTCCCGCAGGGGCAGCCAGGCTTTGATGGCCTCCGCGGCTTCCGCTCCGAAAGGTATCAGGCGTTCCTTGCTGCCCTTGCCGAAAGCTTTCAGCAGCTGGCGTTTCAGGTCGATATCCACCAGGCGGAGCCCGGCCAGTTCTGAGATGCGCAGGCCGGAGGAGTACAGAAGCTCCAGGATGGCGCGGTTGCGAACGCCGTAAACGCTTTCCAGGTCTGGAATGCGAAGCAGGGTGAGCATCTCCGCCTCGGTGAAGAAACGGGGGAGGGCTTTCTCGAATCTGGGGCGTTTGATCTTTTCCATCGGGTTTAGGGAGATCCGGCCGCTGAGTTTGAGATAGAGGAAAAAGCTCTTGAGCGCCGCGGATTTGCGGGCCAGGCTGCGGTTTCCCACCCGGCTGTCATGCAGCTCTCGCAGCCAGTCGCGGATCATCTGCACATCCAGCTCCGCCGCCACCGGCTCGCCGGGAAAGAATCTGGCCACATAGCCCAGAAACTGGCGCAGATCGCTGCTGTAGGCCGTGATGGTGCAGGCGGATTTTCCCTCCGCTTTCAGAAATTCCAGGTAGCTTTGTAGTTCTTTTTCCATCTTTTGGATACCGTATTGCTCATTTTTTGCTTGCCTGATAACTTGTCGAGAAAAAAATTGCGCTAAGCCAAGGAGGTTTGATGAATCAGCATATCGCCAGCAGCGCCAGAGTGGGCGCCAACACGCGGCTGGGCGCGAACGTGGTCATCCTTGAGGACGCGCGCATCGGGGAAAACTGCCTGATCGGGCACAACGTGGTGATCCATCCCGGCAGCGTGATTGGGGACAACGTGCGGATCGACGACAACACCATCATCGGCAAAGCCCCGCTTTCCTCCCCGCGCAGCATCTTCAAGCTGCCCGAAGGACTCAAACCCGCGGTGATCGGCGCCGGCTGCCAGATCGGGGCCAACGTGATCATCTACCTCCAGTGCGAGATCGGCCAGCGCAACCTGATCGCGGACCTGGCCACCATCCGCGAAAATGTGGTGATCGGCGACCTCAATATCATCGGCCGGGGCGTATCCATCGAAAACTACGTGACCATCGGCGACCGCAATAAATTTGAGACCAACTGCTACATCACCGCCTATTCGCAAATCGAGGATTACTGCTTCGTGGCGCCCTGTGTGGCCACCAGCAACGACAACTACATGGCCCGCGATCCCCAGCGTTTCGAACACTTCAAAGGCGTAACTCTCAGGCGCGGAGCCCGGATCGGCGTCAACGCCACCATCCTGCCGGGAAAAGTTTTGGCCGAAGATGCCTGCGTGGCAGGCGGAGCGGTGGTTTCACGCGACGTTCCCTCCGCCACTGTCGTGGTGGGCAGCCCCGCCAAAGCCCTGCGCGAGGTGCCCTCTGAACAACTTTTAGCCAACAACCTGGACAAACAATGAAAGCCCTGCTCATCATCCCCACCTACAACGAGATCGAAAACATCGCCCGGATCATTCCGGCCGCGCTGAAACAAGCGCCGGAGCTGCAGATCCTGGTGATGGACGACAATTCCCCGGACGGAACCGCCCAGGCGGTGAAAGAGATCATGGCCTCCGAACCGCGGGTCCATCTGATCCAGCGCCCCGGCAAAATGGGGCTTGGCTCCGCCTACGTGACCGGTTTCAAATATGCCCTGAAAGAGGGCTATGACTACATTTTGGAGATGGACGCGGATTTTTCCCACGATCCGAACGACCTGCCCCGCCTGCTCGAAGCGGCAGCCAAAAAGGACCTGGTGATCGGCTCGCGTTACTGCCAGGGCGTGAACATCGTCAACTGGCCCTTCAAGCGTCTGCTGATCAGCTATTTCGCCTCCAAATACGTGCGCCTGATCACCGGGATGCCGGTCAAGGACCCCACCGCGGGCTTCAAGTGCTTCAACCGCAAGGTGTTGGAAGCCATCGACCTGGACAAGATCCTCTCCGACGGCTACGCTTTCCAGATCGAGATGCATTTCCGCGCCTGGGCCAAAGGCTTTCGCCTGCAGGAGATCCCGATCGTTTTTACGGACCGGGTGAACGGCGTTTCCAAGATGAGCCGCCACATTGTCTGGGAAGCCGCCTGGATGGTCTGGAGGCTGCATATTCTGCGGCTTATGGGCAGACTTCACTAAGGAAGCAATATGTTGGAACGAATCAATACCCCGCTGGAACGCCCTGAGGATACGGAATTTGACCGCGCTCTGCGTCCGCGCACCCTCTCTGAATTCATCGGCCAGAGCCACCTCAAACAGCTGCTGGACATCTCCATCAAGGCCGCCAGGTTGCGCAAGGAACCGCTGGACCACGTTCTTTTCTACGGCCCGCCCGGGCTGGGAAAGACCACTCTGGCCAGCATCATCGCCCGCGAACTGGAAGTGGAGATCACCGTCAGCAGCGGTCCTGTGATGGAAAAACCGGGCGACCTGGCCGGGATCCTCACCAACCTTCAGCGCCATGAAGTGCTGTTCATAGACGAGATCCACCGCCTTAGCCACGTGATCGAGGAATACATCTATCCCGCCATGGAGGATTTCCAGATGGAGATCATCCTGG
>Ga0172377_10001117_pt1 | contig 26594 bp, 24 predicted proteins | sample Pumphouse3metaG_FD_119749 | JGI IMG/M metagenome (GOLD analysis project Ga0172377, IMG submission 119749) | Leachate microbial communities from a municipal landfill in Southern Ontario, Canada - Pumphouse #3 metaG | ecosystem: Engineered > Solid waste > Landfill > Unclassified | place: Canada... | reverse complement strand
CTATAATGACGGCCTTGAGCTAAAACGCACGATAGGCGATCTCATGGATCAAAGCCTTAATATCCTGTCCATCGGAGTGGTGCCTGTGGGGCTTACCAGATACAGAGATCAGCTCTGCCAGCTCAGCAGCTTTGATGAAGCCAGAGCGATTCAGGTTTTAGATATTCTGGATGAGCTGAGGGCGTCATACAAAAGCCAAATCATCTATCCGGCGGATGAACTCTTTGTCCTGGCCAGAAGGCCTGTGCCAGAAGTCGATTACTATCAGGATTTTCCTCAGATCGAAAACGGCATCGGTATGCTGAGCCTGACCTTGGAAAACTTCAAATGGCGCAAACGGGCTATTTTGAAAGAGCTGCGCAAAAGCGGGGGAGACTTTGTGATTCTTTGCTCTACCAGTGCCCAGGCCATGATCGCTCAATTCGTAAAAGAACTGAATCTGCGGCTAAAAGGGCAGCAGCTCACTATGCAGGCAATCAGAAATGACTTTTTCGGAGAGCAGGTCACAGTGGCGGGGCTCATCACTTTCTCTGATATCGCAGGCCAATACAGCCCCCAAAAGCCTGTTACCGTGATCTTGCCGGATGTGATCTTCAATCATGATGGGCATACCCTGGACGGAAAGAGTATAAAGGAGATCCAAGAGCATTTGGATAGTCCTATCATCTTGATGGATCAGCTTTGGGAGGACTGGCAATGCCTGGGCTAAAGATTTTACTTGAAGGTTTTCCCCCCTCATTTATCTTGACACACAATGACTAATTATGCTTCAAAGGAGCTATCAATGCGAATAGTACAAGGGAATCTGGTTTCCAAAGGCTACCGCTTCAGCATCGTTGTAAGTAGATTCAACGAAGTAATCAGCGGAAAATTGCTGGAAGGTGCGCTGGACTGTCTGCGCAGGAGTGAAGTGCGGGATGAAGACATCACCGTGATCTGGGTGCCGGGAGCTTTTGAGATACCTATGGTAGCTCAGACTGCCGCCCAAGACCCTGCCACAGATGCAGTAATATGTCTGGGAGCGGTGATCCGGGGTAGCACGCCTCACTTTGAGTATGTCTCAGCCGAAGTGAGCAAAGGCGTGGCTCAGGCTTCTATGCAAAGCGGCAAACCGGTTATATTTGGAGTGCTGACCACAGATAGTGTGGATCAAGCCATAGAAAGAGCTGGCTCAAAAGCTGGTAATAAAGGTTTTTCTGCGGCCAGTAGTGCCGTGGAAATGGTAAGCCTCATGCGGGAGATAAAAAATGGGACAAAGGCGTAAAGCACGCGAGCTCGCGGTTCAATGCATCTACGCGCTTGATTTTGCCGAGATTACGGCAGATTTCAGAGAATACGGTTTACTCAATGAGTATCCCGAAATCCTGCAGCAGCTCACTTCTGCAGAAAACATCAGTCCCAGCTCCAGCCTGTTTGCCTTTGCCGATGAATTGGTCAAAAACACCATCATCAATATTGAAGGCATCGAAATGGAGATTGATAAATATACCGAGCATTGGTCACTGGAATCCATCGCTCATCTGGATAAAAGCATCTTGATCGTGGCGGTGTATGAACTGATGTTTACCGATACTCCTGCAGCAGTGATCATCAATGAAGCCATAGAGATTGCCAAGAGATTTTGCAGTGAGCATACTGGCAAGTTCATCAATGGCATCCTGGACGCTATCAACAAAGGCATTCCTCACAGTATGCCGGGACGCCAAATCCCCACTTGATAAAAGACATGAGTATTACCTGTAGTATCGGAGTCTTTGCGCACAACGAAGAAGCAAACATCCTGCATTTGCTGAAGGCACTATCTGCTCAAAAACTGCATGAAGTCTGTATTCAGGAGATCATCGTGGTCTCCAGTGCCAGCACGGATGCCACGGACGATCTGGTGCGTGAATTTGCCCTGGAAAACCCCATGGTGAAGCTCTATACCCAAGCCCGCCGGGAGGGGAAATCCAGCGCGATCAACCTCTTTATGGCCGAGGCTTCTTCAGATATTCTGGTAGTGATTTCCGGTGATGTGATTCCAGCGGAGAATACCATTCAGCTTATGGTTTCTGCATTCCTGGATCCCAAGGTGGGTGCCAGTGGTGGCCGGCCGATGCCTGTGAATTCCCAGCAAAACCTGATCGGCTATGCAGTGCATCTTTTATGGCGTCTGCATCACCGCATGGCGATGATATCCCCCAAGCTGGGAGAGATGATCGCTTATCGCAAAGTGATGGAGTGCATCCCCAAAGAATCCGCCGTGGATGAAGCCAGCATCGAAGCCATCATCCGCCAAAAAGGCCTTGAGCTGAAGTATATCCCTGGGGCCATCATCCACAATAAGGGCCCGGAAAACCTGCCTGATTTCATCAAACAGCGTCGCCGCATCCAAAACGGTCATTTGTGGCTAACCAAGCGGCACAATTATCAAGTGGTATCTCAAGATAAGGGTACCCTCCTCTTGATTTTGAAACAGGAAATCAAAGAGCGTCCTGGTGAGCTTATTAAGCTGTCCTTAGTAGTGGCCTTGGAAGTATATTGCCGCATGCTGGGCTCTTGGGACTTTTACATCCGGGGCAAAAACCCCTTTGTCTGGGAAATATCCCGCTCCACCAAAGCGGTTAAATCATAAAGGATATCCATGCTATTAATCATGTTTCGCATCGTCGGCTATTGGCTCATGAAACATCTCGGTTTCCCGCGCCTTTTGCCCATGAATTATACAGTCAGTTTGCTTTATACCTGCAATTCCCGTTGCAGCACCTGTCGGATTTGGAAAAAGAAAGCTAACAACCTCACTGTGGAGGAATATGCCAAGATCTTTCGCAGTGTGGGCAGGAGTCCATTTTGGATCACCTTTAGCGGAGGAGAGCCCTTCTTGCGCAGAGATATAGTGGAAGTGATTTCCACCATCTACCGCGTTTCCCATCCCCGCATCATCAATATCCCCACCAATGGCCTTCTGGTAGATACCATTGTGCAGAAGACTGCCGAGATCGCTCGTGCCTGTCCCAAAGCCCAGATCATTCTCAATGTATCTATCGATGGTATCGAAAACCAGCATGATGAGATCCGCAACGTTCCGGGGAATTACAAAAAGGTAATCTCTACCTTCCACAAACTCAAAGCTTTGAAGCTGACCAATCTCTCCGTCGGCATCCATACCGTGATTTCCAGATTCAATGTGGACAGCTTTTACTCTGTGGCCAATGAACTTATGCGTTTGGAGCCCGATAGCTACATCACCGAAATCGCCGAAGAGAGGGTGGAGCTGGATACTATAGGCCTGGATATCACCCCCGGAAAAGTCTCTTACAAATCTGCCATAGATTACCTCATCCACCGCATCAAAAATGAGAAATACAAGGGGATGAACAAGATTACCATGGCTTTCCGCATCGAGTATTACAATCTGGTAAAAGAGATTATGCGGGACGAAAGACAGGTGATCCCTTGCTATGCCGGTCTGGCTTCTTGCCAGATTGCTCCTGATGGAGACGTCTGGAGCTGCTGCGTGAAGGCAAAATCACTGGGCAATCTGCGCGATAGCAAATACAAATTCTCCAGAGTCTGGTGGTCCAAGAAAGCCAAAAAAGACCGCAAGAGCATACATAACAAAGAATGCTGGTGCCCTCTGGCCAATGCCTATTATACCAATATGCTGATGAATATTCCCACCCTGCTCCGGGTAAGCTATCGCAGCTTTATCAAGTGGTGGAGCTAAAATGATCGCCCTGCAAAGCAGTCATCACGATCCGCCTTATAGCTTTGTAGAGAGCAATCTCGCACGCGACGGACGCTTTGGCTGGTTTCTAGCCATGTGGCATCCGGAGCGGAGCTTGCACCTGGAAGAGCTGGGCGCCGAGCTGAAACTATCAATCCGCAATTCAGACGCCTCAAACATCAGTCGCCTGGAAGTGGAAAAGTGGCTGAAAAGCTTCTTTGTAGAGCTGAATTGGAAGCTGCATGCCCGGTTGCGCAAGACTGATCTGCAGGAAAAGGGGCTTTCGGTATTCTTTGGGATTATTTATGATCATGAGCTCTTTTTTGTGCAATTTGGCCGTATCTTCTGCGCTCTTTCAGATGACAAGAAGCTGCGCTTTATAGGCCCAAAATATCAGGATATTCAGATGCAGACCTTGCAAAAGCTCAATTTGCTGGGCTTTGCCGATGAAGATATCAAAATCCGGGTGCAGCGTATATTTATTGGAGAAACCCATCGTTTTATCGCCATTAGCGGCAATCTCTGTGAGCGTGTCTTTGAGACCCAAAGTGATCTGGCTACCCTGGATCACTACATTGAGAGTTTTGCCCAGAGCGAAAACCCCTTATGGTTGATCCTCGATGGCAGAGCGCACCTGATCAAAGCCCGCCGCAAAAAGCTTTCCCGCCTGCAGATCAGCTCCATCGTGATCATCGTGCTCACCCTTTTTGCCTCGGCTTATATGCTCTTTGGCAATCGCTTTTTGGATCAAGCCTTGCACCGCACCAGGTTAAACGTGCAAAACAACCCTGTCTTGAGACTGGAGCAGATTCCGGACAATCTCTCTGTGGAGACCAAAAACTTTCTGAAATACATGGATCGCATCGTGAATCTGCCGGCCCGCAATATCGAGCTTGATATCCTGTGGAGTGCCACTTTGCCCTATCAGGTTACCAGTGCTCCTGTCTTTAGTTTGAACACCATTTATTTGGCTTCAGACCACAATCTGATCGCTTTCGACAAAAAGAGCCGGGAGCTGATCTGGAAGAAGTCTTTCGCAGAGCAGATCAATTCTATTTTTTATGCCGATAACGTTCTTTTGGTTTGCCTTGCAGACAATCAAAGCTTTGGCTTCAAAGAAAATGGCACTCAGCTTTGGGAGTCTGAACTGATGAGCATACACACCAGTATCGGCAGTCTGGAGCCCAGTCAGGTCACTCAGGCTGATGATCCTCGTCTGGACCGTGCCATCACCGTGGTGCCTTCTGCCAAATTCATTTCAATTTTCGATGCGTTCAGGGGTGAAAACCTCTCCACCATCACCTTCAAGCAGGAACTGCACAGCCTCTCTGCTTATGACAATTATGCCACTTGTTTTTATGCCATTGTGGATGATGGCCTCATCTGCATCCAGCTCAAGATCGCAAATTAGGATATTCAATACTATGAAAAGCGCAAATCTACAGCAGAAAAGCATTAGCATGATTTTATTCATGCTGCTTATCCTGGGCGCGACTCTCCCGCTATCTGCCATTGATAGCCCCATCAAGACCGGTTTTGCCCGCCTGCAATATGAAGGTGGTGGAGATTGGTACAACGATCCTGAAGTCTTGCCCAATCTGGCCAGATTCGTCAATAAGCATCTGTCTTCCAGCATTCCCATCGATCAGAGCGTGGTAAAAGCTTCCGATACCAGGCTCTTTGATTTCCCTTTTGTATATCTCACCGGCCATGGCAATATCCGTTTTACGGACATTGGGTTGAATAACCTGCGAACCTGGATGCTGCGTGGTGGATTCCTTTATGCAGATGATGATTATGGCATGAATGAAAGCTTTCGCCGTGAGATCAAACGCGTTTTTCCAGAGCGGGAACTGGTAGAGCTGGATGCCTCGCACCCTCTTTTTACCAGCTTCTTCGATTTTTCCAGCGGATTGCCCAAGATTCACGAGCATGATAAACAGCCGCCTCAGTGCTTTGCCCTCTTTGACGACAATGGCCGCATGATGATGTTTTACACCTATGAAACAAATATCAGCGACGGCTGGGCAGATCCTGATACCCATAACGATCCTCAAGATCTCCGCGAGACCGCGCTGCGTTTCGGGCTGAATATTATTCACTATATGATGGCCAAATAATATGCGTATCTGCATTATTTCAGACCTGCATTGCAAATACAGCAAACTCAATGCTGAGGACAAAGAGAACCACGCCCTGATCTTGAGTTTCCTGGAGCAGGCCAAGGACAAATACGACCTTTTGATCCTGAATGGAGATATCTTTGATCTCTGGTTTGACTGGAAATACACCATCATCAAACAGTATTTTCCTCTTTTGGTCAAGCTCTATGAGATCGGACAAGCTGGCTGCCGCATTGTGCATATCACCGGCAATCATGATTTCTGGTTTGGCGATTTTCTGCCCGATTATCTGGACGTTCAGCTCAGGGCGGAATCCTTTGAACTGATAGCAGATGAGAAGAAAATCTATGTGTGTCACGGAGATACGCATACGATCAACGATTTTCGTTATCAAAGCTTTCGCCGGCTGATCCGGCTGCCTTTGATGAAGAAGATCTTTGGCCTGCTGCATCCAGATTTCGCTTTGGGTTTGGGCAGCAAGATGTCCCGCAGCAGCCGCAGCCGCAAAGATTCTACCGAGCTTCGAGCCAGGAAGAATGCCGGGCTCAGGGCCTTCGCCAAAAAGCTGATCAAAAGCGGCCGTGCCGACTATGTGATCATGGGCCACAGTCACCATCCAGAATTGATCCCCTTTGAAACAGGCTATTACGCAAACTCCGGAGATTGGATTAGCCACCACACTTACGTTGAAATCATCTCTGGTAAGATCGAGATCAAGCATTATAATATAAAGAAAGGAGAAACAGCATGAAACTAAGATCGAACTATCTCGCGCTGATTCTGATCCCAGTTATTCTGATTTTGGGTTTGACCCTGCTCTATACCCAAAGCAGAAGTCAAGTCATACCTGAAAAGGAGGAACCAGTGAACAAATCTGTTCAAAATACAGTAAAGACTATCATAAGCACCACATACGGTGAGGTTGAATTGGAATTGTGGCCTGATTTGGCCCCCAAAACTGTGCAAAACTTTATCAAACTTGCCGGTGAGGGCTTTTACACAAATACTTATTTCCATCGGGTGATTCCGGATTTTATGATCCAGGGTGGCTGTCCCAATACCAAGGATGGCGATCGTTCAAACGACGGCACTGGAGATCCCGGCTACAAGTTTGAAGATGAATGTTATGCAGATGGCGATATCATCACGGGTAAGATCAAGACCGAGGCTGATGCCGAATTGGTCTGGACTCAGATCATCGTTCCTCATATGCAACAAAACCGGACTCCGAATGCGGACATCGCGGCCTTGGTGAAATCCTGCCAAAGCACTGGAAGCCTGGAGCCCTTGATGGAAAAAAGCGTAGAATACTATCAAGAAACTTGTGGATACACCGAGCCGGTGCGCTCCAAAATCCTCAAAGCACCGATGCTTTATGGTAATATCGCCATGGCAAATAGCGGCCCCAATACCAATGGCAGCCAGTTCTTTATCGTTACCAAAAAAGACGGAACTGCCTGGCTCAACGGCAAACACACCGTTTTTGGTAAAGTGATTTCCGGTCTGAATGTGGTGCATGAGATTGAACAGCTTCCCCGCGATGCCAGAGACAATCCCAAAGCTGAAAACCAAGCCTTTATCACCGGTATCTCATTTCCCAAATAAAGGATAGATACATGGCACGAATCAATGAATCTCAATTGCAGCAAGAAATAATGGCCTGGATCAGCCAAAACCAATATGTGTATCTGGCAACTTGCGACAAAAAGCAAGCCAGAGTGCGCCCGGTGGTGCTGTTTATGCACGATGACCGCTATTTCTTTGCCACCTTCAGTGGGGATTCCAAGGTCGCGCAGATCCAAAATGACAAATTCATAGAGATATGCGTTCCGCTTACCGAAGATGGCCAAACTGGCTATATTCGTCTCAGCGGAATAGCCTCGATTGTAAATAATGCAGCGCTCAAGGCGGAAGCCTCGGAGCGCTGCTTCTTCTTTGATCAGTATTTCCACGGATATGATGATCCAGATTACACCCTCGTCGAATTTGATCCCGATTACGCCCAATATCTGCGCCCTGGAGAAGGCTTTAGCCAAGGCTGCAATCTCAAACGCTACTGATGCAAGAGCTCTCCTCTATGAGTCCTCTGGAGCATAAATGAAAAATATATTTGAGTATAAAGAAGACCTGGGAACCAGCTATATCGTGCTCGCAAAAATCAGAGAACTGCACATGAGTTTTGGCGAGCTGGCCATCACCTTTGATAATGGCGAAAAACGGGTGCTCTCTGTGCAAGATCCGGAAAGCGTCCTCAAAGCTATGTTAGAGGCCATCGAAAACCAAAGCTGATCTGAGAATTTGTAGCTCTTCGTTAGCATTAAACCGGCATCCAGCACCGTCCCTTGCTTGAGCCTTAAACACGCTTTTGATACGTCTTCGACTCGAGAAGACTCGAAATCTCAAGTCAACTCGAGTCGAAGACGTGTCAAAAGCAAGTCAAAATACCGGGCAAGCACCAAGGCCGATCTTTGCATAGAATCTTTGTTGCAATCCTGCTGTGCTGATTTTAAGGATTATTGAGCCTCGGCTTAACTATAGGGAACTTCTTTTGCAAAAATCACTTGCGAAAAAGAGCTTGCCAGATTATCATGTCTTCAAGAAATTAAAATCAATGAGGAATAGTGACAATGAAACATATCATCGCTATCATTCTCCTCTTGGGAGGAATTACCATGATCTCAGCAAAAAGCATATACGACATTAAGATCACCAAGATGGATGGCACCGAACAAAAGCTGGAAGCCTATAGGGGCAAAGTGGTTCTGATCGTCAATACAGCCAGCAAATGTGGCTTTACCAAACAGTATGAAGACCTGCAAAATCTTTGGCAGCAGCACAAAAAAGATGATTTTGTAATCTTGGGTTTCCCTGCCAATAACTTCATGAATCAAGAGCCCGGCACCAATGAGGATATCGTAGAATTTTGCCAAATCAATTACGGCGTGGATTTTCCTATGTTCGAAAAAATCTCCGTCAAAGGCAAAGACATTCATCCCCTGTATGATTATCTCACCAGTAAAAAGAGCAATCCGGAATTTGGCGGAAAAATAAGCTGGAACTTCAATAAGTTTCTGATCTCCAAAGACGGTAAGATCATTGCCCGGTTCTCTACCCAGACCAATCCTATGAGCTCTGAAATTCAAGAGGCCATCAAGAGCGCGCTGAAGTGAAGACTGCGCTGCTTATCATGCTGATGGTATCGTCCGTAATGCTCAATGCCAAAAAGCTGAAGACGGTGGCTTATGTGGATATTCCCCGCTTTATGGGAGATTGGTATGTGATCGCGGTGCTTCCGAATCCTATCGAGAAAAATGCGGTAAACTCCATCGAGTCATACAGTTTGAATGAAGATGGGACTATAGCGGTAATCTACTCATATCACAAAGGCAGCCCCCAGGGCAAAAAGAAGATAATGCATCCCAAAGGCAAGATCTACGATACCAAGACCAATTCCGAATGGCGGATGAGAGTGTTCTGGCCGTTTTGGGCAAAGTTTCTGATTATAGATCTGGCTGAAGACTATCGCTATACTGTGATCGGAGTGCCCAGCCGCAAGTTTTTATGGATCATGTCCCGCTCTCCCATGCTAAGTGAAGCAGATTACTCAGCCATCTTAAAGAGACTGAAAAAGCAAGACTATGACTTAAATAAAATCAAGAAAATACCCCAAATTTGGTAAGATGAGAATTGCATATTTAGACGGATACAGATTCTTTCGGATCTTTCAAGTGGGAGCTTATGCCATTATCCGCAATCAACGGGAACTGGACAGGATAAACGTCTTCCCCGTGGCCGATGCGGATACGGGCATCAATATGGCTATGACGGTGGAAGCTGTCCTATCCGGGGTCACTCCCAGCAAGGATATCAAGGCAACCATGCGTTCTATCTCAGATGCGGCCTTGATGGGCGCAAGGGGAAATTCTGGCATCATCCTGGCCCAATACCTGCACGGCCTCAGCACTGAGCTGCCAGATTCCCAGAGCCTTAGCGCCAGAAGCTTTGCCTTGAGTGCAGAGAAGGCGGTAAAACATCTTTATCGCTCTTTGATGAACCCGGTGGAGGGAACCATCCTCACCGTGATCCGGGAATGGAGTGAATATCTCAGCCAGACCTCAGAGAATGATTTTAGCCAGTTAATAGTCAGCTCTTTGGCTAAGGCTCAAAAATCTCTGAGCGAGACTCCTCAAAAGCTGAAAGCCCTTGCCGATGCCAAAGTAGTGGATGCCGGCGCAAAAGGATTTGTAATCTTCCTGGAAGCTGTGGTGGACTACATCCACAGAGGCTCTTTGCGACATCAGGTGATTATTCCTGTTGTAGATCCCGGCCGCATTGATGTGCATAATAGCTCAGCCAGCACTTTCCGCTATTGTTCTGAAGCAATTTTCAGTGCTTGCAGCGTAGATACCCAGGCTCTCAAAGATCTTCTGTCACCCCTGGGAGATTCCATTATTTTGGCAGGTGGGCCCGAAAAGATGCATTTACACATTCATAGCAATGCTCCGGAAAAGGTATTTGAGGCTTTGCAGCCTTTGGGCTTTTTGAGCTCAATCAAAGTGGATGATATGAGAATGCAATATGAGACCAGCCATCAGCAAAAATATCCCATCGGGATCATCACAGACAGCGCTTGCGATTTGCCCCAGGAACTTTTGGACTTTTATCAGATCTCGCGGATAGCCTTTGGGGTGAATTTTGGCAAGGAATTCTATCTTGATCAGCTTACTCTGAAGCCGGAAGCCTTTTATCAAAAACTCAGAACCTATAAGGCCCATCCGCAGAGCTCACAGCCTTCTCCCAGCTCCCTGCAGGGTGCCATAGACCACATGGCGGAAAACTATGACAAAGTCTTTGCTATCTACGTCTCAGATAAGCTGAGCGGCACTTACCAGAGCGCAACGTCCTATATAGGCGGCCGGCATGGGGGAAAGGTGCATCCGGTGAATTCCAAACAGCTCTCGGTAAGCGAAGGACTCGTGGTGTTGCGGGTGGCGCGTGCCATCGAAGCTGGAGATAGTTTCCAGAGCATTTCTTCCCGGCTGGATTCCTGGATCGCCAATACCCATATCTATACCGATATCAATACCTTAAAGTATATGGTTAGAGGTGGCAGAGTACCAGCGCTCGCCGGCATCATCGCTTCCTTGCTGAATCTCAAACCCATTGTGGGTCTGGATCGGGAAGGCAAGGCGCAGGTGAGCGGGAAGAGTTTTAGCCGGGCCTCAAATATGCGTAAAATCATCGAAACCATTCAAACTGAGCTGCACGATAAAGGACTCTGGGAATATGCCATTGTGCATGCCGAGGCCGAAGACAGAGCTGTGGAATATGGCAACAAATTGAGTAAACTTTTAGGGAAAAGCCCTGCTTACATCATGCCACTTACGCCTGTGGTAGGCGTGCACAATGGCATTGGTGCGGTGGGTATAGGAGTGATGTATGACCCTGTTTAGTTCTATCATCATCGTCATCTGCAGCGTCTTTGTCTATATGACAACGCTGTTTCTGATCGCGGTGCTTGTGAAACGTAACGATCTGGTTGACAACGCCTGGGGCCTGGGTTTTGTGCTGATCTATTGGCTGTTTATGGCTCTGCAACCCTCAGGAGATTGGCGCAGGATGTTGATTACGCTGCTCATTACAATCTGGGCGCTGCGGCTATCCCTGTATCTTTATATCCGTTACAAAGGGAAAAAGGAAGATTTCCGCTATGCCCAGTGGCGTAAGGATTGGGGCAAGAATTGGCTCTGGCGTAGCTATCTGCAGGTATTTATCTTGCAAGGCTTTTTTATGCTTACCATCGCCTATCCTGCCTTTATGATTTACCGCTCCAGCGTGTATAGCTTTACTGCCCTGGATTTTATTGCCATCCTGCTCTGGCTTACTGGGTTCATCTTTGAAGCTGTGAGTGATGCTCAGATGAGTGCTTTCAAGCAAAAACCCGTCAATAAAGGCAGGGTAATGAACAAAGGGCTTTGGCGCTATAGCCGGCATCCCAATTACTTTGGCGAAACCCTCATGTGGTGGGCTATCTTTCTGCTCTGTCTTGCCTATCCCTTTGGATATCTGGCCATCTTCAGCCCTATCATTATCACTATATTACTGCTCAGAGTATCCGGCATCCCCATGTTGGAAAAGAAGTATAAGGACAATCCTGAATACATGCAGTATATCCGTAGCACCAGTGCCTTTATCCCAAAGTTTTGGTAAATTGTCAATCTTGTTTTGGCGATGTGTAAGCTTGGCAAGAAAGCGAGTTCGGCTATTACCCGCTTTTTGTCTTGACAAAAATTAGCAGTCTGAAAAAGTGTTTGCTAAGAATGCAAATTCGACTATCATTAAACTATGAATCTTATATAACACTATGGAGGTTATTATGAAACTGAGACCTATCGAAGACCATGTTGTGGCAAAAGTTGCCATAGCCACAGAAGAGAAAACCTATGGCGGACTCATCATTCCCGATACCGCGAAAGAAAAGCCGCAGATTGCGGAGATTATAGCAGTGGGTAACGATGAAGACCTGCAAAAAATCGTAAAAGTTGGCGAAAAAGTTCTCTACGGAAAATATGCCGGCACAGAGATCGAGCTTGATGGAGTAAAATATCTTATCCTTGCCAAGAGTGACATCCTGGCTGTAGTAGAAGAGTAGAGTATCATGGCTATCGTAGAAATCACGACTGCCACCTTTGAAGCAGAAGTCCTAAAGGCGGAAATTCCAGTCTTGGTGGATCTTTGGGCTCCCTGGTGCGGTCCCTGCAAAGCCCTTACACCCATCATTGAAAAATTAGCAGCCGAAGTGAATGGCAAGGCGAAGGTTTGCAAGCTGAATATCGATGAGAATCCTGAAATTGCCAGCAAATATTCGATCATGTCCATTCCCACCCTCTTGATCTTTTCCAAGGGAGTGGTGGCCGAGCAATTGGTAGGCCTGATGCCCCAAGCTAAGATCATGGCCAAATTGCAAGCACACCTGTAGAAAATTGCAGGGTATATTTACCAGTTATAAGGCGGAAACTCAGGTTTTCGCCTTTTCATATCTGCTTTATCTTCAAAGCAATGGCTATTATTTATGAGTATTTTCATGGATTTTGGAGCTCTTTGTAGGAAGAACGGCTCTACAAAGGGAAAGCCGGAGCATGAAAAATACTTGACTTAATCACGCCATTCAAAAAACTGACAATCTAAGCAAAATATGCTGAAATCTAAAGGAGATATATAAATGAAAAGGACTTATCAGCCCTCAAACAGATCACGGAAAAATACTCACGGTTTCCGTAGTCGCATGGCCACCAGAAATGGCCGCAAGGTAATATGCCGTCGCAGAGCCAAAGGAAGAAAGACTCTCTCTGTCTAAAGATGATCCGCTGGATCACCGCTCATCAGGAGTACATGGAATTTAGAAGCGCGGAGTCCTCGCTACATACCAGGAATTTTTACATTCCTTATCTGCCAGATCTTCAGGGGTCTGCAGTAGGCATTACGATCAGTAAAAAAGTAGCAGGAGCCGTCCAGCGTAACCGGCTCAAACGCAGGGTCCGGGCTTGGGTGAGAGCACACAGCTCTACCCTGCCAGATGGCCTTAAAATTAATATTATCGCCAGACAGGGAGCCGCCGAGCTTTCATGGCCGGATCTGTCTGCTCAACTTGGAGTTCTGGAAAGATGCGACTGACTTTAAATAGCCTAATCAGCCTGCCCTCAAGGCTATTCATGCTGCTCATCCGCTTTTACCAGATGGTAATTTCACCAGTTTTACCACGAAGCTGCCGATTTACCCCCACTTGTTCCACATACGCCTATCAGGCATTTCAGCGTTATAGCTTCCCCCGGGCACTTTACTTAAGCGTTTGGCGGATCTTGCGTTGCAATCCTTTTTGCCGTGGTGGACAGGACCCTTTGCCCTAAGGAGATATTTTGGATAAACGAACCCTTACTGCTCTGCTCTTGATGCTGGCCTTATGGCTGGCTTTTGATCAGTTCGTCTGGAAACCTCAACGCGAAAGTGCACGACTTAACCAGCAAAATGAGCTGCTCCAGCAGGAGCCTGCTCTGGCCGATACTCTGGAGAAGGATGCCACTGAACCACAGCTCGCTTACTCGGATAGTTTGGTCTTCATTGAAGGCGCAGAAACTCAAGAATTGGAGCTGGAAAACGACTATGTGAAGGTAGTCTTTAGCAGCAAGGGTGCAGTAGTCAGATCCATCAAGCTCAAAGGATATGATTACAGTGAAGGGGTACCGGTGGATCTGATCCCGGAGAATGAGGCCATTCTGGGCACCACGATCTCGCAAGGCAGCACAGATATTGACCTTGCTAAGCGCAATTTTGCCTTTAGCGAAAATCCCGAGGGGAAAAGCATTAGCTTTTACCTGGGAGAAGAGGCTGAGCCCCAGGTTTTACGAGAGTACAATCTGGACGAAAAGTATGGCATCGGCGTAATCACCAAAGTCCAAAACTTGGGCAATGTGAATGGGATCAGGCTGGATCTTTCGGCCGGCATTGCTGATAGTGAAAAGAATCTTAAGACCAAAGCACAGGATTACAGATTCTTCCTCTATGCAGATAATGAGCTTTTAAAGCTCACGCTTGGCAAGATGCGCAAGAAACCACCTTCTGGCAATTTCGGCAGCTATGGTTTCGCCGCTGTGCGTAGCAAGTATTTCACGCTCGCTTTGATGGAAACCGAGCCTCAACTCAGCAGAGGCTTTAGCGGCGAAATCAATCCTGATACCGAGAATCCTGGATTCAGCGTGGATAGTATTCAGCGCACAGCCAAATCAAATTGGGAGCAAAACTTTGTGCTGTTTGCCGGGCCTGCTGATGCAAGTATGCTCAAGACTTACGGTCCGCAGATGGAAAACATCGCCGAGCGTGGCTACAATTGGCTGCGTTGGCTCGCCAATGCCTTTGCCTGGTTTTTGAGCTGGCTGTATGGCATTGTGAAAAACTACGGCGTAGTCATCGTGATCTTTGCCTTCCTGATCAAGATTGTTTTGCATCCGCTTACCAATAAGAGTATGAGCGCATCCTTCAAAATGCAGCAGATTCAGCCTCAATTGCATGCCCTACAAGCCAAGTACAAAAACGATCCCAAAACTCTGCAAGTGGAAATGAGCAAGCTTTACAAAGAAGCCGGAGCCAGCCCCATGTCCGGATGTCTGCCTTTGTTGCTGCAGATGCCGATCTTCTTTGCACTCTATAATGTATTGCGCTACTCTCTTGATATGCGCAATGCAGGTTTTGTCTTCTGGTTAAAGGATCTCTCTGAGCCAGATCCTTACATGATACTACCCATTCTCATGGGTGTTTTTATGATCATACAATCCAAAATGATGCAACCCAAACAGGCTAATGTGGACGAGATGGATGAAAAGCAGAAAGCGGCTCAATCCACTCAGAAAATGATGACCTGGATGATGCCGATCATGATGTTCTTCATCTTCAAAGGTATGCCCGCAGGCCTGGTATTGTATTGGACTGTTTTCAACATTTACTCAGTAATTCAGCAGTATTATCTGCTCAAAAAGCACAGAAACTAAGGAATATTTTAATGAACACGATCGATAGAAGCGGAGACTCAGTCGAAGAGATCATCCGCAAATTCCGCAGTGAGCACAGTATCAGTGATCACGAACTTAAATATGAGATTATTAAAAAGCCCAGCAAAGGATTTTTTGGGCTTTTCGCAAACAAGATCGCCCTGGTGCGTTTTCAGCTTCCTGAAAACCAGGATAGGGTGAGACTTTTTACCGAAACTTTATTAACTAAAATGGGCGTCAGCTTTGGCAAAGTAATTAGTAAAACAGAGGCCAAAACTCTCTTTCTTACCATTGAAGGAGTAGCGGAACCCGGCTTTGTCATCGGCAAGAACGGCTCCATGCTGGAAACCATCCAATACCTGATCAACCGTGCCTTTGAAGATGATAGAACCATCGAACGCATCTATGTGGATGCAGATGGCTATAGAGCGCGCCGTGAAACACAATTCTTGAATCGCTACATCTCGGATATCAAGAAGGTGAAGATCCAGAACAAATCCCTCACTCTGGAGCCCATGAATCCAGGCGAAAGAAGGATTATCCACCGTCATATCGAAGGGGATAAGGGCCTTCGCACTCTCACCGTGGGAGAAGGAGAAAACAAACGCATTGTGATCTTCTCTTCGAAGCAAAAGGAAAGCGAAATCAGGAAACAGAATTCCCTGGATAAACCTGAAGATACCAGGAGTCCGAAGCCAGACCGTGCCCGCAGGCCTCAGAGACCTTCCCCCAGAAAACCTGCACCCAAGAGAGAGCCAGCAGAAAACAAAGCGGAAGTGGAAACAGTAGCCAAACCAGAACGCAAGCCCCGGGTGCAACAGCGTCGCCCCCGCCCCAAACCCAGACCAAACAAAGCTCAAGAGCAGGCAAAAGACTCCGGTGGCAAAGATATTTAAAGTCCACGCCGGACATTATTGGTCAGACGGTGGTGCCTTTTTGGGCGTGCTTCCATATGCGATCTGGGGAAAGAAGATCCAGACCGATGAGAAGCGCCGCAGAAGATTGGACCTGAATCTGCTGTTGATCGTGAGCGGTGATCGCCGCATTCTGATCGATACAGGTGTAGGGAATCGTCTCAGCGATAAGCAAGAAGAGATCTACCGGCCCAGTGAATTTGCCCTGCCAGCCGCTTTGGCTGAGCTCGGTTTTCGTGACCGGGATATCACCGATGTGATCATGACTCATCTGCATTTTGATCACGCTGGTGGCATTATCACCAGCTTTGGCACTCAGGATGTTCTCACCTTCCCCAAGGCCAAATACTGGATCCAAAAGGACGAATGGGACATGGCCAAAGCTCCGGATACCACCAATCAGGCAGCTTATGCCTTTGAGCATCAGCTTGCTCTTTTGGAACATCATGGCAAGCTGGAACTTATCGAAGGTGAACTTGAGATTGCCGAGGGAGTCACCTGCGTGAAAACCGGCGGCCATTCAGTGGGCAGCCAGTTTGTGCAGATAGATAGCCCGGAAGGTTTTTACATCTATGCGGGCGATATTATCCCCACGAGCTTTCACATTTCACCTGCGGTTACTTCTGCTTATGATGTTTGTAGAAGCGATACCGTGGCAGGCAAGAAATTGATTTATGACCGGCTCAAAGCCAAAAGTGGCATTCTGCTACTCAATCATGATACCACTTTCTGGGAGCTTCCGATCTCGGACTTGAAAGTATAAATTCATAAAAGGCGGAGTGCAATCTCCGCCTTTTCTTATAATGGAATAACGCAGTAAGATCAGGGAAGCAAAGCTGCGAATGCCAGCCTTATTCGTATCGGCAGAGATAGGCAGTCTGTTCTTCGGCTTTCACTCCGAACTTCTGATTTGCCGCCACGATGAAGGTTTCTGTGGCTTTGTACTGCTTCCAAGCCTTACTTTCAGGCAGTTTCACCATCAAGACACCGCTGATCACAGTCATATGCTCTATACTGCTGGTACCAAATTCATACTCTCCGATATCCATTACGCCAACGGTGGATGCCCCGTGAGCATTCTTTAGAGCGATGGATTTTACTCTGCCCTCGAAATATTCGTTTGTGTTTAACATTGCTTTCTCCTATTTTGACTTTTTTACTATATTTTATCATAACTGAATTAAGTCAAGCTGAATTGTGTTCTAAATCGGGATAATCGGCCAATTATTTGTATTGTAGAACGCTGTCACTGCAGGTGCGCTCAGAGCTTAGATCATACAAAACGATAAATGTCGAAAAGTAAGCCCGCACCAGAATGCGGCACGGGCCTATCATATTAGCTGCGACTATCGGCTCAATCAACTATTATCAGCGATATAGTTTGTGAGCATGGAGAGGCAATGCACATAGGAGCCAAGCTCGTTATCGTACCAGCCAAAGATCTTGGCGTGGGTCACCGGCATGCCCAGTTCTTTGTCTGTCTTTACACCTTGCAGGGCCAGAGCTTCCGGCGGGAAGCTGATGAAGCCGGTGCGGGTATGGGTTTCGTGGGCTTCCAGGGTCACAGCGGCTATGGTGCCAGCGATATCAGCGGAGACGTTTTGTCTTTCACTGTACACCAGGAGGTCTTTTTGGGCACCTTTGGCAGCATTGGCATAGACTTCGTTGATCAATTTGCGATTGATCAGAGGCTCACCCAGTTCATCCAGCTTGGTATAGAAGGTTACATTGAGGTTGATGAGCGACACCGTATTGGTAGGTATGCGAACGCTATCGGCCATAAAACCGATCTTTTTCACCGCAGGTATTACCAGTTCCAACGCTTTGGCGGCACCGGTGGAAGATAGGATGATGTTATTGATCATGCTGCGGGATTTGCGCAGGTCTGTAGCCCCAGCTTTGGGCACGTTATCCAAAATGGATTGGGTATTGGTAGAGGCATGGATGGTGCTCATGGAAGCGGTGACGATTCTGGAGGTGAGCTTGTTTTCCATCAAAGGCTTCATCATGTGTGCCAGGCCAGTAGTGGTGCAGGATGCAGCAGAGATGATGTGATGCTTTGTGGGGTCATATTCCAGATGATTGATACCAAAGATCATGGTTTTGGCATCTTCAGGCATCGTAGCTGTGCCTTTGATCTTGAAAGGAGCACTGGCAATCACTTTCAACGCGCCGGAATCAAGATGTCCGCGCAAGCAGGGTTTGCCGGCTTCTGTAGCCTGGGTGGGATCCAGGAAACTGCCGGTGCAGTCCACCACGATTTTCACGCCTTCATTCAGCCAGTTGATGTCTTTGGGGTCTCGGGCTGAGTGCAGGACCTTGATGGGTAAGCCATCAATGCTCAGGATTTGTTTCTCACGATCCAAGATCTTGATTTCGGCATTTTTGCCCACCATACCATAGAGGAATTTGTGGATAGAGCCATAGTTACTGTCGTTTTCGATGGTCTGAATCAGATCATCGAAACTTTTGCCGACTTCACGTCCGCAATTCACCACGAATCCATCAAAATGTCTAAGATGGATCTGTTTCCACAAGAGGAGTTTTCCGATTCTGCCCAGGCTGTTTATGCCCAGCAGGTTTTTGTTGCTTAAGCTTAGGTTCATGCTTTCAGTCTCCTTTATCTATATTATTTTGTTAGAATAGAGAGTACACGCTTTGCAGGGGATAGTGCCCCAGGTAGATAGTTCCGCCGGTGGCATCCAGCGAGATTTTGTCACCCGCTTTGAGCTGCAAATCTCCGATTTTGCAGGTGGAGTTATCTTCATCCACAAGGAGTTCACGGCAATTTACTATCCCGATCAGGCCCAGGCGCGTAGCGGTGACTGCTGCATGAGAAGTTACGCCGCCTCTGGAGGTTAGAAGCCCCTGGCATTCGAAGAGCAGCACCATATCATCAGGCACGGTATCCGGTCTTACCAGGATCAAAGGGATATCCTGAGCTTTGTAAAGCTGGATGTCTTCTTCTCGAATCACGATGATGCCATTCATAGCACCTTTGCCAATGCCAATCCCAGTGCCGATGCTATGCAGCTTGGATTCCTTGGTGCCCAGGACCTTGTATTCCGGGCTTTTGATAATTACCTGGTTTCGCGTCTGGAGGATATACATCTGCTCCTCAGATGTGCCTTCAAAGGTAAATTCTATCTCCTGATGAGGATAGCGCTTCTCTTCAATGAGCTGTTTGGCATAGCGCAGCAGCGCATGATACAAGTCCGGGAAATCCTTTTCCATCGAGATCTCACCCTGTTGCCGTTTTCTTTCCGCTTCAGAAATAGGCAGGGTATGCACCAGACCAGCCACCACGTCTTCTCCCTGGCTGCACAGGGTAAAATCTCCGTTCAGACAGATGCCGGGTTCATGGTGCCAATCCGCAAAGGTAAAGAGCACTCCGGTGCCACTTTCCAGGGAAATATTGCCCATCACCATCTTTTGAATGATCACTGCGGTGCCCCATTCTTCGGCGATATGGAGCTTGGCTCGATATAGCTTGGCACGCTCTGTATCCCAGCTATCCAGGACGTGGGAGATGGCTTTGTAAAGCTGCAAATGGGGGTCTTGTTCAAAGGCTACATCGTATCTATCGAGCACAGATTTATAATCATAAGCCATGTCTTTCATCTGTTTATCGCTAAATTGGGTTTTGAGCGGAACCTCATATTGCTTTTTGTACTCTATCATAACATGGTCAAATTCATCGCGGTCTATGCCATAGGCCATGCCCCAGCTTTGGATGAGACGTCGATAGCAATCCCAAGCTGTCCAGCCGTAATTCTTCTGCTGAGAAAGCCTCTCAGTGATCTCATCGTTGAGCCCGATATTCAGGAAGGTATCCATGGCCCCAGGCAGGCTCATCGGAGCTCCGCTACGCACGGAAAAAAGCAGGGGGCGTTCTGGATTGCCAAATTCCAGATTTGTGTGCTGCTCCATACGCTTGAGGTTTAGCTTGAGCAGAGTGTCAAATTCCGCTGAGATATCGGGATGGGTATTGATGATTTCGCGATTGCGAAAGAGATCTGTGGTGATCACAAAACCTGGAGGAACAGGGAATTCATATTGGTGCAAGCGCTTTAAGAAAAAGGCTTTGGAACCCAGTAAGACCTGATTTTCTATGCGGGAATTACGGGTGTAAAGATGAAAGAACAGCCGATCCGGATCATAAGACATCAGTTTGACAATGTCCTCTTTACAAAAGAGCTGGCGCATCTCGTTCAAGGATTCCAAAATCCGGGTGATAAAATTATCCAATCCTTGTACCAAAAAAGAAGCACTTAGCAAACTGCGATAAAATTCCTCGGCAAATATCTCCTTCTGCTTTCTGCTGCCCAGTTTTGCCTCCAAGCTGGCCAGTTGGCTGTCGTAAAAGCGGTAATAGTATTCGTTGATGATCTCGTTCACACTGTCCTTGAGCAGATTGAAGATATCCAGATATTGCTCCAGGCTGATGTTGGAGATATTTTGCACCGAGCTGAGCATTGCGAGTGCAGTGCCAAAGGCGTCGCTCGTCACCATTTCCTGTTTCATGGCGTAATCATAGATATCCAGAATGCGGACAATGCGGCGTAGAGTCTTACCATTGATATAACTAAGATTGAGCTGCTCTCTGCTGCGTTCAAACATACGGCGGATCACGTTTTCCAGCCTGAATACCATGCCCATTGCTTCCAGCTTGGGTTCGCGATAGATTCCATACATAGAGGGAATGCCAGCGGCGATGTGGCGTTTGTAATAGATATTTTCCCAGGGGATGGTAGGTTTGGGGTCCAGGATCTGAGTATTCAGCTTGCCTATGTATCCCAGCATCTGCCGGCTGGCACTGTCATAGTCTTTGCGGGTGAGGCTGGTGCGCAGACGATTTTGCTCTTTGGCATCAAAGAAGCTGTAGCGCGCCAGGAACTTCACGATATCGTATGGATCGAGATTGTATTTATCTTTGAGTAGAAAGTGGCAGTAACACAAAAGCTTCAGGCGCTTGGCATAATAATCCTCTTCCAGGTCTTTGAAGATGATTTCCACCCTTTGCCAGGAAAGTGCCAGCAATTCGGTATAGCTGAGCCCGATCTGGGCCAGAAAAGCATTCACGGCCTTGCTCTGCGCCTGGGTGTGTCTGCTTAAAGTCTTGAGCTGTAGCCAGACATCCTCCGGGATATTGTTTTTCAGAGGACTGGGGTCCAGTGTAACCCAATAGCGTAAGATATTTTCTATAAGTGTGATATGGGTGTTATTGCTTTCGGTATGCACCTGCTTGCGTAAGAAGTGAATAAGGCGGTCTTTGCGTTGGGAAAGTTCATCCAGATTTGTGCTGGCATCGCGGATCTCGCCCTCGGCTCCGATCTCGTTGAAGAAGACGGGGAATATTCTCAGCAGGTGTTTACTCTGCACAAAGATGGGGCTGAGGTCTGCTCCCAAAAAGGCGGAAACGTCCTTTTGAAAGAGGTCTGTATCCGAGATGAACACACCCTTGCGGGTCATGCTGATGATGGTGAAGGCCAGCAGGTCTTTGTTTCTCATAGGATCGATGGCGATCAGCTCGAGCAGGATGCGCAGGTGTTTCACGTGGTTCTTATCCACATCAATCTGCCAGTCGCTGGCGATGCGTACCTCTCCGGGAGGGGTGTAGCCGAGGCTAATGATCTGCTCGATGATCTTGCGCTTCAGATCCAGATTGCTGCCCTTAAGCACCGCTTTGCCAATGGTATGCAGGCAATCCAACACTATGCTCAGATGCGTCTTGCTAAAGGAAACCAGGGTCTCAAATACCGTATCCAGCATTAGGGATACTTCCTGGGGACTGAGCTCTTCATAGAGATTGGCCAATTGCCTATTCAAATCCCACAATATGTGATCCATGAGATCGATCATGGTGGGCAAGCCCAAAAGGAAGAAGATGTATTGCACCCGATGGCTGAGATGGGGGAATTCGCGGATGTAATTACGATGCAGGCTGGCGATTTCAGAAAAGGCAGGCACAGCTTGCAGGTCAAGGGTGTTCGTAGCATCCCGCAGCACTTTCTGCCATTGCTCGTAAAAATCATCTGAAGGGAGTAGCGAGAGGTCCATATCTTCTGGCTTATCTTGCAAACGGCTGAGCCAGGAATTGATATCGGTGCTATTTTGCCAGTGAGAAAGTGTTGCCTCCAAAAGCTGCCGCAGGATCTGGGTGCATTGCTCGCTATCGGCACCTTTTTGCTCAAGCTTTACCAGGCTCTTGCGGGCTACGCTGCTGAGGCGGATGAAGAGCATCTGATGAGCCGCACAAAAAGCCCCAATCATGTCTAAGACACGCTGGTATAATGCCGGCAGCCCGTGCTCGCAAAGGGCCGTGCAAAACTCCAGAAAGTCCTGAAAGAGTTTCTTACGCTGTTCATCCTTTGTACAGGTAGTTTCTGCTTTCTGATAGAAATCCAGGATTACATTCAGGGCTTTTTCGGTCTGTTCATGAGCACAATACCACCAAAGATCGCCCAAGATGCTTGTTCGCATCAAGCCCAAAGCTATACTGGGGTTTACAAAGGGATGATACAATTCATCCAAAAAGGCTCGCAAACGTTGATTGACCCCAAAATAGTCACTGGAAAGCTCCAGCAACCATTTAGCAGAGTCATCCAGCGGGATCTCTATCACTCTGGTATTCTGAAGGTTCACGGTAAGGGCTTGTGATTCTATACTATCCACAACCTGCTCCTTAATCTTTAATCTTTCCTTAAGAATTCCTCTTTTGCCTGTATAAATGCCAGTCATATTCTGTCAAGTGAGATTCTTGTCTTCAAACGAGAAATGCGGAAAGGCTTGACATGAAAGGCCTCCTCAAATCTTAAGTTATATGGTGAATAGATGAAAATACCAGTCTTATGTCTCTTGATCTTGCTTCTGATACCAGGCTTGTTGCTCGCTCAAATAAGCCCGGGGGAGTCTGTGCCCCAAAGCTCGGACGCTGCTCTGGACAGCCTCAAAATCGATCTGAATGCAGCAAGCTCTCTGGATTCACTATTTTACGCAGCAGATAGCATCCGCGCCTATTACGAGGATGAACAGATCTGGCTGCATGGTAATACTTCTATAGATTATGGCGATTCCAGGATTCAGGCAGATTCCCTCTTTCTGGATTTGAAAAGGGAACAAGCCACCACTTTCGGGCTTACCCTGATGCAGGACGGTGGTCAACTTCTGATTGGCGAAGACGTTCGTTATGATATTCGCAGTCAGACCGGACGGCTGAGCAAGGGCCAAAGCTATATCGAAAATGGCTATTACAGCGGTGAAGAGATCCGGAAAATAGACTCCACCATATACGATATTGATGGAGGCAGCTTTACCACCTGTGATCTGGCTGAGCCCAGCTTTTGGTTTTGGGCAAAAGCCATGCGGATCTATCAAAAGGACAAGGTGGTGGGCAAGCACGTGGTGGCCTATGTGAACCACCTGCCTATCTTCTATTTTCCTTTTGTAACCATGAGTATCAAACGCGGACGGCATGCCGGCATCCTGGTTCCCGAACCCGGATATAACAGCGTGGATGGCAAATATATCCGTGATCTGGCCGTGTATTATCCTTACAAGGAATTTGCCGATCTCACCCTGGGGCTGGACCTCATGGAAAAGACCGGCTGGAAGGCCAAGTTCGATACCAGATACTTGATGCGCTATTACTACAACGGTGGCCTTGCTGCCAGCTATCAAAAGAATATTAATAGTGCCGGCACGCAATTTGATTGGTCTTTGAGAGCCAATCATCATCATGAACTGCCGGAAAAGTCTGCCCTGGATGTTTCCCTGGATTTTATCAGTAACAAAAGGATTTGGCAAAGCAGCGATCTGGTGGATGAATCTCTGGCCCAAAGGCTGAGCTCCAGCGTCTCATACCGCAAGCCCATCGGAACTACCTATCTGAGTGCAGGTGCTCTTTACAATCAAGACCTGATCAACGATACCGCCAGCCTCAGCTTACCCAGCGTGAGCTGGAGCGTATCCAGCCGGCCGGTGTATGAACTGCTGGGGCGTGGGAGCGAGGTCTGGTATGCCGGGCTGAGCTATAACTACAATGTTCGCCTGGATCATAGCGGGGATATTCGCAGCAAAGACCATTCTTTTCAGGATTACATCTGGGCAAATACCCCTGATGATGATAATCCTGATGTTTACCAGGTGGAGCATCACGCGGGCATCAGACACTCCCTGGGGCTCTCAAATAGCTACAACTATCGCGGTTGGCTGAACTTGCGCCAGAGCGTTGATTACAACGAAGCCTGGTTCGATCGCGATCGCAACGGGGAGAAATGGGTGCGAGGGAACGACTATTCGGCCTCAGTGAATGGCAGCTTCAATCTTTACGGACTCCGCAGCTTTGGCTCCCCCGCGGGCAATGCCATCCGGCATATCATGACCCCTTCCGTGGGTCTTAGCTATCTGCCCGATCACTCTGATAATAGCCAGTATTATGGTTTTGGAGGAATATCACTCCGGCAGAATACAAAAGAGCAGGCCAATCTCAGCTTTTCCCTGGCGCAGAAATGGCAGCTCAAACTGGGTGAAGAACGCAAACAGCGCAGGCTAAACGATCTGCTGAGCTGGGATTCCCGCATCTCTGCCAACCTGCTCAAGGATGACAAGCACTTTAGCGATATCACTCATACTTTGGGTTTCAGGCCTGGATCACTGAGTCTGGGTTCCCTAAAGCATGAGAGCTGGGCTCTGAAGAACCTGAAGGCAAGCTATAGCTCCCGCCTCAGTTTGATCCAAGAGACTCATAAAGTAAGCTATGATGATCTGGCCATCAAGAATCAATACTTTTCCCAGACTGTCGGTATCGGCGGAGATGCAAGTTATGCGGAGTACTTTCCCATGCCCTTGAATAGAACCTTTACCGCCTTTGGGGAAGAGCACTCTTCTACAGGCCCCAGCATCGCATCTGAAGGCTGGAATCTCAGTGTAACTCACGATCTTTTTGCCCCCAAGAGCCTACTAAACCCCCGCAGCCAGAATTTGCGGATGAATGCAGGCTTCAAGCTAACTCAAAACTTCAGCCTGAGCTACTCAAACTACTACAATCTAAAGGATAAAGAGCTTATTTCACAAAGCATTAGTCTGGGACGTGACCTGCATTGCTGGAAGCTGGACTTTTCTTTCACCAAACGTAATGAATATTGGGATTACCGCATTGTCTTCTTTAATAAGCAATTCCCTGATGCCCTGAAGTTTAAGACCAGTGACAGTAAAAAGTATTAAACGCGCTGTATTCCTGGATCGGGATGGCACGATCAGCCCAGATAAATTCGGCTATATCAAAGATCCTGAGCTGTATCACCTTTACCCCGAGACTCCCCGGGCCTTGCGCATCTTTAGTGAGCTGGGCTACTTGATCTTTATTGTTACAAACCAAAGCGGTATTGCCAGAGGATATCTGAATCTTGATCAGCTTAGCCAGGTGCATCAAAAGATGCAGAAGCTCATTGCAGACGCAGGAGTTCAGATAAATGGCATATACTTTGCCCCTCATCACCAGGATGGCATCGTGCAGCCCTATAATATCCAGCATGAAGACCGCAAACCTGGCATAGGCATGTTTAAACAGGCCAGGGCAGACTTCTGCTTTGACCCCTGCCAGTCCTTTATGATCGGCGATCGCAGCACTGATATTGGCTTTGCCCAGAATGCGAAGATAAAGAGCATCTTGCTGCTCACCGGAAATGGAGAAGAGGAATTCCAGCAGCTTATCAGCTCTTCTGCAGAATATAAGCCAGACTTTATCTGCGAAAACATCCTGACTGCTGCCGAGATGATAAAACGCTTTTACCCATGAAATTCATTGCCAGATACAGCCCTGAAAAATTCCAGAACTTCAGCTTTGATGCCCAGCTCAAAGCGCTGAACAAACTTCTATCAGAGCTGGAACAGGAGCTGGCCAATCCAGATAGCCGGCAGTCTCTGGTTCAGCAGATTCAGGCCCTGTATCCTTTGTGCAAAAAGCCTTTGCCTGCCAGAATGGAAGCCCTGCTTTGCGATCTGCCCGCAGATCCTTTTCGGCTTCTGCGTGCTCTAAGCGATTATCAGGGGGATAAAACACTCAAAGATAGCCAGATCAGGCTCAAAACCGGAGATGGCAATGCCAGCCCTGATCCTGATGACCTAAGGCGTGCTGCTCAGATCACTGTGATTGCAGATAATCTGCGCAGCGTGTTCAACGTAGGCTCGCTCTTTCGCATCGCGGAATGCCTGTCTCTTGGCAAATTGATCCTTTGTGGCATCAGCCCCACCCCGCAGCATCCCAATATGGCAAAAACAGCCCTGGGCACCTGTGAGAGAGTGGCTT
>Ga0172377_10001116_pt1 | contig 26596 bp, 25 predicted proteins | sample Pumphouse3metaG_FD_119749 | JGI IMG/M metagenome (GOLD analysis project Ga0172377, IMG submission 119749) | Leachate microbial communities from a municipal landfill in Southern Ontario, Canada - Pumphouse #3 metaG | ecosystem: Engineered > Solid waste > Landfill > Unclassified | place: Canada... | reverse complement strand
ATGGCTATCTTGACATTGTAGATTTTATCGTGCGAAATTGCACAGATGTTCAACAGAACCTACATGAGCTCTATCGTCGCGTGGCCTTCAATGTTCTCTTTGGAAACACTGACGACCATTTCCACAATCATGGTTTTCTTCTCACTCCGAAAGGATGGACCCTTTCACCAGCCTACGACATTAATCCATCTACAAAGTCTCATCAGTGTCTGCTCATCAATGAGAATACCGAACTGTCAGACATCAATGCTTTGCAAGATTCATGTGAAAGCTACATGCTCAGCCGAGAAGATGCTTCTGATATTATTCATGAAGTTACTGGTGTCATTAGAAATTGGCAGAAAGTAGCTACAGAAAACCAGATACCCGTCAGAATATTGGAACAATATCAAAACAGATGGACAAATCCCATATCATAGAACGACTTTTAGGTTACCTGGCACCAACGTTAGAATTTGTATAATGCCTGCCAACTGCCAGATAGATTCATACGGCCAAAAATGCCCATATCACCATCAAATGAGAAGGATAAAACGCATAGAACAGATATTTTGAATAAGGGCCTCTTATAAAGCCCCGCTCTCCGTTATACAGGCTGATCATGCCGAGTGATGCCAGGATGCCCAGAGGATGAAATTCGTAAAACAAGGGTAATATAAAGAGCAGTTGCAGCAGCAATTTATCTCTAAGCAGATAGAATATCAATATCAGTGCCACTCCCTGTATTCCGTAATCCGTATTGAAGACGGAAGTGGCAGAAGCGATAAGTAAAACGAGCAGGATAAGCATTGCTTTATGACTTCTTAATTGATCCAGAATCGCAATACAGCAAAATCCGGCTAACAAGGTAAACACCACGTTATGCGATCCATCGGTATGAAGCAACATCCAAGGGATTTCCGAGATGAAGGCAAACATCAGAAGATTGCGCCCATATTCCCATTTCTTGTGGGTATGCCGATAACCTTCCGCAATGAGAAAAGCAAAGATCGGGAACGCGATGCGTCCGAAGCCCCGCATACTTTCATACAGCCATCCATTGGAAACGAAATACAAGGCTATATGGTCAATAACCATAGCCGTCATAGCAATGACTTTCAGACAACTGCCCGATAAACGTATTTCTCTCATCCCTCTCATTTCTCTTTTCCAGTTTCTTTCCCTGAAAGTTCCGCAATCAAATTATCTATTTCGTCGTTCACCCGTTTAAAGTTTCGGTTGAGCATGATTTCTTTTTCTCTGGCCGATGTAAACTGATAGATTTTTGGTAGTTCCTGATAAAGACTTTCCTCCTTTTTAATCCTGTCCATGTCGAAATGAGTCTTGCAGAAATATTTCGTGGTCTTGAATTCTTCCGATTCATTGATATCAAAGTTGGATAGCACACGTTTGTCTGTAGGGGTGAAGTCGCGTGCTGCCTGACCAGCCAGCCAACCTGTAGCCATGTCCGCAATCTTAGCCGCAGGCACCAGATAATCCATTTTTTCAGAGATGGATGTGGATACTTTTTGGTCATTGATGGTAATGGACTTTGAGGTCTGTTTGGCTTTTCCGAACACATCGTTTTGAGCCCATTCCAGTGTATCCTTGTTGCGTGCAGCCCCCATGAAGATATTTCCACATGTGGTGATGATTTTCTGCATGCCGTTCTTGCCATAGTCCGCTTCCAATTGTGGCAATTCCTGGAATCCAAGTGTTACGGCCACTTTGTTGCTGCGTGCCGTTCCAATCAGTCGGTCTATCTTGTGAAAGTAAAGTGTAGGCAACTCATCTACGATGATGGAGATGGGGATGTTTCCCTTGCTGTTGACTCTTGTCACCAGTCTGTTTAGAATCAGGGCATTTAGCGACCCGATGACCTGTTCCTTCTCGGGGTCATTGGCTATGACGAGATAGGATGGATGATTTTTATCCGATATCTTTAAATCAAAGTCATCACCTGTAAATACCCAGTATGCTTCCGGCGACACCAGACGTGCTGCGTTCACTCTCAGGGTACCTACCATACCTTCCAATTGGTCCATCGCTTTGTTTTGCCAAGCCGATTGGAAAGGCGCCATCAGTGACATGATTTTTTCATCCTGCATCAGGATGTCAAAAACGTCCCCATAAGGTTTCCCTAAAAAGGAAAGTACGTGCGGCATATCCGAATATTCTCCTGTGACAGTGTCCGGTTCCACTTCGTTGCCTGTTTCATCTTCGTACCATGACCGCGTAATGACAACAAGTTCACCGTTTCTGTCTTCATAACTGAATCCGTTCAAATCCACGAACATGTCATCCTCGTCCGTTGAGATATTGCGTCCTTGGCTGTCTGTAAAATCAAGGACTGTATGACCTTTTTCATCAATGGCGGCATAATCCATCCAATTTTTGATGACCAGGCGAAGTTTCCTCTCATTATATAGCACGTAACGTTTGAGTTTCTTGCCCTTTTTAAATCCTGTAGGATGGAAATTCACGAAGAAATAAATGATGGATGCCAGAAAGTTCTCAGCTGAATTCTGAAAGAAAGCTTCGCTACCGCCTTTTTTGTCGCCACCTTTATTTAGAGACTCCAGTAGTGTCGCAGCCGTTTCCGAAGCTCCGGCCAAGTCAGGGATATATTTTCGTTGAATAGGATTGATACGGTTGGAATATTCCACATCCGTAAAGTTCACGATATGAAAGCCACAGTTCTCAGGTAAATGTCCGTACCGTTTGTTTTTGCAATACTGGTAAAACAGCGTTTTAGCCAGTGTAGGAAATTTGTAGTCATAAACCATCATGGCAAAGCCCTTGGCTGCATGTTGCCTGATGAACGGGTCAATGATTCCGAAGGACTTTCCCGAGCCTGGTGTTCCTAATACTATCGTACCACGGAAAGGATTAATAATGTTGATCCAGCCCCTGTGCATCTTTTGCTGATAATAATAGATCATCGGAATATTGACGGAATATTCGTTTTCATTGAGTTCTTCAGACTGCTGAAAAGATTCATTCTCGAAATTAAATCGGTCTTCCCCCACACGATAATTATAGTATTTGGCAATGCCATCCAATCCCTGATGAATAAGCATCGTCCCTACAATAGACAAAATAGCGTATAGAATACGGTTGGTAGGCAGACCAAATGATGCTCCTCCCCATGAGCCACCATGCACTATCATACAGGCTGCCGTCAAGACAATGCCCACGCAGATGGGATAGATTACCATTGTCCGAAGATTAAACTTCAGCTCTTTCTTTGCCCGCGTACCAATACAGGTAACTCCGATACAGATCAGCTCGATAACTTTGCAGGAAGCGACGCTATTGAATACTCTGAAACGTCCAAGCAGTTCCATCAGAAATGCCGTCATTCGGCTATCCGTTCCAACAGGCAGGTTCATCACCAGTTCGATGATGAGAAAAATGTATATGCAGCTACGAAAAGTTCCGTAAAGCTGTTGTTGTTCCTTCGTCTCTTCTACAGGCATGGATGCGGACGTTTAATGAAGTCTGAGAATAGGTCTAACCAATCCAGGAGTCGTCTTAATGGTTGAAGTAACATAGTGACCTTGAAGGCTGACGCTATAGTAATACATCTGTTCACTTTCTGATGATGTGCCGTCTCCTGAAGAACTGACATATTGTCCCTGCTGAAAGTCATCCCCTCCAATGAGTTTCATGGTATGGCTGACGATAGGCAGAGACGCCGATAAGGCTCTCAACTCTCCAGCCGAAGGCAAAGCCCAACTGGACAGATAAGAAGAGTATCCGCATATCGCATTTACGGCCGGACTGGAAATGCCGGAAGCCATAATGGCCGCCGTATTCTCAGTGCCACAGAGTGAGGTAAAGTCATTTGTAACTCCAGAGATGCTGCCCAGCGAATCGGCATAAGCATAGCAACCCAGTTCCTTTGTCCCTACGATCAGGACGGTGTCCTTTACTGCATAAAAGATTACGCCGACTGGCGGCAAACTGTTTGTTTTCAAACCGTAGGGTGACACTACCGTACCGTTTGAGAGGAGGACACTCCCCACTTTCGGGCTATTGTCAAACTCATCCGTATGCTGTTCGCAAGCAGTCAGTTCCCAAAGGGCCAGACTCACTGCCATAAACAAAAATATCTTTTTCATCGCTAAAATGGAATTTTAATTCCTACCAGCAATCCGTTTCTGAATGTATCGCCGTGTAGGAAGTTTACATTATTCTTTTCAATCAGTGAAAGCTGCACACCTCCAGGGAAGACGTAACTATATTCAAATCCACCTTCAAGACCGAAGCAATATCTACCTTTGCTGGCACCAAACTGCAGACCCAGGCGAAAACGGAGCAAGCCATTTTTGTATCGTATCAGTCTCTGTTTATACAAGAGGCCACCGTCCCAATAATAACCTTTCCAGAATATGTCCCTGCAAACTTTCCCGCATGCTGGATCTTTGCGCCAGCGGTTGCCGATTTCACCAAAGAGTTCGACCGCATTCCCATATTCCAACTCCTGCTCATAGCCAAAAGTGGTATTCAGCGTATTGGGGAATAGAAGGCCGGCATTCCATGTAAAATAATGGTCTCCATCTCCTGCGAAGCCTTTAACGGAAAAGACAAAGCATACAAGTATCCATAAAATCCTTTTCATTGTCACAATTATTTATTTTGGTAAGATGTCAGGTCTTTCAGCATTTTCTCACTGAATCCGTCAGCATGAAGGATATCCGCATACTCGATAGAGAGATAGACTACACGGCCCGAGATTTGATTTTCCGATATTTCCATTTTCAACACTTTTTCATCGGGGAAAGTCAGTTTCTCAATGACCATTACATTGCGATAAGCCCCCTTGAAACTGCGTGAATGATTCAGCATATATACAGGAGTCAGCTCGATTGTTTGTGAATTGGTGGCCTTAGCCTCTTTTTTATCAGTCAATTTAATGCGCACTTCGTCAATATCATATTTTATTTTCGTGTCATTATAGAGCGAATAGTCAATGAAGAAGTAGTCACCAATGGTATAGATATTGTTCACTACCGCTCGGATTCCATTTGCGGAATATCGGATGTTGTTGAACTTCCGTTTGCTACTATAGATAGCCCACGCATAAGCAGCCATCTCTCGTTCAGGCATAAGTACATCAGGATTGTTGTACCGGTTCAACTCATCTTGAGAAATGACATAGGACGAAATGGCCTTTGTAGGCATACCCGTATAGACGATTTCATATTGGACCAGATGACGTTCTCCGATAACTGTTACCGTACCAGCCAGTTCATTTTCACTCATTCGACCGCGAGGCTTGATGCGCACCATGTTATCGGTGCACTGATTGCCCACGATTTTTGCTGTTGAGATGTCCACCAGTTTGATGTTCTCAGGCATTATGATATGGGTTGTCACATCTTCATTGACATAAAGGATGTGCTTGGCTGATTCTATATCCTTTGGAGAAAGAAGATAATGAGTCACCACTGTATCACGATTCGCTACAAATACTGTGTCCTGTTGCGCCAGTGCATTTAGCCCCGGCATGATGGCCATTATCAGAATGGCCGCTGTTTTAGTCGTTGTTTTCATATTGTTATTCACTTGCTTCTTTGTTAATCAGATAAACGATGGTATTATATTTGATTCTCGCCTTATTCTTTCGGATATTGGCAGAAACGGCACTTGATGCCGATTGATAGGCATTCTGGAGAGCTTGTAGGGCAACAGCTTCTCCGGACAGTTCGCTCCCGGATCCTGAATCCAGACTGATGTTATTTTGCATGACCTGTGAACCTGCATCCTTTATCATGTCTCGAAAAGCAGATTGTGGTACATAGAAGCCTTCCATGCCGTCATTATCAAAGACGGAAAGATTGACGTGGATGAATTTGTTCTCAATTAGGATGCTCGTGATGGAAGCCTGCACACGTTGTCCGACAAATCCTGTCACAAGTCCATATAAGTAGGAACCTCGTTTCAGCTTTACATTTTTGATGGAGACATCATCCAGCAACTTGAATCTCAACCTCGTCCCTTCATGTGCATGAGTGGTCTTGTCAATCATCGCTCTGATGAGAAGTGCATCTACAGCAGTCTCGTTTGTGATGGTATTGAACTTATCCCCATTCGTTTCCTCTAATTTTTTCACGATTTCCGGTTTCCCCTCCATTTTGGACGAAGTCTTATCCTTTCTTTTATTTGTCGCTGTTTCATCTTTGCTGTTATTTTCCTCGTTTCCAGAGATGTCCAGGCCTTGTTCCAAAGCCTTTTGCCTCCGTCTACTACGTTGCTGAATATCCTCAATTTCTTTCGCATAATCGTCCATATCTTGTTCTCTACTTGACACATGGCCTCCGTCGTCATATCCATAACGGTTGATGTGTCTGCGTGACTGGGCCAAGCTTTGCTCCAAGTCATCCACTTCTTTCTGGCGTTTCATCCTTTCTGCATTTTCTGCATCTATATCCTTCAGCTCTTCCCCGGAATAGCCGCTCCCTGTACTGTCCTTTTTCTCTTTTTCATCACCCAGGGCACCAATCGCCGTATAAGCATCATCTTCTCCGAAATGTTTGTCCATCTCGGCCATTTTATCGCCCATCTCTTCATTTCTGGCTTCCGGCAATGTCATATTGATATTGTCTGTAGCTACAGTATGAGCTTTCGTGCTGTTTCCTCCGAACAGGTTAGCTACCTCATAGCCAAGGAATACCATTGGCAGAAAGACAATGAGAGGGAAAACGTACTTTGGCTGTTTGAAATTTATCTTCTTCATACGCATGTAGTATTTTAGTTACCGTTTTTTAATTCACCCACGATGATCTCGAGCTGTTTATACCGTACAATAATACGAACAGAATCATCATGGCTTTTCTCGGGTATTTTCACCAAGGAATCCAATTCCTTTTTTATCAACTGTCCACGTGCTGCCAGTCCCTCCATCTGTCGTATCTGATAGATCTTCCTGTCCTGGATGCTTTGCAGTCCGTCAAACATCGGTCTTACCTTTTCAATACCTGTTAGGGGATTCTGTTCCACTTCACCGGTGTGATATAATGAGAGTATTAATCCGACAAATAGAGACGAGAGCAGGAGTCCTACCGTCCATCCTAAGGTTTTACCTTTGTGTCTCATAGCCCATCTGTTTGCATAGTCTATTCGTTCTCTGATTCTCCATCTTGTGGATATTTTGTTAGCCAAGCCCTCGGCTTGCTTACGTGTTTCTGTTTCAACAGATATTTTCCATATTTTAAGTCTCTTTTTCATATGGCAGAATTTAATAATCCAAATCTTTATTTTCAAGTGTACGCCAATTGGTGATCAGCAGTCCGTGAGGGTTGTTTTGGGTGCGTGGCACATTCTCAACATAGCCTGTTGTAATGATGGAACGCTTCATGTCCCTTGACCGTCGTTTGATAATCTGTGTTCCGTAATATACGAACTTCCTCCTGTGTTCATCCAGCTGGATGGAATCGCAGATGATGGTACAGACTGACGAAGACGATACAATATCAGAGTAAAAACCGTTTTCATCCATAGCCTGTTTCTGTTTCAACGCTGTTCCATCAGCCATATACATTGCTTTGCCCAGTGTCCATTTAATATAATCGTTGTCAGGAGGCAAGTTGAAAAAGTAATAGTGGAACAGTTGGATATGTGCTTTGGCTTCCATCACGAAATTAGCCTCCTGTTTACTACGTTGAGCAAGAAAAGGAATATCTCCATCAAGTATGTATATCTGATTACGTTCATCCGTAATGAGCTTTGCACAGTAATAAGCGCAGAAAGCTGTAGTCACAGTGCAGCCGACAATTGTCAGCAATACCGTAAAAAGTGCCAGCCTTGTTTTTTGTTCGAGATTCTGAATCAGCATGGTTGTCTCTGTTATTTTATATTCTTATTCTTTCTTTTCGTCATTATCATCGTCATGATGATGTTTGCCTATATGCTGTCGCGCAAAATTAGCAGCAGCACCCACGGCAGCACCTCCTCCGGAAGCGGCAGCACTTCCAGCTGCAACGGCAGCGCTTGTCGCATTAGAAGCCGCTCCCATTACGGCACCTGCCACAACACCTCCGGCTGCACTTCCTGCACTTGAACTGACACCGCCAGGTATCAGCCAGGATGCCACTTCGGGAACATAACGGATAATATAGGCACCGATGAGCATCCCCATTGCATACATGCAGTTCGAGCCAATTCCCTGTAATCCCAATGCTCCGATTTGGCTCCATGAGTTTACGCTCCCTTTCAGCAAATGGCTGTATGCCTGAATATCCTCCTGCAGATTATACAAAAGAATAAAATCGATGTAATACAGGCACATATATGTAACAAAACCCCATAACGTGAGTGATAGAAATTTAGACATCCATTGCGACCATGCACTTTTCCATGGTGGAACGATGGATAATGCGAACATAATAGGGGCGAAGACCGCCATAATGGTGATGAATATGCGCTGTGCCACCAATATGCCGTAATAACTCATTTGAAAAATCAGTTCCCCGATAAATCGAATGATGTCGTTGATCCATTCTGAAGCTTTTGTTTCGGCTGCCACTGCTGCCCGTTGGGCATAATTGTTGATGGTAGATGAAAGGTTCTCCATATTGTAGATAAGTTTATCCCACCAATGGGCATCTTCCCCGATGGCCTGTACCTGTTTACCAGTCTCTATACTGTCTTGTACCGCGCGCAACTTGTTAAGATAATCAGCCTGCTTTTGGGCAACTTTCAATTCCAGTGCCGCCACCTCTTTGTTCTTGGATTGGGCCATCTGTTTGGTTGTGTTTTCCAATGCTTTCCCTGGCACTTGCAACTGACTGCATATCCAGCCGCTGGAAGAGATGCACATTGAAAGACCTATGATACGAAGCAATTTGATGACGTCCATGCCCCTTCGTCCGAGCATCATCATCCAACATTCGTATGAACCGACACAAAGTGCCAGACATAAGCCCAGAATACGTGCATAGGCTACCGTATCGCCTAAAACTGCCGATTTTGGAAAGGTTTCCATGGCAACCAGCAGTTTGTCAAGGCTCTCATCGATGGAGGGCAGTCCGATGGTAAGCAATGTCCCTTGTATATTCAATAATAGATCCGTCATTTCATCTGTCTTTTTTAGTTATTAGTAATATGCTTGTGCCATACCTACGAGATGTGCCGTGCGACTTACCAGTGTCTCCATACGTTTTTTCATATCTATGTAAGCTTTTTCTCTCTTGGTATTTTCCAGTTCATAGCCTACGCCAGTCTTATGGATATATGCAATATCCGCACAGAGGACTTCATTCTCTTTGGTCAGCTGTTCTACTTGGAATTTCATTTTACCCTTACTTTTTTTCATACAAAAGAGCAATCCGTCAGAGATGGATTCCTGCATACGGTTAAAATCGTCCTTAAAGGAAGAATATGCCAGATCCACATTGCGGTCGGCTGATCGAGTTACTTCTTCTTGATAAAGCTCTTCGATATATGTTCGTTCCGATTCCGCTTTCTTCATCTTTTGATTTTGTGTCTCTTCCGAAGTAACCCGGGTTGGCATGATGCGTTTGACATCCGACTTGTTTTCCTTAAAACGGATATGAAATCCTGATTTGAATCCGCTCCACTTCCAGTATTTTTCTGCTCCGCTATAAGAATTGTGGAGAAAGAAATAATACCATGCGGGGGAAAAGTCCCAGGGACCGTTCTCCATGGACTTCCATTGCTTTTCCTTTTGTTCATCATATACTACCGCTTGTCCCGATACTGATGGTGTACACAAAAGCAAAATCCCCAGAATGCTGAGAAATATCTGATAACTGTGTTTCATCTGCTTATACCTGATTCCATTTATTGATGACATCTTTTGCAATCTCTTCCGTTACGTCACTATTCAGAATATCCCATATATAATCGTAGCGGAAGCCACCTTCCGTGATGATGCTGCACCAAGTCCATGCACCGTCTATAATACGGCGCATATTATCTATAGAGGCTTTTAGGGAAAACAGTATATCCATTTTCTCATCCATAGAAGCTTTCATGATATTCATTCCGCTGGCGGTGAGAGAAATGTATAGGCCTTTTATGTTCTTTATCTCTCGGGCACAGGCGTAATTTGCTTCTGTATAATACCAGGCTACAGCTGGTTTTTTGGTCACATATTTAAAGGCCAGTCCTGTAAATTTGGAGTATTCGTCTATTAGTTTGTATAGGCTGTTAGCTGTCGTGCTCAGTGAGGAAGCCAACAGAATATAGGAATATCCATTGCTGAGTTTTGTGTTGAGTGTAGTACGCACATCATTGAATTTTCCGGCACCCTTGGTTACAAGAGACTGTTCTCCGAAACTTGCAGTCACTCTCTCCATTGCTCTGTCTTCATCGTGCTTAATAAGTTTGTGGAGACTGATAAGAGCTTCTATGGTAGGTAAATCGTTCGGCAGCGGGATAGCACCCGCCATGCCTTTCTGTGCAAATAAGAAAACGCAACAGATGACTATAATAAACTTAACTTTGGAATGATTCATACGCCGAATCCTTTCCAGTCGTTAATGATACCGTCAGCCATATTTGTTCCTGTAAAATAAGCTGCCCATGATTCCGGATCGATGGCAAAGAACAGATCTCCTGTATCGGAGTATTGACACATCATCGTCATCACTTCCAGTTTATAGTGTATCTCCATCAGATGGGAATAGATACGATTGGCCAGTGTCAGCCGTTCATAGCGGTCCAAAAAGTTGTATCCGTCATTTTTTGATTTCACGTTTCGTGGAATGAACTTGTTGATATACTTGTTGTCCGGCAAATTGATACGGCCATTATTTACAATATCCACAAAAGTAGAGACCAGTCCTTGTGTCTCTACGGCCATATCTGTCATTTCATTGAGGCAAAGTACATAGTTTTTTACCGGTGCCTTGTTCAAGTACCTAATCATTACTGGAATATCTTTAAATATCTCAGCCGTAGTGTTGAATATCTCAGCATAATATTTACTTTCTTCCCCAAAGCCTGTGACATTTTGCACGGACAGTCTATAAAGTTCCTTGAAACTCTCCATGGCTGCCGTGTATTTCATCAATTTCTGCTGTTTGGAAGAAATGGAGTCCAGCCGTTGGTTATGTTTATCTTCTATTACTTTTTGTGAAGCGGCATTCGTCGCCACCGCTTTGGTGGTTTTCAGGTCAATAACCACTCTCCACCCTGCATTTGCGCGTGTCGCTGAGCAAATCACCAAAAAGCATAACAGAATTAGCTTTAAGCCTTTATTCTTTTTCATTCTTTCTTCGTGTCCCATAAGTCCATGATATTTTGATGTCTGTTGACCTCTCTTGCGAAGTCAAGATACTTCATTCTCTTTGCCCTCTTCCGGTCTTTTTCTATTTCCATAATCGCCCGTTGTATATCACCGTCAAAATGTCGTTGATAGGTTTTAAGTGCTTCTTTCTCGATACGCTCAGTCGTGTAAGCCCAATAGCATTCAGGAGGTTCTTCAACACCATATACATCGGAATATTGTCCTCGGCATATCCACACTTCTTTGAAATAGTTGCGTCCTTCATGATTGTTGAGACTGTTGATGGTGAATATTTGTTGCCGCTGTATGGGAGTAAGACCCAGAATCGCGGATATCTGGTCGTAGCGATCCTTAAACTTAGACTGGTCGAGCAATATCTTTACATCTGAATTGTTGATGATGGCTTCCTTGACGATGGGCGAATCTATCACATCATTCAGTTCCTGAGTAACGACGCCAGCAATGCCATGAAACTTGCGCACGGTCTTATAAAGATATTTGATGTATTCAGCCATCGTCGGTGATGCAATGGCTTTCCATGCTTCCTCTATAATGAGTGCCTTGCGTCCTTTTTTGATGCGCATCTTTTGTAGAAAGACATCCATGATGATGAGCACGACAATTGGGAAAAGGACAGGATCATCCTTTATCTTGTCAACTTCAAAGACAATAAAACGTTCGTCGAACAAAGACCTGTCAGTGTCGTTGTTAAGCGTCATCTCCAATTCTCCGCCTTTATAGAATTGTTCCAGGATGGCGGCAAAAGCATTGATATTAAAATCTATCTTCTTTTCCTTGGTAATCTGTGGAATACGTTCCAGGGCATATTCATAGAAAGTATTGAAGGACAAATCTCGCACGATGAGTTTTCGGCGTTGAGCCTCCATGTGGTCTATTTTATTCTCAATGCGCTGAAGATAGTGTCCTTCCATCAGTTCCGGCATCAGCTGTCTGACGAGTGCTCCTGCAGCCTGCTTTTCTCCTGCTGAAGCCGCGTTGTCTTCCAGAAGGCTTCTGAGTTTGGATACCCTTCTTTCCACTTTCTCGTAGTGCTTATTCTCTTCAGAGCTACAGGAGAAGTCCGAAGATGACTGCTTCTCACTTGGATAGCTTTCCCCGAATTCATTTGCAAAGTGCTCATAGTCTCCATTCATCTTATCTTCCAACAGCAGGCGTTTGCGCAGTTCCTCCTTTTCTCCATCTGTGAAACCGTTAAATGGATGAAAGTATGTTTCATAATACTCTACCAGTGTCTGGTTGATGACCATGTCTTCTATCTTATTAGGGGCAGAATTACCTTTGAAGATGAGGAAAACTAAAGATTTCAGAAAGTTCTTCTTCTCTCCAAAATTCTGTGAATATTCCGTTCCCGTTATCTTGAAAGGATTCATGGAGATAGGATGTTCCTTGCTATAAGAGATATAGGTGCCATGGAAGTAACCGCAGATGCCCTCGTAGGAATCTCCCGTATCGACCATCACCACATCCGTCTCTTGTTCCAATAGTTGGCGGACAACGCTGTTCATGTGGAAGCTCTTTCCACTGCCACTCGGACCGATGCAAAAGAAATTGGCATTATCTGTGTATTTCTTCTTGCCCTCTTTGCCGGTGATGTCTATGGCGATGGGCAGTCCTTGCCGATCCGTATAATAGGTAGTCAGAGGCGTATCTTCAGAATGCTTGAGATGTTCTTTGAAAAACAGGCACAAGGCTGCATCCGAAAGTGTCAGAAACAAGTCGTAGTCAGAATTGAAACTATAAGCATTTCCGGGAAAGCTACAGGTGAATAGTTCCAACTGGTTGTAGGCTGACCGTGAAGGCATGATGCCACATTCGTAAAGCTTGGTTTCTACAAAAGATGTGACGGGTGTCAGTTTATCCTGAGGACAGCTCACAAGGAGATTGAAGTTGGTATTGACAAGCAACTTGCTGTCGGTTGCCAAAATGTCAAGTACGGTTTCGATGTCTGCCTTCGCAATTTTATTGGATGGATCCGGCATGGAACCATGGCGTTTGGCCTTGGCTTGCAGCTTTCGGAGCAATTTACGTTGGGCCGGTATCTGCAACACCTGGTTATATATCACACAATCCGAAAAAGGCATTTCCGTTAGGAAAGCCAATAGATCTGTGGCGATATGGGAGGCACCTACATAAATTGGAAGATAGGGGCGGACGACGTTGGGCAGATCAATCTCATCGATATCCACTAAAGGAAAAGACTTGATGACGCGGTCGCCCATTTTCAAATATTCATCTGTCGCTTTGAAATTCTGCATGTAGAAAGGTCCCTTTTTGAAGCACACGGCCATAAAACGATGAAGATATTCGTTTACTTCGTCTTTGGAAAGTTTACGGTGCCAGATGCCTTTTTCTGCAAGAATATCGGACACCTTGCTGACTTTCTCATGAAAGTCCATCCAGCGTTTGGGATCATATTTGATGAAAGAACTCCTGATGGCTTCTTGGGAAATGATTAAGAAAGTCCGTATCTCTGTATATTCACGTCCTTCAAAGAACTTGAAATAGCTGCGCGACAAGAACTCTGCATGTTCAGACATCTCATGATGATACTTTTGTCGGCTGAACACATCCTGTTTCTGAAGCGCATAACCTTCTCCGAGAGTTTGAACAATGTTGGCCAAAACATCTTGAAAGGCTATATACTGCTCGGCATCTGTACACCACTTCTGCACAGGATTTTCCATTTCGAAAATAACGGAGCATTCTCCAGTCTTGGAAAACAGTACCGTATTAAGCTGTTTTCCCCTGCTGTCTTGCACATCCTGCAATTGCGCAAAGAGTCCGTCAAACTGTTTTCTCTTCTGTGCCATCGTCGTTCCTCCTCAATGAGTAAACAGGTTGTTGTATATGATAATGCCGTGATATCTGTGTTTGGCATGAAGACCACCCCGTTGCTTGATGTAAATAGTAACGAGTCCTATCATTGCCATGGCTATCATTGCCAGAAATCCTGCTATTTTTCCTATCAGAATAGAGAACACGATGAATCCTATAAATGACACGCCAATGGCACCGGCGGCCAACGTCAAAAATCGACCTCTGATGCCCATCAGTTCCAATGGCTTTTGGAGTCCTTTAAAAACAGGAAATCCTTCACGATACATTTCTGTAAGTTTTTATTAGAAAGGAAGACACCATACTCCTTTATGAAATATGGAACCTTCCTTTTGCTTGTTACTTGAAAAACAAAGGTAATGCCTCTGACATGGCAATAAAAGCCACGCAGCCTCCAATGGTGAGCATGATGGTTTTCTTCACATCTTGGTCGCCGTTCTGCATTTTGAAATACACGTTGAAAGCACCCACAAGCACGATGACTGCAGCAATGGCTTTCATCAAATTGGATACAGGTGTTTGGTAAGACGATATTTCTGTCGTCGCCTTGGTAAATCCACCGGCACCCTTGCTTGTCGCCATGGCTTCAGACACACAAAAGACCATCGTGCTACAAGAAACGATAGCGCGTTGGGCAAAACGATTATTCAGAACTTTGTGAAGGGCTTTTCTCCCTTTCTTTTTAATCTGTTGCAACATAAATAATTGATAAAATCGTTAAACTTTACGTTTCAGATTAAAGCAATAAGTGATAACAGATTAAAGGAACAAGTCTTTGATATCTTATAAGGTTACAAGTAAAATGTCGGATGATACCGACCTGTTCTCGCCTCGGCAATATAAAACAAGTTGTTATTGCTTATATGGCTTAACAAATACGCTCCGTGATACGGAACTATGCAAATTAATAAGTTAGCTGTTTTTTTTTATTCCTGGCTATGCTGCAGGTGAATATTCTTCCCACTTCACTGCCAATGTTTGCCCCAATACGCTTTGGCTACCTTTTTCAGCCAGTTCATCTGTCAAGGGCAGAAGGTCATCAACTTCAATTCCACCGCTCATGGCAGGCTCACCTGAAGACGATATTTCTGTCTTCTGGATCTTCTCTTTTGAAACACAAACCGGCTGGAATTGCTGGACTTCATCAGAGATGTCCACTTCTTCCTCTTCCGTCTTTGCCTCTTGTACGATATCGTTTTTCTTGAAATAGGTATCATAAATTATCATCCCTACATAGTAGATGATGTAGCAGATAACGATAAATGTGAGTATGTTTCCGAATGTCATATCTGTAAGTTTTTAATGAAACATTATTTGTGCAAAGGTACACGAACTGGGCAAGGCTCTCTTTTATTTCAGATGAAAAGAGAAATAGGATGATGAAAAATACTCTTTCAGATGGTTCCCGTCATTCTTAAATTTGAAAATGATGGGATTTGGCAGTCTGAGCCACCTACCGCATTCCTTTCATATTTAGCATCAATGTCACACAAAGGTGCAAATTTCAGCCCCATCTTTATACCGTTCGCTTCTCGTCTGAGGTGGCGTTTGAGTTCAGAGTGGTAATAGATGGTGTTATCTCCTTTCAGGACGATGTATCCGCTGGACTTTAATTTGACGCGAAGACGGCAGCGATGTTTATTGCTCACTACCTTGATGTGGGTAATTGGCGGTAATCCAAATGTGGCATGTGCCCGTTCCAGTCGTATCAAAGCTTTTCTGGACTTAGAGCGGAGCATCCGTTCTTCATCTGGAGTACGTCGCAAGTTCAGTTCCTTGACAATACGGGAAACCGTTCGGTAAGATACTTTCGCCACTTTTGCCATCTCTCGATAGGAATATTCAGCATACATAGAGGTTATCAGGCTGATAGAATCCTGCTGCCTGTCGTTAAGCGGATATTTTATCAGTCCCAGCGATTTTGCCTTTTTGACGATAGACTTGCTGCCGATGTTCATTTTCTCAGCCAGTACTGTGTCTGAAAGAATTGGATAATAGTGCTCAATTAGAGCAATCATGTCCTCTGTCCAAATGATTTTTCTCATGATGATATGATTTTAGATAAGACTATTCCTTCTTTTGATACATTCGCGCAAATGTTCCTTGTTCTGTTCTATAAAAGTCCTTACTATGGCATTGATGATGTCGGCTACAGATTTGTGATCGATATTGCAGGACTTCAATGTTTCTGCAATGTCATCATCAATCCAATAACCTTTGCGTCCAGCCTTTCTGACGAGATAGCCGTAGTTGTTCAAGTGCTGAAGGAATAGCCTCCATTGGTCACTCTCTGTTTGAATTTCTTTCCCTTCAGTTCTTAGGATTTGTTGTCCTTTTACTTCCTGAACTAATCCGTCTATATCGGGCAGTTGCATAAGGTCATCAACCGAAATGGCACTATTCTTTTCCATTGTTCTCCTCCTTTATAAAAATGTGATTGTAGATAAAATCAAAAGCCGGGCTAATAATAGTTTCTTGAGTCTTCATCAGATATAAAGTTGTGTATCGGCGCATTTCTGCCCGATATTCCACCATAGGTGTTACCTGTCCATATTCAGAGAAACGCTTTTCAGTCATCGACCATAATTCCAATTCCTCTTTCTTTCCAAATCGCTTGTCATGACTATTATCGACCAAGAATAGTTGTGCCACATTCTTTGATAACTTGTCCCGTATCTTGTAGATAAACGAAATAAAGGTAGCAGTGGCATTAATGGAGGTCACTTCATACTGAAAGGGACAGATAATGTAATCCGAATTGGCGAAGATGGGAATCAACCCCTGCTGCGTGAGATTGCCCGGAGCATCAATAAGAACGATGCCTTGCATCTTCCTAAGGTTTGCCATCAGGCTCTGTACATTCTGAACATTGGCAATATTAAACGGCTGAATGTTATAAGGAATTGTAGCATCCTTGTATTTCTGAAGGTCTGCCTTACGTCTGAAACTGATTGTCTGCTGGACATCACAGTCAATGACAAGTACCTTTTTTCGGTGAGCAACCAAATAATTGGCAAACAGCGTACACAGCGTTGTTTTGCCTACGCCGCCTTTCTGATTGGCAAAAGTAATAATGATGTTGTCTGACATATACGTTTACTCATTAATAGTTCAAACAAACTCCTTTTTGATAGGCCAATTATTTCAGTAGTCGGGCCCCAGAACAAGTAAACGTTGACGATGTACCAGTCATCTTACATCCAATGGTTGTATCAACTATTGGTACAAAGGTACAAAAGTTTAATGATATAATTGCATAATGACGCAACTAAATATTGGCATAAAATGCACTGAATCTCATTAAAATGCCATTAAATTGATGTAATTTGCAATTCTTTTGATGATTTCTCGGGATTTATGGGGTAATATCGGGAATTATTGTTACCTTTGTAAGTATAAGTTGAATTGTATCAAATTGTTAGACCGATGGAAACGACAAAAGACATCAATAGATTAAAGGTGGTGCTGGCTGAAAAGAAGCGCACGAACAAATGGTTGGCAGAACAGTTAGGCAAAGACCCTGCTACTGTTTCAAAGTGGTGTACTAACACTACTCAACCAGGATTGGAAACTCTTTTGGAAATTGCCAAAGTACTTGAAGTGGACGTAAAAGAACTTTTGAATTCATCGAAATCTGATGTAAGGTATATAAAGGTTGAATAGAAAATGGGGACAGAAAATGATATTTATAATATGTCATTCACAGCAGGTGCAGCAATGATGAACGAGACTATTGCCGTAGCTGAAGCTTTATTGGAATGTGACGGCGACTGGGAACGTACGAAAGAAAAAACATTCAGAGAGAATCTGATGAATAAGGATAAACTATCATCCAATCAAAGATACTTCCTGCTGATGAAACAACGGTTGGAAGTTTTGAATGATACAGAAATCCGAATGCTTGTTAATAGCACGGTAGCAGTCCAAAGAATGATAGTCCTTCTTGCTATCTGTAAAGCTCATGCCTTTATCTTTGATTTTATCACAGAAATTGTACGTGAGTGCTTCTATAATTTGCATGAAAGATTGACCAATGCAGATTTCAATGAGTTCTTTAATGAGAAAAAATATGAGCATCCCGAACTAGAAAGAGTCACAGAACAGACGGTGCATAAAATGCGCCAAGTAACCTTCCGCATTTTAGAACAGACCGAACTAATCGAATCTGCTGAAAGCGGAGAACTTAGACGCCCCTATTTAACGGAAGCATTGGAACGCCTGATAGTACAAGACGATGCCAAATGGCTTGCGATATACCTTTATTCTAATAACGAAATTTCTAATCTTCACGATTTATATGCTTAATCAAACAATAGATATGGATGCGCTGTTCGAAGGCGTTTATAGAAAGTTGCTCTCGCCCGGTTTTGGAAAGAATTTAGGAGGTGAGCTTCCATTGTATATACAGCCGATTCCTCCAGAACAACAATCCGAAGTGGACGATCAAATCAAACGATTATCAAACCGCCTAAAAAAGAAAGGTCATGAAACGGTAACCATAAACCTTTATGACCTCTGTACGACTATTCTTTCAGAAGAAGGAGTATTGGAAGCTATACTGGAAGATGAAACTAATATTCCTTCTGAAGACATTATTGCTACTCTTGATAGTGTACTTGATATAAAGTCGGTGTTAATACCGCGAATAAAAGATATTATCATGGATAGTAATCCAACATTCGCTTTTATTAGTGGAGTTGGCAGTGTCTATCCGTTTATACGTTCACACGGAATACTAAACAATATTGACGAGCTAACAAATAGCTGCAATCTCATCATGTTCTTTCCTGGCTATTACAATAATTTGCAGCTAAATCTCTTTGGTAGGATTTCGGATGAAAATTACTACAGGGGACACAATTTAAATGATATCAAAGAAAATTAAAATATTGAAGAACCATGTTACAGGAGCAAATCTATAAGAAAGACATTAATCGTCTTATCAATGGTGTTATCAAAGCTGACAGCAAAAGCGAGGTTGGTAATGAAATTACTGAGTATGTGATTACAGCAGAACAACAACAGCCAAAACTGCTTCCTGCCCTGTTTAAGACATTAGTTCCACCTGCAAAACCAACTTGTGTTTGGATCTCAGGTGATTTCGGTAGTGGTAAATCCCACTTACTGAAGATTCTATCTTATGTACTAGAAAACGACTTTGAAATTGGAGGTCGAAAGTGTGCTGAGATTTTTGCCGATAAAGCCAATGATGATTTTGAACTGAAAGGCGATATCCAACGTGCTTGCCGTGTCAAGACAGAAAGTGTTCTGTTTAATATCCAGGAGAAACTGGATGGCGTTGCAAAAGGCAGCATTGATCCTGTATTGAATATCTTTCTCAAAGAATTCAACCGAAAAATGGGTTTTGATGATAAGAAACCAGAAATTGCTGAGATTGAACGATATTTCGATAATAAAGGTAAATTTGAATACCTCAAATCTGAATTTAAAAATCGTTTTAATGAAGAATGGGAAGATGCCCGTAAATCCATTCTCCTGAAACTGCAGAAGTTGGCTGAGATTATGGCTGATATGGAAGGTATCTCAAAAGAAACTGCCTATCAGAACATCCAAACACAGATTAAAAACTATAAGTTAGATATAGATGGCTTCGTAACCTTAGTGAAGAATCATCTGGAGAAGCAAGAACCAGGTTCTCGCTTTATCTTCTTCGTGGATGAAGTTGGCCAGTTCATTGGCAAGGATGTTCATCGTATGCTCAGCCTGCAAACCATTGCAGAAGGATTGCTTGACAAAACCGATGGACGAGCTACAATTATGGTTACTTCTCAGATGGATATTGATGCGACGCTCGGAAATTTGGAAAAACAACAAGAATATGACTTTTCCCGTATTCAAGGTCGTTTTGAAACTCGTATCAACCTCACTAGTGCCAATGCTGACGAGGTAATTCAAAAACGTTTGCTGGATAAAAATGCAGAGCCACAAAAAGAACTTTGTCTGGTTTACGAAGAGCAGAAGAATATCATCAAGAGCTTATTCAACTTCGGTGATAATAGCCAATTCAAAACAAATTATAAGAGTGATGCTCAGTTCGCTGTGGACTTTCCTTTTGTTGACTATCAGTTCGATTTGCTTCAACGTGCCATCATTGAATTGAGCAAGAATAATGCTTTCAGTGGCAAACAGCAATCTGTGGGTGAGCGTTCTTTGCTTACCATTACTCAGGAAGTGGCCATTGCATACAAAGACAAAGAATTGAATCAAATTGTTCAGTTCTGCGATATGTATGAAGGTATTCGTGGTATTTTGCAAACAAAGATTCAGACCGACATTCAGCAGGCAGAACATACTTTGGAAGACGAACTAGCTTTGAAGGTTCTGAAGGCGCTTTTTCTCGTGAAATATGTGAAAGGATTCCCTTCTACTTCAGACAATATTACTAAAATCATGTTGCCTACGCTGGATACAGATTTTCCTGAATTTAAGAACCACATTCAAGAGGCGCTGAATAAGTTGGTTCATAAATCATATATTGAAAAAGGTGCTAATGATGAATACCACTATCAGACCAACGAGGAGAAGGATATCGAGAATGAGATCAAGAATGAGGAATTACAACCTGATGCCATTAATAATGAACTGAAGAAAATCTTCCGGGATGAGATATTCTCTGAAAACAGAATAAGATTGTCAGCAGGTAAAGTCTTCAGCTATGGACGTATGGTAGATGAGCAACAAGATGGACGTGAGGCTGAAATGTACATACACTTCGTCACCCCGTTGAATTCAATGGTTAGTACAGACTCCCCATCCATGCTCATGTATTCTATGGGACATCCTACTCAATTGTTAGTTGTGTTGGGAGATGATAAATACCTGGCAGAGGATATCGCTATGTTCAAAAAAGCAGATAAATGTCTTACCAAATTACTTTCTGGTAATAGAGACAATTATCGTCAGCAAATCGTTACCGACAAACGACGTGTGAACTCCAATCGTCGTGATAGCATTGTCAATAGACTGACTGAACTTACAAAAGATGCTCGTCTTTATATGGGGGGGCAGGAACTTACTGATATTCGCACAACCGATATTCGCAATAGGCTCAATGAGGGTATGTCTCGATTGGTCGAACAGGTATATACCAATCTCAAGATGTTGACCATTGAATATGATGATGAGATGTTGAAGAACATCATCAATTCTACTACATTTGGTGCGCTGTTTGGTTCAGAAATGGATAACTGCATGACTGAGGTCTTCAATTACATCAATCGCAATAAGCAACTCAGTGTCCGTACCAAAGTTAAAGACTTGGTAGAATACTTCAAAGGCAATAGCTATGGTTGGTATGAGACGGCTACTCTTTGTATCATGGCAAAGCTGTATAAGATGGATAAAATCTCTTTCAGGAGCAATGGGGGCATAGTGGCTGACCGTGATCTCTATACTAACATGACCAATACCAACCAGCAGGCTGTATTGATTATTGATATAGAGGAGACTATCACCAATTCACAGATATCTAAGCTCAAAAACCTATATAAAGAATTCTTTGAAGATGAGAGTTGCTCTGCTCAAAGTGCAAAAGATGTTCATAATGCATTCATTGAGCGTTTAAAGACAGAGATTGATAACTTGCATTCTATAAGGAATGTATGGCCTTTCAATTTCGTGAGACCTTTGGACGAAATCATCCCCATGCTGGAACAACTAAAAGGAAACGTTTATCCAGGTCTTTACTCAAAGACAGCGCAGATAGAAAATGCAATAGACCGCAAGGTGGATGAAGCTGATGCTATCAGCGAATTCATCAGCAACCCTCAATTTAGTATATTCAAACGTATTGATACGCTGAAGAAAGGCAACCAAGCTAATTTGGTATATGTAACAGCTGAATTAAAAAATGCGCTTGAAGATATTTACACGTCTTCTACTCCATGGAAGTTGATGACGAAAGCTAAAGAAGTTCTTGACGCTATTTCGGATGAGATTAAAGCGAAGCAGGAAGTTGCATGCGAAGAGGTGCTGAACTTGTTAGATAGCAAAATGCAATCCTTAACTGCTGTTCCATCTTATGCCGCTTTGGAAGAGAATCAACGACAGCAGATTGTTGCTATCTTCGACGTACTCAAAGCCAAGGCGAAGGAAGAACGTTATATTGGTAACTTGATAGCTATCAAGGGCGATGTTTCAAAAGCCTACGATAGATGTCTGGATTCTATCAATCATTGGGTGGAAGAAAAACAGGAAGAAGAACGTCGTCGTCAGCAAACAATTCAACAAACTGGTGGACAAGCTACGGCAACTCATCCGACTACTAAAATCGTTCATAAGGTGGTAAAGAAGGAAAAGGCAATGACGATTGCTTTTGATAAGCCTATTCTTGAAACGAAAGAGGATGTAGAAAAGTATGTAGAGGCACTCAAGGAGCAACTTCTGCGCTATATCGATCAGAACAATAACATCATGTTGAATTAAAAATTTAGCCATGGATAGATTAGAAGCAGAAACTAGACTAAAAATGATTTTTGGAATAGATCATTTTTATGACGAACAATGGAGTGCTATCAATAGGATTCTAAAAGGTGAACGCATCTTAATGATAGAAAAAACAGGATTTGGCAAGTCTTTATGTTATCAATTTCCAGCAACACAGTTAGCTGGAACAACTATAGTTTTCTCGCCATTGATTGCTTTGATGAGAGATCAAGTCAAAGCATTAATATGTAGAGGAATATCTGCTGCGTATATAAATTCGGAACAATCTCAGGAAGATAACGATAATGTTATAAAGCAAGCACTTGCAGGAAAAATAAAAATACTATATATTGCTCCAGAAAGGCAAGAAAATGAAAATTGGATTGCAGCTACACGAGATATGAATTTATCGATGATTGTTGTCGATGAAGCCCATACTATATCTACATGGGGACATGATTTTCGTCCAGCTTTTCGAAAAATTGTTGATTTAGTTAAACTTCTACCTGTTTCATTTCCTGTTCTTGCAACAACCGCTACTGCCACTGCAAGAGTACAACATGATATAGAGAAACAAATCGGAGGAAATATTACTACCATCAGAGGTTCGTTAGTCCGTCAAAACCTTATGTTGAAAGTAATCAAAGTATCATCTGAAGATGAAAAAATGCTTTGGCTTGCAGCAAACTTAAACAAAATTGAAGGAACAGGCTTAGTTTATACAGGAACAAGAGTTGACACGGAATCGTATGCCAAATGGTTGCAATATGCAGGAGTTAATGCCATAGATTACAATGCCGGACTCGATTCTGAAACCAGAAAGCATATAGAAAACGGTCTGATGGATAATAAATGGAAATGTGTTGTGTCAACAAACGCTTTAGGTATGGGTATTGATAAATCTGATATTAGATTTATAATACACACACAAATTCCTGCTTCCCCAATCCATTACTATCAAGAAATAGGTCGTGCTGGTCGTGATGGCAATGATAGCTTAATAATACTATTTTATAATGATCAACTTGATTCAGATGGTATTCCAATGGATTATAGATTACCAAAATCATTTATTGATAATGCTCGACCTTCGGAGAAATTATACCAAAGAGTAATTGAGAAACTAAAAAATGATCCTATGTCTGAGAGAGCTATAATTAAAGCAGCTAATCTTAAGACAACTCAAGTTAGAGTTATTAAATCAGATTTAATAGACCAAGGTATAATAAAAGAGGTTAAGTATGGTAGCACTAAAAAATATGAATATCAATTTGGAGCACCAGAACTTAATACCGAAAAGTTTGAGCAATTAAGAAATGCTAAGTCAAAGGATTTAGATTCTATGGTGAAATATGTTTATACTGGAATGCCTAGAATGAAGTATTTGTGTAATTTTTTGGATAGTGACGAAGATGTTAATTATTATAATTGTGATAATACAACATTAAGTAAAGAATCCTTAGATTTTTCTCAAGTTCTTAAAGACAAACTAGAAGATTTTCATCTCAACTATTTTCCTCTGTTAGAGACGGCAGACGTGACTTCTAAGACTATTGCTGGCATAAAATGGTCCGTACTTATTCCTAAGCCCAATATAATTGAATTCCGAAAGGATGATATTAAATATAAATCTTGTAAATCAGATAGTTTTATGTCTGTATTTTCAGGTGAAGAAAGATTTTTTTTTAAAGAACTTATTGATAGTCATAGATTAAAGAAATCAAAATTGACAGAAGGCTATGCTGCTTCATATTATGGAAATTCAAATGTCGGTTTGGCTATACATAAGTGTAAGTATGAAAATGGAGGTGATTATCCAGATTTTTTATTAATACAAACCTTGAGAGCTTTTGGTAAAAAATTCCAAAATGTAAAGTTTGATTTAGTTCTCTATGTGCCACCTACCCATTCGGGTGATTTAGTCAAAAACTTTGCCGCCAAATTTGCCTCTACTATAAGAGTACCATTATGCGATGAATTAAAAAAAACTCGAAGTACAGAGGAACAAAAAATATTTCAAAACGCCTATAGCAAACATGATAATGTTGCAGGTGCTTTTGATATAGATCAAAAATTAGTTGATAATAAATGCATCATTTTAATTGATGACATCTATGACAGCGGAGCAACAATAAAAGAAATTGGTAACCTATTAACAGCCAAAGGTGCAAAATATATTGTGCCAATGGTTATTGCAAAAACAGTTGGAGGAACATTATGAACAAACAAGAATTAACATATTGGATTACATTGTCCATGATTCCACGAATGTGGACAAGACGTAAGAATGACATTTATGTAGCTTGCTTTAGGCATGAACCTCAGATTTCTATTATACAATTATTCGAAGATGAATATATCTGGAATGAAATTTCATTATCAGACGAAGAAAAGGCTTTATTTCTTGATGCCAAATCGCAGCTATCCAATAATTCTTTTCTAGTTGAAGATTTGTTGGCTCAAGGATATGACATCATACCACTAACGTCACAAGAATATCCTATATTTTTAAAAAAAAATTTAGGTACAAATTCTCCTTGTGTTATCTACACAAAGGGAAATAAGAAACTTTTGGATGAGAATGCTATAGCTATTGTCGGTTCAAGAAAAGCAGATACTATTTCACTCCAATTTACAAGTCGCATAGCAGCAAAAGCTACTATGGAAAATAAAGTTGTAGTTAGCGGATTTGCTAAAGGTGTAGATAGGCAAGCACTAGATGCAGCCCTAGCTAACAGAGGGAAAAGCATTATTGTATTACCTCAAGGGATTACAACATTTTCTAGTGGATTTAAGCAATATTACAAACCGATTATTGATGGCAAAGTATTGGTTTTAAGTACTTTTTTCCCGAAAGCTCCTTGGAGTGTGGAATTTGCTATGGCTAGAAATCCAATTATATATGGTCTTGCAAACGAAATCTATGTAGCGCAATCTGATTCTAAAGGTGGTACATGGTCTGGAGTAATAGATGGTTTAAGAAAAGGTCGTTCTATCTATGTTAGATATCCCGATGCTAATGAAAAAAATGCAAATCTTCAATTAATCCAAAAAGGTGGAGTTCCTATTGACATAAATGGAGAAGTATTGAATATAGACAAGGATATTATTAATGAATCAATTAATACAGAGAATGTTGATTATAATGCATTAATTACAGATGTCCTTAAGGGTGCGTCGTTATCGAGCAAAGCTATAATAGAGAAATGTAAGCTTGATTGGTCTGATCCAAAAATGAAAAAATATTTACGTTCTATGTCTAATATAGAGGAACGGAAGGTTAAAGGGACTATTCTTTTCAGTCTTAAAGGTTTTGCTGAACCATCACTTTTTAATAATTAAGAATTATGCCAACAAATACAGCCACTCTCAAAACGTTTGCTCAGCAGACACGTGCTAAACTTATTTCGCTTATCACAACCAAATTACAGTTTGTGTTGGGTCAGGATACTGCTGAACTGAGAGGCCATGAGAAAGAGATAGATATTCTTCGTAAGGAGATACAAAGCAAGGGCGAGAAAAATGTGATAGAAGAAGTTGCCTATACATGGTTCAACCGTGTGATGGCTCTTCGCTACATGGATGCCAATGGCTACGACACGCCAATGATAGTGTCGCCTGCCACAGGACAAACTCGTCCAGAGATATTACAGGATGCGATGGGCGGTACATTCGATGAAGAGCTTCATCTGTCAAATGAAGATAAGTTGCTTCCAGAAGCGAAGTTATACAGACGATTACTTGTGGCTATCTGTAATCAGAGATATGCAGAGATGCCTTTCCTCTTCGAACGGATATCTGATTATACTGAACTCTTATTGCCCGACGATTTATTGAGCTACCAAAGTTTCGTATCTGATATTCGCAATGGTATGACGGGTGAAGACTGCCAGAATGTGGAATTGCTCGGATGGCTTTATCAGTTCTATATCACGGATAGAAAAGCTGATGCAGAAGTCAAAAAGACAAAGAAAGGTGGACTGAAGAGTGATGAACAGGCAGCAGCAACGCAGCTGTTCACTCCCCATTGGGTAGTCCGCTATATGGTAGAGAACTCTT
>Ga0172377_10001115_pt1 | contig 26600 bp, 19 predicted proteins | sample Pumphouse3metaG_FD_119749 | JGI IMG/M metagenome (GOLD analysis project Ga0172377, IMG submission 119749) | Leachate microbial communities from a municipal landfill in Southern Ontario, Canada - Pumphouse #3 metaG | ecosystem: Engineered > Solid waste > Landfill > Unclassified | place: Canada... | reverse complement strand
CTATAATCGCTAGAAAACCTTCAATAGTAAGACCCCAAACAATGTTTTTCATAAACCGAGAAACGATTTCAATTTGTTGCATAATATAAGATTATCTTATTATGGACTCATTATAGCACCTTTGCTGAAATAATTAAATTTTCACAGAATCGCCACTTTCAATTCCGAACTTCTTTGCCACGTTATCACCTTGATGAATAATTTCTAAAAATCTCTTACGACCAATGCCAGAGCTTCCTTGAACAATCCCTATCTGTTTATCTGGAAGATCTTTAAGTCTTTCATAAAATTCCATTTTGCGTTTTTTACCTCCAAGCGATACTGAGACTTTTTCTCCATTTTGAAAAGCATAATCTTCGCCGACTAAAGTTGTTTTTATATTACCAAAATTATCGACAAACCACACTGAGTCAGAAATATCCTTGATTTCCGAAAGGTCATAAAGATGTCGAGGAAGATCATATTTTCTCCAAACCCAATCTGCGACGCGCGGAAGAAAATCGAAACTGCGGAATTGAGTTTTTGCGATGCGTTCTTTAGTTTCAATGGCCATTTCTTCAACACTGATAAAATCCAAAACATCCTCAATGTCCAAAAGATAAAATTCTTTAATAAGATTGAGTTTCTTGCAAAGCGATAAAACGAGTCCGTCTACAGAAGAAACAACCAGAGTTCTTTTATGCCAAAAATAACCGAAAGGTGTCCCATTCTTCCATTTTTTCGCTTCACCATTACGTGGAGCGACGTTCAACAGAATCACTCCTTCGCGATCCTCAAAAGCATCTAATGCATCGACCAAAAGTCCTGCGGCCTCTAATTCAGACCGCACCGCAAAACAATTCACAGATGCCCCCTGGAACAAAGAACCTGCGCGCGAAATTTGCCTGATACGCGCATCTTCATCAAAACAATCATTAATAACGGAAATTTGCATTTTTATATTTTTACTTTTTTAAATATTAAAAAACGCCCCCTCGCAGGACCGTTATTTTTCTAAGAAAAATTCGATCCCTACAAGACAGACATAGATACTCGCATCATGTTTTTTCTTACAGAATTTTTCATATAAAATAAAATCAATAAGCTTTATAAGATTATAATATAAAAAATCCGCAATTGAGTCAACAATCTGCATCAAAAAAAAGATGTGTCTTCTTCTCCACTAGGAAATTCATCGAATTCTTCGGCTGATAAATTTTTGACCACGAGAGGCTTTTCCTGTTTATGCCATTCTCTCCTGACCTGGTTCATAAAAGAACCTTTCGCTGTTGCTATTTTCTCCCCTCTTTTCTGTTTTTCAAAAACAGATTTTTCTATATTTTCCTTAAGAATATTTTTTTGAAAATCCGTTATTCTTTTGTCAAAAACCCCTATCAGCCAGGACCCATTGGCTAAAGAATCCATAGGAATTTCACGAGTAATTCCATTTAGTAATAATTCCTCCCCCCCCTCGTTTGCTTTTCCCCCGCTTTTCCAGCACCAGATACCATCACTATTTTCTTTTTTATATCTTCTAAAAATACCTTCCGGCAAATACGACTTGGCATCATTATATCTCAATTCTTTTATTGCAATCTCGCCACTATTTTTATCTTTGACTAATTGATCACAAGAAATCTTATTAATCTCATTAATATCGCCGTCATTATTATCAAGATCAAGATCAAGATCAATAAACCAGAATTTTAAATTATTCAGAAAATTCATCCTATCGATGTCTGTCATTTCCTTTCGACTTTCTTCCTCAAAAAGATTCTCTCTTTTTTCTTTTTCAGATTGCTCTTTTTCCTCTACATTGTTCTCGCTTAAATTACATTTAAAGTTTTCTTCAAACATACTTTTAAATTATTTTTTATTTATCAAGTCCCTTCAATTCACCGACGATAAAGTCAACCATCTCTTTTAAATACTCTTTTGAAAAATCAAACTTAATTCCCGCAACTTCATAAATTTCAGGGACAGACTTACTATAACCTAATTTCATAAAGTTTTCATAGCCCTCAATCGCTTTTTTAGGATTTTCCTTGAAATGTTTATAAAGTGCAATCGCGCCGAGTTGAGATATCGCGTATTCGATATAGTAAAAAGGCAACTCAAAAAAGTGCAGAACCCTAAGCCAACTAATTTCCTTTTCTTTCTCCAATCCAGACCAATCCACACCTGTAGTAAATCTATTTTTGAGTCGAGCAAGTTCTTCATCACGCTCTTTGGCAGAATGCTCAGAACTCAAGTATATCCAATGTTGAAAAGCGTCCCCGACCATCACCTTGGGAAGAAGAGATAGAACCTCCTCCAAATGTTCTCTTTTTGCCTTTTTCACATCTATGTCTTTTTTATAAAACTCATTCAAATAATCGAGAATAAAAAGCTCCATCGACATTGAAGCGAGTTCACCAACCTCGGATGGCGAATTTTGATATTGGACTATTTTCTCCTCGCTTACAGCAAAAGCATGCAAAGCGTGTCCCGACTCATGAAGCAATGTTTGCACATCAGTTTGAACCCCGACAGCGTTCATAAAAATGAAATCCGCCCCGGTTTCATTTAAAGGATAGCTGTATCCTCCCGGCGCCTTACCTTTGCGATTATCCAAATCCAAAAAACCATTTTCAGACATCAACCTAAGTTTGTTGGCAAATTCCGGTTTTATTCTCTCCAAGATTCGAATCGCCCCCGACAATAATTCCTGCGTATCCGAAAAAGGCTTCAATATTTCTCCGTCCAAATCAACCGACATATCCCACGGTCTTAAAGTTTCCACACCCAAAATCATTTTCCTTTTCTCGTTTATTTTCTCGAGTGCGGGCAAAACCACCGCTTCGACAGAATTATGGAATTCATATAAATCTTCCGGAGTATAATCAAATCTGCCGGCAGCTTGATGCGCAAAATCTCGATAATTATCAAAGCCTGCATTTTGAGCGATTTGCACACGCAAGCTTTTAAGTTTATCAAAAAGCTTTTCAAACTCCTCTCTTTTCTCAAGCATTTTGTTTTGGACCAATCGCCATGCCTTTTCTCTTTTTTCACGGTCTTTATCTTTTAAAACCAAACTCATTTCTTCCAATGTCTTTTCCTTTCCTTCAAACTCAACCGTCAGTTGAGAATATATTGCACCATATTTATTAGAGAGTTCATTTTCTTTAACAAAAAGAGGAATGTTCTCTTCGCGGAAAAGTTTGATTTCATTTTGAAGTATTTTACCAAGATGAGCATATCTCTCCGGAGAAAGTTTTCCAAAAAATTCATTTTCAAAAATCTTTTTATCCAGCTTGAAAAAATAAGGAGTGGCAGGGGCTATGACAAATTCGTAAAAATCAGCCTGCTCCTTCGCCAATTTCGGATCATCGGCAAACTGTGTCATCTTAATGTGCTTCCACGCACCAACCTCCTCCAAAATATTACTCAATTCACTATATTTCTCAATGAACTTTATCAAATTATCCGCAGACAAGATTTCAGCTTCCAGCATTTCTTTTAATACTTTTTCCAAATCACTCCAACTTTCAACCCGGAGTTCTTCTGAAAAATAAACGCGTTTTTTCTTCTCGATTTTTTCTGACATATTAAATAGCTTAATCATTTATACTTTATATAGTCTAGCAGAAATCCAAAAAATAGAAAACAAAAAATCTTCTCGTTTTTATTGAGATTGACCCAATAAGGTAAAAAGCTTAATATATATGCATAAAGGAGTTAACAGCTATTATGAAATATATAAGAAAAGCAACATGGAAAGAGGTTTTCGAATCTTGGGAAAAACGTGAAAGCAAGAATCCAGATTGGATAAGATGCGCCAAAGAAAAAGGATTTTCAAGCTGGCAAGAATGGAGAGGCTCAACGGCATCTCGAGTTAATGCCGAAAATCTGGAATGGGGATTATATAACTTCGACAACCCTCGTCAAGAAATTCCAAATATTCTCGTCGGACCATTCAAAAGTTGGCAAGCGAAAATTCCGCAATTGCAGCAAAACGAAACTAGTTTTGAAGGTCTTTTGAAAGATTCCGATCAATATGATTCTCTTACAAAAAATACAAAAATCATTTCTGTCCTGAAAGAATTCAAAGAAGTCCCTGAACTGAGAATTAAACTTATAGGAGTTATTAGAAAAGATGGAAAAATAGTATGCGCAGAGGGGCATCACACCATAACCGCATACAGTCTAGCAAAAATGCAAAACTACGTTTTCTTGGATAAACTGAATATAAAAATTTTCTTAGCCAAGATTGACACTGATATCCCAATTCCATAAAAATTATATTTTGATGCACTTAAAAACGACAATCGGAACTGTCGTTTTTATTTTTTTCTTTCAACTTCAAGAATATAAATCTAGCTTTATTTCCGCGTAGCGATAGATTATTTTTCTATTTTCTTAATCGCACCCAAAACAAAATATGCCAAAATTCCTCCAGAAAGCGCGGTGAAAAGTTGGGGCCAGCTCATCATAAGCGCAATTTTAGAAGCGATTTTTTCGGAAACAAAAAAGTGAATGACAAAAGAACTCACGACTGATAAAAATGCAAATTTCAAAACACTTGCAATCACAACGCCTTTAACAAAAGATTTCTTCTGAAACATCGAAAAAATTATAATTAAAACGGCATTAGAAAAAACTATGAAAGGCACCATAGGCAAAATCGCCACAGGTAAAAGCCCTGTTACTATCGAGACCACGCTTGGGATAATTCCAATTAAAATCGCCGTCTGTAATCCGAGCAGTGCAGTGGCCACGAAAAGAGTCGCATTAACCAATGTTCCCGTAATGGATTGAATATCTAGAGCAGGGGCAAAAACTGCAACCGACAAAAGAACAACGAACTGCGCTATAGAGATAGATGCACTTTTCGCCTTCGGAAAAGTCTTGTCCTGTGCTATTACGTTTTCTGCAGAAACCAAAGTTTCTTTTTCAAAAATTTCCATACTTTTTTATATCATTTAATTAAAAAATTATTCCTTAATCTCGACTTCTCTTTTCTTCTTGAAATATTTCGTGTGACATATTCTATGGACGTTTTTATCGTCATTCAAAAAGTCTTTATACAATTCAGCGACAATCGGGCTTTGATGAGCAAGACGGATTTTTTTTTCTTTATCGATTGAATACAACCCCTCCGCGCGCTTTTTTCTTATTTCCTTATCAGTAGGCATCGGTTGCCCTCCTCCTCCGATACAACCGCCCGGACAGGCCATCACTTCTACATAATCATAAAGATGCGGATTTTCTCCCAATTCACGCAGAATTTTCTGAGCATTAGCAATTCCATTAACCACCGCCACTTTCACCTTTTGTCCGTCAATTTCCACTTCCGCTTTCTTCGTGCCTTCCATACCGCGCACAGATTTAAAATCTATATTTTCCAATTCTTCTCCTGTGATTTCTTTATACGCAGTTCGCAACGCAGATTCCATCACGCCCCCAGAGGCGCCATAAATCACTCCTGCGCCTGTCGCCAAACCCAAGGGGCTATCCATCTCTTCAGGTTCTATCTCCTTGAGATCGATTTTATGATTTATAAAAAGCCTCGCCAATTCCCGCGTCGTCAAAACATAATCAACGGGTTTTATACCATCTACCAAAAGTTCTTCACGAGTGATTTCATATTTTTTGGAAACGCAAGGCATCACAGAAACCACGAGAATATCTTTAATATCTATTCCTTCTTTTTCGGCAAAATATGTCTTAATAAGTCCACCCAATATGATATGAGGAGAACGAACGGTCGTCAAATTTGGCAAATAGTCCGAACGATAGAATTCCAAATATTTCACCCAAGCTGGACAACAAGAAGTGAACATCGGCAGAGTGCCTTTGTTCTTGATCCTATCCACCAATTCTCGCGCTTCCTCAATAGTAGTCACATCAGCCGCTACAGAAGTGTCAAAAACTTTATACGCCCCTAGCTTTCGGATTGCCGCCGTCATTTGCCCCAACATATTTTCCCCTGACTCCATACCAAATTCCTCTCCGATGCTAGTGCGGATTGCAGGTGCAAATTGAAAAATCACTTTCTTATCCTTATTCTTGAGCGGATCTTCGACATTCTCAAATTCCCCTACCGCTTCAAATGCCCCTACTGGACAGTGAATAATACACTGCCCGCAATATATGCAATCTTTCTTCTCGTCCAAGCAAGGTTTCACTTGATAGAAAGTGTCCTTTTGTCTTTTTTCCAAGAAAGAAATTCCTTGCTTATGACAAACTTCGACACAGTTCCCACAATCAATACATTTGCTACTATCAAAAATTAGAGAAGGTCCGAATTGATAGACAGGATAACCAGTTTTCCGATCAGGAAGTCTGCTAATATTCACCCCAAACCTTTTCGCCAATTCCAAAAGCCTGCAATCATGATTAGTCACACAATCATTACATTCTTCTCTGTGCTGAGCGAAAATTAGCTCCAGATTAATCCGACGAGCACGCAAAATATCAGGCGAATCAGTCAAAATTTCCATTCCAGATTCAGCCTTAGTTGAACAAGACGTAAAAAGACCTTTCCTTCCAGCGATTTCAACCAAACACATACGGCAACTGGCCTTATTTTTAAGATCAGAATGATAACAAAGGGTAGGTATAAAAATATTATTTTCCTTAGCTATCTCCAAAATAGTTTTTCCCTTTTCCGCCTCAATTTTCTGACCGTTTATAAATAAATTTATTTTATTTTTATCTTCCATTAAAGTATTTTATTGATTAAGCTGCGAAAAGGAACAACCAAGCCTCGCCCTAAAGAACAAGAACTAGTGTTCTCTAGAGAAAAAAATAAATCATCCAAAAACTCCCTATCCAACTCACGAGTCTTCACCATCTCCGCGATTCGATATACCCCCTCTCGGCAAGGCACGCATTTGTCACAATTTTCTTCCATAAAAAACTGCGCCCATTTTTGCATCAGTTCATATGGATCAGTTTTTATGCGATCGAAAACTATAATAGAAGAAATCCCCGAGACTGGTTGATCAAGTTCAGAAGGAAGAAAGATCTCCCCACACGCCCCGCCACCGACTTGAACAAAAAAATCAAATTCAGGAAAATTTCCAGTTTCTTCCAAAACTCTTCGCATTGTATAATCCGCCGAAAATTCCCACACACCCTCTTTTTTCACATCGCCGCTTATACAGAAAAATTTAGTATTCTTATATTTTCCTCCCATAATTTTTGCTACGTGATAGAAGGTTTCGACATTATTAATAATGGTCGGAAAACCCCATAGCCCTGCTTCAGTTGGAAATGGCGGCTTTTTACGCACGATAGGACGCCTGCCTTCAATCACTTCACACACCGCAGTCTCTTCGCCACCTAAATATCCCCATCTTTTTTCAAAGATCACTACCGGAAGTCCCTTGAAAAGTTTTTCCAGTTTAGACTTAAATTTTTTATAGTATTCTTTATTAAGATAGACATAGACCAAGCTATGATCTATAGTCTCAAGCGCAATCTTAATGCCCGCCGCGACTTCCTCTGGATATTTCTCAAGCAAATACGCATCCTTAAAAACTCCAGGCTCACCTTCGGAACCATTGCAAATGATATATTTCTTATCTGCCGTTTGACTTCTGACCGCTTCCCATTTAATACTAGTCGGAAAACTGGCACCGCCTCGTCCGGTTAGTCCAGCTTCTTTGATTTTTGCAATCACATCCTCTTTTTTATCCATAATATTTTATATTTATGTTTCCTATCCATACTTACATTATACAGCAAAATTAAAATTTGTTTAATAAAAAAAGAGCATATAGCTTGGTAACTATATATTTTTAAAAAGAGACTTTTCAAATAACTATATCTGAAAATATTTATTTCTTGCGAGAACGCAGTCTCAGACCCGGTCCATAACGTTTTTAAATTTCGATAAAATATCTTTCATCATGATGTTTATTTGTCATAAAAAGTTTTTTATCTTGAAATCAAACCATAAAAAAACCAGTCAGAGGCATGGTTCCCGCGCGATAAATCAAACCTTGGAGAACAAATTCAAATCTGTCCCCGCGTTTCGCGCGTAAAAAACAGAGCTTTTGTCTGACATATCTTTTTATTATTTATTAATTATATTTTACCTGTCAAACACAATTTTGTGTAAGGTCTCTAATTTTGTGTAAAGGCCCTTTAAATTTATTTAGGCTTTTATAAGGATTTTACATAATAAATATATTCTCAACCCCACAAGCAAAAAACAAAGCCCTTTCAAAGACTTTGTTTTAGAAATATTCACAGAATAACAAAATTATATTTTTCTACCCCCTCTATCTAGCTCTCTCCCAACGTTACCGAAAGCTCCTTTTCCTCTCCTCGATGATAGACTTTTAATTTAACTTCTTCTCCAGGTTTATATTGAGCAATCAGCTTTGCCAAAGTATTCTCGTCGTCAATCTTTTCACTATTCACTTCCAAGATTATATCATTTTCCACAATGCCCGCTTTGTCAGCCGGTGAACCAGGGACAATAGCCAAGTCTGTAATTTTTTCACCGCGACTAATAATCACTCCGTAATTATAAGGAAGACTATTTTCCTCCTGAAGACTACTATCAATATTTATATAACGCACCCCAAGAAAAGCCTTAGCCTCTTTTTTAATCGTTCCCGAAGCTTTTGCTTCTTCGTATGCAGGAATGACCTCTCCAATCGGAATCGCAAAACCGATGCTTTGCGCGTCCGCCATCGCCACATTAACCCCGATGACATTTCCTTCAATGTCCAAAAGCGGTCCGCCAGAATTGCCCGGATTAACTGCCGCATCAGTCTGAATTAAATTCTCCAAACTCTCTGTGCCACTTGACGAACCAGAAGCGTAAATGGAACGAGAAAGCCCAGAAATAATTCCTTTACTCACGGTATTATCAAATTCCCCTAAAGCATAACCGATTGCCACCGTAGTTTGTCCAACATTCAGATTATCAGAATTACCCAACGTCAAAAAAGGCAAATCCGTCTTATCTATTTTCAAAATCGCAATATCGTTATTAGGATCGCGAGCGATCACTGTCGCTTCAATTTTCTCATCCAGATGCCCTGCGTCTTTCAGAATAACCGTATATTTTGCATCTTCCTCTTCAACCACGTGTTTATTAGTAATAATATATCCATCAGCTGAAACTATAAAACCGCTTCCCGCTCCAATCTGCGTTTCCTCAGTACCATTCTGAACTTGCGAAGGAATTTGGAAATTAAAAAAATCGCGATAAAAAGTCTCATATTTAGGAATTTCAGCAGTGGCGATTATGCTAACCACCGAGGGTGAAGCGTTTTTGGCGACACTGACCACTTCTGATTGTTCATCCACAATTTTGACTGGCTGCACATTCTGAACAACACCTTCGTTATATTTATTTTGTAACAAAAAATCTACTGCACCAAAAACAAAAAGACCGTTCAGTGCAAAAAAGAGAACCAATAAAAAAAGCTTTGACACAAATTCCGTTACACCAGACTTACGATGACGCCGATTTGACGGGTCTGACTGTTTTGAATAAAGAACATCATCCTTCTTTTTTTCTAATATATCCGCCGACGTATCCGATATGGTAGGAGTTTCTTCTTCCAAGGTAGACTCGTTTTCAACTTTTTCTTTACTTTCTATTTCCCCTTCTATTTTTTCCATATTTTTTATGTTAAAAATTAATCATATATATAATACATTTTTTTTAAAATTTTTTTTCAAGTCTGGTAAATCTGCTTCAACTAGCCCAAAAAGAAGCAGTCCTGTCAGTCTGCTTCTCAGTTACTAATCGATAAGCTCCCGTTAACAGAAACTGCACAGACAAAAAACTTATTCTAGCGTGAATTTATAATATTTATCTTATCCCCAAAAGATCAACTTCAAAAATCAAAGTAGCATTAGATGGAATCGTCGCCGTTCCTACCTCTCCGTAAGCAAGTTCCGGACTGATTGTAACCTTCCTTCTTTCCCCCGCCTTCATGCCGACAAAACCCTCGTCCAAACCTTCGATAACTTTTTCTGTTCCGACTTGCACGACCAAAGGCTCTCCCTTTGAAAAGCTGGATTCGAGAGTAGTTCCGTCTTGCAATGCGCCGATATAGTTGATAACAATAGTATCACCAGACTTCACTTCACGATCACCAGAACCCTCCTGCAAAATTTCTATTTTTAAACCGTTAGACGAATCAGACCCGCTCTCCGCATTTTGATAACTATGCCAAAAGGTCTTCTTGGTGCTAGAGCTAGCGACAACTATAAACAGACCAAACACAACCAAAAACAGTATTATTAATTTTTTTTTGCTAATCATAATATGTTAATAAAAGAAATGATACAAACTGCGCAAGAATATTCGCATTCTTCTCTCCGAGGAAAAAGAGAGGTTTTATGCAATACGGCTTTTTATGATTTATTGTCTTTACTCTTTTCGCAATAACGAGTGCCAGTGAGGTTATTTTCCTTGGCAACGGGACAAATGTTACACAGACAGCCATGCCTATGCACTTCACAATTAGATTGTGTTCGTGCGCAAAAGAGCACAAGTCCTCTTTCCTTCATACATTTATTATGGCTCGGGCATTTAAAGCAGATACATTTCTTAACATTTTCAAGATTATCTTCCAACATCTTAGTTTTTTAAATTTGATTACAATTTAAAGTTCAGAAACTTCCCCACTCCTAGTATAGAACATTATAACAGCTTTATGCAAAATTGAGAAATAAAAAAAGCGACGGAAAGTTCAGCTTTAAATCCAGTTCGCTTTACCGTCGCCATAATCCCCTGGAGTGGCTTTTTCAATTAATTTCTTTGTTTCTTCTGAAAATACTATTTTTATCTTCTTGGGGACCTCAATGTGCTCGGGGGGTCCAAATAAATCAAAGACAGAAATTCCGATTCCTCCTAATTTTTGTTTATATTATATTAAATTCATAAAAACTAGAATAAGCTGCCCTGTTTTGACACTTTGGAATCGTTTTTTTTCATTTCAGAAATTTCCATTTCAGGCACTTCAATGATTTCTCTCTTGCAAAGTTCAAAAAAACATCGAGCGCAAGCATCCGTATCCACCAGGGCATCATGCGCGTCTGCAAAATCTTCGCCAAAAAGTTTGATATGAAGTTCAGACAAGCGCGGCCACTTATAACCCTTGCCATTTTGAGAAGGAATTTGACAAAATTCTATTGAAGAGAGCATCGTGCAAATCCTCTCTTTGTCGAATAAGTCATTCTTAATATTATTCCTCAAAAACTCCGCGCCGATGATCTTCTCATCAAAACTCATATTATGCGCTACCAAAATTTCCGACTTTCCCATTTTTTCAGAGAATTCCTCCAGAACCTTTTGCAGATTTTCCCCATCCATCATCGCTTTTTCGGTCGTTATCCCATGAACACGAGCTGATTCTTCCGGGACAGAAAAGCCTTCCGGCTTGATAATATGCTCGCATCCGTCCAATCTGTTCCCATCACGATCATACAAAAGCCAAGCAAGCTGCACCAACCGCGGCCAATTTTCCAATTCAGTTACTGGCGCATTCCAATTCCGAGGCAGTCCCGTTGTTTCTGTATCAAAAAATAAAAACATACAAAATTATTAAATTTATATGTTTTTATTATAGAACAAATTTTCCAAAAAGAAAAATCAAGTGCAATATGCAAGCATCAAGCTCTGTCCTTTTAGATGTTTAAAAGGTCAGCCCTTAAAAAAACATTTATAAAATTTAAAAAAGAACTATTGCATCTGCAACGTTTCGAGGACGGACCTCTAAAATGCGAAGGTCTGACCTCTGTGCAAATCAATATATATTTCAATCAAATCCTACCTGCGAGCAAGTCTTCTTCAAATTCCAAAATGCCTTTGAAATTCGTCGGATATTTACTAACGTCGGGAAAGTCCAACTGCATTATTTTTTTATAAACAATTTCAATGAGAGCCCGCAGTCTTTCCACGTCTTCTTTCGAAATTTCAAAATCTATCTTAAGAAGTTTTTCATCTTGAGCAGTGATAAAATCGATACCACAGACGCTCACTTTGAAATTACCGTAACTCCTCGAATTCTCAATGAGCATTTTATAAAAAGTAAGCTGGTCATGATATTTATAAGCTTTGATTTTCAGATAATCATCACTCGGAGACCAAGAAGCAAAAGGCTTGCCAGTCTTATAGTCATAAACCCTGAAAAGCTTGTTCGCCTCGTTCTCCAGCGTAATGCGGTCGATTTCACCTGTGATCGGACAATCGCCAATCATCACACCCTCGTTTCGAAAATTGATAGCAAGCAAATCCTTGGCATCAAAAAGCTTGAGATTTTCTGCGTAATAAAACCCCAATTGCTCTCTCCCCTGTTCCAGTTTTTCCGCAAAGTCACCCTTGTTCAAAGATTGCATTTTCAATTTTTCTTCAAATATCCGCAAGAATTCTTCGGACGAAGGCAGTTTTCCTTTTTCCTTGAAAACTTTATAGAATTCTGTGAAGCTATTATGAATTGCCGTTCCATAGCTTGAAGAAGCATTTTGCGCCCCAGGAAAACGCAAAAGGTTCTGCTCCAAAAACTTCGCTGGTCCGCCGCCTTTCACATCCAAAAAATTGTTAAGATGTGTAACGCTCAGCTTATAATCATCCAAAAGCGAGTGTAAAATTTCCTCCTCATCAACATTTTGAATTTCATAATGTCGAAGCTCTTCCTTGAAATTCATAAGCTCTTCTCGAGTTCCGATCGCCTCCACCGTCAGCGCCTCAATTTCCTCAGTCTGAAGATTTTCGTCCAAAAATCGAAGTCGCTCCGAACTTTTCTTTTCGTTTTCCGCTGCCGAATAGTTAGTCAGATAAAGATTACTCTTGGCGCGCGTGATTGCCACGAAGAAAAGTCGAATCTTGTCGTCAATGTCATCCTTCTCAGGAACAAGCGGAATGTTAACAGGAAAATTGAGCTTGCTCTGGTTTCGCATTTTGATCCAAGTATTCTCGTTGCAATTTATTATAAACACCGAATCAAACTCCAAACCTTTCGCCTTGTGCGCTGTAAGAAGACTGACCGCTTTCCCGCCTTTACAAAGCCGATGAGATTTATAGATAGGGATTTTGTGCGTCTCATGAATTTCCACAAACTCCACCAAATCCTTAATGGACAAAATCTGACGTTTACGATAGGCGCGAAGCTCGCCGAAAAGTGTCTGCAAGTCAAAAAGGTGCTCCACATATTCCAACCGTCCGCTCTGAAAATTTTCCATAGAAAAATAGTATTCCTTGAAATTGCTCACATAATCGATGCCCTCAATCTTCTTGACCCCAGTAATGAAGTCCAAAATTTCTTCCATAGTTCGGCGCTTGGCTTCCGTCCCGAGCGCAATCAAAAACTCCGCCACTTGACGAGGCTTGCCGCCATACTCCATCATAATTTCCAACCAATTTTTACTACGGCTCTTATGCGAGAGCGAAGAAATTTTCCAAATGTCCGCCCGCTCGATTTCGAAAAAAGCGAAAGACAGAATGTCTGGCAAATATTCATCCGCCTCCGACGCAGATTTTTGATTGAGAGAATTCACAAAACTAGCAAGTGCGATTATTTCCTGAATCAATTTTTCCTCCAAAATGTTCCGATTGCGTTCATACAAAGCTGGCACATCGTAATAATTCAAAATTGCCAGAAGCTCCTCCAAATCACTATGTTTGCGAGAAATGATAGCAATTTCTTCCTCAGAATTTCCCGTGCGCAATTTCTTAATCTCCTCCGCAATGAAAATATATTGCTCCAATTTCGTCTCAAACTCTTTCTGCGATATAGCCCCAGCCTTGATTTTCGAATTGGCGGCAATCAAATCCTTCACGATTTCTTTATCTTTTTTCACCAACCGATCCTCCGCCCGCTCAATCACACCTTTGGAATAATCCAAAATTTCCTGCGTCGAGCGATAGTTATGCGTCAGCACGACCTTTTTCACCTCTTTATATTTCTTCAAAAAATCTGTCACATTCCGCAAATTGGCTCCCTGAAATTTATAGATAGATTGATCGTCATCTCCCACCGCCAAAATATTAGGACGCCCCTCGTTAATTTCCATATTCAAAATCGCGTCCAAAAGTCGCATCTGCACGCCGCTAGTGTCCTGAAATTCATCAACCAAAACGTAAAGATATTTTTCTTGAAGCTCATAACGAAGCTCCAGGTTGTCTTCAAGTTCGCGAACCGTGTCCAAAATCATATCAGCAAAATCATAAAACCCCTGTTTGTGGATTTCCTTCTGATACTGCGCATAAACTTTCGCCAAATCCAAAAGCTCCTTATTCTGAAAATGACTAGCAAGAAGCCACTCTCCACTAGCATTTTTCTTGAGAAAGTTTTTCTTCCATTCTGTCAGTGGCTTAGTCTTAGACCTTTTCTCTTCAATTATTTCCACTTCCCCAAGCGCCTCCTCAAGACTTTTTACGACAACATCCTTAAGCGGTTGATAGGTAGCAAGCGGCTCTTTACGTTCAGAAATCTCTATCGCCGACAAACTGGCAAGCAACTGTTCTAAGGCAGGAACAATGCCGAGCGAAATTCTCTCCTGAAAAACTTGGCAGATCAGCCCATCCGCCTTTTCTTCAAAATCCTTGTTCTCCAAAATCAAACTTTCGAATTCTTCCGGCGTGAGTCCGCCTTTCTTGATGTCGTCAATCCTGCTCACAACATTCCCCAAATAGACATATCCCTGCTCAGGGTGATAACTTTTGAGCCGGCTGTGCCATTTGAGATTTTTGACAATATTCTCGATGATTTCCATTTTGGAGATTTCATCAATCGGGGCATAAGCGGCACCCCCATAAAAACATTCGGGGTGATGATTGATCGTCTCACTGCCAAAACTGTGAAAAGTATGGATGGCAACCTTATAAGCATCCTTGCCGATAAGCCCCGCCAAACGCTCGCGCATATTATGTGCCGCCGCTTCAGTAAAAGTGAGACACAGAATCTGATTCGGAGAAGTGTCGGTTCGGCGCAAAATATTCGCCACACGAAGTCCCAAAAGTTCGGTCTTACCCGACCCAGGTCCCGCCACAACCATCACTGGTCCGTCAATTGCGTCCACCGCTTCTTTTTGCTTATCATTCAAATTCGCGTATCTTTTTTCAAAATTAGACATTTGAGTAAGTTATTAATTTCTGCTTTTATTATAGCAATTTAAACAAAATTTTACCAATGAAACGCTAGGTTTGCCTTACATTGTGCTATTCTTGACATAAAATGGCAAATTTCAACTTGCACGGCTATCCGATATCCGATTCAAAAATAACGTCCTATAAATGCGCACAGAATGAATTCGACTACTCCACGTGCATAAACTTACAAAAAAACGCAAAATATTGCGTCTTTTTATCCCAACAAATATATGCCCCCCTAGAACCTCCCGCCGCGGATAATCGAAATCACTAACCCCAAACCTAAGATAGCGGCGAACAAAAAACCCATAATTCCCAAAGCAGGATATCCAAGAAAAAAAGGCCCCTTATCTATGCTCATAATAAGGGAGGAACCGACTATAAGAGAAGATATTATCAAGCTGAAAGAAAGTCGGTTGCTGGCGCGATCGATAGTTGCGTCCATTTTTTCCAGTCCGCGATGTTCTAAGCCGACATATAGTTTGCCTCGCTTCAAACTCTTGAAAAACCAATCCACATTAGCCGGAAGATTTTTAAGAACACCCAGAGAATCTTCCATAAAACCAACACCCTCCTTGAGAACAGATTTGGGTCCATATTTTTCCCGCACCAACTTTTTCACGAATGGCTTGATATGTTCCACCATATTAAAATTCGGATCCAATTCGCGCGCGATGCCCTCCGCCGTAATCAACGTTTTGAAAAGAAGCGCAAATTCACTAGGAATACGAATATTATTTTTTCGTATCACCTCCATCACATCCGTCAAAATTTTCCCTACTTCCAACTCGTGCAATTCCAGACCATAATATTTATCAATCAACTTATTAATTTCCTTTTTGATTTTTTTAGTGTCAGTGTCAGCATCGATAATATCCATTCTATCCAGACTTCTAACAATACCATCAGCGTCAAATTTAGTGAGCGACATAAGCATATCGGCCAGATCATTCATCGCATCCTGATCAATCCTACCTACCATACCAAAATCAATAAGAGCGATCACATTTCCTTCCTGCACAAAAACATTTCCAGGATGGAGATCTCCGTGAAAAAATCCATCCTCAAAAATCTGTTTGAGCGCCATATCTGCCCCACGCGCAGCGATGAGATGTTTATCAAACTTGGCACTTTTTGATTTTGGCACTTTGCTGATCTTAGTGCCAGAAATAAACTCACTCACCAAAATTTTTGAGCTTGTAAATTCAGAATAGACTTTGGGGATTTTTACTGAATCCTCATTAACAAAATTCGAAGCAAATTTTTCCGCGTTCCTAGCCTCAAGAGAAAAGTCCAATTCATCACGAATGGTTTCGGCAAACTCATCAACAAATTCCTTGGGGCTATAAGAAACCGACCTAAACCATTTCGTTTCCAAAAGCTCCACTAACTCATAAAGAATAGAGATATCATTTTCCACAGTTTCCACAATCCCCGGTCTTTGTACTTTGACCGCAATCGTTTCACCGGTCCTAAGTTTCGCCTTATGAACCTGACTCAAAGACGCTGCCGCAATCGGTTTTTCACCAAAAACAGCAAAAAGTTCATCAATAGGTTTCTTAAGTTCCCTCTTAATCTGTTTCTTGATAATTTCCGAGGGAATTGGGCTTATGCTATCTTGTAACTTGCTTAGTTCCTTAATAAGTTCAGGGCTCACAAGGTCAGGATGCGTGCTCACCACCTGCCCCAACTTGATAAAAGTCGGACCCAATTCTTCCAACGCCAAACGCACCCGATTTTCCAAAGTAAGTTTTTCCAGCTTCTCATCTCCCCTTTTCTTTGAAGAAAATCTTTTTCCAATTTGCAAATATTTCTCAACTTGCGGAAGATCAAAAACATAACCCAAACCGTGTCGCATCAGCACCTGCACAATTTCACGACTGCGTTTCAGATTCTTATAAGTCTCTTTTATTTTCGCCATATTTTTATTTTTATTTTTTTTCCTTCTTAAAATTTGTCCGCAAAACATTCACTTTTCAAAAAGATAAAACCCTTGTCACTCGCTTCCAAAAAAAGCGAGCGATAAAAGTTCTAGGGCTATTTCTTGCCGTCGATTTTTTTATTAAGTTCATCTATTTTCTTTTCCAAAGCAGCAATATCTTTCTTGGTTGGCACGTTCACCGTTATTTTGGACACAACATCTTTTACGGCTTTTTCCGTTTTCTTCTCCATTTCTTTACGGCTCTTCTCAACATTATCCATAACTTTTTTCGCCATCACTGCACCGTCTTTTTCTGACATTTCACCTTCCTTCACAAGTTCATCAACAAGCTTTTGCGCTTTTTCCTGCGTGAGAGAAACCAATCCCAAACCGGAAAGAATAACTTTTTCCAAAAGTCCTTTTTTCATATAAAACACCTCCTTTCTTATTTTTATAGTTAACTTCATTATACGCCTTTTTTAAATATCTTTCAAAATATCGAGGTCTGACCTTTCAGATGTTTATAAGGACAGACCTCGATACGAACAAAAAGGACTGTCCTTACAGAATCAAAAGGACAGTTCTTTTGTTTTGTCCTAAAAAGGTGTATGAATGCGGGTGGAACGTAATTGATAATATAAACGTTTTATTCCGCGTGGTTCACGACCTTTCAGTCGTGGTCCATAAATCCAAATACAAAATACAAGAAACAAGATACAAAAATCGATAAAAACAAAGCAAGGACTGTCCTTTTCGCATTGAGGTCAGGACCTGTATTGAGGTCAGACCTTTCAGATGTTTATAAGGTCTGTCCTCGTGCATTTTGTATTTGTATTATTTTATTAATCTACACAAACGAGGACGGACCTCTAAAATGCGGAGGTCCGACCTCTTCGCATATTAAAGACCGTCCTTATACAAAAAACCTATTTCCCAAATCTCTTATTTCTCGCCAGCATAAAACCCAAATCTTTTTCAAATCGCGACGGGAAAATCTGGACGCCGAAACCTTTTTTGCGCAGAATATTTTCAATTTCCTGGTAATGTCTGCCGAAATAATTATGATATTCTAAAACAATATTCCCTATCTTGGAAAAATCCTCCGCCGACAGACTCTCGAAAATCTCATATTCTCCGCCCTCGATGTCCATCTTAATAAGCCCGATTTTGCCGATATTGTTTTCTCTCAAAAAATCTCCGAGAGTGATTGCGGAAACTTTTTCGTATTGAAAATCCTCTTTTTCCGTTTCATCAAAATCGCTCAGAAGATGATGATTAATACTGTCAAGCGCAAGTTTCAAATCCCTTGAACCACTTTTTCCTGCCAACGCTACTTTGAAAATTTTCACATCAGAAAGATTATTAACCGCGACATTCTGCTTTAACAAATCAAAATTATTTTCCTCCGGCTCTAACGCATAAATTTTAGCCGCAGCGTTAATCGCCTTAGCATACAAAGAAAAAATACCGATGTGAGCACCTACATCTAGAATCGGCAAGGCACAATTTTTTATAATCTCCTCTGCGGATTTATATTCCTGCCATTTAAAAATCTCCGCCACCACGCTTTCATCTGCGTCTGGTCGTAAAAAAATCTCGAACTTCCGATTTCGAAATTCTGTTTTCTTGGAAAAAACTATTTCTTTTTTATCTTTTGTCATTTATCTTCTATTATCGATAACATTTTTGATTGCGCCGTAAGAAGATTTCTGCGAAAAATCCTCCGACAGAATACCATCCGAACTGATTGAGCTATCGCGAAACTGAGAAATGACAAACCCGCCAAAATCGTTGGAATCCGCCAAATACATAGCATATATAATAAAATTTTTCAACTTCTCATCGTTCTGCTTTGAAAACTCAACATCTCCCATCCAAAGCTCGCCATGCCAATGATATTTATCTCCCATTTGCAAAAGCTTGTCTGTGCTGTCTTCCAACTCTTGTGCATTTTTGATGTTCAACGAAACGACATCGAACGTTGGACCGTTGTCTTCCATCACTTGCTTCACAAATTCCAACTCCTTCTCTCCTTCATCGACAGCAGAATAAAAATCACCTTCCACCACTACCTTAGTCTCGAAGGATTTTTTCTTAACTGAAAGCGCGACATCTTTGGCAAAATCAAACCACTCATCAGGACTCACTTCTGAACTAACCTGCTTTTCTGCCCAATAAGGACATTCTGGTAAAATCAACATATATTCAGGCGCAAATTGATCCATTAGAAAATTTGTGTCTTCGATATAGCTTTTTCTAAAATCATCGAAAGTCGATTTCCCCGCAGCGTTAAAAGAACCAAGCCGCGATTCTCTTCCCCAAAACGCTAAAAAGATTTTCATATGCTCCGCGCGCGCAAAAACAATCACTTCCTTTAATTCATTTACATCTTCCGCTTTTTCCAACATTTCGCCTTCCAAATTAATTCTGACTAAATCAGAACCCAAAGTCGAAGCTGCTTCAATATCCTTTTTAGCTGAATTGAAATCGACCGAAGATGTCTTTCCGTCGCCAAAAACTGCCGAAGCAGAATTAATAGTCACACCAAAAGACATTTTCTTGGAAACCGAAATCAGATTAGGATCTAACTCAGGAATTCTCACCTCATTAAAAAAATTCGAAGCAAGATTCGATAAAAACAAAAAAATCAACAAACCGGAAACAATCAATATTTTTTTCTTGTCGTCCATAGAATTTATAATCTATATAAGTTGCTCTAATAATCCCATCTTGTGTCGAACTTGTCAAAAATAAAATTATTTTCGTATTGCTAAATAATATATACTGCGTCCTACCAGACCCACAAACGTATCGCAGAAAAACATCGCCACCATAAATTCACCTGCTACTTTCCATTTCCTTCTTGCTTATAATACATCAGCTTGATTATTTCGGAGATGAAAAAATATACAATAACGATGCCAAAAATCAAAATCAGATGAGCCGAAGTTGGAGCGACAAAACCGAAAACTCTTTGCCCAAAAGCGGTGTATGGAAAAATGACTGTAACCACACCAGCCACAAACGCAAGAGAAAGTAGCCCGAAGGCTGGACGCACGGATCGAAAAAATGGCTTGCGGGTGCGGATGGAAAAGATAAAAACTAACTCGGTCAGAATACTACCGATAAACCAATTAGTGCGCAATACTTCAGGTGAAATCTGATAAAAAAGCCCGAAAAATATAAAATCAAAAATCGAACTGACTACACCCAAAAGCGACGCGATGAGAACGATATCTTTAACTTCATATTTACGTGGCGTTTTCAACTCCGATTCGTCGACATTATCTGAACTGACAGCAATCATTGGAAAATCAGAAAGAAGGTTGATGAGCAGAATCTGCAGCGGCAACATAGGCAAAAAATCAATCAGAAGAGAAGCGGAGGCAACGGCGAAAAAATTGCCAAAATTGGAAGCAAGCGTTGATTTTATATATTTAGTAGTGTTGGCAAAAACAATGCGCCCCTCCTTGATGCCGTCGATTATGACGCTAAGACTTTTGTCCAAAAGAATAATATCTGCCGCCTCGCGCGCGATATCAGAAGCACTATCAACAACAATTGAAACTCCCGCAATTTTGAGTGCTGGCGCATCGTTGATACCTTCCCCCAAAAATCCGACTTGATATTTTTCCTGCAACGCTTTGATAATCACATATTTTTGTTCCGGCGTCACACGCGCAAAAACTGAATATTTTTCAAGTGCCATATTTTGGTCCTTCACGTTCATCTCCTCCCAATCCGCAGCAGTAATAACATCTTCAGGCGAACTACTGAGTCCGATTTCATATGCAACCGCTCCCGCCACCTCTGCGCCGTCTCCAGTTATAATCTTAACTTGCACGCCCAATTTTTGAGCTTTCTTAATAGCAGAAAAAGTGCTTTTTTTGATAGGATCCACGAACGAAACTATACCCAAAAAATCGAAATTATTTACTTGACTTCTGGCCTCTTGCTCCAGATCTGTCGATTGAGAATTCACCACCTTGCTTGCCACCGCCAAAACACGATGCCCAGACAGCCCTTCCTGTTTTATCCAATACATAATCTCCATTTTTTGTTTCTTGGAAACGTGCGAACAATATTCCAGAATCCCTTCTGGAGCACCACGAAAAATCAGCTCACGTCCGTCCGCCGTTTCCACTATCACCTCATTTTTCTTCGTCCTAGGATTAAAAGATTCTTCGTAGATACGATGGAATTTTCCCAATTCTTTTTTCTGCAAAGACGTGAGTTTTTTCCAAAGCGCGATATCAAACGGTTCGGTCTTTTTCTTTTTGATGTCAGATGTCGCCAAATTAGCATACAAAAAAAGCTTCTTCGTGTCCTCGCCCCAAGTCTCTGCCACAGCAAGCTTATTTTCCGTCAGCGTTCCAGTTTTATCCGTGCAAAAAACCTCTACGCCACCCAGATCCTCCACAGCAGAAAGTCTTTTGACGATAACTTTGCGTTTTGCAAGAACGCGGGCACTATGTGAAAGCGCAAATGTCGTCACCAAGGGAAGAGCCTCGGGAATTACCCCGACAGTAAGTGCGATTGAAAAAAGCAAAAGCTCGCTCAAATCAAAAGTGCCGCGACGGAGCAGTATATTAGCAAAAAATACCAATGTCAAAGTGACCGCAATAAGTTTTAGGATGAAAGCGGAAAAATTATTAATTCCTTTTTCAAAATTACTGACACTTTTGGTCGCCGTCGCCAAATGAGCAATCCCACCCATCGCTGTTTTTTTACCCGTTTTTACAACAACTGCCTTTGCTGTCCCATTAACCGCCAACGTTCCGGAAAATCCGACATTTTCGGCCTCAAAAAAATTGACTGCCTGTTTTTTTATCGGATCACTAATCTTATGAACCGCCACTGACTCGCCAGTAATAGCCGACTCATCCACCTTGAAATTTTCCACCTTTAAAAATCTTACATCCGCCGGAATTTTATCTCCCGTTTCTAAAAAGATGATATCTCCCACCGTCAAATCTTCGGAATTTACGAGATCCACTTTTCCGCCACGCAACGTCTTCACCTTTGCCACCACCAGATTTTTCAAAAGCTCAACCGTTTTTTCCGAACGATATTCCTGAAAAAATCCCAAAATCACATTAACAAAAAGAAAAATAAAAATCATTAAACTGTCGATTTTTTCCCCCAACAACAACGCCAAAATTGCCGCGCCAATCAATAAATAAATAAAGGCGGATTTGAATTGACGCATCAGAACTTTTTCCCACCTAAGTTTGTTCTCTTCCAAAATATTACTGCCATATTTTTGCAACCGTGCCGCCACTTCCGCCACCGAAAGCCCCTTCTCTCCATCAACTTTCAGCTCATCTAAAATCTCTACCTCTGCTTTTGCAGAATAAGAAAAAACCTCCATTATTTTGATTTTATTGTTTTATAAATTTCATAATACGCATATTAATAATCCCACTTTTGAAGTGGGATGTCAAAAGAAAGATTACGCAGTCGGAGTAGCAGATTTCAACCTGCGCGCACTTAGGAATAGTAGAATTCATTCTGCGCGTATTAAATCGAATAACTCACGCGAGATAAATCCCACTACTGGTAAAAAGACTACAACCTTCTAAACGTTTGCGATTTCAAATCTGCCAAAATACTTTTTCACGTAAAAACAATAAATTTGTCATTCTGAGCGGAGCAGAGCGGAGTCGAAGAATCCCTTCATTATGTTTAAACTTTACGACACGCACACCCCAAACATCGTTACACCCATCATCCCGATTTGCCTGCCTTCTTATATCATCGCACCCTTATTTTTTATAATGCAATAAATTTCACATTTCTATTATCGCATACACCAAAAAGAGAACGAAATCGAATCAAGAGTGCACACTTCTATACAAGTGTGCACTGGTAAATTAATCTTTATTTTGCCATTTCTCAATTATCAGATCAAAAGAAAACATCCTTCCACTTCTTTTTCCATTTCTCAAGACACTTGATGTCGTTAGAGGAAGGTGAGTTTATACATCTTCAATAAGCCGATGAACTCTTTCTTTAACTATAAATCTCGTGTATTAATTCGTTTATCTTCATGCTATCGAACTGAGTTTTAAACCGTATCTTAATTGTATTACCAAAAAACTTTTCCGCATGTCTTATTTTCTGTTTTTCTTCTTCTCTCAAACTCTCTTCGTCAGTATTTTTTGTCTCTACTATAAAATATAATTTCTTCTTTCCATCTTCAAAGTTAAGAACATAGGCAAAGTCTGGAGAATAACTCTTTCCTCCTGCCACTGGTATTTTGATAGAGTTTTTTGGAATTTTGGTAAAGACAAGCACTTCGGAAATGTTTGTTTTAATGTTATTTTTTTCAAGCTCACTATCGTAAAAAAGCTCATTAAACAGATACTTTTTTGCCACATGATCATCAGAATAGAATACACCAACATCAGAGGCGCTGATTTCGTTTAATGCTTCTCCTGTAGAGTCAGTAAATTTTGTGGGATGGAGCGTATTTGTTACTTTTTGATACTCGATACCAAAGATATCAATAGCATTATACAAAAGATACATATCAAATTTTTGTTTCAGGGTTCTGATGGTTGAAGCATTAAGATAGTCATTAATATTAATCTCCGCATCAATCAATGCTCCGTGAAGTGTTTTGATATTTATATTAAGGCTCTGCGAAAGTCGTCCCAAAAAATCATCATAGTTCATGGTAGATATTTTTGTGATTTCATTTTCTTGTATCGATATTTCTTCGAAAGCTACTGCCTGCCCATTCGCAATATCAATCCTTGACCGTCTATTTATAAACCCGTCCTGAGTAAGAAATCCTGCATATTTCCGTAAAAAATCTACAAAAAGTTTTTGAAACTTTTGCTCGTTTTCTATTTTGTATTCCAAAACCACTTTTTGATTGAGCTTTTCCCAAAGATCTTTGAGCTCGCTGTATTTTTCCGTTCTTATTCTGATTTTCTTTTTTTCGTCAGTTGCCTTTCTCACTTTATTTGATCCGATACCTTCAAAGATAAGAGGATAGTTGTTTTTTATATAGTCAAATCCACCTTCTAAAAATTTATGGGAAGCCCTGATTACTTTATTTTCTACTAAATCATCAATAAGATCATCTTCATCTTCAGTATTAGGGTATTTTTCAAGTATCTGTTTAATCATTTGTTCTGATATTTTCTCAGGTACATTTTCAAAAGATATTGCTCCTGACTTCTCATTGATTTCATTGACAAGCTGATCTACAAAATCAGTCTCCGTAAAATCTACGAAATAATTGAGATAAAACTGTTCATCTTTGACACGATTCCCATATTCATTGACCGGCAGACGAAGTCCGCGACCTACTTCTTGGAGTTTTGAAATATCGCTTCCGCTACTTCTCAACTTACAAATTTGAAAAACATTTGGGTTGTCCCATCCCTCACGAAGAGTCCATTTGGAGAAAACAAATCTTCGAGGGTTATCAAGTGAAAGCATTGCCTGTTTGTCATGCAAAATTTCCACCACTTCTCGTTCTATAGTTTCATCTTTTTCGCTATTGTCTTTACTAAAATATCCACCGTGCGTTTTGCTTACATTTTCAAGAGTTTTCTCAAGATAGTTCCTATAGAAAGCGTCCGTTTCAGTCTTCAACAATTTTTTTGCCTCCCCTTTGATACACTGTTCTACCTTTTTTTTCAGATATCCGTCAGCATTTCTGTACTCATCGATATTATCGATAAAGAAAAGTGTCAGTGGCTTTATTTTTACCTCTCTTTTTAAAAAGTTTTTTTCTAGCTCAAAATGCTTGCTGATCGCCTTGGCAATCATTGTTTCTTGTATTGTTTCCGCATAACTGTATGGATTGATTTTGTCTCCTTTTTTGAGCTCCAATCCGTTGGATAAAGTAACGACACTTTTATTCAGATTTTCTACTACAAGATCATTCATCGCACTATGCACTTTTTCCAAACTCTCTTTTTTGGTTAGTTTTACAGTACGCTTTTTATTATTTTCAGTTAGTTCAAAAGATGCCTCTATCCCATCAGAACTTATAAATTTCACCGTCGCATTTTGTCCGCTGGCAAATTCGGTGATATGACCGATCACCCCTTTGACAAGATTTTTATTAAATGAATCGACTGCCGTAAGTGCGTAGATCAGATTTTCGTATTCTGGGAAAGTAGCACCGTATCTCAAAATATATTGCGGTTTCATTTTTTGGATATTTTCCCATGTTTTGTTGCCTTGAGTAAACTTATGTGGTTCATCAATGATCACAAACGGACAAGTTGCGCCAATAGCATCAAATGGCACGGAATATTTATCAAAAAGACTAGAATCAAAGCTTTTCTGCATCGTGTCAGAATTGATCATACCCGCGTTGATAATAAGCACTTGGATATAACTTTTCTCAAATGTTCCACTGTTTACAAAACTATTAACCGCGCCCGGTAAATATGCTTTTTTATTTTTACTTCCTTTCTGGCTTTCTACAATATGAAGTTTTAAAGTTTTTCCATATTGCTCCTTAAAATGACTACGCGAACTATCAGACTTGAGAAAATCTATTGTCCCGGCTTTGATAGAAAGTGTAGGCACAACAATCACAAACTTAAAAATTCCATAGAGCTTATTAAGTTCAAACATCATCTTGGTATAGGTATAAGTTTTCCCTGTACCTGTTTCCATCATAATATCAATAATATTACTATCATGCTTGATCCTTCCCTCTTGTACTCCATATTCGGCGCGGGTTAAGCGGATGTTTCTTGTATAGTCTGCCCCAGTTTTATCTATGAGAGGATTTACAAACTGCCTGTCAGTATCTTTCGGTTTTGTGATTTCCAAACCATCAAAAATCGCCACAGTAGCGGACACCGCCTTGCTTTGATGATCAAGATTTTTTTCAAAATTAAATCCTGCCATAATTATTTCCTAAGATTAAAGTAATTGTTGTGGTATTTTTTTGTGGTCATCATATTCAAATTCTAAATACTCTCTTGCACCAATGATTAAATTATATATTTCTTCTGCCAATTCGCCTGCGGTATGGGCTATCTGATTTATTTCTTCAATACTTCTTACTCTTCTTTGCTTATCATCAATAAAAATGTTATGAGCAAGGATATTTCTATATTTTATATATTCTTCTAATTTACTTGCTATCTCATCCCAACCCGCTAATTCGGAATACTCTTTTTGCAATAGTTTGTTCGGAACTTGTGATATTTTTTTCTTAAACTGCTTATAGCCTGATCTAATTTTCTGTCCATCTATCTTATCTTTATTTTCAAATTCAATTTCTAGAATTTTTGCAAATGTTTCAATAATACTATTGTAAATCATCGCTTTTTCCAAAGTACTCGCTTTTGTATTAGCGAACTCCACAAGTTCATCAAAATACCCACTTGTTTCCAATTCTTCTACGGTGCTAAATATTGTTTTATAACCCATAGTTTTAATATCTTGTTATAAAATCAATATCAAGCTTTTTCTTGTTCGCATAGTTTGAAACATTTTCCGCTATTTCCCTCAAAACCTTACTCTCAAAATGATAACCGAAAACAATAATACTGACTGGATTAAAAGCTGTGTCTTCATCAATCTTATTAAGAAGAGATTTTAGATGTTTGATCG
>Ga0172377_10001114_pt1 | contig 26626 bp, 20 predicted proteins | sample Pumphouse3metaG_FD_119749 | JGI IMG/M metagenome (GOLD analysis project Ga0172377, IMG submission 119749) | Leachate microbial communities from a municipal landfill in Southern Ontario, Canada - Pumphouse #3 metaG | ecosystem: Engineered > Solid waste > Landfill > Unclassified | place: Canada... | reverse complement strand
CTTCGCCTGGAAGGTACATACCTAGCATGGGTGGACATCAGTGCGCTTGGCATGACTAGCAAGCAGGTGACAAAGAAACTATTGAAAGAGGGTAGAGTCTTTGTCAACGATGGTCCATTGTATGGTAATAAGACAGGTGAAGGATACTTTCGCATCAACCTTGCTAGCCCTCGCGCTGTGCTGCAAGATGGTTTGGAGCGTATAGCAAGTACACTTGGAGTAAAGAAATAATATTTTCGGGGAGTATTTCGAAATAATAGAGGCAGCATCCAAATAGGATGCTGCCTCTATTATTTTTGTAAACTGCTCTTGTTAATTTCCTATTCCATAGACTTGGCAACACTTTTGCGTAGTTTGCCCACAGCCTTTTCCAATGAAATGGTTGGCTCGATAATGTTGTAGTTCTCCCAAAATAGTGGGTCGTTGAAATAATTAACCTTGTCGTAATAAGAGTCGCGAGCGGAGAAACTGTCACGTCCCTTTATGCGAACAGCTTCAGCTGCTTGATCCGTTACGACCATCTCTGATACCACTTCATAGCCCGAATGGAAGAGTTTACGTTTCCAGTCGCAGTTGAATCGCATCTGTGATCGGATGTAGCTAATGCGAGTAATACCATCAGTGGTCTGATAATTGATGATGGTTTTGAGCTCCTTTGGACGGAACCTTACTCCGATAGGTTTGCTATATAGCATAAATTTTGAGGCCTTATCACTATTTTCCATGTCCAGATCTAATTCGACTCTTGAGAAAGTGAGAGTCTCACTGTCGATGAATAGCTTACCATAGTAGAGTGCGAAAGGTGTTACTCGATTAGGCGCAAACCTTACTACTTCATGGCGCCTGTTATTGATAGTGACAGGTGCGTCCATCTGCCATGAATAGTTTGACAGTTCCTCCTCACTGAACAACATCTCTTTGTTCTTAACAATGTCCATCATGAGTGGAATGACGGGACCTCCCTGTAGTTTTGCACCCAGGGTGTCAGCATCCTTTGTACTTACCAGTCGCCTACCTTTGATGATAGATACATTGTCTGAATTGACTGATTTGTCATAGGAAGTCTTGTACATATCCAGAATGCCTTCTGAGACATAGATAAACCGACGTCCTTTCATCGTTGTCTCCCTATAGAATCCCCTGAACAATTCAGGTTTCTGACTATAGTTGTTGGGAATTTTAGCGATAGCGCGTTTAACCAACTGGAATGGGTACTCCGGACTCACTACGACCTCATTAAGCATCACTGCAGTGCGAGAAATGTTGATTTGTAGTTCTTCATTATTAGCTGGCACGGGTATAATAGTAGTCTTGTAACCCACATGAGAAATAGTGAGGGTGAGAGTTTGCTTGGGTACTTTTATGAGAAATTCTCCATCTTCGTTGGTCACAGTGGCGACGTTAGAGCCTGTCGCCATAATACTCACATGTGCTAATTTTTTACCATTATCGGCATCACGCACAGCTCCAAAAATATTAGTTAACGTCTGTCCGTTTACCGTGACGCCTAGCGTAAGAAGTAATAAGGACAGGAGAAGTTGTTTGGTTAGATTTGTTTTCATTGGTAACCTCCTTAATTTACGCCCTAAATATAATACTTTTTTCTTATTTATACGCTATCAATCAACAAAATATATCATTTTTAACAATCATTGGGTTTAGACCAATTTGATGATTTTTATTGTCAAGAAGGTAATTGAATTCGTTTGTTTTTGATGCTCGAAGAATAATAGATAAAGAGGCAATCTGTTCTTACAAAAAAGAAACGACCGGCTGCATAATGCAGCCGGTCGTTGATAAAGATTTTTCTGTAATTAATTACAGGTTGGGGTTATCATTTTTCCACTCGGATACAGCAGGAACGATATCGAGATCGATGATTTCTTGACGCATATCCGTTAGGTGCTGATATGACTTCTGAAGAGCTGCGATTTCGTCCTCGGTACCTACTGGCTCAACATAGTGAACACCAGTTGAATCGATAGTTGTAGGCATAGCCATCATTACATTGTGGAAACCAAGCTTGTCGTCATTAACATAGCAACCTGCTGGCAAAGTAAACTTCTCACCACCCATAGCAGCTTCCATCATCTTTACAGAGAGATAAGCGGGACTCTGGAATGAGCTACGGCCACGAAGATTGATGATGTTTGAACCACCTTGAACGGCAGCTGTGCGAATCTCTTGCCAACGCTCCTCGGTAAGACCGAATTCTGACAATGGCTTGCCATCAATCCTAACTTGAGAGTTGAATGGAGCCATTTGTTCACCGTGACCACCATAGGTGTATGCACCGGTAACCTTATCCTGCTGAACATTGTACTCCTTAGCAAAAGCTTCCTGAAGACGAGTAGAGTCGAGAGAAGCAAGTGAGCTCAATTGGTTTGGCTTCAAACCAGAGTGGATGAGGGCTGTCAAAGCAGTTACGTCGGCAGGGTTGAAGATCACAACTACGAAGTTTACATCTGGGCAGTACATCTTGATATAGTCACCAAACTCAGCAGCGATCTTGCAATTACCTTTCAACAAATCCTCACGAGTCATACCTGCCTTACGGGGAGCGCCACCTGAAGAGAGGATGTATTTGGCACCTGTGAAGGCTTCTTTAGGATCGGTAGTCCAGGTAATGTTAATTCCAGGGAAGGCACACTGCAAAAGTTCTTCTGTTACACCCTCCACGCCGGGGCCATAAATGTCATAGAGACATACGTTAGGTGTAAGATGGAGCATTGCTGCGCATTGTGCCATGTTTGAACCAATCATACCGCCGGCACCGACGATAAGTAATTTGTCATTTGTTAAAAAGTTCATAATTACAATATTATATTAATTGACTGTATAAATTTTTGTTGTTATCCGCAGAAATATTGGTGTAAAAACCTCACTTTTTGCGATTGCAAAGTTACAAAATATCAAGGTGATAAAACTATTTATTATATTATTAATTTGTTGTTTATTCTTAAAAACCGTATCTTTGTCATGTGTGATTTACAAAAAGAAAGATCGATGAAAATACAGCAACGTATATCTGATTTGCGGGAGGTGATGAAACGCGAGCACCTCGATGCTTTTGTGTTCCCAAGTACTGATCCTCATAACAGCGAGTATGTGCCCGACAGATGGAAGGGTCGCGAATGGATTAGTGGGTTCGATGGGTCTGCAGGCACAGCGGTTGTAACCATGACCAGTGCTGCTCTTTGGACAGACAGCCGTTATTTTCTTGCTGCAGCTGACCAATTGTCCGGCACAGAGTTTCAGCTCATGAAACTCAAAATGCCAGGAACGCCAAGCATTGCAGAGTGGTTAGGTCAGGAATTACGTGACAAAAACGGCGCGCAGGTTGGCGTGGACGGCATGGTCAATAGCACCGAAAGCGTTGAATCACTCATTACCGATCTACGTCGAGATGGTGGTATCACAGTACGAACGAATTTTGATCCGCTATCCATCATATGGAAAGATCGTCCAGTAGTACCACAAAACAAAGTGGAAATTCAATCGCTTAAGTATGCTGGTGAGCTTGCAAAGTCAAAGCTAAACAGAATTAGAAAGGCCTTACGACAACTCCATGCGGAAGGAATGTTGGTGTCTGCCTTGGATGATGTGGCGTGGACACTTAACCTGAGAGGTACTGATGTGCATTGCAATCCTGTCTTTGTGGGTTATCTCCTTATTTCTCCTAATGAAACAACGCTCTATAGTAATAAGGAGAAGCTCACACCAGAGATTGTTGATTATCTCTCCGAACAGGGTGTAGATTTTCATGATTACAAAGATGTGGAGAAAGGTCTGGAAGACTATTTTGCTTACAATATACTGTTAGATCCCTCAGAAACCAACTACTCGCTGTATCATCATGTTCATACTCAGGAAATTGTGCGCCATAAGTCACCAATACCTGCAATGAAGTCGGTCAAAAATGATGCCGAGATTCGTGGCTACCGCAATGCCATGTTGCGTGATGGCATCGCCATGGTGAAATTCCTTCGATGGCTCAAGCCTGCGGTAGTTGCTGGTGGACAAACTGAGATTAGCGTGGATAGGAAACTCACTTCCTTGCGAGCCGAACAATCATTGTTTCGAGACATTAGTTTCGACACAATTGCAGGGTATGGCGAACATGGTGCCATTGTCCACTATGAGGCAACGCCAGAGACAGACATACCATTGCAGCCGCGTGGATTTCTTCTACTTGATAGTGGGGCACAATATCAGGATGGCACCACAGATATTACACGCACAATTGCCTTAGGGCCTCTTACCGACGAGGAACGACATATCTATACGCTTGTACTGAAAGGTCATATTCAGATTGAACTCTGTAAGTTTCCTGCGGGAGCAAGCGGCACTCAACTCGACATTCTGGCAAGGGAGCCAATGTGGAGAGAGGGAATTAACTACTTGCATGGCACGGGTCATGGAGTGGGAGCATACCTCAATGTGCATGAGGGACCTCATCAGATACGCATGGAATATATGCCGGCACCTCTTGTGGCGGGAATGACGGTTACTGATGAGCCAGGCATTTACTTACCCGGGCGCTTTGGGGTACGTGTCGAGAATACCTTGTTAATTACACCTTACAAAGAAACGGAATTTGGACAGTTCCTACAATTCGATTCATTAACGCTCTGCCCAATTGATACTTCGCCTATCATTTGCGAAGAATTATTACCCGAGGAGATAGCGTGGCTTAACGATTATCACCGCCGTGTCTATGATGAGCTGTCACCATATCTGGAAGATGATGATCGTGAATGGTTGAAATTGGCAACAAAAGAAATATAATCTTCTACAAATTATTATAGTTCTTCCTTGCTGTTATAGGCATCAATAGCATCTTTCACCGAGCCATGCACCAACAGCATGGCCTTGGCGTGGTCGTAGCCTATGCCAAGTTCTTCAACTATCATACGAGTACCTCGGTCCACAAGTTTCTGATTGGTGAGTTGCATGTTCACCATCTTGTTGCCTTGGACACGTCCGAGCTTAATCATGGCGGCAGTAGAGATCATGTTTAAAATCATCTTTTGCCCCGTGCCAGATTTCATCCGGGAAGACCCTGTGACGAACTCAGGACCCACAATCATTTCAATTGCCACGTCAGATTCTGCTGCTAGTGGCGTATCAGGATTGCTAGTGATACATCCAGTGAGGATTCCACGTTCATGCGCTTCATGCAACGCCCCTACAACATAGGGGGTTGTGCCTGAAGCAGCAATCCCAATTACAATGTCACGTCGTGTGATTTTGTGCTCCTCTAACTCCTTCCAACCTTGCATCGGGTCATCTTCTGCATTCTCCACGGAATGACGTAGGGCGGTATCACCACCTGCAATTAGGCCTAAAACGAGTGAGGGCGGCACTCCAAAAGTGGGGGGCAGCTCTGAGGCATCGAGCACTCCGAGACGTCCACTGGTGCCTGCACCAATATAAAATATGCGTCCACCGCGCCTCATCCGTCCAACAATAAGGTGGACAAGCTCTTCTATCTTTGGTAGACAATTTCGCACGACGAGTGCCACTTTTTGGTCTTCAGTATTGATGCCATTGAGCAATTCGCCAACCGACTTATGTTCTAGGTTATCATATAGCGATTCTTGCTCTGTTATCTTTATCATAGCTGCACTTGCACTCCTCTCCAATTTTTGATTGTTATGCTATTGTTTTATAACATTTAGACTATGAACATCATAGATCTTGGTGGTATTTTACCAAGCCGTCGAGTGGAGCTTTTACTATACTGCCAACGATGAGGCCTGTAGCCAGAGCAGTTTCCTCAAGCACCTTATGATAATATATCGCTATGGAACCAATGAAATGCACAGGCGTTCCCTCGTACTCGTATTGCATAACGTTGCGTCGAATGAAGGCATCAAACGCACCAAGCACCAGCTTATGCACTGATTCATCGGTTATGTTATCCTCCAAGAACTTATTGAGTGAAGCGAGAAACCTGTTGGGAAAAGGGTGCCGGTATACACGGTCGATAATCTCGGCGGGAGTAAGCTTATACTCTTCAAGGAATTTTTCCTTTAGACCCGGCGTCATCTGGTTCTTCAAGAGATTACCCACCATGAGTTTTCCCAGGTTTGCGCCACTCCCTTCGTCACCCAGAATAAAGCCGAGCGGAGAGACGTTTGCTGTAATTTGGATTCCATCAAAGTAGCAAGAGTTGCTGCCAGTCCCAAGGATACATACGATGCCCGCATTGTGTTGGCACACGCTTCGTGCAGCTCCGAGCATATCACTGGCTACCTCGATTGTGCCGGTGTCTTGGAATGCTTCTGCCAAGGCATCGTGAACAATAGGCGATTTCTCTGGCGTGCAACCGGCACCATAGAAATATATACCATCAATGGAAGGCAGATTATTTCCCAATTCCTTCTGCAATGATGGAATGAGGCTAGTCTGAAGGTCTGCCAAAATTTCTTTCTGGCTTTGATAGAAGGGATTAATGCCCTTAGTGGAGACAAACACTGATGGTTTGTTGTTAAAAGATAAGCACCAATCAGTTTTGGTAGAGCCGCTGTCAGCGATTAGAATAGTATTGTTCATGATGTTTTGTATCTGAATGTAAATTTGCTTTTTGGAGGGAATGATATGTGATTAATCTTTTGGCAAAGGAAAAGAGGGGGGTAAGCTAGTAACTTTCCAAATGCGCTAATATATAGTCTTGCTGTGCTACTTTATTTCTTTCCATACTCTGGATTGATGCGACGATCAGCCAGGAATGTTACTACCAGGGTGGCAATACAGCAAACCATAACCATCCAGAAAAAGTTGGCATATCCAATGCTCTCCTGAATAAAACCGGCAAACATCCCAGGAATCATCATGCTTAGGGCCATGAATGCCGTACAGATGGCATAGTGAGAAGTTTTAAACTCTCCCTCACTGAAGTAAATCATATAGAGCATATATGCCGTGAAACCAAATCCGTAACCAAACTGCTCGACTGCTATGGCAGTAGAAATGGTAACAATATTGGATGGTTGTGCTACCGCCAAGTAAACGAATGTAAGGCAGGGTAGGGTCATACAGAATGCCATCCACCAGATAGACCTCTTAAGTCCCACTTTGGAAGCATAAATGCCACCAAGTATGCCGCCAATCGTAAGGGCAAGGACGCCGATGGTACCATATGCAATCCCGACCTCTGCCGTGCTAAGACCTAAGCCGCCGCCATCCTTTTGGGCGACGAGAAAGGGCATGCACATTTTGATAAGGAAGGCCTCGGGAAGGCGATAGAGCAGCATGAAGATGATAGCTAACAGCACTCCGGGCTTTTTGAAGTAGGTGGAAAATGTCCGTCCAAATTCATGGAGCACATCTTTAGTACTATTTGACTTTGCATCAGTGAGTGTAGGTCTGTCTGTCGACACGCGTGGTATGAAGAAGGTGTGGTATAAGGTGATGCCGCTGAACAGCAGTGCTGTAACACCCATTGTTACCTGCCAAGACAAAGGTATGTTTTTTTGACTTAGTTCGATCCAGCCAGCAAGGGCTACCAATACACCCTGTCCGAAAATGGAAGATAGTCTGTAGAATGTGCTGCGAATACCAACGAAGGCAGCCTGGTCATTCTGCGAGAGTGCCAACATGTAAAATCCATCGGCGGCAATGTCATGGGTGGCGGAAGCAAAAGCAGTGATGATGAACAGTAACAATGTAACTGTGAACAAACTGATAGGAGTTTGCCCGGATGCAATCATCGCTGAATTAGGATGAGGCATAGTTAATGTGAGTATGATGAAGGTCACCGACATAATCATCTGCATTGTGATCGTCCACCACCTCTTTGTCTTAATAATGTCTACAAACGGGCTCCAGAATGGCTTGATGGTCCACGGCAGGTAAAGCAGACTTGTAAAGAGAGCCATCTGACCATTGGGCACACCCATCTTGGCGAGCATGAGGACTGAGATGTTATTGACTAGGAAATAAGGAATGCCCTCGGCAAAATAAAGGGTAGGAATCCAAAGCCATGGGCTACGTGTAGATGATTTCATCTTGTTTTTATTGTTGTAGTTGTGGTGTTTATGGTCGGTATATCGGTCATCGTCGGTTTGACCTCAGGCGGCGACACTTGGCGTTATGTCCATGTCGCCGTGCTTTACGATGCAAAGATAGCGTCTTCTGATCGGTTGCCAAAGACAATCGACCTTTTTTTGTCTGCTGTCGCTCGCCCCCTTTATCTGTCGGGCCATGAGGATGCAGCGGACTTGTCGTACCGTTTCCTTCGTAGATACATGGACTGTCATTGTGCAAGGAAAATCAGTTGTTCTCTTACTTTTTGATTTCGAAAAATGACAGGCAGAATAAGCCCTTTTAGAGGGTGGCGTACGCCTTGAGGGGTGGAATGGAATAGGTTTTATCTCAACGTCACACATCAGGATCTGCGTTTACTATCTTTTCGCGTCGCGTTGGCTATGTAGACGCAGTGCGTCTACATAGCCAACGCGACGCGATTACTATCCTATCGCAGCGCCATTGATGGCTTATCGCAATTCATAGCTTCATCTGTAAGCGTATTTTTCATTGACTATATCTTTTAACACATTGTGATTCAATGCTTTGTATAAATTCGATGAGAATCGCGTATTTGCAACTATATGCTTGACTCGTGAGAATTTTCCAATATCACGAGGATTAGTTTTGACACTTTGATGCGTCTTTGGAACAATTTCCACCTATCGGACTTCTAGTATCTTACCAATATAGGTTGAATAGGCCGTTATTCCTTTTTCATTTGAAGTCTAAGTCAACTTTTCCCCAATCCGAGAATTGGGATAAAGCGTTTCTGTAGTATCAAAATTCGAAGCATTTAATGTAGCTAGATGCCTTATTGACTTCCGGTGTTATTGAGATAATAATTATTCCGCTTAAATATTTGCAAGTTAAAAAAATAAGCATTAATTTTGCAGCCGCAATTGGTGGTAAAGCGCCACATTAACAAAGGATTAATAATTAAAAAATAAAACCAAGACAACATGATTATTGTACCGGTAAAGGATGGTGAGAACATCGAAAGGGCTCTCAAGAAGTTTAAGAGGAAGTTTGAAAGGACAGGCGTGATAAAAGAACTTCGCAGCCGTCAACAATTTGACAAACCCTCTGTAAGGAAGCGCCTTAAGATGGAGCACGCTGTCTACGTACAGAAACTGCGTCAGGAAGAGGAAGGATAAAAAACCTTTAATTATTTGGTGATTTAAAGGATTCTCCGTATATTCGTTGCGTAAACAAGCTGCCGTGAAGTCGACGAGCTAAAGTGTGACGATGATACAGGGTTTTTTGAATTATCTACAATTTGAGCTTCGCCGCTCGCCACGGACGATTAAAAGCTATTCAGAGGATTTAACTGCCTTTGAGAGTTTTTTTAGGGAAGTGGAGCAAGTGCCCTCTTGGAAGTCGGTAGATCCCGACAACATTCGTAATTGGATGGAGAGCATGATGGATAAAGGAAACAGTGCTACAAGTGTCAATAGACGCTTATCTGCATTGCGTTCCCTTTATCGTTTTGCCCTATCTCGTGGTCTCGTCGATAAAGACCCTACTCATCATATCGTCGGCCCAAAAAAGGAGAAGCCGTTGCCTCAGTTTCTCAAGGAGAATGAAATGGATCGTCTCTTGGATGATGTGGAATGGGGCTCGGACTATAAAGAAGTTCGCGCGCGTACCATTATTATAATGTTCTATGAGACGGGTATACGACTGTCTGAATTGATTGGTCTCGATGATTCCGATGTGGACTTTGGAAACCAACAGTTGAAAGTAATGGGCAAGGGCAATAAACAAAGAATCATCCCGTTCGGAAAAGAACTGGAGGCGGCCTTGAAGAAATATATTGGCCAGCGCGATAACGATGTGGATAGCCAAGACACGGCTCTGTTTGCAAGTGACAAAGGCAAACGCATGTCGCCAGAACAAGTGCGCAGCGAAGTTAAGCGTCATCTGGCAACGGTCTGCACATTAAAGAAACTTTCGCCACACGTGTTGAGACATACGTTTGCTACGACGATGCTTAATCACGGCGCAGGAATTGAAAGCATACGACGGCTCTTAGGACACGAAAGTGTATCGACCACTGAAATCTATACGCATACTACCTTTGAGCAGCTTAAGCGAGTATATGAGAAAGCCCACCCAAGGGCATGAGTCTAACCTTTAAAAAAGAGTAACTATGGAAGTAAAGATTCAGTCGATTAGATTTGACATCACAGAAAAGCTACAGGCATTTATCGAAAAGAAAGTTGCCAAGTTGGGAAAAACGTTTGAAGATATTAAAGCTGTGGAAGTTCAGCTGAAAGTAGTGAAGCCAGCCACGGCCCAAAATAAGGAAACAAGCATTACACTTTCTGTTCCTGGTGGCGGTCCGCTGTTCGTTGACAAGACTTGTGACACCTTTGAGGAGGGCGTTGACCAATGTGTGGATGCACTGCGTGTGCAGCTGGAGAAATACAAGGAAAAAATACGTAATCATTGAAATTTTCCTTTAATTCTTTTGGGGATTAAAAAATAAACAGTATCTTTGCAGCCGTTTTACATCGAGTCCGTCTTTGGCTCGCTTAATGACTGCAAGATAAGCCTCTTTAGCTCAGTTGGCCAGAGCACGTGATTTGTAATCTCGGGGTCGTTGGTTCGAATCCGACAAGAGGCTCTACTGATAAAAAGTTGTCAAAAGTCTTGTGAAACAAGATAGGGGTGGTTACCAGAGTGGCCAAATGGGGCAGACTGTAAATCTGCTGGCTCTTGCCTACGGTGGTTCGAATCCATCACCACCCACTTCTTCGTTAGAAGACTCGGAAATTGCGGAAATAGCTCAGTTGATAGAGCACTAGCCTTCCAAGCTGGGGGTCGCGGGTTTGAGTCCCGTTTTCCGCTCAAGAAATGCTCGCTGTAATAGCTCAGTGGTAGAGCACTTCCTTGGTAAGGAAGAGGTCCTGAGTTCAACTCTCAGTTACAGCTCGTTCTTGTCAAGGTGTGAATCTGACAGAAGATCAAATATCAGATTATATTTAATTTATTATAATAAAAAGGAAAAGCTATGGCTAAAGAGATTTTCGTGCGCACTAAACCGCATGTTAACATTGGTACAATTGGTCACGTTGACCACGGTAAGACTACTCTGACCGCAGCCATCTCTAAGGTGCTGCATGAGCGCTTAGGCACTGGCGAGAATGTGTCGTCTTTCGATATGATTGACAATGCTCCTGAGGAGAAAGAGCGTGGTATCACCATCAACTCTTCTCACATTGAGTATGAGACAGCAAATCGTCACTACGCACACGTTGACTGCCCTGGTCACGCTGACTATGTGAAGAACATGGTTACTGGTGCTGCTCAGATGGACGGTGCTATTCTTGTAGTTGCTGCAACTGATGGTCCTATGCCTCAGACACGTGAGCACGTATTGCTTGCCCGTCAGGTAAACGTTCCTCGTTTGGTAGTGTTCTTGAACAAGTGTGATGACTCTGAAGTTGATGAGGAGATGATTGACTTGGTTAAGATGGATGTTACCGATCTTCTGACTTCTTATGGTTATGAGGAAGAGACTCCTATCATTTCTGGTTCTGCTCTAGGCGCACTGAATGGTGTTGCTAAATGGGAAGATCAGGTTATGGAGTTGATGGATACTGTTGACCAGTGGATCCAGGAGCCTGAGCGTGAGGTTGACAAACCTTTCTTGATGCCTATTGAGGACGTATTCTCTATTACTGGTCGTGGTACTGTTGCTACTGGTCGTATCGAGACTGGTCGTTGCAAGATCGGTGACGAAGTTCAGTTGCTTGGCCTTGGCGAGAACAAGAAGTCTGTGATCACAGGTGTTGAAATGTTCCGCAAGACTCTTGACGAGGGCGAAGCTGGCGATAACGTAGGTTTGTTGCTTCGTGGTATTGACAAAGAGGAAGTTAAGCGTGGTATGGTTGTTGTGCACCCGGGTGTTATCACACCGCACGATCACTTCAAGGCATCTATCTATGTATTGAAGAAGGAAGAGGGTGGCCGTCATACTCCATTCGGAAACCGCTATCGTCCTCAGTTCTACCTCCGCACAATGGACTGTACTGGTGAGATTACTTTGCCAGAGGGAGTAGACATGGTTATGCCAGGTGACAACGTAGAGATTGATGTAACTCTGATCTACCGCGTTGCTTTGAATGAGGGTCTTCGTTTTGCTATCCGTGAGGGCGGTCGTACCGTTGGATCAGGACAGATCACAAAGATTCTTGACGACGTTAAAGAACAATAATTAAGTTTCGACTTAATCAATAAAATAATCTCCGCACTTGCGGGTGTGGAGATTATCATACGGGTTTAGCTCAGTTGGTAGAGCGCTGGTCTCCAAAACCAGGTGTCGAGAGTTCGAGTCTTTCAACCCGTGCTAATTAGAAGATAATATGTTTAAGAAAGTTGCCGAAATTTTTAGGAAATTTGCCAATTATAGCAAGGCATGTTATGACGAACTTGCGCATAAAACTACTTGGCCGACACGTTCCGAACTTACACATAGTGCAGTAATTGTATTATCTGCTTCCCTTATTATTGCATTGGTAGTGTTCGTAATGGATCTTGTGTTCAAGAACCTTATGGGTGTCATTTATCCAGGTTAATCATTCAAGAAAATGGCTGTGGCGGAAAAGAATTGGTATGTCTTGCGTGTTGTGAGCGGTAAAGAGGCCAAGTTGAAAGAATACATCGAGGCTGAAATGGAGCATAACACGTTACTTGCTGATCATGTTTCTCAGGTTTTGATACCAATGGAGAAGCATGTTGCTGTACGTAATGGCAAACGTGTCGAGAAAGAGAAGACCTCTCTTCCTGGATATTTGTTTGTCGAAGCCGAACTTGTAGGTGATGTGGCAGTAACCTTACGGTTTATGCCTAATTGTCTCGGTTTTCTTGGAGGGTTGGACAATCCTGATCCAGTTCCGCAGAGTCAGATCAATCGCATGATTGGAGCTGCCGAAGAGAATGAGATTGATAACGAAGTTACAATCCCGTACGTTCTCGACGAGACGGTGAAGGTTACCGATGGTCCGTTCTCAGGCTTTGAAGGAGTGATTGAAGAGGTCAATACTGAAAAGCGTAAACTGAAGGTAATGGTCAAGATCTTTGGACGTAAGACTCCCTTGGAATTAGGTTTTATGCAAGTTGAGAAAGTTACAGAATAGTTGTTACGGACGCTCTGAGCTTTATACATTCATTTATTTTAATTAAAAAGAAATGGCTAAAGAAGTTGCTGGATTAATCAAATTACAGATTAAAGGTGGCGCTGCAAATCCCTCTCCACCCGTGGGACCTGCTTTAGGTTCTAAGGGTATCAATATTATGGGATTCTGCAAGGAATTCAATGCCCGTACCCAGGATAAAGCTGGTAAGGTTTTGCCAGTTGTTATTACATACTACACAGACAAGTCATTCAGTTTCGTTATCAAGACACCGCCTGCAGCTATACAGTTGAAGGAAGTTGCCAAGGCAAAAGCAGGATCTAGTCAGCCAAATCGCAAGAAGGTTGCAACTATTACCTGGGAACAGGTAAAGGCAATCGCTGAGGATAAGATGGTCGACTTGAATTGCTTCACCGTTGAGAGCGCAATGAAACTGATAGCAGGTACAGCACGTAGCATGGGTATCAGTGTTAAAGGGGAATTCCCTGGAAAGTAATTTAATCTTCAATTAAGAAAGTAAAATGAGTAAACTGACAAAAAATCAGAAATCAGTAGCTGAGAAGGTTGAAGCAGGGAAGATGTACTCTTTAAAGGAAGCTTCGGAATTGGTTAAGGAGATTACCTTGACCAAGTTTGATGCATCCATAGACATAGATGTTCGTCTGGGTGTTGACCCGCGTAAGGCAAACCAAATGGTTCGTGGCGTGGTGACATTGCCAAATGGAACTGGAAAGGTTGTCCGTGTATTATGTCTCTGCACACCTGATCAGGAAGAAGCAGCTAAGGCTGCTGGTGCTGATTATGTTGGTCTTGACGAATATATCGATAAGATCAAAGGTGGATGGACTGATGTTGATGTTATTATCACTATGCCTTCTTGCATGGGTAAGGTAGGCCCTTTAGGACGCGTTCTTGGGCCTCGTGGCCTGATGCCTAACCCTAAGAGTGGTACAGTGACAATGGACGTTGCTAAAGCAGTCGCTGACGTAAAGAAAGGAAAGATTGACTTCAAGGTTGATAAGTCTGGAATTATCCATTCATCAGTTGGTAAGGTCTCTATGACCACTGAGCAGATCTATGGCAATGCCAAAGAATTTATCAATACGATTATTCGTTTGAAACCTGCTGCTGCTAAGGGCACTTACCTTAAGAGTATCTTTATTTCGAGTACGATGAGTAAGGGTATCAAGATTGATCCTAAATCTGTTGAATAACTCTAAAAGTTTGGTAAAATGAAGAAAGAAGTAAAAGATACTGTCATCGTTGAACTTGGAAAGAAGTTAACGGAGTATCCTCATTTCTATCTGGTAGACGTTACCGGATTGAATGCAGGAGACACAAGTTCACTTCGTCGCAAGTGTTATAAGCAGGAGATCAAGATGGTTGTTGTGAAGAATACCCTTCTTCGCAAGGCTTTCGAGGCTTCTGATATTGATTTCTCTGAATTATTTGGAGTGCTTAAAGGTAGTACTGCTGTTCTTTTCAGCAATACAGCTAACTCACCTGCTAAGCTTCTGAAAGATAAGGAGATCGTTAAGGCTGGTGTTCCTTCTCTAAAGGCTGCCTATGCTGAGGAAGGCTTCTATGTTGGAGCCGATAAACTCGATGCATTGGTATCTATCAAGAGCAAGAACGAAGTTATTGCAGATATCGTTGCCCTTTTGCAGTCTCCTGCAAAGAACGTTGTTTCTGCACTTCAATCAGGTGCAAACACTATTCATGGTGTGCTTAAGACTTTAGGCGAGCGTCCTGAGTAAAACATAAGGTCAATAATTTTAAAACGAATAAAATAAATTTATAATAAAATGGCAGATATTAAAGCTATTGCAGAAGAGTTAGTTAATCTTACTGTTAAGGAAGTAAATGAGTTGGCAACAGTCCTGAAGGACGAGTATGGTATTGAGCCTGCAGCTGCAGCTGTAGCTGTTGCTGGTCCAGCTGCTGCTGGTGCTGGTGAGGCAGCCGCAGAGGAGAAGACATCTTTCGATGTAGTTCTTACCGATATCGGTGCTACCAAATTGCAGGTTGTTAAGGCCGTAAAAGAGGCTTGTGGTCTCGGTCTGAAGGAAGCTAAGACTCTCGTAGAGAGCGCTCCTGCTACAATCAAGGAAGGTCTATCTAAGGATGAGGCTGAGAACTTGAAGAAGGCTATCGAGGAAGCTGGTGCTAAGGTAGAGCTGAAGTAAGCTCATTCTAAGATAATAGTAACCTACGACTTATATGTCGTGGGGCTATTTTACACAGAAATTCTAATATGGTTAGGATTTGCCCAGTCGGTAAGTCCTAACCTTTTTGTGTCTTCGATGACACTTTTCTCTATCATCCCTGAATAGGGGACTTAGGTTTTAGATAAATATTTATCATTTATGTCAAACGTTATTAATAATAGAGTAAACTTTGCCAAGGTTCACAATCCCTTTCCATATCCGGATTTCCTTGACGTTCAGCTGAAGTCTTTTAAGGACTTTCTCCAGTTGGATACTCCACCCGAAGAACGTAAAAATGACGGCTTGTATAAGGTTTTTGCAGAAAATTTCCCAATAACTGATACCCGTAATAATTTCGTTCTTGAGTTCTTGGACTATTTTATAGATCCGCCTCGTTATACCCAAGCTGAATGCTTGGAGCGTGGGTTGACCTATAGTGTTCCCTTGAAGGCAAAGATGAAGCTCTATTGCACCGATCCAGATCATGAAGATTTTGGTACATTTATCCAGGATGTTTTCTTGGGTACCATTCCTTATATGACCGATAATGGAACGTTCATTATCAATGGTGCTGAGCGCGTAGTTGTTTCTCAGTTGCATCGTTCACCAGGCGTATTCTTTGGCCAGGGAGTACATGCTAACGGAACCATGCTCTATAGCGCACGTATCATTCCGTTCAAAGGTTCATGGATTGAGTTTGCTACTGATATTAATAACGTGATGTATGCGTACATCGATCGTAAAAAGAAATTACCAGTAACAACTCTACTTCGTGCCATCGGGTATGAAAGTGACAAGGATATCCTTCAAATCTTTGACCTCGCTGAAGAAATCAAAGTTAACAAGAAGAATCGCAAGGAATTATTAGGTCGCCAACTCGCTGCGCGTGTGCTGAAGAGTTGGAATGAGGACTTCGTTGATGAGGATACGGGTGAAGTTGTTACTGTAGAACGTAACGAGGTAATACTCGAACGTGAAACACAAATTACAGAAGATAATCTTACTTCCATTCTTGAGAGTGGAACATCCACTGTACTCGTTCATAAGGATGCAGAGTCAGCTGGTAAGTATGATATAATTTTCGAAACGTTAAAGAAAGATACCAGCAACTCAGAAAGAGAAGCTGTAAACTATATCTATCGTCAGCTGCGTAATGCAGACCCAGCAGATGATGCGAGTGCACGTGAAGTCTTCCAGAATCTATTCTTCTCAGACAAGAGGTACGATTTAGGTGAAGTTGGACGCTATCGTATCAATAAGAAGCTCGGTTTAAATATCGACTCTGAGACTCGTGTGTTGACGAAAGAGGACATCATTGAGATTATCAAGTATTTGATAAAGCTCATTCATTCCAATGCTACCGTAGATGATATTGACCACCTATCCAACCGTCGCGTACGCACAGTTGGTGAGCAGTTGTCAAATCAGTTCTCTATCGGTTTGGCTAGAATGAGCCGTACTATTCGTGAGCGCATGAATGTTCGCGACAATGAGGTGTTCACTCCTACGGACTTGATTAATGCCAAGACTATTTCGAGCGTTATCAATTCATTCTTTGGCACTAATCCTTTGAGCCAGTTTATGGATCAGACCAATCCATTGGCCGAGGTAACACATAAGCGTCGACTTTCTGCCCTTGGTCCTGGCGGTCTCTCTCGTGAACGTGCCGGATTTGAGGTCCGTGACGTTCACTACACTCACTATGGTCGTCTTTGCCCAATTGAGTCTCCTGAAGGTCCAAACATCGGTCTGATCTCTTCACTCTGTGTGTTTGCTACTATCAATGACTTGGGCTTTATTGAGACTCCTTACCGTAAAGTAGGTAACCATCAGGTTAATCTAAATAATGACGAGGTTGTTTATCTCACCGCAGAGGAAGAGGAAGGACAGCTTATTGCACAGGGTAATGCTCCTTTGAAAGAAGACGGTACATTCATTCGTACCTTTGTGCACTGTCGTTATGCCGCTGACTTCCCTGTGGTTGATCCCGATGATGTTAACTTGATGGACGTATCACCTCAGCAGATTGCTTCTGTGAGTGCCAGCTTGATTCCTTTCTTGGAGCATGATGACGGTCACCGTGCATTGATGGGATGTAACATGATGCGTCAGGCAGTGCCTTTGCTTCATAACGAAGCACCTATTGTTGGTACAGGCTTGGAGAAGCAGGTTTGCGAGGATAGCCGTACGATGATTACTGCAGAGGGCGATGGCGTTATTGAGTATGTTGATGCTACTACCATCCGTATTCTCTATGATCGTACCGAGGAAGAGGAGTTCGTAAGCTTCGAGCCAGCTATCAAGGAATACTCTGTTGCCAAGTTCCGTCGTACGAACCAGAACATGACAATCGACCTTCGCCCAATATGCCAGAAAGGCCAGCGGGTAAAGAAGGGAGACATTCTTACTGAGGGATATGCCACAGAAAACGGTGAGCTTGCACTTGGCCGAAATCTTGTTGTAGCTTATATGCCTTGGAAGGGATATAACTATGAGGATGCCATTGTAATTTCCGAGCGTATGGTTCGCGAGGATGTTCTGACTTCTGTTCACGTAGATGAGTATTCTCTCGACGTTCGTGAGACCAAGCGTGGTATGGAAGTCTTCACAAGCGATATCCCCAATGTCAGCGAGGAAGCTACCAAAGACCTTGACGAGAATGGTGTCATTCGTATCGGTGCTCGCATCGAGCCGGGCGATATCATGATCGGTAAAATTTCTCCTAAGGGAGAGAGTGATCCTTCACCAGAGGAGAAGTTGCTCCGCGCTATCTTCGGAGACAAGGCTGGAGACGTTAAGGACTCTTCTTTGAAAGCTAACCCATCTTTGAGTGGTGTCGTTATCGATAAGAAGTTGTTCGCCCGTGCCGAGAAAACTCGTGAGTCTAAAAAGCAGGATAAGGAACTGCTCAAGAAGATTGACAGAGAATATGAGGCAAAGTGCGATGAGCTCAAAAACATGCTTGTCGATAAGCTTATGACTCTTGTCAAGAACAAGACAAGTCAAGGCGTAAAGGATTATACCGATGCTGAGATCATCTCTAAGGGTAGCAAATTCACTGTTGCCGCTTTGAAGAATCTTGAGTATGACGGTATTCAGAGCAGTGGCTGGACATCTGATGAGCATACCAACAGCATGATCCGCAAGCTCATTATGAACTATATCCGCAAGTCTAAGCAATTTGCTAACGAGCAAAACCGTCGTAAGTTTGCCATCACTATTGGTGACGATCTTCCTTCTGGAGTGCTTAAGATGGCCAAGGTTTACATTGCAAAGAAACGTAAGATTCAGGTAGGTGATAAACTTGCCGGTCGCCACGGTAACAAGGGTATCGTTTCTAAGATTGTTCGTGCTGAGGATATGCCATTCCTTGCTGACGGTCGTCCTGTCGATTTGGTATTGAACCCAATGGGTGTGCCTTCTCGTATGAACCTCGGTCAGATCTTCGAGGCCATTCTTGGAGCTGCAGGTCGCAATTTAGGTTTTAAGTTCGCTACGCCTATCTTTGATGGTGCTAAACTTAATGACTTGAAGGAGTGGACTGATAAGGCAGGCTTGCCTAACCTTTGCTCTACCATTATCTATGATGGTGAGACAGGTGAACCATTCGATCAACCTGCTACTGTTGGTGTGACCTACTTCTTGAAGTTAGGACACATGGTCGAAGATAAGATGCATGCCCGTTCCATCGGTCCGTATTCACTCATTACACAACAGCCACTCGGTGGTAAAGCGCAGTTCGGTGGACAGCGTTTTGGTGAAATGGAGGTTTGGGCTCTTGAGGGCTTTGGCGCTAGCCATGTACTTCAGGAGATGCTGACCATCAAGAGTGATGATGTGTCTGGACGCTCTAAGGCCTACGAGGCTATTGTCAAGGGCGATCCTATGCCAACGCCCGGTATTCCTGAGTCTCTGAACGTATTGCTTCATGAGCTCCGTGGTCTTGGATTGAGCGTGAAGTTGGATTAAAAGATTATTGAATAGTTAGAAATATGGCTTTCAAAAAAGATACAAAGGTTAAAGGTAATTTTTCTAAGATTACTATCAGCCTTGCTTCTCCGGAAGAGATTAAAGAAAATTCGTTTGGCGAGGTTACTAAGCCAGAAACAATCAATTATCGCACCTATAAACCAGAGCGCGATGGATTGTTCTGCGAGCGCATCTTTGGTCCTACAAAGGATTATGAGTGTGCCTGTGGTAAGTACAAGCGTATTCGCTATAAGGGTATTGTCTGCGACCGATGCGGAGTTGAGGTAACTGAGAAGAAGGTACGTCGCGAACGCAGTGGACATATTGAACTGAATGTTCCCGTTGCTCACATTTGGTATTTCCGCTCTTTACCTAACAAGATGGGTTACCTTCTTGGTCTGCCGACTAAGAAGTTGGATTCCGTAATTTATTACGAGAAGTATATTGTAATCAATCCTGGCGTTTTGGCAGGTGCCAAAGATGCCGAGGGCGTTGAGGAGCTGAATGGTTCTCATCGGATGGATCTTCTGACTGAAGACGAATATCTTGATATCATTGATAATCGTCTTGACTCTAACAATGATTTGTTAGAGGATTCAGATCCCAATAAGTTTGTTGCTAAAATGGGTGCGGAGGCTATCCTCGACCTGTTGAAGACTATCGATCTCGACGGTCTAAGCTATGAATTACGTGACCGCGCTAACAATGACACTAGTCAGATGCGCAAGACCGAGGCTTTGAAACGTCTACAGGTAGTTGAGGCTTTTCGTGGCTCTGTAGGAGTGAACAGGCCTGAGTGGATGATCCTGAAGATCATCCCGGTCATTCCACCTGAGCTTCGTCCGCTCGTACCACTTGATGGTGGTCGTTTCGCAACATCTGACTTGAATGATCTATATCGTCGTGTAATCATTCGTAATAATCGTCTGAAGCGACTTATGGATATCAAGGCTCCTGAGGTGATTCTTCGCAATGAGAAGCGTATGCTCCAGGAAGCTGTCGATTCATTGTTCGACAATAGCCGTAAGGCCAGTGCCGTCAAGAGTGAGTCTAATCGTCCTTTGAAGTCTCTTTCAGATTCACTAAAGGGTAAGCAGGGTCGTTTCCGCCAGAACCTTCTTGGTAAGCGTGTGGACTATTCTGCGCGTTCAGTAATCGTCGTAGGTCCAGAGTTGGATATGGGCGAGTGCGGTCTGCCTAAGCTTATGGCTGCCGAACTGTATAAGCCATTCATCATACGCAAGCTCATCGAGCGTGGTATTGTGAAGACTGTGAAGAGTGCTAAGAAGATTGTGGATCGTCGTGAGCCGGTGATCTGGGACATTCTAGAGAATGTAATGAAGGGTCATCCCGTGCTTCTCAACCGTGCTCCTACACTCCACCGTTTGTCAGTGATGGCTTTCCAGCCTAAGCTTATTGAGGGTAAGGCTATTCAGTTGCACCCATTGGCTTGTACACCGTTCAACGCCGACTTCGATGGTGACCAGATGGCTGTTCACCTTCCTTTAAGCAATGAGGCTGTGCTTGAGGCTCAGATCTTGATGCTTCAGAGCCATAATATACTCAATCCTGCCAATGGTGCTCCTGTTACCGTTCCTTCACAGGACATGGTGCTCGGACTATATTATATCACCAAGGTGCGTCCGGGAGTTAAGGGAGAAGGTCTTACTTTCTACGGTTCTGAGGAAGCACTCATTGCTCACAATGAGGGACGTTGCGATGTCCATGCGCTTGTGAAGTGCTTTGTGGATGATGTAGTAGACGGCCAGCCCGTTCAACGTATCGTAGAGACTACTGTTGGTAGAATTATCGTAAACGAGATTATACCTAAGGAACTTGGCTTCTTTAATGATATTATTTCTAAGAAAACCCTTCGCGGCCTTATTGCCGATGTGATTACCAAGGTGGGTATGGCTCGTGCATGTGTCTTCCTGGACGGTGTAAAGAACTTAGGTTATAAGATGTCTTACATAGCCGGTCTTTCCTTCAACCTCAACGATATTATTGTACCGGAGGAGAAGGCAGAAATTGTAAAGAAGGGACAGGATGAGGTTACCGAGATCAGGTCTAACTTCGAAATGGGTCTTATTACCGATAAGGAACGTTACAATCAGGTCATCGATACCTGGACACATGTTAACGACAGCCTTAAGAAGGCGGTAATGAAACACATGACCAATGACGATCAAGGTTTCAATGCCGTGTATATGATGCTCGACTCCGGTGCCCGTGGTTCTGCCGATCAGATTTCACAGCTCGCCGGTATGCGTGGCCTTATGGCTAAACCTCAGAAGGCTGGTGCAGAAGGCAACTCCATTATCGAAAACCCTATCCTGAATAACCTGAAAGAGGGTATGTCAGTGCAGGAATACTTCATTGCTTCTCATGGTGCCCGTAAGGGTCTTGCCGATACAGCTATGAAGACTGCCGATGCTGGATACCTCACCCGTCGTCTTGTCGACGTATCTCACGACGTAATTGTCAATGAGGAAGATTGTGGAACACTACGTGGTCTTGAGTGTCGCGCATTGAAGGATGGTGACGAAGTTATCTCAACTTTGAGCGAACGTATTCTTGGTCGTGTTTCTGTTCACGATGTCATCAATCCTCATACCAATGAGATCATTATTGAAGCAGGTGAGGAAATCATAGAGGAGAAAGCTGCTGCCATCGAGAAGGCACAGGTTGATATGGTCGAGATTCGTTCAGTGTTGACCTGCGAGAGCAAGAAGGGCGTGTGCCGCAAGTGCTATGGTCGCAACCTTGCATCTTCACAGATGGTTCAGATTGGTGAAGCAGTTGGTGTTATTGCTGCCCAAGCCATTGGTGAGCCAGGTACTCAGCTTACCCTTCGTACTTTCCATAGTGGTGGTGTGGCTGAGAATGCTGCAGCTAATGCTAGTGTGAAGTCAAAGTATGATGCTAAGCTGAAGTTCGATGGACTTCGTACTGTTCCGTTCGTCGATAAGACTGGAGATAAGGAAGTTGACTGTCAGATGGTAGTAAGCCGTCTTGCCGAGGTTCAGTTTATTGATCAGAATACTGACATTGTTCTATCTACAGTCAATGTTCCTTACGGTAGCTCTCTGTTCTTCGGTGACGGAGCTGTTGTCAAGAAGGGCAATATCATTTGTAAGTGGGACCCATTCAATGCCGTCATTGTAAGTGAATATGCTGGTACACTTCGTTTCCGCAATGTCATCGAGGGCTTGACCTATAAGGCTGAGACAGACGAGACATCCGGATTGACAGAGCGTATCATCATTGAGTCACGTGATCACAACACCATTCCTATGGTTGACGTTGTTGGTAAAGACGACCAAGTACTTGGTACCTATAACCTCCCTGTAGGTGGACACATTGCCAATATCGAGGATGGTCAGGTAATTACTACTGGTATCACTTTGGTACGTATATCACGTTCAGTGTTCAACGCTGGTGGTATTACCGGTGGTTTGCCACGTGTTACCGAGCTCTTCGAGGCTCGTAACCCATCTAACCCTGCTGTCGTTTCAGAAATCGATGGTGAGGTAACCATGGGCAAGCTTAAACGTGGTAACCGTGAGATAATCGTAACTACCAAGACAGGTGAGCAACGCAAATATCTTGTGCCACTGTCTCGTCAGATCCTTGTTCAAGAGCACGATGCTGTGCGCGCTGGTACGGCACTTTCCGATGGTGAGACTACTCCTAATGATATTCTTGCCATACAAGGTCCTACTGCAGTTCAAGAATATATCGTTAATGAGGTGCAGAATGTGTACCGTCTGCAAGGTGTGAAGATCAACGACAAACACTTTGAGATTATCGTTCGTCAGATGATGCGCAAAGTTCGCATCGACGATCCGGGTGATACTTCGTTCTTGGAGCAGGAACTTGTTGACAAGCTTGACTTTGGTGACGAGAATGATCGCATTTGGGGCAAGAAGGTTGTCATCGACGCTGGCGACTCTGAAAGTATGAAGAAGGGTCAGATTGTTACTGCCCGCAAGCTACGTGACGAGAACTCTAGCCTGAAGCGCCGTGACTTGAAGCCAGTTCAGGTGCGTGATGCCGTGGCCGCTACTTCTACGCAGGTGCTTCAGGGTATCACACGTGCTGCCCTCGGAACAAAGAGCTGGATGAGTGCCGCCTCCTTCCAGGAGACTACTAAGGTGCTCAATGAAGCTGCCATACATGGTAAGGTTGATGGTCTGGAAGGTATGAAGGAGAACGTTATCTGCGGTCACCTCATCCCTGCGGGAACTGGTATGCGTCAGTGGGATAAACTCATTGTTGGTTCACGCGAGGAATACGAGCGTATGGAAGCCAACAAAAAGAATGTTCTAGACTACGCCGAGCCTGCCACTGCAGAATAATAAGATTAGCACATATCATTAAATAAAGGGTTGTAAGCTTTTTAGGCTTACAACCCTTATTGTTTTCTGTTATACCATCATTTACAAGAATGCTTTTAAACGATGATACTAAAACTTGCCTTATGAACAGACGATTCCGAACTATAATTGAAGTTACTTATACGAACTAATATCTCCTATAGTGAGGCAAATAACCAAATGTGGGTGTATATGACAAAAAGTATCTTATGTGATGTAGAACCTCTGCTGCTATCATATACAAAAATACCCCAGCATCATTCTAAGAGTGATGCTGGGGTAACTATTTTGGATTTGTTCCTTCCTTTAGTAGACGAATATCTTAATGTCCTTAACACTACCTACTGCGCCTTGTTCAGCACGAGGTAGATATTCGAGGGCAGAGACGTTCTGCTCTGTGCCAAGATCGATGACTAAAAGATGGGGGAATTCATTGCCGCGGATGGTTTGCCAGTAAGTTGACTCTTGCAAGTCAAAAGCCTTGTCTCCTGTATGATTTCCCATCTCGTTCTCACTGTCAGCATATTTAGTTGCCCAGGCGTCACGATTGATACGTTGTCCGTCTGTGTTCTGAAGATAGAGCTCTGCGATGGCAGATACATCTGTTCCATCCTGATTGCTGCCAATTTCGATAGCAAGGTAGCGACCTCGCTGAGCCTTGTCCCACTTCACGGTCTGCCAGCCATTGCCACCCTTGAGACTTCCAGCCCATGCGGGTGTCTTGGAGTTCAAGTCAGGTTTGTCTCCAATATTGTTGTGCTTGTTGGTCTTTTCCAACTGTAGTTTGTCAAGTTCTGGTTTATTCTGTCCCCATAGTACGGGGTGATCAGTGCCGACCACGTCAAGCACCATGATCTCGTTGTTACCCTTCTTCAGCCAACAACCTGGGCAATACAGAGTCTGTTGAGGACCTATGCGCCAGAAACGACCAAGTGCATGACCATTCACATAGATTTGTCCCTTGCCAAAGTTCTCCATGTTGATAAAGGTATCGCCCAATTTGCCAATCTTGAATGTGCCCGTATAGACCGATGGACGCTTTGCTGTAGTTGTACCGCTAGCTTTTTTCAAACCCTTGCTTAAGGTTGTATAGTCATCTGGTACTAGTCCGATGGTCCAGTTCTTGAGGTCGTATGTTAAATCGTGCCCGCCTGACTGGGTGCTTAGCGTCACATTGTTGGTGATACCTTTGAAGTCCTTAATGGCGTGACCGAAGTTGATTCTTCCCATAGCCTCTACCAGTATGGTGAGCTTGTCGCCTGACTTGGCAACAGGAATCATTACCGTCTTCTCGTTTTTCACACGGTCTATCTTTCCTATATAGCGATCGTTGAGGAACACTTGTGCATAGTCATGGGCATCATTGATAGTGAGCAGACTAGGCTCGATGATCTCAGGTAAGGTAGTGGAGTAGTAGGCTGAACCCCAGCCCATATCCATTTCCTCAAAGGTTTTCACATCATGGCTTTCTATAGTCTTTGTGATAAAGTCGCTCAGGTCATATCGAGCATTCAGCTGTGCTTTTGGGAAACTTATGAGCGGCATTGCTGCCTTCGGCACTTTGGGCAGTCTCTTGCCATCGTAATAGCGTGCCATGGACTCTCGCAACTCATAGAATTTGGGCGTTGCCTGCCCATATTCGTTAACAGGAGCGTCATAGTCATAACTCGTTACGTCGGGTGCGAATCCTGGAGAGTTTGCGCCAGCCCAGTGACCAAACGACGTGCCACCGTGCGCCATGTAGAGTGAGAAGCTGATATTCTTGGACAGCATCTCGTCTATTCCAGCTACCATATCTTTGGCAGGACGCGTCTCATGACGAGCACCCCATTTGTCAAACCATCCGCTCCAAAACTCCGAGCACATCTTCGGGGCATCCGGGCGTAGCTCGCCCAAGCGCCGGAACTGTTCATCGATATTGGAACCTGTACCAAAGTTCATTGTCCAAACCAAGTCGTCGAGTCCGTTCTTGGTGAAGTTGCTCGACCAATCACATTGGAAGAGCGTAGGTCCTTGGTTGTCCTTGAACCAGTATTTCTTCAGCACGTCTCGTATCTGACCAACGTATGCCTTGTCTTCGCCATACGAACCATATTCGTTTTCTACTTGAACCATGATGATAGGACCACCACGCTGAATGGCCAGCGGGGCGAGTTGTTCGGCCACTTTCTGCTCGAAGATATCCACACGCTCCATGAAATAGGGGTCGCGCTCTCGCAGACGTATGTCCTTCTTCTTCAGCAACCACCAGGGTAGACCGCCCATGTCCCATTCGGCACACACGTATGGACCAGGACGCACGATGACATACATGCCTTCCTTTTGGGCCAAGCGACAGAACTCTGCAACATCGTTGTTGCCGGAGAAGTCGAACTCGCCCTCTTTCTGTTCATGGATGTTCCAAAAGACATAGAGACATACGGTGTTCATTCCTAATGCCTTGACCATCTTGATACGTTGCTGCCAGTAGGGGCGAGGAATACGAGGATAGTGCAACTCAGCGGCTTTCACCACAAAAGGCTTGCCGTTGAGTATGAAGCTGCCTTTGCCCACTGAAAAGTCGCCGCTCTGTGGAGCAGCTACAGCTGCAGATGAGATGGGGCAAAGCAACAATAGTGCCATGAACAACATGGCGGAGAAGATTTTGTTAGGTTTCATTGTTTATGATTTGTCGCATTGATTTATCTTGTTGCTACAAAGTTAGGCAATTTCTTTGATAACTAAGCATTCGACGGATGAACAAGATATTAATGGACATATTAAGTAACTATTTTATAATACAATAGTCCGTTAAATAATTAGTTAACTATCTCAGTATCAATGGAATATATTAACAATACTTAGTGCGTAAAATTTGGTTAAGTGGCTGATTTTCAGTAACTTTATGTTATCCACACATAAG